>ERZ778028.2654-NODE-2654-length-12276-cov-9.177481_pt1 | contig 12276 bp, 9 predicted proteins | sample MGYA00375758_ERZ778028 | MGnify/ENA primary metagenome ERZ778028 (study PRJEB29350, sample SAMN05389828) | bioreactor metagenome | isolation source: Thiocyanate bioreactor | place: South Africa: University of Cape Town | collected 2014-03-17 ... | reverse complement strand
CGACATCCACTTCCAGCCGAAGTACGTCTTCCAGGCGATCGACGCCGGCTGCGCGGCGGTGCGCGTCAACCCGGGGAACATCCGCAGATTCGACGACCAGGTCGGCGCGATCGCCGCCGCCGCGAAGGCCGCGGGCACCTCGCTGCGGATCGGCGTCAACGCCGGCTCGCTCGAGCCGAGCCTGCTGCAGAAGCACGGCAAGGCGACACCGGAGGCGCTGGTCGAGTCGGCGGTCTGGGAGGCGAGCCTGTTCGAGGAGCACGACTTCCACGACTTCAAGATCTCGGTCAAGCACAACGACCCGGTGGTCATGGTCAAGGCCTACCGACTGCTCGCCGAGCGCGGCGACTGGCCGCTGCACCTCGGCGTGACCGAGGCGGGGCCGGCCTTCCAGGGCACGATCAAGTCGGCGACGGCGTTCGGCATCCTGCTCGGCGAGGGGCTCGGCGACACCATCCGGGTGTCGCTCTCGGCGCCGCCGGTCGAGGAGGTCAAGGTCGGCCTGCAGATCCTGCAGTCGCTGAACCTCCGCGAGCGCAGGCTCGAGATCGTCTCCTGCCCGTCCTGCGGGCGGGCGCAGGTCGACGTCTACACGCTCGCCGACGCGGTGACCGAGGGGCTCAAGGACGTGACCGTCCCGCTGCGCGTCGCGGTGATGGGATGCGTCGTCAACGGCCCCGGGGAGGCGCGCGAGGCCGACCTCGGTGTCGCCTCCGGCAACGGCAAGGGCCAGATCTTCGTCAAGGGCGAGGTGATCAGGACGGTCCCGGAGGACGAGATCGTCGCGACCCTCATCGCCGAGGCGCAGCGCATCGCCGCCGAGGCCCCGGCGGACGCCCCGCTCGGCGCGCCGGTCGTCGTCACCGTCTGAGCGCATCGCCCGGTCCGCAGGGCGGCATTGACATCCGATCTATAGCGATATATCGTTGATGCAACTTAGAAGTTCTCAGAAGGAGCATCATGCATCATCACGAGCACATCGGCCGGAACAGGTCCGGCCACGACCACCGCATCGGCGAGGCCACCCGCGCCCGCCGTCACGAGTTCGGCGCCGGCTTCGGCCCGTTCCCGCCCGGCTTCGGCCCGGGCGCCTTCCGCGGCGGCCACCCCGGCGGCCCGCGCCGCCGCCCGAGGGGCGACGTCCGCGCCGCGATCCTCGCGCTGCTGGCCGAAGAGGAGACCGCGAGCCTCAACGGCTACGGCATCATGAAGGCGATCGCCGAGCGCACCGAGGGCGCCTGGGCACCGAGCCCCGGCTCCGTCTACCCGACGCTCCAGCAGCTCGTCGACGAGGGCCTGATCGCCCAGACCGGCGAGGGGCGGAAGACCGAGTACGCGCTGACCGACGAGGGCCGCGCCCACGTCGAGGAGCACGCCGAGCGGCTCGGCGCCTGGGCCGAGGCGCAGCGCCCGAGCGACGCGAGCCGCGAGCTCATGGAGCAGGCCGGCCGGCTGATGGCCGTGCTCGGCCAGTTCCGGCTGAACGCGACCGACGCGCAGCGCGCCGCCGCGGCCGCCAGGCTCGACGAGCTCCGGAAGGCGCTCTACCTCATCCTCGCCGAATGATCCCCTAGGGATAGGCGGCGCGCGCGGCGCGCGGCGGTGGGAGACTGTGCCGGTGACGACGTTCACCGAACGGCTGCAGCCGACCCAGTCGATCCACCGCACCGGCGAGGAGGCGGCGGCCGCGGGCCGCGCGCTGCGCGAGCACATCCCGCGCAGCGCGCACGCCCTGCTCGCGCCGCCGGACCGCGACCCGCTGGAGATCCTCCAGCAGCAGAACGCGACCCGGCTGCCCGAGCTCGTCCCGCTCCGACTCGGCCGCATGGCGTCGAGCCCCTTCGCGTTCTACCGCGGGGCCGCGGCGCTGATGGCCTTCGACCTCGCCGCGGACACCACCACCGGCCTGGAGGTCGTCGCCTGCGGCGACGCGCACATCTCGAACTTCGGCCTCTACGCCTCGCCCGAGCGCACGCTCGTGTTCGACCTCAACGACTTCGACGAGGCGGCGATCGCGCCGTGGGAGTGGGACCTGAAGCGGCTCGTCACGAGCGTCGTCATCGCCGCCCAGGAGAACGCGTACGCCCCCAAGGACGTCCGCGCCGTCGCGCTCGCCGCCGCCGCGGCGTACCGGAAGGGCATGCGGGAGCTCGCCGCCCTGCCGGTGCTGCAGCGCTACCACTACCGGGCCGACATCGACCGGGCGCTCGTCGCGGCCAAGCGCCGGCGGGACGGCGTCTTCGCCGTGCTCAGCCGGGCCGTGAAGCAGGCCCAGCGCCGCACCGCGGACCGCTATCTGGAGAAGGTCTCCGAGCTCGACGCCTCCGGCCGTCGCCGGCTCATCGAGAACCCGCCGCTGCTGACCCGGGTGACGCCCGAGCAGGAGGCGATCGTCGAGGACCTGATGGTCGCCTACCAGGCGACGCTCCCGCTCGACGTCGCGATCCTGCTCGGCCAGTTCGCGATCGACGACGTCGCCCGCCGCGTGGTCGGCGTCGGCAGCGTCGGCACCCGCTGCTTCATCGTCGTGCTCCGCGACCACAGCGGGGGATCGATCATCCTGCAGGTGAAGGAGGCGCCGCCCTCGGTGCTCAACAGCCACGGCCGGATGCCGGTGCCGACCCGGACGCGGGCCGACGGCGTCCTCGAGGCGCTGCACGGCAGCGAGGGGCAGCGCGTGGTGGGGAGCCAGCGCGTGCTGCAGGCCGTGTCGGATCCGTTCCTCGGCCATTTCAGCGCGAACGGGCGCGACTACTACGTCCGGCAGTTCCGGGACCAGAAGGGCTCGATCGAGGCGATCGGACTCGCCCTGCCGGAGTTCATCGCCTACGTCGAGGCGTGCGGCGTGATGCTCGCCAGGGCGCACGCGCAGAGCGCCCCCGCGCCGACGATCGCCGGCTATCTCGGCGGCTCGGACGCGCTCGATCGCGCCGTCGTCGACTGGTCGCTCGGCTACGCGGAGCGGTCGGCGGTCGACCACGAGCGGCTGCGGTCCGCCATCGCCCGCGGCCAGGTCGAGGCGGTCGCCGGGATCTGATCCGACGCGGACGGCCGCGACGGGACGCGACCGGTGCTGGCTAGGCTTGTCGGGTGCTCCAGCGCTACTCCCAGCTGTTCGTCCGCACCCTCCGCGAGGACCCCGCGGACGCCGAGGTCGACAGCCACCGCCTGCTCGTGCGCGCCGGCTACATCCGGCGCCAGGCCCCCGGCATCTTCGCCTGGCTGCCGCTCGGACTGCGGGTCCGACGCCGGCTCGAGGACGTGATCCGCGAGGAGATGACCGCCGCCGGCGCGCAGGAGGTGCACTTCCCGGCGCTGCTGCCGCGCGAGCCGTACGAGGCGTCGGGGCGCTGGACCGAGTACGGCGACGGCATCTTCCGGCTGAAGGACCGCAAGGAGGCCGACTACCTGCTCGCGCCCACGCACGAGGAGATGTTCACCCTGCTCGTGAAGGACCTGTACTCGTCGTACAAGGACCTGCCGCTGACGATCTACCAGATCCAGGACAAGTACCGCGACGAGGTGCGGCCGCGGGCCGGCCTGCTGCGCGGCCGCGAGTTCTCGATGAAGGACGCGTACTCCTTCGACGTCGACGACGCCGGGCTGGAGGCCAGCTACCAGGCGCAGCGCGACGCCTACGAGCGGATCTATCGCCGGCTCGGCCTCGACTACGTCATCGTGCAGGCGCACGCCGGCGCGATGGGCGGCTCCCGGTCGGAGGAGTTCCTGCTGCCGGTCGAGATCGGCGAGGACACCTTCGTGCGCTCCGCCGGCGGCCTCGCCGCGAACGTCGAGGCCTTCCGCGCGCTCGTCCCCGCCGCCCGTCCGGTCGACGGGCTGCCGGCCGCCGTGGTCCGGGACACCCCCGGCACGACGACCATCCAGTCCCTCGTCGAGTTCGCGAACGCGCACCACCCGCGCGAGGACGGCCGCGACTGGACCGCCGGCGACACGCTGAAGCACGTCGTGCTCGCGCTCGTCGCGCCGACCGGCGAGCGCTCGCTCGTCGTCGTCGGCCTGCCCGGCGACCGCGAGGTGGACCTGAAGCGGGCGGAGGCGGCGTTCTCCCCGAACGACGTCGAGCCGGCCGCCGAGGCCGACTTCGCCGCGAACCCCGGCCTCGTCAAGGGCTACCTCGGCCCCTGGTCCGCGACCGGCCCGGTGCTCGGGACCGAGTCGGCGACCGGCATCCGGTATCTCCTCGACCCGCAGGCGGTCCCCGGCAGCGAGTGGATCGCCGGCGCGAACGAGGAGGGCCGGCACGTCTTCGGGCTCGTCGTCGGCCGGGACCTCGCCGCCGACGGGGCGGCCGAGATCGGCGAGGTGCGCGAGGGGGACCTCGCCGTCGACGGCACCCCGGTCGAGCTCGCCCGCGGCATGGAGATCGGCCACGTGTTCCAGCTCGGCCGCAAGTACGCCGAGGCGCTCGGCCTGAAGGTCCTGGACCGCGACGGGCGGCTCGTCACGGTCACGATGGGCTCCTACGGCATCGGCGTCACCCGCGTGCTCGCCGCGATCGCCGAGCTGAACCACGACGACAAGGGCCTCGTCTGGCCGCGCGAGATCGCGCCGTTCGACGTGCAGGTCGTGGTCGCCGGCAAGGACGACGCGATCGTCGAGGCGGCCGACGCGCTCGCGGCCCGGCTCGACCGCGACGGCCTGGACGTGCTGCTCGACGACCGCGACGAGCGGCCGGGCGTGAAGTTCGGCGATGCCGAGCTGCTCGGCGTCCCGACCATCGTGATCGTCGGCAAGGGCGTCGCCGAGGGGCTCGTCGAGCTCTGGGACCGCCGCTCGGGGGAGCGCACGCAGCTCGCGCTCGCGGGCGCGGCCGACGCGGTGCGCGCGGCGATCGGCGGCTGAGGCTCAGCCGAGGCGGATCGTCGCGGGGCCGCGGCTCACGGATCCCAGACCGGCCGCAGCAGGTCGCCGAACTCCGCGCGGATCCGCTCCCGGATCGCGGCGAGCTCGGGGTACCGGTCGAAGAACGCGAGCTTCGCGGCGACCCTGGTCCGCGGCGGGCCCGGCACGGGCTCGACGACGTAGGCCATGAACGACTCGGCGATGTCCTCCTCGACGTTCTTCGCCGCGTAGCTGCTGACGAAGTCCTCCTCGTGCTGCGCATAGAACGACTCGCGGAGCGCGAGGTCGTCCGTCGCGATCGCGGGCGCCCGGTCGCCGTAGCCCGACCAGAACTCGTCCCAGAAGGCGCGCAGGTAGGCGTCGTCGGCCCAGCAGCCCTCGGACGGCGCCACGACCTCGCAGGTCGCGTCGGGCGGCGTCTGATCGCGGTTCAGCGTCAGCAGGTGCGCGTACTCGTGCACCAGGGTCGTCAGCAGGTACGACATGTCGGTCGCCCCGGCGAGGTTCACCGCGAGGTGCCAGTACTCCGGCCGCTCGGAGTCCTGCTGCACATAGGCGAGCAGGTCCGCGTCGACGCTGTCGCCGACGGTGTAGCTGAGGATCACCTCGGCCGCGAAGGCCGGCGTGGCCACCCGCTCGAACGTCGCCCACACCTCCGCGGCGAGGCCGCTCGCCGCGGGGGAGAGGGAGCCGTCGTCGAGGACGTCGTAGATGGCGGTCGAGCCCCATTCCGGGTCCTCGCCGGTCCGGGGCCGCAGCACGTCGGACGCCGCCGCGCCGCTCGCCGCCGGGATCGGATCGCCGATGCCGAGCCGGTCGCGGTTGGCCGCGACGATCCCGAGCACCAGCAGCAGGGCGAGCGCGAGCGTGACGGAGATGGCGCTCACGATGATCGGAGCCCGGCGCACGTGGCCACCCTATCGCCGGGCTCGGGCCGGTCGGCTACCCTGGATGGCCGACACAACCGAACACGAGCAACTGAAGAGGGACACGGCCATGGACATCGACATCCGCAATCTCCGCGACGTCTCGGTCGAGCGGGAGATCCCGTTCGAGGAGCTCGTCTCGATCGTCGAGCAGGCCGTCCTGATGGCCTATCTGCGGCACACCGGCCAGCTCGACCACAAGCCCGGCGGCAACGAGGGCAAGGCGCGCGTCGAGCTCGACCACCGCACCGGCCACGTCCGCATCTACGTCCCCGAGCGCGACGAGGAGGGCGAGGTGCTCGGCGAGGTCGAGGACGAGCCGGAGGACTTCGGCCGGATCGCCGCGGCGGCGGCGAAGCAGGTGATCGTGCAGCGCATGCGCGACATCGGCGACGAGAAGGTGCTCGGCGAGTTCAAGGGCAAGGAGGGCGACATCGTCGCCGGCATCATCCAGCAGGGCCCGAACCCGCGGATGGTCCACGTCGACCTCGGCGGCAAGATCGAGGGCATCCTGCCGCCGGAGGAGCAGGTGCCGGGCGAGGACTACGCGCACGGCACGCGCCTGCGGGCGTTCGTCACGAGCGTGACCCGCGGCCAGAAGGGCCCGTCGATCACGCTGTCCCGGACCCATCCCGGTCTCGTCCGCAAGCTGTTCGCGCTCGAGGTGCCGGAGATCGCGCAGGGGCTCGTCGAGATCGCCTCGGTCGCGCGCGAGGCCGGCCACCGCACCAAGATCGCGGTCCGCGCCACGCAGCCCGGCGTCAACGCGAAGGGCGCGTGCATCGGCGAGCTCGGCTCGCGGGTGCGCGCCGTCACCGCGGAGCTCGCGGGGGAGAAGATCGACATCGTCGACTGGTCGGAGGACCTCCCGGCGTTCGTCGCGAACGCGCTGAGCCCGGCGAAGGTCACCGAGGCGTTCGTGATCGACGCCGCGACGAAGGCGGTGCGCGCGCTCGTCCCCGACTACCAGCTCTCGCTCGCGATCGGCAAGGAGGGCCAGAACGCCCGCCTCGCCGCGAAGCTGACCGGCGCCAAGATCGACATCCAGCCCGACTCGGTGATGGAGGCCTGAGCGCCGGCCGTCGGATCGGAGGAGGTCCCGAGTGGGCGTCGCGGGCGCCGGAGCCGCGGATCGCGGGCGGCGCGTCCCGATCCGCACCTGCGTCGGCTGCCGTCGCGCTGTGCCGCAGGCGGAGCTGTCGCGGTTCGCGGTCGTCGACGGCGAGGTCGCCGCGGACGTCGGGCGCCGGTTGCCGGGGCGCGGCGCCTGGCTGCACGAGGATCCGGAGTGCCGGACGGCGGCCGAGCGCCGCGGCGCGCTCGGGCGGGCGCTGCGACGCTCGCGGGCCAGGTAGAATGAATCGCTCGGGCAGGCGCCCGACCCCTGGCAGAACAGGCAGAAACCACCATGGACCACTGATGAGCGGCTCGAAATGAGGCTCTTCAACTAAGGCTTGCCCTCCTGATGGGGCGTGCAGGCCCCCGAACAGGAGAAATCTGTGGCAAACCCACGTGTCCACGAAGTCGCCGCCGAGCTCGGCGTCGACACCAAGATCGCGCTCGCCAAGCTCAAGGACCTCGGCGAGTTCGTCAAGGGCCCCGCGTCCTCGATCGCGCCGCCCGTCGTGCGCCGGCTGAAGGCCGCGCTCGAGGCGGACGGCGTCGCCACCGGGCCGAAGCCGGCGGCGGAGAAGAGGCCGGCCGCGCCGAAGCCCGCACCGCGTCCGTCCGCGCCCGCCGAGCCGGCGCCCGAGCCGGCCGCGGTCGACGACGAGACGGTCGCCCCGCCGCACGTGCCGACCGTCGCGGAGCGGCAGGCGGCGCAGCAGGCCGCGCAGGCCGCGGCCGAGGCGCCGAGCCCCGCCGAGGCGGACGCCCCGAGCCCCGGCGCGCCCCGTCCGGGCGCGCCCCGCCCCGGTGCCCCGCGCCCGGGGAACAACCCGTACTCCTCGGCGCAGGGCATGCAGCGCCCCGGCGCTCCGCGTCCCGGCAACAACCCGTACTCGTCCGCGCAGGGCATGCCCCGTCCGGGCGGCGGCGCGGGCATCCCGCGGCCGCAGGCCCCGCGTCCCGGCCAGGGCTTCCGCCCCGGTCAGCCCGGCCAGGGCGGTCCGCGTCCGGCCGGCGCCGGGCGCCCGGGCGGCCCCGGCCGTCCCGGCGGCTTCGGCGGTCCGCGTCCCGGCGGCGCCGGCACCGGCGGCGGCTTCGGCGCGCCGCGTCCGGCCGGCGGCGGCCCCGGCGGCCGCGGGCGCACCGGCGGCACCGCCGGCGCCTTCGGTCGCGGCGGCGGCAAGGCGAAGTCCCGCAAGTCGAAGCGGACGAAGCGCGCCGAGTTCGAGATGCGGGAGGCCCCGACCCTCGGCGGCGTCGCCCTCCCGCGCGGCAACGGGCAGGCCATCCGGCTGCGCCGCGGCTCGTCGATCACCGACCTCGCCGACAAGCTCGAGACGCTGACCGGCCTGACGGTCCAGCCCGGCGCGCTCGTGACGGCGCTGTTCCACCTCGGCCAGATGGCGACGGCGACCGAGTCGCTCGACGAGGCGACGTTCTCCATCCTCGGCGAGGAGCTCGGCTACCAGATCGAGGTCGTCTCCCCGGAGGACGAGGACAAGGAGCTGCTCGCCGGCTTCGACCTCGACCTGGAGGCGGAGCTCGAGGACGAGGACGAGGACGACCTGGTCGCGCGGCCGCCGGTCGTCACCGTGATGGGCCACGTCGACCACGGCAAGACCAAGCTGCTCGACGCGATCCGCAACGCGAACGTCGTCGCCGGCGAGGCGGGCGGCATCACGCAGCACATCGGCGCCTACCAGGTGCACCAGGTGCACGACGGCGTCGACCGCTTCATCACCTTCATCGACACCCCCGGCCACGAGGCGTTCACCGCCATGCGCGCCCGCGGCGCCCAGGTGACCGACATCGCGATCCTCGTGGTCGCGGCCGACGACGGCATCATGCCGCAGACGATCGAGGCGCTGAACCACGCCCAGGCGGCCGGCGTGCCGATCGTGGTCGCGGTGAACAAGGTGGACAAGGAGGGTGCGAACCCCGCGAAGGTCCGCCAGCAGCTCACCGAGTTCGGCCTGGTCGCCGAGGAGTACGGCGGCGACACGATGTTCATCGACGTGTCGGCGCTGCAGGGCATCGGCATCCAGGAGCTCCTCGACGCCGTGCTGCTGACCGCGGACGCCGGTCTCGACCTGCGCGCCAACCCCGACAAGGCCGCCCGCGGCGTCGCGATCGAGGCGAAGCTCACGAGGGGCCAGGGCTCGGTCGCGACCGTGCTCATCCAGTCCGGCACGCTGCACGTCGGCGACCCGATCGTCGCCGGCACCGCCTACGGCCGCGTGCGCGCGATGCACGACGAGAACGGCGAGCCGGTCGAGGCGGCCGGGCCGTCGCGACCCGTCCAGGTGCAGGGCCTGTCCAGCGTCCCGCGCGCGGGCGACACGTTCATCGTGACCGAGGACGACCGCACCGCGCGGCAGATCGCCGAGAAGCGCGAGGCCGTCGAGCGCAACGCCCAGCTCGCGAAGGGTCGCAAGCGGATCTCCCTCGAGGACTTCGCCGAGGCCGTCGAGAAGGGCAAGGTCGACACCCTCAACCTCATCATCAAGGGCGACGTCTCCGGCGCCGTCGAGGCGCTCGAGGAGTCGCTGCTGAAGATCGAGGTCGACGACTCCGTCCAGCTGCGCATCCTGCACCGCGGCGTCGGCGCGATCACCGAGTCGGACATCGACCTGGCGACGATCGACGACGCGATCGTCATCGGCTTCAACGTCCGTCCCGACGTGAAGGCCCGCGAGCGCGCCGCGCGCGAGGGCGTCGACGTCCGGTTCTACTCGGTCATCTACACCGCCCTCGACGACATCGAGCAGTCCCTCAAGGGCATGCTCAAGCCGGAGTTCGAGGAGGTCCAGTCGGGCCTCGCGGAGATCCGCGAGGTGTTCCGCTCCTCGAAGGTGGGGAACATCGCCGGTGTGCTGGTGCAGTCCGGCACCATCACGCGCAATGCGAAGGCGCGGGTCATCCGCGACGGCGTGGTGCTCGCCGACGGGCTCGCCATCGATTCGCTGCGGCGGTTCAAGGACGACGTCACCGAGGTCCGCGAGGGCTACGAGTGCGGCATCGGCCTCGGCAGGTTCAACGACATCCAGGTCGGCGACGAGATCGAGACGATCGAGATGCGCGAGAAGCCGCGCGCGTAGCGCGCGGGTCGAGTGGGCCGAAGGCCGTATCGAGACCCAGGGGCAGGAATGGCATCACCAGAACGCGTCGCCAAGATGGCGGACCGCATCCGCGAGATCGTGGCGCGCCGGCTCGAGAAGGGCCTGCGCGACCCGCGGCTCGGCTTCGTGACGATCACGGACGTCCGGGTGACCGGCGACCTCCAGCACGCCTCGGTGTTCTACACCGTGTACGGCACGGAGGAGGAGCGGCGCGACTCCGCCGCGGCGCTCAGGGCCGCGACCGGGATGCTGCGCTCCGAGGTCGGCCGCCAGCTCTCGGTCCGTCTGACCCCGTCGCTCGAGTTCATCCCGGACGCGATCCCGGAGAACGCGGCGGCGATCGAGTCGGCGCTCGCGGAGGCCGCGCGGCGCGACGCCGAGGTCGAGGCGCTCGCGGCGCACGCCGAGTACGCGGGCGACCCCGATCCCTACGTCAAGCCGCGCGAGCGCGACGAGGACGAGGACTAGGGGGTCGTCCGCCCGGGACGTCGCGCTCGCGGTCCCGACCCCGCGCCGATCAGGACGGCGGATCAGTCCTCGACGGCGAAGCGGCCCGAGCGGCCGGCGGGCAGCAGGGTCGCGAGGACGGTGCTGAGCGCGAGGACCGCCGCGCCGACGAGGATCGCAGGCCGCGCCGCGTCGACGTAGCCGGTCGGGCTGAGCACCCCGCCCGCGCCCGTGAACACCGCCGTGAGCACCGCGATGCCGAGCGCGACGCCGATCTCGCGGACGGTCGAGTTCGTGCCGGACGCCTTCGCGGTGTCGCGCTGCGCGATGTTCGCGAGCACGGCCGTCGACGACGGCGCGAAGGTGAGGCCCATGCCGACGCCCGCCGCGATGAACGCCGGCAGCATCTCCCCGTAGGAGGTGTCGGTCTGCGTGATGATCGCGAGCCAGACGAGACCGAGGGTCTGCAGGGCGAGCCCGGCGACGAGCAGCGCACGGGTGCCGACGCGGGGTGCGAAGATCCCCGCCAGGGGCGCGACGATCATCGGGGCCATCGTCCACGGCGTCGTCATGATCGCCGCCTCGAGCGGCGTCTTGAACTGCACGATCTGCAGGAACTGGATGAGGATGAAGACCGCGCCGAACATGCCGAAGCTGAATCCGAAGCCGACCGCGTTCGCGATCGAGAAGCTCCGGTCGCGGAACAGGCGCAGCGGCAGCAGCGGCGTCGGCGTGCGCCGCTCCCAGAGCAGGAACGCGGCGAGCAGGATCGCGCCGCCGACGAGCGAGCCGGCGACCTCGAGGGAGCCCCAGCCCGCGTCGTTGCCGCGGACGATGCCGTAGACGACGGCGAGCACGCCGATCCCGGACAGCAGCAGGCCGGCGAAGTCGAGCCGGACGCGCTCGCCGAAGCTGTTGCGCAGCGAGCCGAGGACGAAGGGGAGCGCGACGAGCGCGAACGGGACGTTGATCCAGAAGATCGCCTGCCAGCTCCAGCCCTCGATGACCGCGCCGCCGACGAGCGGGCCCGCCGCGACGCCGAGGCCCGCGATGCCGCCCCAGACGCCGATCGCGAGCGGGCGGCGGCGCTCGGGCACCCCATCGCTGAGCAGCGCGAGCGAGAGCGGCATGATGCCGGCGCCGCCGACTCCCTGGATCGCGCGGGCGACGATGAGCTGCGTCGGGTCGGTGCTCAGCGCCGCCCCGACGGAGGCGAGCGTGAACACGGCGATGCCGACGAGGAAGACGGTGCGGCGGCCGAAGCGGTCGCCGAGCGCGACGGCCATCAGGATGAACGAGGCGAACGCGAGCGTGTACGCGTTGACGAACCACTGCAGCTCCTCGATCGAGGCGCCGAGGTCCTGGCGGATGACCGGGAGCGCGTTCGTCATGACGAGGTTGTCCAGCGTCGCCATGAACATCGGCAGGCCGGTCGCGATCAGGACGAGCGCGATCGGGCTGCGGCGGCCGGTCGGCGCGGGCGCCGTGGCGGTGGTGGCGGTCATGCGGGACTCCCGAGATTAAGTAATCAGACGATTACCAAGAAGATAAGTTATCGACTGATACCATGTCAAGGTGGACGCCCCGACGACGCGGATGAAGGCGGAGGACCGGCGCGAGCTCGTGCTCCGGGCCGCGACGCGGGCCTTCGGCGAGCGCGGCTACGTCGGCGCGACGACCGCCGAGGTCGCCAAGGCCGCGGGGGTCAGCCAGCCCTACGTCGTGCGCCTCTTCGGCACCAAGGAGGCGCTCTTCCTCGCGGTGCTCGAGCGCGCGCTCGAACGGCTGCTCGCGGCGTTCCGCGCGGCGCT
>ERZ778028.2639-NODE-2639-length-12340-cov-4.111600_pt1 | contig 12340 bp, 7 predicted proteins | sample MGYA00375758_ERZ778028 | MGnify/ENA primary metagenome ERZ778028 (study PRJEB29350, sample SAMN05389828) | bioreactor metagenome | isolation source: Thiocyanate bioreactor | place: South Africa: University of Cape Town | collected 2014-03-17 ... | reverse complement strand
CATGTACAATTTGAAGGATTGGATATCGATATGAATGGAGTTGGGTATGGGGCTGAAAATGTCAATGTTACTTTTGAAGGTGTTGCGGATAATCTGAAGTTTATCGTAAAGGACTTGAAAAGTGAATTGACAGTGAGTAAGCTTGTATCTGAACCTGATAGAATTGAGTTGTTGAGTGGAAGTTCGGCTCCTATCGTTATCAAGGCGGAGTATTTTGATGGACATGCTGAGGATGTGACCCATTTCGTTTCGCTACTTAATCCAGCTCCTCAAATTGCAACGATAGCCAATGGCGTCATCAATGCCCTAAGCAAGGGAGAAGTGACAGTGACCGCAAGCTTTCAGGGGAAAATGGGAGCTGCGCAGTCCAAACCAATCGTAGTAAAAGTCTATAATCGTTCACCTTACGTGAAAAATGAAGTTGAGGATTTTAGCGATCAATCGGGCATTCAATCAGAGGATTGTAACGATATGGGTGGAGGTAAGAATATTGGCTATATCGAAAATGGAGATTGGGTGAAGATAAAGGCACTCGATTTTGATAAAGGAACATCGAGGTTTGAGGCAAGAGTTTCGTCGGCCAATGCCGGTGGATATATTGAGATCCGTTTGAATAGCCCGTCGGGAACATTAGCTGGCAAATGTCAGGTTACGAATACCGAATCCTGGCAAACCTGGGAAACCAAAACCTGTGCAATTGATGATATTAAAGGTGTCTTTGATATTTATCTTGTTTTTACAGGAGGAGGTGGATACCTCTTTAATTTGAACTGGTGGAAATTTTACGCCGCATCGCCTTCTGATGTCAATTCAGAAAAAGAAATTCAACCTTCTATTGTTTCTAAAAACCATCAAAATTACATCACCAATATACTTCCAGATGATATGATCCATATCTATAATGCCGTAGGGCAGGAGGTTCGAACATTCAGAGCTTCATCGAATGAAGAATTATTGCCAGGAGATGTAGGAGTAACGGTGGTGATAATCAGGCGAGGCTCAAAGGTGTTGACATTAAAAACGATATTAAAGTAACTCTGATAATTTGTATATTATCGATCAAATTCAAAATAGAATGAATTCTTTAAAAATTAAACTTACTTTAGTGCTTGGGCTATTCATGTCCGTAGCATTTGTGTATTCACAAAATCCCATCATTCAAACTCATTATACAGCCGATCCGGCGCCGATGGTTCACAACGGAACGGTTTATCTCTATACCAGTCACGATGAAGATGTCACTGTGAAAAACTTTTTCACGATGAACGATTGGCGATGCTATTCGTCCACCGACATGGTGAACTGGACAGACCACGGAGCGGTGCTGTCGTACAAAACCTTTGAATGGTCGCGTGGCGATGCCTGGGCCGGACAATGTATTTACCGGAACAGCAAGTTTTATTATTATCTTCCGGTGAACATGAAGAACGGAGGCAATGCCATTGGGGTCGCAGTTTCGGACAGCCCGACAGGCCCTTTCAAGGATGCGATTGGAAAACCGCTACTCGTAGGCTATGGCTACATCGATCCTACCGTTTATATCGACGACGACGGGCAAGCCTATCTTTACTGGGGCAATCCCAATCTATGGCACGTGAAGCTGAACGAAAACATGGTTTCGTATGACCAGAATTATGGCATAGTCAAAGAAGATTTGAAAGACGAGAATTTCGGCTATCGTTCCAAAAAAATAGACAACCGCACTGCTGCTTACGAAGAGGGGCCTTGGTTTTTTAAACGGAATTCAAAATACTACATGCTCTATCCCGCGGGCGGTGTCCCCGAGCATTTAGCCTATTCCACCAGCACAGGCCCCACAGGCCCTTGGGTGTATGGCGACACCATTATGCACGTCATCAAAAACCATGGGGCGTTTACCAACCACCCGGGATATATCGAATTGAAGGGACAGCCCTACTTGTTCTACCACGATGCCGGTTTGCCCGGTGGCGGCGGATTCAAGCGCTCGGTCTGCATCGAACCTTTCCGCTTTCGTGCCGATGGTTCTATCCCGTTGATTACTCCCACAAAGGAAGGAGTGGTGAAAAGTGCTGCCAACCTGAACCCTTTCAAGCGGGTGGAGGCGGAAACCATTGCCTGGTCTGAAGGGGTGAAAACGGCTACCGATCCGCAAACAGGAGTTTATGTTACTCAAATTCATACCGGCGATTATATCAAAGTGCGCAGTGTGGACTTTGGAAAAGGGGTAAAATCGTTTACGGCGAATGTTGCGGCGGCTTCCACCGGCGGGCAAATCGAAATTCGCATCGGCAGCACAACCGGCACTTTGCTTGGCACTCTCCTTGTAAAACCAACAGGCGAAGCAACGGCCTGGAAAACCCAGTCGGCCAAAGTCAGTAGTGTGAAAGGCGTGCACGACCTTTACCTTGTGTTCGGAGGCGGGGAAGGCGAGCTCTTCAATTTTGACTGGTGGCAATTAAATAATTGAAATATCATGTATCTTAAAAATCGTTTCAATTTAAAAAAGGTGTTTATCCTCAGCGCTATTGCCTTGTTGTCAGGTTATAACAATGCTTATTGTCAGATTGAAGTTCTTGCCCACTGGAATTTCGAACAGATTAGGCACCTCAAAGGTGATTCACTCTCAACACCCATAGTTGGTCAGCCTCTTACAGCTGACAACCGCAACCCTATCGAACCTCAACCTTATATTTTTGATGAGTCGGGCAAGGGAAATTTTTTAGAGGCTCGTGGTGCAAAAGCGTCACCGAATGTTTTTTCCGATGATGTTCCCGTCTCTCAGGTTGCTGGAAAGCTTAACACCCGTTCGCTTGCGTTGAAAAACGGTGAATATGTAGTTACATTCAATCGCCCGTTGGCGTATTACGATATGCAAAAAAGCTGGATCATCGAGGCGAGTTTGAAATGCAATTTGCTGGGTACAGAACAAGTTTACCTTTGCAAAGAAGGAGAGAGAGGGCAGTTGGCTGGTGATGTGTCTATTGGCTTTGACAATATGCAAAAAAAATACTTTGTTGAGGTGATGTGTGCTGATGGAGTGCCTCGTAGAATAGTAGCAGGAGATGATGTAGAGGTAGGTAAGTGGTATGATGTTCGTGCACATGCCGAATATAATTCCAAGAGTGGCCAGACTACACTTTCGCTTGAAGTAAAATCTTCTAGTCAAGTTAGTTTCAACAAACCTTCTTCAATTACTTTCAGAGGCAAGGCTTTACGAAGTGATGCCGGTATGTGGGTAATAGGTCGAGGGTTCCCAGGAGGCTTTCCCAATAGTCTTCAGGTACTCGATGGGGTCATTGATGAGGTGAAGATTTCAGGAGAAGCACTGCCACGTGAAGCCGGGCAAAATCCACTTTTTACGGATGCTTTTACTGCCGACCCGGCTATAACTGTCATTGGGAACACGGTTTACGCTTATGTTGGTCAGGATAAAGCCTCTGTAGGAGGATGGTTCAATATGCCTGACTGGCTTTGTTATTCCACTACTGACATGAAACATTGGACAGCTCATGGCCCTGTTTTAGCAGCCAAAGACTTTGTCAATGCGAATATAGGCTCAGCCTGGGCAGGACAAGTGGTGGAAAAGGATGGAAAATATTATTATTACGTTACTCTCGACCGCAAAGAAGGACATTTCATTACAGTTGCAGTCGGCGATAGCCCAACAGGACCTTTTAAAGAAGCCCTTCCTGACAAACCCCTTATTACCGATGATATGACTACAGATTCGCACAGATGGAATTCGGACATTGATCCCACAGTCTTTATCGACACAGACGGCACTCCATGGATGGCTTGGGGTAATGGAGACTGTTATATGGTGAAACTGAAACGTAACATGGTTGAGATTGACGGAGCAATCACCAAAGTGCCATTTAGGAACTATTCGGAAGGTCCCTGGCTTTTCAAACGTGGCGATCTCTATTACATGGTTTATGCTGCCGATGCGCCTGGTGTACAGGCTGAGCAAATTGCCTACTCCTATGCAAAGAAAATCACAGGTCCATGGACTTATGGAAGCCTAATTACCAGTTCAGCAAAGCATGGTTTTACCATTCATCCGTCGGTTAATGAGTTTAAGGGACAATGGTATTTTTTCTACCACGACGGAGCTTACGCATTAGATGGAACACCCGGCGGTGATTGTCGCCGTCAGGTGTGCGTTGAATATCTATACTTCAATCCCGATGGAACAATTAAACCCATCACTTTGACAACCGAAGGTATAAGTGTACCTGCAAAGAAATAAGTATAAATCAGTTTTATAACAATGAATAAATTAAAACTACTCTCAATATTGGGGATAATAGCCTTCATCCTTACTGGCATGATGAGTTATGCTCAAAACCCGATTATTCAGAATGTATATACTGCCGATCCGGCTCCGATGGTACATAACGATACCTTGTTTCTTTTTACCGGTCATGATGAGGATAATGCGACAGAAAAAGGTTTTATTATGAAAGATTACCTTTGTTTTAGTACTGTTGACATGGTAAACTGGACACAACACGCTCCAATTTTCAATGTCGACTCGCTGGGCTGGGCGGCAAAATATAATGCCAATGCCGCTCAGGCAATTTACCGTAATGGCAAGTATTATTTCTATATTTCGCCTTGGAGTGGATTGGCTGATGGCGGTGATTGTATTTCCGTTTTAGTATCCGATTCTCCTTACGGACCATTTAAGGATGCTCTCGGAAAGCCTCTTATTTCTTCAAGTCAGACAAATTATAATCCCCACTTATGGGAGGATATTGATCCAACGGTGTTTATTGACGAGGATGGCCAAGCTTACCTGTACTGGGGAAATAATTCATTGTATTGCGTTAAGCTAAACGAAGACATGATTTCTTATTCGGGTGACATTATTACTTTTGATATAAAGGACACGACAGCTTTTGGTTCCGATTATGAGGAAGCTCCTTGGTTCTTTAAACGCAATGGCACATATTACCTGTTTTATGCGGCGCATATTCCCGAAGCAATTTACTACGCAACAAGTGCCTCTCCACTTGGTCCTTGGAAATATGGAGGTGTGGTAATGAAAGGCATGGCTCAGGGTTGTATCGGTAACCACCCTGGAGTAATTCAATACAAAGGCAATTGGTATCTTTTCTACTTCAATCAGGATTTGCCGGGTGGACACGACAAAAAGAGGGCAATTAATGTAGTCCCTTTTGATTTTAATTCTGATGGCTCAATTTCTGAATTACTGCACTCTAAAGCGGGTGTTACAAAGCCTGTAGCAAATCTGAATCCTTATATTCGAACCGAAGCAGAAACTTTTGCATGGGAAGAAGGAATTAAAACGGCTTCTAACCTTAAAATAGGTACGTATGTTACCGATATTGATAACGGTGATTACATCAAAATTCGCAGTATAGATTTTGGTAAAGGGGCATCAACTATTGATGTTTGTATTGCGTCATTAAAAGGTGGTAAACTTGAAGTTCGTACCGATAAAGAGGATGGAGCTTTATTGGCAACGATTAAAGTGAATGCTTCCAGTGAGGGGGATATTTATAAAACAATTACGGCAAAAGTAAAGAAAGTGACAGGAGTGCATGATTTGTATTTTGTATTCAAAGGAGAAAGTGATTTATTTAATTTTGACTGGTGGAGATTTTCTGAGAAAAAATAAAAAATGGTTAAATCAAATAAACTAATATTACTCCTTTCTGTCCGTGTTGTAATTTGTGTTTCCACTGACCCTGCCCAAACAAATATTTACCTGAAGGAACTGTTTGGTACGATTTCTGGACGAATGGTAAAATCAATGGTGGTCAGGAAATAGTAAAAGTTACAACGATAGATGAAATTCTTTTGTACATTAGAGCAGGAAGTATTATGCCATTCGTACCGTAAATGCAGTATGCTACCAAAAAATGGGATAACCTCGAAATTCGCGTATATCCCGGAGCTAATGGCGAGTTTACTTTGTACGAAGACGTAAATGACAATTATAAATACGAAAATGGCATTTATTCTACCATTTCGTTCAAATGGAATGACAAAAGTAAAACGCTGATAATTGATGATCGTAAAGGCTTATTCCCGGGAATGCTTGCAACACGTAAATTCAGTATTACAGTCGCTGTAGATGGGGAAAAGATTGAAAAAATCATAACTTACAATGGAAAAAAGTAGTAGTTAGATTATAACTATTATAACGATGCTCAAAAAAAAGAAGTTTCTGATATATGTTTTATTTGTACTTGGCTTTAGTTTTCTATCTGAAGCCCAGTCACTAAAACATATCCTTGAGGTAAAATCATCAAAACTCATTGGTAGTGCTTTAAAAGTAAAAGTACCAGATAATAAATCTTCTATAGGATATATCGTTAGTTTAACAAAACAGGGCGAAGGCATAAAGTTTTCTAATCTGCCTGTATCCGATCAAATAGCTATTCACTATGCATCAGTGTCAGTTGGTACGATTAGTATTGCAGTTGATAATCAACCAATACGTAAAATCAATATACATTCATCCGGATCCCTCACAGAATCATTTCTTTATTCAATCATAGACATTGCAATTCCTAATCGTGGTTCGGTAACCATCAAGTTGGATGATAATGATATTGCGGTGAATATTGACAAAATTATTGTTGGAAAAAATGATTTGGGATTGCCTCCTGATATTTGGAATTTGCCTGCGTTACCTGTTGCAGCCGGTTCGTATCCTGCCGATTGGGAAGGATTAAGTCGGATCTACTCTGTACCAGATTGGTGGCGCGAAGCTAAATTTGGTGCATGGTCGCATTGGGATCCGCAATCCATGCCCGAACAGGGTGATTGGTATGCACGAGGCATGTATATGCAGGGCGATAAACAATATGAATACAACCTCAAAAACTTTGGTCATACCTCCGAATATGGATACAAGGATATATGTCATAACTGGTTGATTGATAAATGGAATCCCGAAGAGCTTATGAATTTGTATGTGGAGATGGGTGCTAAATATTTTATGGCAATGGGAGTACATCATGATAATTTTGATTGTTGGGACTCCAAATACCAGCCATGGAATTCGGTAAATGTTGGGCCTAAGCAGGATATTGTTGGAACTTGGGAAAAGGTTGCCCGTCTGTATGGCTTACGCTTTGGCATTGGGTTTCATAACACTCCGGGGCGAACATGGGGACAGTTTATGACAGTTCGTTACACAAGTGATAAGACTGGACCGAAACAAGGTGTACCTTATGATGCACTTCAAACAATTCTGGATGGGAAAGGGAAATGGTGGGAGGGCATGGATCCGGTTGATTTATATGGACCGAAACACGACAAAAAAGATCCTTTGCATTCACCTTTTGCCAACCAATTTATGTGGCGGGTAGATGATGCCATCACCAAGTATCATCCCGATATGATTTACTTTGATGAACATGCAGGTGACTCACAAATGGATTTAGGTGTGAACATGGGATTAGGCTTTCTTGCTCCGCAATTGATTGCTAACTACTACAATAAGTCTTTGCAATGGAATCATGGGAAAATGGACGTGGTGATTAACCTCAAAGCTGTTGGTGGGCGATACAATAGTTTCCAGAACAGTCCTCTGCTGCTTCCTCTCGTTGATCGATCACTTGTTAAGAGTACTGAAGCCATCATCGAATCGCAGATTACGCCTTATTCTTTCCAGACAGAAACAAGCATTGCTGAGTGGCATTATCAGGTCGGCCAGAAATACAAGGATGCGAAAGAAATAATTGAACTGTTGATGCAAAACGTGTCGCGCAACGGTACTATGTTGCTCAATATCACTCAACATGGACGTGGTGGTCTCGACCCTGAAGTGATTCGAATCTGTAAAGACATTGGTGCCTGGCTGAAAATTAACGGGGAAGCTGTGTACGGATCCCGCCCGTTTGAAATTTTTGGCGATAATAAAGTTCTTTATACTCGCAATCAAGGTAATGTTTACGCCACGCTTATGGATTGGGATGGCAATGCGGTCACTCTTCCTGCACTTCACACCAGTGGTGCCACTTTAGGCAAAGTGTCCAAAGTTGAATTGCTCGGTTCCGATATTCCAATGACGTTTGTTCAGGATGACAAAGGACTGACTGTAACACCTGAAAGATTGCCGCAAATATTACCTGAAATTGCCGATCAATCGTTGGCTTCGAAATGTAGGGTTTTGCGTATTACCCACGACAAAGGGTGGATCAATGACGATGATCCCGGCGCAAAAGCACCTGGATGGCCTCGCAAAGGTAATTTGGAAACCGGAGATTTCAATAACGACCTTACCACCAGCAATACACCTGGTGATACCTGGACTTACTTGTTCACAGGAACTAGTGTTAAGGTTATTGCACCAAAAGAAGCGGGAGCAGGGAAAATAGAAGTTCAGATTGATGGCAAAACCCGTGCATCAGCGGATTTGTCTATCACTGGAACACGCCAGGCACAACAAGTAGTCTGTGTTATCTCAGGTCTGATTTCGGGCAAACATACGATTGGTATTATTAATCGTGGTTCCGGACCTGTAGCTGTGGATGCCTTGATGGTACAATAATAACAGGATGGAGATAAAATTAATGATAAAATTGAATACCATGTTTAAATATTTCAAGTTTTTACCAATAATGTCTGTACTTCTATTAGCCAGTACTATAAATATCAAAGCACAACAAATAACGCACGGCAAACAACTCTTCGATAGTAATTGGAAGTTTTTTTTGGGAGATCCTCCGGCTGTAAGCACTGTCGATTTTGATGATAAAAATTGGCGAAGCCTCGATTTACCTCATGATTGGAGCATTGAGGGTACTTTAAATTCGGATAATCCGATGGGCAACGATGGAGGATATTTTCCTGCAGGTATTGGTTGCTATCGAAAAACGTTCACGCTACCGGCATCGTTTAAGGACAAGCTTGTGTCTATTTATTTTGAAGGAGTTTATATGAACGCAGAAGTGTCTATTAACGGAAAATCACTTGGCATTCACCCTTATGGGTACACCTCTTTTAGCTACAATCTTACCCCGTACCTGAAATTAAATGGTAAGAATGTTCTTTCTGTTCGGGTGGACAATTCAAAACAAAAGAATTGCCGCTGGTATAGTGGCTCAGGTATTTACCGACATGTTTGGATGGTTGTTACCAATCCAATACATGTTGCGCAATGGGGTTCAACGGTTACAACTCCCAACGTATCCACTAATCAGGCAACTGTCATAGTAAAAACGCTGGTGAAAAATGAGACAGGATTAGCTCAAAGTGTTAGTCTCAATACTACACTTTGGGATTCAAAAGCGAGAAAATCAGGTGAAAATCAACAGGTAGTACAACTTCCTGCCAACAGTGAGAAAGAGGTTGAACAAATCGTTCAGGTTTCAGAACCTTTACTATGGACTCCGGAAACTCCTCATTTATATCAGGCACAAGTTCGTATTGAGAAGAATAAAAAAGTAGTTGAGAGCGTTAAAACAAGCTTTGGCATTCGCTCCATAAAATTCACTACCGAAAATGGATTTCAATTGAATGGAGAAACGGTGAAGATCAATGGAGGTTGTGTGCATCACGACAACGGTTGTTTAGGTGCTGCCGCTTTTGATAGGGCTGAAGAACGTAGGGTTCAAATGCTTAAATCAGCAGGGTTTAATGCTATTCGAACTTCGCACAATCCTCCTTCAGAAGCATTTTTGGATGCCTGCGACAGATTGGGAATGTTGGTTATTGATGAAGCATTTGATGGTTGGAAAGAAAAGAAGAATGATTACGATTATTCAATACTCTTTGATGCGTGGTGGCAACGCGACTTAGAAGCCATGGTACAACGTGACCGAAACCATCCTTCCATTATCATGTGGAGTATCGGAAATGAAGTCATTGAACGAAAGAAACCGGAAGCGGTTACAATTGCCAAAATGCTTGTGGATTGTGTTCACAAAAATGACCCGACACGTCCTGTAACATCAGCAATGACGACCTGGGACAGCGATTGGAATATATTTGATCCGTTATTTGCAGTTCAAGATATTGGTGGGTATAATTATCAGCTACACCGTGCTCCGTCTGATCATGAGAGAGTACCTTCGAGGGTTATTGTTCAAACCGAATCGTATCCGAGAGATGCTTTTGCCAATTGGAAAATGGTGCAAAGTCATAATTATATTCTGGGCGATTTTGTTTGGACGGCGCTTGATTATTTGGGCGAATCGGGCATTGGTCGCTGGTATTATCCGGGAGATGTTCCGGGTGAACATTATCAAGGCAAGATGTTTCCGTGGCACGGTGCCTATTGTGGTGATATTGACCTGACAGGATGGCGTAAACCGATTTCGCACTACAGAAACATGCTCTATAATGATAATGAAAAGCTATATATGGCCGTTCGGGAGCCTAATCCAGAATCCGGAAAAATAAAAGCAACCGCATGGTCAGTTTGGCCAACATGGGAAAGCTGGACATGGCCGGGTCACGAAGGGAAACCACAGGAAGTTGAAGTTTATTCTAAATATCCAAAGGTTCGACTTTATCTGAATCAGAAACTGATGGGCGAACAATCAACAACAGAAGAACAACAATTCAAGGCAACATTTAGTGTTCCTTATACTAATGGCGAGTTAAAAGCAGTTGGAGTAGTGGATAATAAAGAGGTAGAAACAACTGTTTTGCAAACTTCGGGTGATGCCGCTAAGATTAGATTAATTGCCGATCGGACAAAAATAGTTGCTAATGGACAGGACTTATCTTTTGTAACCGTTGAAGTAACTGATAAAGATGGAAAACTACAGCCAAATGCCGAAAATAGCTTAGAATTTAACATTAGTGGTCCGGGAATAATTGCCGGTGTAGACAATGCCAATATTAAAGATATTGACCCTTACGTCGGCACTTCGCGCAAAGCCTGGTGCGGACGGGCACTTGTTGTAATCAGAAGCACCAGAAGTCCAGGGATTATTAAGCTCACAGTAAGTTCTAAAGGCTTACATAAAGCGGTAGGTAATATCACAACTATAAATAATATCAAAAAATAAAGTTTCTATTAAATGAAGAAGTTCCTTCTATTCCTTTGTGTAATTTATTGCATAAGTTTAAATCTTAAAGCGCAGAATAAACTTTATCCGAATGAATTCCCGTTGAGCGATGTCAAATTACTCGATGGTCCGTTCAAGCATGCGCGCGATTTGAATATCCAGGTGCTGTTGAAATACGATGTTGACCGCCTGATGGCGCCTTATCGCAAAGAAGCCGGATTGCCCGTGAAAGCCAAGACTTATCCTAACTGGGATGGCTTGGATGGCCATATTGCCGGACATTACCTCACGGCATTAGCCCTGAATTATGCTTCAACCGGTAATGCGGAATGTAAAAAACGTATGGAATATATGCTTTCTGAAATCAAAATTTGCCAAGATGCCAATGCTGTAAATAATACTGCCTGGGGTGTTGGTTATGCCGGTGGATTCCCCAACAGTGCAAAACTTTGGGGTACGTTTAAGAATGGAGATTTCAATGCCTACAACGGAGCCTGGTCGCCTTTTTATAACCTGCATAAAATGTATGCCGGACTTCGCGATGCCTGGCTTTATTGCGGTTATGAGAATGCCAAAGTAATGTTCCTCAAATTTTGTGATTGGGGAATCACTCTAACTTCCACTTTTACTGAAGATCAAATGCAGTCGATTCTGAATATGGAACACGGCGGAATGGACGAAGTGTATGCCGATGCTTACCAGATGACAGGCGATCAAAAGTATCTGGTGGCTGCCAAACGGTATTCGCACAATAAGCTTTTGGATCCCATGTCGAAGGGAATTGACAATCTGGATAACCAACATGCCAACACACAGATTCCGAAAGTGGTTGGATTTGAGAGAATTGCTGAGCTTAGTCATGATCCGAAATTTGCCAAAGCCGGAAGTTTCTTTTGGGAAACGGTTACTACAAACCGTTCGTTGGCTTTTGGCGGAAACAGTAGGAGGGAACATTTCCCAAGTCCTGAAGCATGTACAGATTTTGTAAGTGACGTGGATGGTCCCGAATCGTGTAATTCATACAACATGTTGAAACTGACCGAAGATTTATTCAGAGTACGTCCAGAGGCAAAATATGCTGATTACTACGAAAGAACAATCTACAATCATATCCTTTCCACCCAACATCCAGAGCACGGAGGTTATGTTTATTTCACCACGGCTCGTCCGCGCCACTACCGGATTTATTCTGCGCCTAACGAGGCCATGTGGTGTTGCGTGGGTACCGGTATGGAAAATCATGGTAAATACAATCAATTTATCTACACCCATTCAAATGATTCGTTGTTTTTAAACCTCTTTATTGCTTCGGAACTGAACTGGAAAGATAGGAAGATTAAATTCAAACAAGAAACGACCTT
>ERZ778028.2633-NODE-2633-length-12372-cov-4.353089_pt1 | contig 12372 bp, 8 predicted proteins | sample MGYA00375758_ERZ778028 | MGnify/ENA primary metagenome ERZ778028 (study PRJEB29350, sample SAMN05389828) | bioreactor metagenome | isolation source: Thiocyanate bioreactor | place: South Africa: University of Cape Town | collected 2014-03-17 ... | reverse complement strand
TTCCCTACACGACGCTCTTCCGATCTCAACACCAACATGGAAAGCTACTGGGGCGAGAAGAGCTGGTATGCCGCCATTTTGCGCCAATCGGAATACGGCACCACCGCACCCAACAGCAGCCTGATGCCTTTGGGCGGCGAACTTTCGATGAACACCGTTACCAGCGACAACTACACCGCGAGAATGCAGGCCAACGTCAACAAATACTTTGGACACGACAAGCAGCACAACTTGAACGTGGCAATTGGAACAGAGGCAAATTCCACTACATACAACGGATTTTCCACCACGAGCAGGGGATATTACCTCGACCGGGGCAAGAAATTTGCCACATCGATCCCATCCAATTACGTAGCATATCTTAACTGGCTCGGGGCAAACAACCCCAGCATCATCGACAACAAGAGCAACCTCTTGTCGGCCTATGCTACCGTCTCCTACAGCTACAAAGACCTCTACACAGTGAATGCAAATACCCGCTACGACGGCTCCAACAAATTCGGAAGCCGAAGCAACGAGAAGCTATTGCCAGTGTGGTCAACATCCGGATTGTTGAATATAAAGGAATTAGCACACTTGCAATCGCATTGGTTAGACAACCTGACATGGAAATTATCCTACGGCGAACAAGGAAACATGATCGACAACCAGACCCCCGTGCTGACGCTCAGGAAAGGCGCATTCAGCGGGTATTACAACGAAATGCTTTCCTCCGTCAACACATTTGCCAACCCCAACCTCAAATGGGAGAAAACGCACTCCTTCAACACCGGGATCGAGACTGGCCTGTTCAACAACCGCTTGATGGTATCCCTGGAATGCTATTACAAGAAGACAACCGACATCTTCATGAACAAGCCCATATCGGACATCAACGGCTACACCTCTTATGTGGTCAACTCAGGAAACCTTGTCAACAAAGGCTACAATGTCTCCATGACCGCTGTGCCAGTGAGGACAAAAGACATCAACTGGATTGTTTCGGGTTCGTTCTCAAAAATCAGCAATAAAATGGAAACCACACCCGGCAGCGAGGTCTATGAGCTCAATAACTTCTTGAATGGAACCGCAGTGGTGAAGGGCCAGCCCATCGGCACTTTTTATTCTTACAAGTTCGTCGGGCTCAATCCAACCGATGGAGGTCCCCTGTTTGACGACTGGGAAGACCGCGCCACAGAACTGATCGGCTTGAGCAAATACGACACGTTCACCAAGGTGCTTGTCCCTACCGGGAAACGCGACCCCGACATGTCCGGAAGCTTCAACACCACGTTCAGCTACAAGTCGTGGAGATTGACCGCTTTCCTCAACTATAGCTTAGGAGCCAATATCCGCCTGTTCAAATTGTTCTCCCAAACAGCAGACGGCATAACAAGCGGATCCATCTATCCCGAATACAACCTCAACAAGGAATTGATAAACCGCTGGAAAAAACCCGGGGACGAGCAATACACCAACATCCCGTCGATCATGGGAAGCAGCACCTCCGGCTATTACAACTACAGCAGACACTTCTCGGCAGGCGACAACTACAAAGGCATAAAATTGGCCGAAGATTCGTGGACAATGTATGACTATTCCAACATCCGAGTGGTCAGTGCAGACTACCTCCAGCTGTCAAACCTGAGCCTGACCTACGAAATTCCGGCCAGCGTATTGAGTAACTACAAAATGCACCGCGTGGCAATCACTTTGTCGGGAGCAAACCTGTACACCCTCTGCGCCAAGGAACTCAAGGGACAAGCCCCAACCCAGTCGGGCTTCGCCGCCGTGCAGCTCTCCGACAGGCCAAGCTACACATTGGGGATAAATGTTGAATTTTAATATGGAAAGGAACGAAAATATGAAACAAAACATGATTTCCGATCAATTGCCAAAACTTATCATAACAAGCTCACTCGGTGGCCCATGCCGAATGAAACAAACGTCGAACCGAATGAAATATATACAATATCTTGCAGTAGCCTTCATGGCCGTATGCCTAAGCAGTTGTTCCCACTTTTTGGAAGAATATTCGCAAGAAACGGATTATGCCAATTCCTGGGAAGACCTCAACGAAACACTTTTGGGCGACTGCTACATGCCGGTGGCCTCAAGTGATGTGATCGCTAAGTCGGGAGATTCCTTGCAGTTCATTCACTTCATGGGAGATGAACTGGAAGAATGCACCGAATCGTGGGACAACAAGGACATGGACTATGACGCCAAAGATCGCATGTTCGGCTATTTCACCTGGCAGCAGAGAGTCGATCAAAACGACACCTACACAGGTTACAACCATGAGAACGGCGGCTGGACAGAGATTTACCGCCTCATCAACGTAGCCAACAACGTGATCTATTCACTCAAAAAAGTACCGCAAGCGACAGATGCCGAGAAAAAAGGAGTATTGAAAGTGGACGGCGAGGCTCACTTCCTCAGAGCGTTCTATTATTTCTGGTTGGTGAACATTTACGGAAATGCCTATTCTCCGGCTACCGCCAAGACTGACTTGGGAGTACCCATCAAATTGTCGGAAACAGTGGAGGATAAGGTTTTCAAACGCAACACCGTGCAGGAAGTTTACGACCAAATACTTCTCGATCTTCAGCAAGCGGAATCAGACCTATCGCAAACCACTGTTTCCAGTTCCATCTACCGGGCAAACATCACTTCCGTGCAGTTCCTGTTGAGCCGCGTTTACCTCTACATGCAAAACTGGGGCAAGGCTGCGGAATACGCAGGCAAAGTACTAGATGCCCATCCCGAGCTTCAGCCATTGGCCAACCTGCAAGGCGGAGAGTTGTCGAAAGCCTCCGTGGAAACCATTTTCTCGATGGGCGGAAACTCGTTACCGTGCGCCACAACTTACAAATACAAAGGATTCACCGTCTCTAAAGATTTGTACGATACGTACAGCGACAACGACTTGAGGAAAACAAAATACTGGTGGGCTTGGGGAGACTTTATCGGCTACGCCAAGTTAGCTCCGCAGAACACGAGCCAGGCTGATCCCACTTCCGTCAGGTATTACTACATCACCTACAACGAAGGGTGGATATACCTATCTTGCGAAGTGTCGGATAAATTCCTGTTCCGTTCGGCAGAAGCCTACCTGATTAAGGCAGAAGCCGAAGCCTACCTCGGAAACGAAGGGCAAGCCCAAAGCGCCATCAACACGTTGAGGGAATACCGCTATCAAAAAGGAACCGACTTCCAAGTGACATCCACCGGCGAAGAATTGGTGAAAACGATCCGGGAAGAACGGCGCAAGGAATTGGCGCTGGAAGGCCTCCGGTGGTTCGACTTGAGACGATATGCAGTCTGCGAGAAATATCCCGAATCAAAAAAGATTGTCCGAAACTATTATTATTACGAAAGCCGCAACTCCGGTGTCAAAACAGAGTACCACACCTTCGTACTGGCGCCCAACGACAAGGCATACACGCTTCCGATCCCTCAATATGTGATCGATTTCAACACCGGAATGCAGAACAACGAGCGCCCAAACCGTACCTACACAGTGACGCCGCTCAAGTAGAACGCAACCAAGCGGTAACAGACTCCGAAAACAAATAAAGTAAAATTTAATCGTATGAGAAAATACATATCCATCTTGTCCATCCCTCTCTTCCTGCTGGCCACTGGCTGCACGAACGAGGATGAACTCACGCCGAGCAACGCCGACAAGAACTACTTTGCGCCCGCCGACAATGCAACAGACCAAGAGTCACTCCTCAGGAAAGAGTTTTATGCTTCTGAAAAATGCTATATCCTCTTCAACGACACCTTGCGCCACGAGGCACTCGGCACCGACGTGAACGGCGACACCCAGTATTTCACGGAAACCATAGACTTGAGCTATGTAATGACCGGATACGCGCAATACAAGTACAAATACAGCTACTTGCCAACTATCGACCAGAAAAAAGAAGCCATATCCTTCATGAAGGCTTATGTCTTGAGTCATCTGTCCTCCAAACTCCGCCCTTTCTCGTGGCTGTTGGTTAGCAACATATCGCGGTTTACCATTTCAGATGCCAGCCTCTATTACGACTCCGACGTTCCCTTTGTTACCGGGAAACGCACTACGGCCATCGCAACGCAAAACATCGCCGACATGGACGAAGGTCAACGCCAGGATCTCGCCACATCGATACTCAAGGAGGTGCTCGTGCTGAAACTTACCGCCCAGCCGGAAGACGTATTGAAACCATTCAGCAAATACAGCGCATCCTATTATGGAAACTACATGGCGACCTATCCGGACGACGAAACGGCAAACATGCAGATGCTGAACGAAGCCGGCTACATCGAGCCCCACTACCTGTGGGATATCTACCCTTTGCAAGGAGTGTATCCTACACTTCAGGAAGATATCAAAGCTTATGTGAACTTGGTGCTGGCGCAATCGCCCGAAACTGTCAACGAACAATATAGCGGATATCCGCTGGTGATCGCTAAATTTAATGCGATGAGAACCCTTGTCGCAGATCTTGGCTATACATTCTAATCAGAACAAGTTATGAAAGAGAATACAATTTTTGGAAAATTACCAAAATCCATGATAAAAAAATCATGCGAGCTTTTGCCTATCCTTGCATCGACATTAAATAGTATGAGATCGACAGTTGCCCTTGTCACCATCTTGGTGGTGTGCATGAGCTACGGCTGTAGCAACGATGACAACGCCTCCCTGCCAACAGTGAAACCGGAAGCTTCTGGCACTTTTGTTGACCCGCGCGACGGCTTCAACTACAATTGGGTGAGGTTCAACGGCTTGGACTGGACTGTGGAAAATTCGCACTTTCAGACTTCGGAAAACACTTACGGAGTTTATGTCCTCAATCAAACGATCGGCGAAACTTCCGAAGAAACCACCGCAAGGACAATTGCCAAATATGGCTACCTTTACACCTACGAAGGCGCCCTCGAAGCGGCTCCCGAAGGTTGGAGGGTACCCACGGACAACGACTGGAAAAAGCTCGAAGAAGCGTTGGGAACTTCGACCGAAGATGCCGACAAAACAGACTGGCGCGGACAAAATGCCGGGACGCTCATGACCCAGGGAAAGGACGGGACGGGACTAAGCTTCCAATACTCGGGATATTGGACGGCGACCACCTCCTCCTTCGGCTCTCCTTACCGACTGATGGGTGCATACGGCTTCTATTGGACGGCCACCGAGGACACTTCCAAAGGAGATGCGTTCAGCTATTACCGAAAAATCGTGTACAACAGCCCGCAAGTGTTCCGTTATAGCGGCGACAAAAAAAACATGCTCAGCGTGCGCTTTGTGCGCGACGCATCCAATTAAAAATTGACAATCAAAAATGAAAAGAATAATCACAATCATTGTCCTTCTTGTGTTATTGAAACCTTGCGTTGAGGCACAAAACAAGGGCTTCACCCTCGAAGGCTGCATTCCCGGAATGAAAGATGGCATAGTGGTGGCCTTGCTTTCGGCAGAAGACAACGAACGCCCCACTTTGGCGGAAGACACGGTCAGGAACGGATGCTTCAAGCTCCGGGGGAGCGTGCCCCATCCCACATTATGCACCTTGATAACCAACAATCTGGAAAATGCACCCAAAACAGCAAACGGCGAGCAAGCAAATATTCACTGGACTTATACCGATGTCTTTGTGGACAATGCGCCGATGCGTGTCGTCACCGATCACTACGACAGCATTCCGGTGAATGAGCCGGTGACCAAGCATTTCGCTGTGGAAGGAGGGAAGGTGCAGGAAGATTTCAACACCTACAACCGGATGCTTCTGACTGAAAAAGAGAAGGGAAAAGAATTAAGCGACAGCGCATTGATGCAACTCCAAATCAAGTTTATCCATTCCAATCCGCAATCGGCGATGTCAGTCGTGCTCGCGAATAACCTCTTACAAGGGGCATACCGCCTGCAAAGGGAGCAAATCCTGGATTTACAAAAGGCCATCACTTCCGTTCCCGACGACACGATTCGCCTCGCTGAGTTTCGCAAAAATTCCGCTCTCGCCCTCCGTTCGGCGGTGAACAGCGACCTCGTCAACCTGCCTCTTTTCGACCTCAATGGCAAAAGCCGAAACCTTACGGAAGTGATCCCGAAAGGCAAATACGTGCTGATAGACTTTTGGGCTTCCTGGTGCAGTATCTGCCTGATGGCGATTCCCGACATCAAAAAAGTGGCTGCTCGCTATCCGGATAATTTTGCCGTGGTCGGCATATCGGCAGACACCAACCTGCAGGCCTGGAAAAACTCCATCAAGAAAGAAAAACTCGGCTGGGAGCAATACCTGCTCACTCCCGAAGGGCTAAAAGGATTGAAAGAGAAATACCTTGTGGCCGGAGTACCCTACTACCTGATTGTAGATCCACAGGGAAAAGTGGTCAACTCGCCTGTCAATGCAGAAGACATAACGAAGCATGTCAACCAATTTTGTAAATAAATAAGCAATTGCAAAAATAAATTGTCGTATTTTTTTAACGCAAGGCATAGCCTTTAGCTATTAGCTGATAGCTGTTAGAAAAGCCTAATGGCTAAAAGCTATTGGCTATTGGCTATCAGCTTACATATTTTACGACTATACATAAATATCATTACTTAACTGAAAATAAAAATGAAAAAACAAATGAGAACAAGAGCAATCACTCCTGTTTTGGGACTATTGGCCATTTTGCTAATGAGCGCAACAGCGATCGCCGACAAAAGCGGCTACACTATCTCCGGCACTGTCAAAGGTGGTCAAGAAGGCGACACCCTTATTTTAGCCGAATTGGATTACCTGAATCTGATTCCTGTCGATACCACGGTCATCAAGAATGGCAAATTCGTTTTCACGGGAGACCAAAAGGAAGCAACCTTCCGGTATATCGCCCAAATCAAAAACGGGCTGGTAAAAGATGGAAATGGCTTCATGCTGGAAAATGGCAACATCTCAGTCAACATCGGGGACAGCATCCAAGGCGGACACGGAACGCCAAACAACGAGCTATGGAATCAATTCAATGACGAAAACAACCGAATCGGAGCCAAGGCTGATCCCTACTGGAAAGTGGCGAATGACAGCACGCTGGATGCGGGCAAACGTACCGAAGCCCAAAAAGAGCTGGACAAAATTGACAAGCGGCAATCCGAGTATCTCCTCAGCTTCATCTGCCAAAACATCACATCAGGTGTGGCGCATTACTTACTCACTTCTTATTATCCCTCGATGGATATTCCAACCTTGGAAAAAACAGTAGGGGCAATGGAAAAGGCTGGAGTCAAAGACGAGCTTTATGCCACCGTCTCGCAGAAGCTGAACGCCATCAAAAATACCGGCATCGGTAGCACCTTCACGGACATCGAGCTGAACGATCCAGATGGAAAACCGATCAAGCTTTCGACCTATGTGGGGAAAAACAAAGTGACCTTGATCGACTTCTGGGCTTCGTGGTGCGGACCATGCTTGGCCGAAATGCCCAACGTGATAAAAGCTTACGAGCTTTACAAGGACAAAGGCTTTGGAATCGTCGGGGTTTCCTTAGACAACAAGGCCGAGGCTTGGAAGGCTTGTATCCAGAAGTTGAAACTCTCCTGGCCGCAGATGTCCGACCTCAAAGGTTGGCAAAGCAAGGGTGCAGCCGCCTACGACGTAACCTCCATCCCGGCCACCGTACTCGTCAACCAGGAAGGAAAGATCATCGGCAAAAACCTCCGGGGTGAAGATCTGACCGAAAAGCTAAAAGAGTTATTGAACGTAAAATAAGAACGCTATGCGAATTGCTGGGAGTATTAACATCCGGCGAATTCGCATTCCACCACACAATTATTTTTTCTATATTTGCACCCAATGAAAACAAGAACATTTTTTGAAAGAGGCTGTCACGGCCTCTTTTTATTCCTTTTGATAAGCATCGCCTACCCGGCGAATGCAATTCAGAAAAAGGCACCGCAAAGTAAACCGGCCAAAGAAGCCGGGCTACCAGTGGACCCGAAAGTCAAAATCGGCAAATTGCCCAACGGATTCACCTATTATATCCGCAAAAACGCCGAACCCAAAAACAGGGTCGTGATGTATCTCGTCAACAAAGTGGGTTCCATCCTCGAAACCGACGAGCAACAGGGGCTGGCCCATTTCATGGAACACATGAATTTCAACGGCACCACCCATTTTCCCAAGAACGAGCTTATCAGCTACCTGCAGAAATCGGGGGTAAATTTCGGCGGCGACCTCAATGCCTACACCTCGTTCGACGAAACAGTGTATCAACTACCCTTACCAACCGACGACCCCGAACTCCTCAAGAACGGTTTTCTGGTGATGCGCGACTGGGCCAAAGGAGCAACGCTTGAAGCCGACGAAATAGACAAGGAGAGAGGCGTGATCTTAGAGGAAAAACGGCTGGGAAAGGGGGCGCAGGAGAGATTGCGCGACCAATATTTGCCCATCATCACCAACCAGTCGAGATACAGCAAGAGGCTGCCCATCGGCACCGAAGAGGTCTTGAAAAACTTCAAGAGGCAAACCTTGGTGGATTTCTACAACGACTGGTACCGCCCCAACCTTCAGGCTCTGATCGTTGTGGGAGACATCGATCCGAAAGCCACGGAACAGACCATAGTGAAACTTTTTTCCGACCTGAAAAATCCACCGAGCGTGCGTCCCAGGGTGAAATATCCCATCCAGTTGACCGGCAAAAACCAGTACTTTCTGGGAACGGATAAAGAACTGACACTCCCGACCATCCAGGTGCTGGCCAAATACCCGCACGAAAAGTTGGTGACACGGCAGGACATGAGGCAAAACCTCTGCAAAAGCATTTTTAACTACATTCTCGGCGAACGATTTGCCGACCTCTCGAAAAAGCCAAACCAGCCCTTCATCCAGGCCGGAGCCGATGCCGGAGGCTTTATGGCAAACATCGATGTGTTTTCCACGCAACTCACGGCGGAGCCGCAGAAACTAAAAGAGGCGTTCAAAACCGTTTGGACAGAGATCGAACGGGTGAAGAAATACGGATTCACCAATGCTGAAATTGCACGTGCCAAAACGTCCATCCTCAAAAACTACGAATACGCATTGGGCGAGCAGGACAAAACAAATTCGGCTGACTATGTCGGCGAATACACCCGCAACTTCTTGGAAAACGAAGCCATTTCAGGAATCCAATACGAAGTTTCGCTCAGCAAACAACAGATGGCTGGCATTACGGCCCGCGACCTGAAAGATTGCGTTTCCCGCTATATGCTCGACACGAACAGGGACATACTCGTGCTAGCTCCCACAAAGGACAAGGCACTGCTACCTTCCGAAACGGACATATTGGGCTGGATGCGCGACGTGCAGAAAACGGAAATTTCAGCAATCTCCGACAAGGAGAACAAGACAAGCCTGATAAAGGAGAAACCGACAGGAGGAACCATCGTGAAGCAAAGCAAAGACGAAGCCCTCAACCTGACCGAGCTCACCTTGTCGAACGGGGTGAAGGTGTATCTCAAACCCACCAACTTCAAGAACGACGAGATATTCATCAACGCATTTAGTCCCGGCGGCACGTCGCTCTACCCTGACAGCGACTACATGTCGGCCACCGCAGCCTCCGAGTTCGTCTATAACAGCGGGCTTGGCGACTTCACGCTAAGCGAACTCCAAAAATACCTGACAGGCAAACGGGTGTCGGTGAGCCCATACATCGGCGAGCGAAACGAAGGATTCAGCGGAATGTCTTCCATCGCCGATCTTGAAACCGCCTTCCAGATGATCCAGCTATACTTCGAACAACCCCGCAAGGATGTCGAAACCTTCAAGTCGGAATTGGAAAAAGCAAAAGTGGCCATCATAAATGGAAAAAGCAACCCGTCAACCGTCTTTGCAGACACCATTGCAGCCGTGCTGGGCAACCACAACATCCGCCGTGCCGCCATGTCAGCCGAAATGATCGACCAAATAGACCTTGAGCGTTCCTATCAAATCTACAAGGATCGCTTCGCAGACGCCAGCGATTTCACCTTCACGCTGGTGGGAAGTTTCGACGTGGAAAAAATAAGCCCGCTGATTGCCCAATACCTCGGCTCACTGCCAACAATAGCACGCAAGGAAGAACCCCGCGACTTGAACATCCACATTCCTGGCGGGAAATTGGAACGAACAGTAAAAAAAGGGATTGAGAAAAAATCAACCGTGAAGCTTGTCTTTAGCGGCAAATACGAATACAGCCCGAAAGAAAACGTAAGCCTGAGCGCGCTATCCGAACTGCTCACCATCCGGCTTCTGGAAACCCTCCGCGAAAAAGAAAGCGGCGTGTATGGCGTGTCGGCCAGTGCCGATTACAGCAAATATCCGGAAAACCGCTACTCCATCAACATCGAATTTGGCTGCGCTCCCGAAAATGTAGAAAAACTGATCTCAGCCACAAACGACGTCATCATGGAATTGCGCAAAAGCCCCATATCCAGCGAAGAAGTGCAAAAAGTGGTGGCGGAAGATCTCCGTTGGTTCGAACTCCAATCGAAGGAAAACGGATTTTGGCTCGGCTACATATCGGGACACCTCCTGCTGAACGACGACCTGAAGGCTGTCTTCGCTTATCCCGACTTACTGAAAAGCATTTCGCCGGCAAGCCTGAAGGAAGCCGCCGACAAATACCTAACGGGAGAAAATTACGCCCGTTTCATTCTCGACCCCGAGAATTAGAGCGGTGACAAATACGAAAAGCGAATGCAGCTTTATCGGCGAACTTTTGCCGATAAAGTTGCATTTTCACTTTTCACTCTCACTCCCCCTCGTTTGCAACGAGGGGCTACTGGTTCTTTGTTTATAGAACAAAGTGCTGCACAACATCCCCCGCATCGAATAGCCCTAAAAATGCCTTGGTGCTGATTTTTGTAGCTACCAATAATTTAGACTTTCTTTTTTCGTTGCAAACGCATTACCAATTCCCCCTCGTTGCAAACGAGGGGGAGAAGGAGAGCCTGGGTCGAAAAAATCTCTGCTCCACGTGATAAAAACTCTCGTTTCCAGTTCGAGATCATTTGGGGATGCACATCAAATCGTTTTGATAATTCACTGAGCGTCTCCTGTTCCTTGATGGCCTCTATCGCTACTTGCGCTTTAAAGGCAGCGGTGTGTTTTTTTCTTGTTGTTTTCATATTGGGTAAAATTAATCGTTTTTTATTAAGCTTACCCAGTGGTATCTTTTTACGGGAGTAGTATAAATAAAAATCTCTCTTTCGTTCCGTCACTATATCTAATGTAAAACATATAGTCTTCCTTAAGTTCCTGATATTTTTCATCTTTTGTATTTGAAATATATTCCATTTTATTAGTTATAGAGTCGATATATTTGTGGATTGTGTCTTTTTTTAAGCTTAAAAAATAGTCTCTGTAATTTTCTCTATTTTTCACAATGCTTTTTAACTTATTAGCCTTACTAAACTCTATCGTTGAGGAATCTGAATCTATAAAGATAGTGTATGTATTCTTATCATCAACACTCATCAAAGGTGTGTAAGTTAAATTCAGAAAACAAACTCTCTGACAATAAGAATTTATCGCAGACAAAAACATTACAGATATTAAAACACTTTTTTTCATAATATTCCACTATTTTCTATTTCCTTGAAGTACAACTCTACGTTCTTCAACAGGAACGTTAAACCTTATGGTTGCTCCATTTCTGTCATCTGGATAAGCATAAGATAAATTAAATGGAGAAAATGTCCCTAATTTAGGCCCCCATATTAGGGTAACATTATAACCTATTATTGTACCACTTGTTAATCTTGTTGAAACATCATCCATTAGCGTTGATCCCATTTTCTTATTGGAATAATAGCTAGACATTTTTGCAGAAGTAAGTCCTTGCCCACAACCAAATAGCTTGAAATTTGCCTTTGGATCAAATGCAGACGCTTGAAATTTTTCAGATTTAAACTTCTCATCGTTCATATGATAACCGACTAAAAATCCTTCTTGAGGATGACCATGTCCCACATATTCAAAATCAGTAATAACATCATTACTTCTAGTATCAGAAGTGCCACTCACAGATTTCGTATTAATATAATTAACAATGTCATCTGCAGAATTAGCTTCTATAAAATTTATACCATTTTTTCCCGCTCGTTCTTTATACGAATTCATTTCGCTATTGGTGTACTGCCCTTTATATACTATCATTGTAGTTTGTTCACCTTTTTCAGTATGATTCTTTTTTAAGTCTATGGCATCATTTAAACCTCGTTCTAAGAAATGCCTTTTATCTTTATATTGGGTGTCTGAGTTAGGTGAATTGCCTTGATTACCAACAGTAACTACATTCTCCATGCCATTTGGATCAATGTATAATACCGGATTCTGCATACAATACACATATCCCCCCACATTCGGATACTTCTCCGCCAGCGGGTCCACCCCC
>ERZ778028.2628-NODE-2628-length-12384-cov-8.436613_pt1 | contig 12384 bp, 9 predicted proteins | sample MGYA00375758_ERZ778028 | MGnify/ENA primary metagenome ERZ778028 (study PRJEB29350, sample SAMN05389828) | bioreactor metagenome | isolation source: Thiocyanate bioreactor | place: South Africa: University of Cape Town | collected 2014-03-17 ... | reverse complement strand
CGACGGGGCCACTTCAAAACGTCACCCCGGGGCCAGATCAGGTTGACAAAGTCACGCAGACCTACTCAGGGCAGCCGGTGAGGTAACGCTGCCGACAAGGGGGCCCGATCGACAGATCTCCATCGCTCTCACCGGAAGCATGGCCGCCTACGACTGGGGCGTCGACGGCCGCCGCTTTGACGCCGATCAACCTCTCAGCGGCGCGCACGAGATCCGAGAAGGTGAACGCGTCCGACTCACCATCGACAACCAGACGACGATGTGGCACCCGTTCCACCTACATGGTCATACCTATCAGCATGAAGGCGGCGGCCCCCGGAAGGACACTTCGATCATCCTGCCGAAACAGACCCTCACCATCGACTTCGACGCCGACAACCCCGGCCTCTGGGTCGCCCACTGCCACAACATCTACCACGCAGAAACCGGCATGACCACGGTGATCGGCTATCGGGCGTGACTACGGACCCGGTCACGTCAGTGAACAGGTAACGGCGCCGTCGACCGGACGGGCCGTGGGTCAATGCGGTGTGACCGCATCGTCACACGACGCGGCTTGATTGTCGGTCAACCTGGCCGCGCCGCGGCCGCGGACGGCACCGCAGAAGCGGTCGTCCGTCCCGTCCGAAAACCTGTCCGTTTACTGCCCGTAGCCGTCCGTAAACGTCCAGAGATAGACTGAGCTCCAGACGGCAACTGCCGCCTGGAGCTCAGTAAATTGCTGGCCTCGGAAACCGGGAGTGCGGTCCCTAAGACCCCTCGGAATCAGACCCCGAAGTAGAGCTCGAACTCGTACGGGTGCGGGCGCTGCGCGAAGGGGAGCAGCTCCTTCTCCCGCTTGTACTCGATCCAGGTGTCGATGAGGTCCTGCGTGAAGACCCCGCCGGCCTGCAGGAACTCGTTGTCCGCCTCGAGCGCGTTCAGCGCCTCGCCGAGCGAGCCGGGCAGCTGCGGGATGCCCTTCGCCTCGTCCGGCGGCAGCTCGTAGAGATCCTTGTCGATCGGCTCGTGCGGCTCGGTCTTGGTGAGGATGCCGTCGACCCCGGCCATGAGCATGGCCGCGAACGCGAGGTACGGGTTCCCCGAGGCGTCCGGCGCGCGGAACTCGATGCGCTTCGCCTTCGGGTTCGTGCCCGTGATCGGGATGCGGATCGAGGCGGAGCGGTTGCCGGCCGAGTAGACGAGGTTGACCGGCGCCTCGAAGCCGGGGATGAGCCGGTGGTAGGAGTTGACCGTCGGGTTGGTGAACGCGGCGAGCGCGGCGGCGTGCTTGAGGATGCCGCCGATGTACCAGCGCGCGATGTCCGAGAGCCCGCCGTAGCCGGTCTCGTCGTAGAACAGCGGGCTGCCGCCGTTCCACAGCGACTGGTGCACGTGCATCCCGGAGCCGTTGTCGCCCATCAGCGGCTTCGGCATGAACGTCGCGGTCTTGCCCCACTCCAGCGCGGTGTTCTTGACGACGTACTTGAACTTCAGGATGTCGTCCGCGGAGGCGACCATGGTGTCGAAGCGGTAGTTGATCTCGTTCTGACCGGCCGTGCCGACCTCGTGGTGGCTGCGCTCGACCTCGAGCCCGACGGCGGCGAGCTTGAGGCAGACGTCGTCGCGGAAGTCGGCGAGCTGGTCGACGGGCGTCACCGGGAAGTAGCCGCCCTTGTACGGCGTCTTGTTCGCGAGGTTGCCGCCCTCCTCGACGCGGCCGGTGTTCCAGGCGGCCTCGGAGGAGTCGACCTCGTAGAACGAGCGGTTCTGCCGCACCTCGTAGCGCACGTCGTCGAAGACGAAGAACTCGGCCTCGGGGGCGAAGAACGCGGTGTCGGCGACGCCGGTGGAGGCGAGGTACTTCTCGGCCTTCTTCGCGACCTGGCGCGGGTCGCGGTGGTAGATCTCGCCGTTGCGCGGGTTGAAGATGTCGAAGACGATGACGAGGGTCCGTTCGGTCCGGAACGGGTCGAGGTAGGCAGTCGAGATGTCCGGGATGAGCTGGAGGTCCGACTCGTGGATCGACTGGAAGCCGCGGATCGAGGACCCGTCGAAGAGCTGACCGATGGAGAAGAAGTCCTCGTCGACGGTCGACGCCGGGATGTTGAAGTGCTGCTGCACGCCCGGGAGGTCGGTGAATCGGATGTCGAGGAACTTGACGTCGGTGTCCTTGATGAACTTCAGGACCTCGGAGGAATCCTTGAACAGGGGCTTGGACATGGGTGGAACTCCATCGATGGCGTGGTGCGACTGGGAACTCAGCCGCCACGAGGGTATTGGCCCGGTGTTTCGCCGGTGTTACAGGCCGTTGCCGGGGAGGTTTCGCGGGCTCAGCGGGGCCGCGGGGCGCGGGCCCGCAGCGGGTCCATGCCCTTCGGGATCGGCAGCGAGCGGTCGCGCTCGAGCGAGGACAGCCGGCTGTTCGCGGTGCGCACCTCGGCCCGGCGCAGCACGCGCTTGTAGCGGCGCAGCGTCGCCGGGATCCGGTGCAGCGGCACCGCGTCGGCGTCCGGTCCGACCTTGATGACGTGGATCGGGACGTTCGGCAGCACCCGCTGCAGGATCCGGCGCTGCTCGTCGACGAGGCGCTGGGTGCGGCTGGCGGGGCCCTCGGCGATGAGGGCGACGCCGCCCTTGCCGATCACCCGGTACACGGCGTCCTGGGTCTTCGGGTTGATGCCGACCGGCATCGAGTCGCCGGTCCAGCCGCCGCGCAGCGAGTTCTGGATCACGGCGCTGGCCGCGCCGGCCTGGCCGGCGATCCGGCTGTAGGCGGCGCGCTCCGCTCGCCGGCCCAGCACGATGAGGAACAGCAGCAGGCCGAGCAGCACGCCGGCGATGATGACGAGCACGAGCCCGATCACGTTGCCGGGCAGCAGCAGCAGGCCGAGCAGCACCGCGAGCAGGATCGGGGCGATGCCCGCGGCGAGCAGGATCCAGAGCGATGCGGGATCCTCGCGGACGGTCATCTTCAGGACCGTCCACATCTGGGCGATGCGTCCGGGCTCCTTCGGGGCCTTGCCGGTCGCGGTCGTCGTGCGGGCCATGCGTGCCAGTTTACGGGGCGCGCGTCGCCGCTCGATCCCCTCGCAGCGGGGGCGGTCCCTCACAGTCGGACGGTCTCGCGATCGCTCCCCGATGGAGCCGTCGCCGACGAACGCCGGCCCTGGCTCCCGGCAGAGTGGGCCCATGACCGGGCTCGAGCTGGACCAGTCCGCCGCCGTGCGGCTGTCGACCGCGCTGTGGCGAGCGCGGGGCGACCACGTGGCGCGGCTCGCGGCCGTGACGAGCACGCCGGACGGACGGGTGCGGGTCGAGGTGGAGGAGGGGACGACCCCGCTGCGGGAGGTGCTCGCGGGCGATCTGCGGCTCGGCGAGGCGGTCACCGTCCTGGTGCCGCTCGCCGGGGCGGTGGACTCCGTCTCGCGGGCGGGGCTCGTGCACGACGCCATCGGCGTCGAGGCGGTCCGCTTCGACGACCGCGGCGCGCCGGTGCTCGGCGCCTTCGAGGCCGCCCGGGTGCCGGATCCAGGCATGGATGACCTCGCCGCCCCTACCACCAGCGGCGGCGGCCGGCACGTCGCCGCCTACCGTCGGCTCGCCGAGGAGGTGCTCGACGCCGTGCGGCCGCTCGAGGAGGAGCGGGACCCGCTGCGGCTCGCCCGCGCGCTGCTCGCCGAGCTGGAGGTCGACGGCTCCGACGGCCTCGGCGCCTTCGCCGAGCGGATGCTCGGGATCGCCGCGCCGGAGCCCGTTCGCCTCCGCGTGCGGCCGGAGACGAGCCCGCACCCGGAGCCGGCGGTGAGGCCGACGCCTTCGTCCTCCGCATCGTCCGACCGTCGCGTCTCGCCGTCGTCGCACCCTCGCGTCCCGCCGATCGCGGCGTCCGGCCCGATCGGCCGCCGGTGGGCGCCCGAGCGCCGGCGGGAGATCGTTCGGCGCCTGCGCGGACGGCTGGGCGCCGTGCGCCCGCGGTTCTGGATCCCGGCGGTCGCCGTCGCATCGGCGCTCGTGCTCGCGGCCGTGCTCGTCCCGGCCGACCCCGAACCGCCGCCGCTGGCGCCCGCCCCGTCCGGCGCGCCGGCGCCGACCCATTTCGGGGAGCCCGCGGCGGCCGCAGCGGCGACCAGCTCGTCCGGACCGGCGACGATCCCGGCCGACCCGGCGGCGGCCGCGCTCCAGCTGCGCGCCGACGCCGTGACGGCGGACGTCGTCGACGACTACGGCGACGTGGTGCTGCTCCGCCTGGGGACGGCCGCGGGGGAGGAGGACGTGCTCATCGAGCGCGCCGACGCCGGCTGGCGTCTGCGCGAGACGCTGCCGGAGCCGGGATGACCGGCGGGCTCAGATCCCGAGGTCCGCGGCGAAGTCGCCCGCCTCGAGCCGGGCCTTGACCGCGGTGAGGTACCGGGCCGCGTCGGCACCGTCGATGATGCGGTGGTCGTAGGACAGCGCGAGGTACACGAACGAGCGGATCGCGATCGCCTCGGAGCCGTCGACCTCGACGACCGCCGGCCGCTTGGTCACGATGCCCGTGCCCAGGATCGCGGACTGCGGGAGGAAGACGACCGGGGTGTCGAACAGCGCCCCGCGGGAGCCGGTGTTGGTCAGCGTGAAGGTGCCGCCGGAAAGCTCGTCGGGCTTCAGCTGGTTGTTCCGCGTGCGGTCGGCGAGGTCCGCGATCTCCGCGGACCACTGCGCGACGGTCTTGCCGAGCGCGTCGCGGACGACCGGGGTGAGCAGCCCGCGGTCGGTGTCGACCGCGATCGAGACGTTCTCCGAGGCCGGGTAGACGATGCTGTCGCCGTCCACCGTCGCGTTGATGATCGGGTAGGCCGCGAGCGCCTCGGTCGCGGCGAGGGCGAAGAACGGCAGGAAGGAGAGCTTCTGACCGGTCTTCGCGAGGAAGTCCGCCTTCACCGCGTCGCGCAGCTGCGCGACGGCCGTCACGTCGACCTCGACGACGCTCGTCAGCTGCGCGGTGCTCGTCATGGAGAGCACGGCGCGCTCGGCGACCACCTTGCGCAGCCGCGACATCGGCGCGCTCGTGCCGCGCAGCGGCGAGACCGCCGGTGCCGCGGGTGCCGCCGGGGCGGCCTTCGCAGCCGGTGCGGAGCCGGCGGCGGCCGCGGCAAGGACGTCCTCCTTGGTGATCCGGCCGCCGACGCCGGTGCCCTGCACGGTCGCGATGGCGACGCCGAGGTCGTTGGCGAGCTTGCGGACGATCGGGGTGAGATAGCCGACCGTCTCGTCGTCGGCGTTGGGAGTCGCGGGAGCGACCGGCGCGGCAGCAGCAGGGGCAGGAGCCGGCGCGGGCGCGGACGGCGCGGCCGCGGGCGCTGCCGGGGCGGCGGGCTCGGGCGCGGGAACAGGGGCCGGAGCGGGCTCGGGGGCCGGCTGCGGCGCGACGACCGGCTCGGGCACCGGGGCCGCCGCGGGAGCGGCCGGCGCCTCGGCGGCGGGGGCGGCCGGGGCCTCGCCCGCCTCGCCGATCCGGGCGAGCACGGCCCCGACCTCGACGGTCTCGTCCTCGGCGACGAGGATCTCCTGGAGCACCCCCCCGACCGGCGAGGGGATCTCGGTGTCGACCTTATCGGTCGAGATCTCCACCAGCGGCTCGTCGACGGCCACGGTGTCGCCGACCTGCTTGAGCCATCGCGTGACGGTGCCTTCGGTGACGCTTTCGCCGAGTGCCGGGAGGACGACGTCGCTCATGGTGCTGTGCTCCTTCTACCTACTCGCGATCAGATCGCGTGCAGCGGCTTGCCGGCGAGGGCGAGGAATGCCTCGCCGAGCGCCTCGTTCTGGGTCGGGTGGGCGTGGATGAGGGGGGCTACGTCCTCCGGGTACGCCTCCCAGTTCACGGCGAGCTGCGCCTCGCCGATGAGCTCGCCGACGCGCGCGCCGATCATGTGCACGCCGAGCACCGGGCCGTCCTTGAGCCGGACCACCTTGATCGACCCGGAGGTGTGCAGGATGTGGCTCTTCCCGTTGCCGGCGAGGTTGTAGTCGTAGGTCGTGACGGCGTCCGCCCCGTGCGCCTCGACCGCCTTCGCCTCGGTGAGGCCGACGGAGGCGACCTCGGGGTCGCTGTAGGTGACCTTCGGGATGTTGACGTCGGGGACGACGATGGGCTTCAGCCCGGCGATCTCCTCGGCGACGAAGATGCCCTGCTGGAAGCCGCGGTGCGCGAGCTGCAGGCCGGGGACGATGTCGCCGACCGCGTAGACCCCGGGCAGGCTGGTGCGCAGCCGCTCGTCGGTGATGACGAAGCCGCGGTCCATCGTCACGCCCGCCTCCTCGAAGCCGAGGCCGGCGGTGGCCGGGCCGCGGCCGACGGCCACGAGCAGCACGTCGCCCTCGATGGTCTCGCCGTTCTCGAGCGTGACGGTCACCCCGTCGGCGGTCTGCGTCGCGGACTGGAAGCGCACGCCGAGCTTGAAGTCGATGCCGCGCTTGCGGAACGCGCGCTCGAACTGCTTCGAGATGGACTCGTCCTCGTTCGGGACCAGGTGGGGGAGCGCCTCGACGATCGTGACGTCGGCGCCCCAGGACTTCCAGACCGAGGAGAACTCGACGCCGATCACGCCGCCGCCGAGCACGATCGCCTTCCGCGGCACCGTCTCGAGCGCGAGCGCCTGCTCCGAGGTGATGATCCGGCCGCCGATCTCCAGGCCGGGCAGGGTCCGCGAGTAGGAGCCGGTGGCGAGCACGACGTGCTTGCCGGTGTAGGTGTCGGCGCCGACCTGGACGGTCAGCGGGGCGACGAGCCGGCCCTCGCCCTCGACGGTCGTGATCCCGCGGGCCTTGAGCAGGCCCTGCAGGCCCTTCCACTTGGACTGGACGACCTCGTCCTTGTAGGCCTGGACGCCGGGGACGTCGATGCCCTGGAACTCGGCCGTCACCCCGAACTTCGCGGCGTCGCGCGCGGCGTCGGCGACCTCGGCGGCGTGCAGCAGCGCCTTGGTGGGGATGCAGCCGACGTGCAGGCAGGTGCCCCCGACCTTGCTCTTCTCGATGAGCGCGACGCTCATCCCGAGCTCGGTGGCGCGCAGGGCGGCGGCGTAGCCGCCGCTGCCGGCGCCGAGGACGACGAGGTCGAAGGTCTGATCAGTCACGGTCGAATCCTCATATCTTCGTGAAGCGTTCCCTGAAGGCCCGGCACAACCCTACCGGTCTCCGGCGAGGTCCGCGGCGAGCGCGACGAGGCTGCGGACGGCGACGCCGGTGGCGCCCTTGTCGGTGTAGCCGTAGGCGCCGCCCTCGTTGTTCGCGGGCCCGGCGATGTCGAGATGGGCCCACGGGATCCGCGCGGCGCCGTCCTCGTCGGAGACCCGCCCGACGAAGTCCTGCAGGAAGGCGCCGGCGATGAACATGCCGCCGGCGGTCGCGCCCATCTTCACGTTCGCGAGGTCCGCGACGTCGGACTTCAGCTGCGGACGCCACTCGGGCCCGAGCGGGACCCGCCAGAGGTCCTCCCCGATCCGCCCCGCCGCGGCGACCAGTCGATCGGCGAGCGCGCCGTCGCCCATGACCGGCACCGTGCGGAAGCCGAACGCGTTCCGCGCCGCGCCGGTGAGCGTCGCGACGTCGACGATCGCGTCGGGGCGCAGCTCGCTGGCCGCGACCAGCCCGTCGGCGAGCACCAGCCGGCCCTCGGCGTCGGTGTTCAGCACCTCGACGGTGGTGCCGCCCTTGATCGTGATGACGTCGTTCGGCCGGATCGCGTGACGGCCGACCATGTTCTCCGCGACGCAGAGGAACGCGGTGATCGCCGTCGGCACGCGGAGCCGGGCCGCCGCGAGCGTCGCGGCGAGCACCGTGGCGGCGCCCGTCATGTCGTACTTCATGCCGACCATCGAGGCGGCGGGCTTCAAGGACAGGCCGCCGGTGTCGAAGGTGATGCCCTTGCCGACGAGCGCGAGATGGGCCGTCGCGCCGGCCGGCCGGTACTCGACGACGACCAGCCGCGGCGGGTGCTCCGAGCCCTGCCCGACGGCGAGGATCCCGCCGAAGCCGCCGGCGGCGAGCGCGTCCGGCTCGAGCACGCGGGCGGCGATCGGGACGCCGGCGGCGGCCAGGGCCTCGACCTCGGCCGCCGCGCGCGCGGCGAGCGCGGCGGGGACGAGGTCGTTCGCCGGGGTGTTGACGAGATCCCGGACCAGGTGCACGGCGCCCGCCGTCGCGGCGGCGGCGTCCACGGGCTCCTCGGACAGCGCGCCTGCGCCGGCCAGCACGATCGCGGTCGGCGCGGCCGACCTCGCGTCCGGCCTCGAGCGGTACCCCTCGAAGGCGTAGGCGCCGATCGCCGCGCCCTCGAGGATCGCGGCCGCCTGCTCCGGGCCGTCGAACGGCAGCGCCAGGACGACCGTCCCGACGCCGCGCAGCTGCCGGGTCGCGGCGCCGGCCGCCCGGCGCAGCGCGTTCGCGTCGGGCTCGTCGGCTCCGAGCCCGATCGCCGCGATCGAGCCGGCGGCGACGCCGCCGCCCGGGAGGCGGACGAGCTCGTCGGCGGCGCCCGTCGCGCCAACCGCGGCGAGCGGCTCGGCGAGGTCCGCGAGCGGGCCGTCGGCGAGGACGACCGGGCCGCCGTCGCCCTTCGCGACGGCGATCACGAGGACGTCGCCCTCGGTCTCGGCTGCGGGTCGTGAGGAGCAGGAGAGCACGGGGATCGCCACCTGATCATCCTAGGTTTCCGGCGGAGGCCGCCCGATCGGGCGTGTTCGCCCACAGCGTCGCCGCGTCCCCGGTGCGGCGGAGCTCCGCGCGTAGGCTGGTCGCATGCGCGATCCGGAGGAGCTGTACGAGGTCGTCGGCGACCTCGAGGGCATCCCGCGCGGCCTCGACCTGATCGCCGGCCTGACCGGGTTCGCCGACGCCGGCGGCGTCGTCACGCAGCTCGGCGAGCACCTGCTCGACGAGCTGGAGACGCACGAGGTGGTCCGGTTCGACAACGACGCGCTGCTCGACTACCGCTCGCGGCGCCCGATCATGACGTTCGACCAGACGCAGCTGACGGAGTTCCACCCGCAGCGGCTCGCGCTGCACCTCGTCGAGGACGAGATGGGGCGGCCGTTCCTGCTGCTCACCGGCTACGAGCCGGACCTCAAGTGGGAGCGGTTCGCCGCGGCGGCGATGGGGCTGATCGACCGGCTCGGCGTCGCCCGCACGACCTGGGTGCACGCGATCCCGATGCCGGTGCCGCACACCCGGCCGATCCGCGCCACGGTCAGCGGCAACCGCGCCGACCTCACCGAGGCGATGTCCATCTGGCGCCCGACGACGCGGCTGCCCGGCACCGCGATGCACCTGCTCGAGTACCGCCTGCAGGAGACCGGCCACGCCGTCGCCGGCTTCGTCATGCTCGTCCCGCACTATCTCGGCGACACGACCTACCCGGCCGCCGCGGTGACCGCGCTCGAGGCGCTGACCGCCGCGACGGGCCTCGTCTTCCCGACCGACGAGCTGCGCGAGGAGGGGCGCGAGTTCCTCGGCCGGATCGAGGAGCAGGTCGCCGACAACGCGGAGCTGCAGCGGCTGATCGAGTCGCTCGAGCGCCGGCACGACTCCTATCTGGAGGACAATCCGCTGCCGTCGCTGCTGACCGACAGCGAGGGGGGCCTGCCGACCGCTGACGAGATCGCCGAGGAGCTGCAGCACTTCCTCGCGATCCGGCGGGACGAGGGGGACCCCGGGTCCTTCGGGTGAGGTGGAAGCCCGCCGCCGTCTACGCGGCGGTGTGCCTGGCCTACCTCGCCGCCGTGATGCAGCGGTCCTCGCTCGGGGTCGCCGCGGTCGAGGCGACCGAGCGCTACGAGGTCGCCGCGACCGTGCTCTCGATGCTCTCCGTGTCGCAGATCGTCGTCTACGCTGCGCTGCAGATCCCGGTCGGGGTGATGATCGACCGCTTCGGGCCGCGGCTGCCGATCGTGCTCGGCGCCGCGACGATGGCGCTCGGACAGACCCTGGTCGCCGTCTCGACCGAGTTCGGGCTCGCCGCGGTGGGCCGGATGCTGGTCGGCGCCGGGGACGCCATGACGTTCAGCGCGGGCATCCGCGTCGTCTCGATGTGGTTCTCCGCGAACCGCGCGCCGGTGCTCACCCAGGTCTTCGCCCAGGTGGGGCAGGTCGGGCAGGTCCTCTCGGCGGTGCCGTTCCTGCTGCTGCTGCACGGCCCCGGGTGGTCGGCCGCGTTCCTCAGCGCCGCGTCGCTGTCGGTGCTCGGCGGCCTCGCCGTCCTGGTCGCGACCGCGACCGCCGGCGAGCCGCCGAACCCGTTCCATCCGGTCCGGATGGGGTTCGCCCGCACGCTCTCGAACCTCATCGAGGCGCTGCGCCGGCCCGGCACCCAGATCGGCTTCTGGACGCACTTCACGCTGCAGCCGAGCCTGACCATGTTCACGCTGCTGTGGGGGTTCCCGTACCTGACGGTCGCGGTCGGGTTCAGCCCGATGACCGCGACGATGCTGTTCGTCTCCACGGTGCTGATCGCGCTCGTGGTCGGCCCGCTGCTCGGGATCCTGTCCGCCCGGTTCCCATTCCGCCGGAGCAACATCTCGCTCGCGATCGTCGGATCGATCCTCGCGTGCTGGGTCGTCGTGCTGCTCTGGCCCGGCCCGCCGCCGCTCTGGCTGGTCGTCGTGCTCATCACCTGCATGACGATCGGGAGCCCGGGCAGCATGATCGGGTTCGACTACGCCCGCACCTACAACCCCGCGCGCTCCCAGGGCTCGGCGACCGGCATCGTGAACGTGGGCGGGTTCCTCGCCTGCTTCATGATCATGTTCCTGGTCGGGCTGATCCTGGACCTGCTCCGCGACCGCTCCGCCGGCGCGTCGCTCACCGCGCTGTACTCGCTCGACTCGTTCCGGATCGCGTTCCTCGCGCAGTTCCCGGTGATCGGCCTGGGGATCGCCATGATCCTGCGACTGCGCCGCCGCATGCGTCGATCGCTGCGCGAGGACGAGGGGATCACGGTCGCGCCGCTGTGGATCGCGGTCGCGAGGGCCTGGAAGCGCCGCGACGCGCAGCGCCGGGGCGCCGCCGGCGATGTACAATAGACGACCGGACCCTGTCAGGCCGTCCATCGCCCGCGACTCGCGAGCGGAGGACTTGACAAGGGTCCTACTCGTGCCCGCGACCCCCGGAGGATGAACGATGGCGAGGACGAAGGCGGCGGAGACGGTGGCCGAGCCCCAGACGGCCCCGGCGAAGCGCACCGCGGCGCCGGCGAAGCGCGCCGCGACGGCGGTCGCGGAGAAGCCGAAGGCGGCCGCGACGAGCGCCAAGGCCCCCGCCCCGACGGCGCCGGCCAAGGCGCCCGCGAAGACGGCTCCCGCCGCCGCGAAGGCCGCTCCGGCCGCGAAGGCCGCGTCGGCGGCGAAGACGGCTCCGGCCGCGACGAGGGCGCCCGCCAAGTCGACCGCGGCGAAGCCCGCGACGACGGCGCCCGTCGCGAAGCCGGCGCAGGCGAAGACCGCCGCGGCCAAGGCCCCTGCCGCCAAGGCGCCCGCGAAGACGTCGCCGCGGCGCGGCAAGGCCGCCGAGGCCACCGAGGACGAGGCCGACCTGCCGGTCGAGGAGATCGACGAGGACATCGAGGTCGACGAGGAGGCCGAGGAGACGGACGAGGCGGAGGCCGCCGAGCCCGCCGAGGACGCGGCCGAGCCGGCGGGCGAGGCCGGTCCGGAGACCGACGCCGACGCCGAGGAGGAGGACGAGGAGGGCGAGTCGACCGGCAAGGACGAGGAGCTCCCCACCGGCGCGATCCGGCTGAGCCTCGTCGACGACGAGGACGACGTCCCGCTGCAGTCGACGCAGATCACCGGCGCCACGGCGGACCCGGTCAAGGACTACCTCAAGCAGATCGGCAAGGTCGCGCTGCTGAACGCCGCGGAGGAGGTCGAGCTCGCGATGCGCATCGAGGCCGGCCTGTTCGCCGAGGAGAAGCTCTCGATGATGAAGGCCGACGAGCAGCGCTCCAAGCTCGGCCGCGAGCTCACCATGGTCGCCAAGGACGGCCAGCGGGCGAAGTCGCACCTGCTCGGCGCGAACCTCCGCCTCGTCGTCTCGCTCGCGAAGCGCTACACCGGCCGGGGCATGCAGTTCCTCGACCTCATCCAGGAGGGGAACCTCGGCCTCATCCGCGCCGTCGAGAAGTTCGACTACACCAAGGGCTTCAAGTTCTCCACCTACGCCACCTGGTGGATCCGGCAGGCGATCACCCGCGCGATGGCCGACCAGGCGCGCACCATCCGCATCCCGGTCCACATGGTCGAGGTCATCAACAAGCTCGCCCGCGTGCAGCGCCAGATGCTGCAGGACCTCGGTCGCGAACCCACGCCCGAAGAGCTGAGCCGCGAGCTCGACATGACCCCCGAGAAGGTCATCGAGGTGCAGAAG
>ERZ778028.2624-NODE-2624-length-12408-cov-6.711892_pt1 | contig 12408 bp, 12 predicted proteins | sample MGYA00375758_ERZ778028 | MGnify/ENA primary metagenome ERZ778028 (study PRJEB29350, sample SAMN05389828) | bioreactor metagenome | isolation source: Thiocyanate bioreactor | place: South Africa: University of Cape Town | collected 2014-03-17 ... | reverse complement strand
GCTGCTTCATCAGCGCGGCCATGCGGATGGCGTTGCGGCTGTAGTCGCTGAAGGTCAGGAAGGTGCCGCCGTAGGGGATGAAGCCGCCGTGCAGCGCAATGCCGTTCATCACCGCCGCCATGCCGAACTCGCGCACGCCGTAGTTGATGTGGCGGCCGATCCGGCCGTCTTCGGTCTGGACCACCGCGCCCTTGGCGTCCATGCGCAGCGGCGGCGTGGCCTTGGTGTTGGTCAGGTTGGAGCCGGTGAGGTCGGCGCTGCCGCCCAGCATCTCGGGCAGGCGGGCGGTGAAGGCTTCCAGCGCCAGCTGGCTGGCCTTGCGGCTGGCGACGGTCTCGCCCTTGGTGTGGGCCTCGACCACGGCGTCTACGGCCGTCTGCGCGAAATGCCTGGGCAGGTCGCCCGCCATGCGGCGCTCGAACTCGGAAGCCAGTTCCGGGAAGGCGGCGCGGTAGGCGGCAAAGCGCTGGTCCCATTCGGCCTGCGCCTTGGCGCCGGCGGCGTGGGCGTTCCAGTCGGCATACACCTCGGCCGGCACGGCGAACGGCGTGTGCGGCCAGTTGAGCGCGGCGCGCGTCAGGGCGATCTCGTCGGCGCCGAGCGGCTCGCCGTGCGCCTTGGCGGTGTTGGCGCGGTTGGGCGAGCCCTTGCCGATGTGCGTCTTGCAGACGATGAGCGTGGGCTTGTCGCCCTGCTTGCGCGCCTTGGCGATGGCCTGGTCCACGGCGTCGGCATCGTGGCCGTCCACCGGGCCGATCACGTTCCAGCCGCAGGCCGCGAAGCGCTTGGGCGTGTCGTCGATGAACCAGGGCGCAACCTGGCCGTCGATGGAAATGCCATTGTCGTCGTACAGCGCAATCAGCTTGCCGAGGCGCCAGGCACCGGCGAGGGCCACGGCTTCGTGGCTGATGCCTTCCATCAGGCAGCCGTCGCCCAGCATCACGTAGGTGTGGTGGTCGACCACGGTGTGGCCGTCCCGGTTGAACTCGGCCGCCAGCAGCTTTTCCGCCAGCGCCATGCCGACGGCATTCGTCAGGCCCTGGCCGAGCGGGCCGGTGGTCGTCTCGACGCCGGGCGTCACGCCCACTTCGGGGTGGCCGGCGGTCTTGCTGTGCAACTGGCGGAAGTGCTTGAGTTCGTCCATCGGCAGGTCGTAGCCGGTGAGGTGCAGCAGCGCGTAGATCAGCATCGAGCCGTGGCCGTTCGAGAGCACGAAGCGGTCGCGGTCGGCCCAATGCGGGTCCCGCGGGTTGTGGCGCAGGTGCCGGCCCCAGAGCGCGACCGCCATGTCGGCCATGCCCATGGGCGCACCGGGGTGGCCGGAGTTGGCCTGTTGCACGGCATCCATTGCGAGCGCGCGGATCGCATTCGCCATTTGTTGAGAATTGGCCATCGGGAGGGGCGGTCCAGTGCGGACGATGAGGGGAAACCCGTGATTTTAACGGGCCCCCACCGGCACTCCGGCGGCCAGGGTCTCGCGGTGCACTAGAGTGGCGGCCGTGCCCATGCCACCACCCGCTCCATCCACCGCTCCCCGAGCCGCGCCGCCGCCCGGTGCGCAAGTCCCCGCGTTGCTCCTGGCCGCCGGGCGCGGCGAGCGCATGCGCCCGCTCACCGACCACACGCCCAAGCCCTTGCTGCAAGTGCGCGGCCAGCCCCTGCTGGCCTGGCACCTGCAGGCGCTGGCGCGCGCCGGCGTGCCGCGCGTGGTGGTGAACACCGCCTGGCTGGGCGGGCAGATCCCGCAGCATTTTGGAAGCGTTTTTTGTCTCCAACGCAATACTGGCAACGATTTTCAGCTACCAATTTCATACTCCGACGAAGCCCGCGACTTCGGCGGCGCGCTGGAAACCGCCGGCGGCATCGCGCGCGCCCTGCCGCTGCTGGACAGCGACATCTTCTGGCTGGCCGCCGGCGACGTGTACATGCCGCAATTCCCGTTCGACGCCGCCGCCGTGCAGGCCTTTCGTTCGGGCGACGCCCTGGCGCGGTTGTGGCTGGTGCCCAACCCGCCGCAGCACCCGGGCGGCGACTTCGGCCTCTCGGACACCGGCCTGGCGCGCGACCTGCCGGAGGGCGACGCCGCGCCGCGCTACACCTACAGCACCGTGGCGCTGCTGCGCAGCGCGCTGTTTTCCGCGCCCTGGTGCGACATCCCCTGGGGCAACCCGGCCGGGGTGCGCGCGCCGCTCGCGCCGATCTTGCGCCGCGCCATGGCGGCCGGCCGCGTGCAGGCCGAGCTCTACACCGGCCAGTGGGTGGATGTGGGCACGCCCGAGCGGCTGCACGCGCTCAATCCGTAGGCGCGGAGGCGTTGCCCCGCCCCACACGCGCATGCGCGCCAGTCCGACAAGGTCGGCGCCGCGCCTCTCGACAATGGGAACCGGGGCCGATCCGAGCTGCCCGCCGACCAGGAGAGCGCCATGTTTGACTTTTTCACCCTCAGTTCCCGCGCCTACGCCCGGCGCACCGAGACCATGCTGCGCGAAGCCCGTTTCGCGCAACTGGAGCACGAAGCGGCCGCCGAGCACCACCATGCCCTGGCCAACATGTACGCCGACCGTGTGCTGCGCCTGGAAGCCGCGCAACGCGCCGCCCGCGCGCCGGAAGTGAGCCTGCCCGGCGAGGCCCCGCTCGCCGAACTGCAGCGCGCCGAGCGCGCCCTGCTGCGCGTACTGACGCCGCAGAGCGCCAGCGCCCAGCAGGCCGCCGGCTGAAGCCGGCACCGCCCGCCCCCCGCCGACGCGCCGGGGCGCGCCCGGCGCTACGATACGGCGCATGACCATCCATGCGCAGCGCCGCGCCGCCCTGGCCCGGCAACTCGGCCCCGGCGGCATCGCCATCATTCCCACGGCCCCGGAGCGCCCGCGCAACCGCGACAGCGACTTCCCCTACCGCCACGACAGCTACTTCTACTACCTGACGGGCTTCACCGAGCCCCAGGCCTGCCTGGTGCTCGACAGCGAAGGCCGCAGCACCCTGTTCTGCCAGGCCAAGGACCTGGAGCGCGAAATCTGGGACGGCTACCGCCTGGGCCCGGAAGCGGCCGTGGCCGCGCTCGGCGTGGACACGGCCCTGCCATCGGGCGAACTCGAAGCCCGCCTGCCCGCCCTGCTGGAAAACCGCGCGTGCGTGTGGTTCCCCTTCGCCACGCACGAAGGCCTGGCGGCGCGCGTGGAAGGGTGGCTGGCCAAGGTGCGCGCCCGCGTGCGCTTTGGCGCGCTGTGCCCGCAGCAGCAGGGCGACCTGTGCCTGCTGCTGGACGAAATGCGCCTGGTGAAGGACGCGCACGAAATCGGCCTGATGCGGGAAGCCGGCGCCATCAGTGCGCGGGCCCACCTGCGCGCCATGCGGCGCTCCGCGCGCATGCTGGCGGCGGGCGAGGACGTGCGCGAGTACCACCTCGAAGCCGAGCTGCTGCACGAGTTCCGCCAGAGCGGCGCCCAGGCGCCGGCCTACGGCTCCATCGTCGCCGCCGGCGCCAACGCCTGCGTGCTGCACTACCGCGCCGACCGCGCGCCGGTCCGGGCGGGCGAGCTGGTGCTCATTGACGCCGCCTGCGAGCTTGACGGCTACGCCAGCGACATCACGCGCACCTTCCCGGCGAACGGCCGCTTCACCGGCCCGCAGCGCGACCTCTACGACGTGGTGCTGGCCAGCCAGGAAGCCGCCATTGCCGCCACGCGCCCCGGCGCGCGCTTCACCGACCCGCACGACGCCGCCGTGGCGGTGCTGGCGCAGGGCCTGCTGGATCTCGGCATCCTCGACCGCAGCCAGCACGCCAGCGCGGCCGACGTGGTGGCGACCCGCGCCTACTTCCCGTTCTACATGCACCGCACCGGCCACTGGATCGGCATGGACGTGCACGACTGCGGCAGCTACGTGGAGCCCAGTCAGGCGGGCGAAGCCAGCGAGCGGCGCGACGCGCTCTCGGGCGAACGCATCCTCGACCGGCCGAGCCGCATCCTGCGCCCCGGCATGGCGCTGACCATAGAGCCCGGCCTGTACGTGCGCCCCACCCCCGGCGTGCCCGAGGCCTTCCACGGCCTGGGCATCCGCATAGAGGACGACGCCGTGGTCACCGAGGACGGCTGCGAACTGCTGACGCGCGGCGTGCCGGTGGCGGCGGACGCCATCGAGGCGGTGATGCGGGAGGGCGCCGTGCCGGTATAGGCCCAGCGCTTCACACCCCAGTCAATACCACGCGGCCACGGAAGGCGGAGCCAGCGGTGGTGCCACGGGGTTGGGCATGGCGCCCGGCGCCAGCAAGTCGCCCGCGCCCACCGGGGCAAACCCCGTCATGGCGTTGATGGGCTGCTGCGCCTGGCTTTGCGGCGCACCGGTCGCCGGTATCCCCGCGGGCATCGCTTCGTCCGCGAAGGATCCCCAAAAAATTAATTATTTTCATTCACAGCAAACCCCAGGATGGTCTTGGTAACACCTTCCTGAATTTGCTTCCACTCTGAAAGCAATCCGCGGCGATAACCTATCTGAACTCGTGCATACATCTCGGGTTCGAGCTCAAAGTAATGTCGACATGGTGCCGATGGAATTTCTCTGTTGCTGCAGACAATATAAACTTCTACTCTTCCAGCATCATCCCTTTGGACATACACATCATCAGCATTTTCATGCTCTCGATAAGGCTTGTTATTTTTTGGATCCGTCCCAACCACTGCATACACATCCAAACCGTGCTCTTTCTCATCTAATTTTATATAATTACCCCACCAATATTCCGATTTTAAATCCAACCTTCCTGCCATACGATCAGTGGAACCAGGCCCATTATGATCTTCGCCAGAACTCAAACCAACCCTGATCCATGTTCTGGTTCCGATTTTGCTATTTCTGTAGTCTGCCCATCTTTCTGGACTATCTCTACCTTCCATGTCTGGATAGCGCACAGTAAAGCCAAAGTTTCTGATTTTAGATTCCTGTGTTCTTACAGGCCTGAGGCCTTTTCTTTCTTCACCCCACCCCGGATCACCATCATATTCCACGTACTCCGCAAAATGCGGCGGTATCGCTACTGGAATACCACCCAGGCTCCCCCGCACCGTTTTATCGGTGTATTGTGCCGCCATTTGTGGCGACTGGAATCCAACTGCAAAACCCCATTGCTGCTCATACGGTGTCCAGCGCCACGGCACATAGGCCATCGCCGCCACTATCAGAATGAACAGGCCGATAATCCATCGGCCTCTTTTCTTTGCAGATGGCGTTTTGTTTTCGGAGAGGTCTTTCACGGTCACCTCGCAACGCTGCCTTATTGAGCTTGCACACGCCACGCGGGGCTGTGCCCGGTGCCCCATCCGGCACATTGAGCTCGATCATGTCCACATCTACCGGTCGCCCATGACCCGATTTTTTCCGGCAGCCCTTTGTTAATTCAATAGAATATATCTAGCGCGCCTTTCTCGATAGAGGCTGTCATTCATAAATTATTGTTATGCTCATTTCACGCTCCTTGTGGCGATAAATATAACACCAAAATTACCCACGAGAAATATGCGCCCACATTGAAACTGCCGATTGCAACGCATTTTGCATATTTTTCTGCCAACTCAGGGAAACCATATTCGACCAGTCGCTCAATATCAATTTTTGCGTTGCCAACGTACTTATTTTCTAAACCTAAAATCACCTCCTTCTTGGCTTTGCTTATCGGGATAGAGGTCATGAGTTGATATAATAAAAATATCATGGTATACACAAAAAATAACGCACCCCAATCGATACAACCAATATACACCAAGCAAAACAAAAGAAACGAATTGAATATAAAGCCCATACCCATAAAAATCAATGGGCGTTCACTGAAATATCGATTGTTGGTATACATAACTTAGTAGATTTTGGAGCCTCTCCAAAACTCTAGTCAACTGACGGCAGATCCACTGGTGGGAACGATCGCCTCTTGGTGGGGCCGTGGACGACGCTGTTTTATTTTATCCAAAAATAGAGTGCCGAAAACACAAGCCAACCGAGAACAAAAGCAGTGTAGAACAAAGATAAATACTGCAACGCACTCACCAGTTTCACAGCCACAGGAATATTTTCATAAATATTTTTGCTTAGATCCTCCCAAGTTCCAGGAACCCACGTGTCGACTTTTTTATGAAATATAAAGCCCACCCCTTTGGAGAAAACTAGCGCAATCACACCAACAACAGTTTGAAAATATCCATATAGCAGAACATCTCTTCCTTTTAAAACTCCAAATATTATCGCAAAGATAATTCCGAAAATAAAACTGGATCGCGCGAGCGCAACTGCATTTTGGATAACCTTATACACGAAATTATTAAATTTCCATTTGATCGAGACGAGTAAGAATACCGCTGTAACTACCGCCCCCTCTAACTCTGACTCCTCACCCTTCGAATTGGGCCCAGCAAATATTCAATAACCCGTCGCTTGCCCGTCTTGATTTCCGCTGTCACGTTCATCCACGGCGCCAGGCGTACTTTCTTGCCATCTACGTTGATATGCGTCTGCTGCAATTTCAGGGTGGCCGGGAAGAGGGCCGCGCTTTTTGTCGTTGAAGGGCGAGCTACCGCACGGCGCCTGCGCCGCGGGCGATCAGAGTGGCGAACTGGCAGTGTTGCAGGGCCTTGGCCAAGTCCCGGCTCGTCGCGGGCGCTTGAGGCCGGCTTCAGCTTGCAGGTTCGTCCGCCTGCCCCGACGGTGCCGCACCGCTGTGTGCAGGCGCCTCGCCCCGATGAAAGTGTGTTCGACAAAGCATCCCTCTCTCTTCTTCGCTTTTGGCGCGCAGATTAGGAGGGCGCGGGATGCTTCGACTCGACTCGTGTCACGTGTTTTGTATCCAGACGCGACAAATGCAAGGGAGCGTGGCCTGAGGATCAGCCCGCTTCACCAATGTGAAATCCACTATGCCCGATGGAAACTTGATCAAATCAAGAATACAAGTTTGACATTTGCTTACGCGTGATGGGCTCCGAGCAGCCCCCCACAAAAAAACCCCCACGGCATAGCCATGGGGGCTGAAGGGGACAGGCAGGCCGGCGGTGCGGCCTGGCGCAGTCCCGGGGAGGGATCCTGATGGCGGGCGATTACATGCCGTGCGCGCGCTTGGCGTCGGCTTCGCACTTGTCCTGCTCGTCGCCCTTGAGCGGCTCGCAGCGTTCCTTGGCGGCCTTGTAGGCGGCTTCGCGCTTTTCCTGGCTGGCGTCCTTCTTGGCTTCGGCCACGTCGGCGCGCTTCTCGCTCATGTTGTCGGCCGGCTTGGCTTCGGCACGCGCCACCTTGGCGTTTTCCAGGGCGCGCACATGGGCGGCCTTGGCGTCCTTCTTGCAGACGTCCTTGGCGTTGCCGCTCATGTCGTCGCATTTTTCCTTGGCGACTTCGTAGTTGGCATCGGCGCGCGCCTTGGCGACCTTGTAGTCGGACTTGGCGTCCGGCTTGTCCCGGGCGTCCAGCTCGGCCTTGGCAATGTCCTGCTTGCCCTTGGCGTCCTTCATGCAGACATCCTTGGCGTTGTCCTTCAAGGTGTCGCAGTGCTCCTTGGCGAGCTTGTAGTCGGCCGAGATGCGGTCCTTGGCGGCGGCGTGCTCGGCCTTGTCCATGGCCATGCCGGTGGTGGCGACCAATCCGGTCAGAGCCAGGGCGATGAGATTGCGGGTGAAATTCATGCGCGTCTCCTTGGTGCGGGTCAATCGTTGAAGCGGAAATCGGGGTTGCGGCTGTGCCAGTCCTTGAGCTGCTGCTCGGCGGCGTCGCGGGCAATGCCCTCGCGCTCCTGGAGCTTGCCGAGGAATTGCTCACGCTTGCCGTCGATCACGTCCAGATCGTCGTCGGTGAGCTTGCCCCACTGTTCCTTCACCTTGCCGGTGAACTGCTTCCAATTTCCCTTTACGCGGTCTTCGTTCATTTTCAGTACCTCTCGATTCGCGGCGCAGGCCTTCCGCCAGAAGCGGCGGAACCAGACCTGAAGCCATGGGAAGCACTGTAGAAACGCCAGCGCGCGCTGCGGGTAGTCGGGCGGCGGGTGGCCTTGTCGGACGATGGCGCACCGGCCGGTCGGTACAGCCGGTTAGGGAGACAACTGCTCAGCGCGCAGTCTGCGCGACCCAGCCGGCCAGCTCCTGCGCCGCGAGGCGCGCCGCCTGGGCCAGGGCCGCGCTGCCTCCGGCAGCGTCCTGCGAGGCGGCCGGTACCTCTGCGTGGACCAGGCGCTGCCCGAGCAGGCGCTCGCCCTGCGCGCCGGTTTCGGCGAGCGTGGCGCGCAGGCGCAGCACGCCGCGGCTCTGCGCCGGGCTGGCGAAGATCTGGCTGAATTCTTCCAGCTCCAGGCGCAGCACCAGCAGGCGGGCGGCGCCGGGGCTGCGCGCTACCTCGCGCGCGCTGCGCGTGTCGAGCACGGGGCGCGCGCGCCCGAGTTCGCTGGCCACGCTCTGGCGCACCAGGCTGGCGGGCGGCTGGCTCCAGCGCGCGCGCTGGTAGGCGCGCAGCTGCTGCGCGCCGTCGTAGCCCAGCCGGTACTGCAGCGCGGTGCTGCCTTCGGCCAGGCCGTTGCTCTGCACCTCGGCCAGCACCAGGGGCGCGCCCGTGGCGGCGTTCGCGCCGGGCGTCTCCATGCCGGGCCCGAAGTCGTACACCACCGGCTGGACGGGGGGCACGGGCAGGGCCGAGCAACCGGCCAAAAAAATCAGGCAAAAAACGGCTCCAGCGCTTATCCAGCGTGCCTTTGCAGCTATATTTTTGGTAGTTTTCATGAGTGCCTCAGAAGGTGTGAATGGACCCGGCGTGGCCGAGCGGGCCGCACAAACGGGCCCCATCAAGGCGCAAAGCGCAGTCATAACGCGGGTTATGGCGAGCATTTGCAACGCCGAGGGGGTGCGTTTTTGCGGAACGAGCGGGCATGGCGGGTTCGTTCGCACCTTCAGCGTGCGGGCCGCGCGGGCGGCGTGAAACCGGGCTCGCCCGGCCCTGGCTGGGCCGGGCCCGTGCCGTAGAGGAAGCCTTGCGGGTTCTCGCTCACACCGGCGGCGGTGCGGCCGATCTGCCGGGCGGCGCGCCCGGTGTCGTCGGCGGCGCGCTCCAGGCTGGGCAGGGTGCTGCGCTGCAGTCGCTCGGCCGCACCCGAGAACGTGGCCACGCCGCGCGCCGCCTGTTCGATGGGGCCGTCCGCTGCGTTCAGGCGCTGGGCCGTCTTGCCGAACTCGCCGGCCATGTGGGCCACCTGGTCGCCGGCGGCCTTCAGGGACTGCACGGCGCCGCCGGCGTCGCGCGCCAGGGCGGGCAAGGCGGCCAGCGCCGGGTCGAGGCGCTCGGCCACGCTCTTGTCCAGGCGCTGCGCCAGGGCGTCGAAGCTGGCCGCGGCGCTGCCGATGTTGTCCAGCGCCTTGGAAAAGCGCTTCTGGTTCTCCTCGGCGAGCAGCTCGTTGATGCGCTGCGTGGCCTCTTGCACCTGACCGAGGATGACGGGCCCTTGCTCGGAGAGCTGGGCGAACGGCGAGGATTCCAGCGGCAGGCGCGGTAGGCCGCTCGGGCCCGGCGGCAGCGGCGCGTGCGGCTTTCCGGAATCGTCCAGCAGGATGTAGGACAGGCCGGTGACGCCCTGGTAACCGAGCGTGGCGAAGGTGGTCGGCGTGATGGGCGCGTCGACCGCCACGCTGATGCGGATGAGCACATTGCCGCTCAGCTCCGGGTCGAAGCCGATGTGCGTCACCTTGCCGACCGCCACGCCCTTGTAGCGCACGGCCGCCTGGGGCTGCAGGCCGCTCACGCCGTCGGAGGTGGTCAGCTCGTACGCGACGTAGTCGCCGTTGTCGCGCGTCAGCCACATGGCCAGGCCGGCCACCAGGCAGCTGGCCAGCAGCACGAACAGCCCCGCCGCGAGCGCGTGGGATTTGTTTTCCATCAGGTCTCCTTGCCGGCTTGCACCGGCGCCATGGCGCGGCGTCCGCGCTCGCCCAGAAAGAACTGCTCGACGAAGGGGTGCGGGAAGTGCACCACTTCGGCCGGCGGACCGGTGACGATGACCTTGCGGTCGGCCAGCACGGCGACGCGCGTGGCCAGCTGGAACAAGGTGTCGAGGTCGTGCGTGACCATCACCATGGTGGTGCCGAGCGCCGCCTGGAGCTCGCGCACCAGGGCGCAGAAGTCGTCGGCGCCGTTCGGGTCCAGCCCGGCGGTGGGTTCGTCGAGCAGCAGGAGCGGCGGGTCCATGATGAGTGCGCGCGCCAGCGCCACACGCTTGATCATGCCGCCGGAGAGATCGGCCGGCATGCGCGTGGCGTGCTCGGGTTTCAGCCCGACCATCTGCAGCTTGACCATGGCGGCGTCGCGCACCAGCGCGGCGGGCAGCGCGCCCTGCTCGCGCAGCGCGAAGGCGACGTTGTCGAGCGCATTGAAGGCGGAAAACAGCGCGCCGTGCTGGAACAGCATGCCGACGCGGCTCGCCGCACCTTCGCCGCCCATCTCGGAGGCCGGCCGGCCGAGCACCGTGACGCGCCCGGCCGCGGGCTGCAGCAGCCCCAGCATCTGGCGCAGCAGCACCGTCTTGCCCGTGCCCGAGCCGCCGACCAGCGCCAGCATTTCGCCGCGCTGCACTTCGAGCGAGAGGTTCTGGTGCACGGTGAAGGCCTCGCGCCCCTTGCCGAAGGTGGTTTGCAGGCCCTCGATGCGCACCACCGGCTCGGCAGAAACTTGAGCGTTTGACAGGTCGGCCATGTCAGATGTCCGTAGCGCGACGGGCCGCGCGCACCGCACGAAACTGGCGCAGCCCAAGCCAGCGGCCGCCGCGCAAGGGCCGCCCCACCACGCTGGCGGCGTCCCCCTTCCCGCGGCGCGCAGCGCTGCGAGAGAAGGGGGAAGGCGCCGAAGGCGACTCAGGGGGATGCACCTAAAACCCCACGCTCTTGAACGCGACGGCGAACAGCGCGTCGACGATGATGACCACGGTGATCGACGTCACCACCGAGGCCGTGGTGCCCTCGCCCAGGCTCTGCGTGTTGGGCTTGACGCGCAGGCCCCAATGGCAGCCGACCAGCGCGATCAACATGCCGAAGACGACCGATTTCGACAGCGCCAGCCCCAGGTTGCCCATGCGCACCGCATTCGGGAGCGCCTCCACGAAATACGCCGGCGAAATGCCCATGGCGATGTCGGCGGCCAGCATGCCGCCGGCCAGCGCGGCGAGCGTGGTCCAGACGCTCAGCAGCGGCATGGCGATGGCCAGCGCCAGTGTGCGCGGCAGCACCAGGCGGTAACCCTGGGCGATGCCCATGACGCGCATGGCGTCGAGCTCTTCGGTGACGCGCATCACGCCGATCTGCGCCGTGATGGCCGAGCCCGAGCGCCCGGCGACCAGGATGGCGGCGAGCATCGGCCCGAGCTCGCGGATCAGCGAGATGCCCAGGATGTTGACGATGAAGGCCTCGGCGCCAAACTGGCGCAGCTGCAGGCTCATCAGGTAGGCCAGCACCACGCCGATGAGAAAACCGACCAGCGCGGTGATCGGCAGCGCCGTCGCCCCCATGCGGTACAGGTGGCCGGATACGTCCCGCCAGGGCGCGCGCAGCGGCGCACGCAGCACGCGCAGGCTGTCGAGCAGCAGCTGGCCGACGAGGACGAGGAGGCGCTTGCCGTGGTCCACGGCGTGCAGCACCAGCACGCCCAGGGCGTCGACCTGGTCGGCCAGGCGCCAGCGCTCGGGCGGCGGCGGCGTGGTGGAGAGCGAGGCCACGCGTTCGAGCAGCGAGCGCTGCGTATCGTCCAGCCGCACGCGCTCGGGCCAGGCGCGGCCCCAGTGGTTCCACAGGAGTTGCGCGCCAACGTGGTCCAGCCAGGTGAGGCCGCTGAGGTCCCAGCCCAGTTCGGCGTGCGCCGGCGCCGCCCCGAGCGCGCGGGCGAGCTGCCGCCAGCGCCGCCGCGTGCCGATGTCGGCCGCGCCCCAGCGGCCGTGCAGCCGCATCCACGGCCCTTCGGGCGCGTCTTCGCGGGACAGGCGGGGTGCAGAATCGGGCATCAACGGGCAGAGCAAATGAAGCGTGCGCCGGGGGCTGGCGCAGCATGCCGCATGGTAGCGGCAGCGCGCGCCGGAAGGCCCCCTGCCGCCCCAGAGCGTGGGATTTGAAGCGAAAAGGGCCTCCAGCGCTTGCACGACATACGCTTGCAGCTACGTTTTTTATAGCTTATTATGTTTTACCTCCGCCCAGCGCCGGCGAACGGCCGATTCTCATGAGCGACACCTCCTACGATTTCATCGTCATCGGCGCCGGTACGGCGGGCTCCCTCCTGGCCAACCGGCTGAGCGCCAACCCCAAGCGCCGCGTCCTGCTGCTCGAAGCCGGCGGCAAGGACGACTACCACTGGATCCACATTCCGGTCGGCTACCTCTACTGCATCGGCAACCCGCGCACCGACTGGCTCTACCAGACC
>ERZ778028.2620-NODE-2620-length-12429-cov-6.618797_pt1 | contig 12429 bp, 9 predicted proteins | sample MGYA00375758_ERZ778028 | MGnify/ENA primary metagenome ERZ778028 (study PRJEB29350, sample SAMN05389828) | bioreactor metagenome | isolation source: Thiocyanate bioreactor | place: South Africa: University of Cape Town | collected 2014-03-17 ... | reverse complement strand
CATCGAAGAGATCGCCACCACCATCCTGCAGGAAGTGCGGCCGGAGCGGCTGGTGTATTGACCCTGGCGCGCACTACAGCCAGGTTCAGCACAGCGCCTGTGTTTCCCCTCGGCTCGGCGCTCACGGTTCGATTGATGCCGCTACAACTATCAAATTTATAGCAACGGGCGCATGATGCACTAGCGCTTGCGCCCGTTTTGGCATAAAACTCTGCGGCAACGCCGAACAGCAGGCTTAGCAAGACGCTGCGGTGGCAGGCAGTGCAAGGGGCCACCGCCCCTCTTCACGCGCCGCCCTACTTCACCGCAAACCGCACATTCGCCGCCTTCTTTCCCGGCAGTGTCACCAGCGCTACCACCTTGGTACCCGGCGCCACCTTGAAGGCGCCCTTGGCTTCGAGCTTGCCGTCGCCCGCAGGCACCAGCACGGCCTCGGATTTTTCGGTGCCGTTCAGCAGCGTGAGCTTGGCGCTCACGCCCTCGGTCTTGGCGGGTTTGCCGTGGTCGCGCAGGTACAGGGTGAGGGTGTCGGGCTGGGCGACGAGTTCGTAGTCCATGTCGTTGGCTTCGGCCACGATGCCGCCGTGTTGGGGCTTGTGGTCGTGGCCCGCGCCGTGGTCGCCAGCGGCATGGGCGGCGGTGGCGGCCATCGCGGCGAGGGCCAGGGCGGCGAAAAGTTGGCGGGTGATTTTCATGGGAGTCCTTTCAAAGGGTGAGTAAAAAAGCAAACGAACAAATAAAGAGAACAAATACAAAACAAGAAAAGCTCAGAACGCCTCGGCGTTCTTGTCGTCCAACAGGCGTTCGGCATCCTTGCGGCCAAACAGCCAGAACAGGGCCGGGGTGAGGAAGGTGTCGAGCAGCGTGGAGCTGATGAGGCCGCTGAAGATGACCACCGCCACCGGGTGCAGGATTTCGGTGCCGGGACGTTCGGCCTCCAGCAGCAGCGGGGCCAGGGCAAACGCCGTGACCAGGGCGGTCATCAGCACGGGGCTCAGGCGCTCCAGCGAGCCGCGCACAATCATGGCGGTGTCAAAGCGCTCGCCTTCCACACGCATCAGGTTGAGGTAGTGGCTCACCTTCAGGATGCCGTTGCGCACTGAGATGCCCGCCAGCGTGATGAAGCCGATCAGCGCCGCCACTGACAGCGGCTGGCCCGACACCCACAGCCCCAGCACCGCACCCACCAGCGCCAGCGGGATGTTGGCCATGATGAGGGCCGACAGCGTGGCCGAGCGGTAGCGCGTGTACAGCACCACAAACATCAGCACCAGCGAGACGATGGCGAGCAGGCCCACCAGGCGGCTGGCTTCTTCCTGCGCCTGAAACTGGCCGCCCAGGGTGATGAAGTAGCCCTCGGGCAGGCGCGTGTCGCCCACGGCCTGGCGGATGTCGGCCACCACGTCGGACAGCGCCCTGCCCTGCGCGTTGGCCGAGAGCACGATGCGGCGCTTGCCGTCGTCGCGGCTGATCTGGTTGGGGCCATCGCCTTCTTCGATGGTGGCCAGGCGCGACAGGGGCACGGGGCCACGGGGCGTGTCGATCAGCACGCGCGCCAGGCCGTCGATGGAGCGTGCGCTGTCGGGCAGGCGCACCACCAGCGCAAAGCGGCGGCTGCCTTCCACCACCTGGGCGACTTTTTCGCCCTCCACCAGCGTCTGCAGCGCGGCCAGCACCTGGGGTGCGGGCACGCCCATTTGCGCAGCGGCGGCGTAGTCCACGCGCACGGTGATCTGCGGCGCCAGCACCTGCTTTTCCACCTCCAGGTCGGCCAGGCCGGGGATGCCCGCCAGCCGCGCGCGCAAAGCCTCGGCCTGGCCGCGCAGGGTGTCCAGGTCGTCGCCAAAGAGCTTGATGGCGATCTGCGAGCGCACGCCCGAGAGCATGTGATCGATGCGGTGCGAGATGGGCTGGCCGATGGCGATGGCCGCAGGCAGGTGCGCGAGGCGGCTGCGGATGTCGGCCTGCACCTCGCCCATGCTGCGCTTGAGCTCGGCCGCAGGCAGCAGGCCCACATCCAACTCGCTCACGTGCACGCCTTCGGCATGTTCGTCCAACTCGGCGCGGCCACTGCGCCGGCCCACGTGCGTGACCTCGGGCACCTGGCGCACCAGCACCTCGGCCTGGCGGGCCAGCGCACTCGATTCGGCCAGCGTGACGCCGGGGTTGAGCCGCATGCCGATGAGCAGCGTGCCCTCGTTGAACGGCGGCAGGAACGTGGTCGGGAAAAACGGCACCGCCGCTGCCGACAGCGCCACCGCCACCGCGCTCACTGCCAGGGCTGCACGCGGCCGCGCCAGCACAGCCACAAGCCCGTTGCGGTAGCGCGCCTTGAGCCAAGCCACCACGCGGGTGTCGCCGTGGTCGAGGTTCTTCATGCGCGGCAGCAGGTAGAAGGCCAGCACCGGCGTGACGGTGACCGACACCAGCAGCGAGGCCAGCGTGGACACGATGAACGCAATGCCCAGCGGCACAAACAGCCGCCCCTCGATGCCCGGCAGCGCAAACAGCGGCAAGAACACCAGCACGATGATGGCCGTGGCATACAGGATGCCCGAGCGCACCTCCATCGACGCGAGCTTGACCACCTCGATGGGGTGCAGGCGGTGGTGGGGGTGTTTGGCGCGGTCCATCTTCAAGCGGCGCAGCACGTTCTCCACATCGACCACCGCGTCGTCCACCAGGCCGCCGATGGCGATGGCCAGGCCGCCCAGCGTCATGGTGTTGATCGACAGGCCGAAATACTTGAACACCAGCGCCGTGATGAAGATGGACACCGGGATGGCCGTGAGCGCAATCACCGTGGGCCTGAGCGTGCCGAGGAACACGAACAAAATCACCGCCACGAACACCGAGGCGCCCATGAGCTTGCCCTGCAGCGTGGTGACCGAGGCCTCGATAAAACTCGCCTGGCGGAAGGTGACGCGCGGCGCCTCCATGCCTGCGGGCAGCGAGTTCTTCAGGTCCACCAGCGCGGCCTCGATGCTGCGAGTGAGGCCAATGGTGTCGGCCGTGGGCTGCTTCTGGATGCCGAGGATGACGGCGCCTTGCCCTTCAAAGCCCGCGTCACCACGTTTGGTGGCGGCGGCAAAGGTGGCATCGGCTACCTGGCGCAGCAGCACGCTCTGACCGTTTTTGGCGGTGAGGGCCAGGTTCTGCAGGTCTTCGAGCCGCGAGGTGCGGCCCAGGTGGCGGATGAGGTATTCGCGCCCGCCCAGCTCCAGAAACCCGCCGGAGGTGTTGGCCGCAAAGCCCTTGAGCGCGCCCGTGAGCTGGTCGTGCGTGATGCCCAGCGCCGCCATGCGCGCCGTGTCGGGCAGCACCTGGAACTGGCGCACCTCGCCACCGATGGGGATCACCTGCGCCACGCCAGGCATGGCCATGAGGCGCGGGCGCAGCACCCAGTCGGCGTACTCGCGCACGGCCATGGGCGTGGTCTTGCCCGCGTCGATGGGGATGGCCACCTGCATGATCTCGCCCATGATGGAACTGATGGGCCCCATGCGCGGCGTGATGCCGCTGGGCAGGCCTTCTTCCATGGACGACAGGCGCTCAGACACCATCTGCCGCGCGCGGTAGATCTCGGTGCTCCAGTCAAAGGTGACGTAGATGAACGACAGGCCCGCGCTGGAGGTGGAGCGCACGCTTTCCACGCCGGGCAGGCCATTCATCGTGGTCTCCAGCGGGAAGGTGATGAGCTGCTCCACCTCTTCAGCGGCCATGCCGCCCGCCTCGGTCATGAGGGTGACGGTAGGTTTGTTGAGGTCCGGGAACACATCCACCGGGGTGCGCGAGAGCGTGAAGGCGCCGTAGGCCATGAGCACGGCGGCGGCGATGAGCACCAGCAGCCGGTGGGCCAGGCTGTTTTCTAGAAGCCACTTGAACATTGCGGTGGCTCCTTAGCGGACCTGGTTGATGAGCGTGGCGCCCTGCGTAGCCACGCGGTCGCCGGGCTGCAGGCCCGAGGTCACGGCCATCGAGGTGCCATCCAGTGGCACCGCCGTGACCACCCGTGGCGCAAAGCGTTCGGGCGCTTCTTTGACCCACACGATGGTCTGGTTGGCCGGGTTGCGCAGCAACGCAGCGACGGGCACCTGCACGCCATCGACCTTGTCGGTGGACTGCACAAACACGCGCACTGGCTGGCCCAAGGCCAAGGTGCCCAATGCGGCCGAGTCGCCCGCAAACTGCAGTGGCTGCGCCTGGTCGCGCAGGCTGCGCGCCGCGCCCACAAAGCGCAGCGGCACGCGCTGCCCGCCCACGGCCAACGTGGCACCGGCCACGCTGTGCGCCTGGGCCGGGTCGTAGGCCAGGGCCTCGATGCGCAGGCGCGCTGGGTCTACCACCTCAAACACCAGCTCGCGTGCATCCACCACTTGGCCCGCCACGGCGTTGGCCGATGCGATGACGCCCGACACCGGAGCCACCAGCGCATCGCGTGTGGCCAGGCCCGCGCCCACGGCGCTCAGGCGCTGGGTGAGGCTGTGCAGCTCGCTCTCGGCGGCTTCGATGTCTTTGCGCGGCACGGTGTCGGCCAGCTCTTGCAGGCGCGCCACGCGCCGTGCGGCCAGGTCGCGTGCAGCGCGCAGCTCTGCCTGCTGGGCCAGTTGGTTGGATCGCTCGATGGCGCCCGCGGTGGGCACCACATAGGCCAGCACCTCGCCCTTGCGCACGGCTTGGCCCACACCGGGCAGCCCCTTGGGCCCGGCCTCCAGCCGCCCGGCCAGCACGGCCTGCACCTTGCCGCCCGCGTTGGGGTCCATCACCACGGTGCCTGCCAGTTCAAAAGCCTTGGCGTGTTGCCCCGTGGCTGCCACCAGAGTGCGCACGCCCAGTTGGCGCTGCGCGGGTTTGGGCAGAAACACGCTGCCATCGGGCTGGCGGCTGGGGCCGTTGCCGGTGGGTGCGGGCGGTGCGTCACCATGGTCGTGGCCTGGGCCTGCCGAAGCAGGCACAGGGGCGCTGAGCGCGGCAGCCATGAGCAGGGCCAGCAAAGAGGGCATGGGGTGGAAGCGCTTCATGCGGCACCTCCCACGCGCTGGGTGTTGCCCATGCGGGCAACGCGGCCCCGGCGCAGGCGCCATGCGGCAGCCAGCGCCAGCAGCACAGCGGCTGCGGCGCCTGCCATCAGCGTAGTGCGGCGCGCCAGCCCCGAGGGGGCGGCATCGGTGTGGGCGGCGGGGTGCAGGTCGATCTCGCCTGCGAGCAGATCAGAGTCAGTGCCTGCGGCCACGGTGGCGGTGACGGGGCTCACGCCCTCGGCCAGCGGGGCGGCCAGGGTGGCCTGGAACTCGCCCTCGGCCACGCGGGTGACGGGCACGTTGGTGCCAGCAATGTCCAACTCCAGCCGGGCGTCTTTCACGGGGCTGTTGTCGCCCGCGTGGTCCAGGTAGAGCGCGATTTTTTGTCCGTCAAGCACGCCCACCAGCTCAAACAGGTCGGAGGTGGCGGCAAAGCGCGGCAGGGCCGTGCCCGCTGCGGCAGCGGGGGCTTCGCCATGGTCGTGGCCTGGGCCCGCCAGTGCGGTGGCCGGTAACAGGCCCAGCAACAGGGCCAATCCCAGGGTAGAGAAAGTGGAAGAGAGTTTCACGGTGATCATCAAAAAGTGGTGGATGCCCCAAGGGCGTCATTGCGGCAGCAGGCCCAAGGCCTGGCGCAGGGTGGAGACGGCGGCGGCGGCGTCGATGCGGGCGCGGGCGAGTTGGCGTTCGGCCTGGGCGGCTTCCAGCTCCACACGCAGGCGCGTGGGGCCATCGGCTTCGCCCAGGCGGAAGGCCTTGTCGATAAAGCCGCGTGTGCCCTGCGCCAGCGCTGCGTTGCGTGCCAGCGCATCGCGCTGGGCCTGCGTGGCCTTCACGCGGGCCACAGCGGCAGCGATGTCGGCGGCCAGCCGGTCGCGTTCGGCAGCGGCGCGTACTTCTGTGGCCAGGGCTTCGGCGCGGGCGGCGGCCTGCTTGGCCTGCGCCCGGTCGCCCCCGCCCAGGGGCACGCGCAGGCCCACGGTGAAGGTCTGTTGGTAGCGGTCGCCCGCCTGCTCGCGTCCGCGCGTGGCGGCCACCGTCAGCTCGGGGTTGGCGCGGGTCTGCACGGCGGCCAGGTCGGCGGCGCGTCGGGCCACTTCGGCCTGGTCCTGCCAGTCGGCTGCGGCGGGGTGCTGAGCAGCAGCTGTGGTGGCGTCGCGCACGGGGGGCTCGGGCTCGGCTGCGTCGGCCAGCCCCAAATCGGGCACGGGTTGCACGCCCCAAGCCGCCAATGCGGCCTGGGCTGCGTCGCGCGCGCCCTGGGCCTCGGCCAGGGCGGCTTCGGCCTGGGCCACAGCGCCGTCAGCCTGGGCCTGATCGGCGCGCGACAGGTCGCCCGCGCGCACGCGGCGCGCCACATCGGAGGCCAGGTGTTGGGCGTTCAACAGCCGGTCTTGCGTCAGCGCTAGATCGGCCTGCGCGCGCTGTGCGGCCCACCAGGCTTCGCGCACGGTGGCGGCCAGTTGCAGCTGCGCGGCACGCTGGCGGCTGTTCAGCGCCTGCAGTTCAGCGTCGGCCAAGGCTGCCTTGCGGGCGCGCTCGCCAGGCAGCCACAGCGGCAGGGCCAGGCCCACCTCTGCCTCGCGGCTGCCCTGGTTGCTGCCAGGGCGGTCTGTTTTGGTGGACAGCTCCAGCGCCACCGGCTCGGCCGTCCAGGCTGTCGCTGCGTTGCGTGTGGCCTGCGCGGCCTCGCGCCGCAAGGCGACTGACTGCGCTTCGGGCTGGCGTTGCCAGGCCTGCTCAAACAGGGCCTGGAGCGTGAGCGGCGCGGTGCCGGGGTGGGAGGTCTGGGCGTTTGCGGCACTGCCCAGCAGTGCCCAGCCCAGCCCCATCACCACCAGCGCGGCGATGGGCGTGTGTTGTCGTTGTTTCGTTGATTGCATCCGATCCCTCTGCAATGGCCGGGGGCCACAGGTTGAAATCGGCGAGGCGCGATGGTGGTCAGAAACGATCAAGTGCGCGCGCAGGCTTCAGCGCACGCGTCGCGACTGCCCCGCAAGGCAGGTCTCGATCCACATCCAAATGAAAACGGGACAGCCCAGAGCCCCCGCCTCGCCGCTCAGGCGAGGACGAGCCAGTTGGGACGTTCGGGGCGTGAAAGGGGGGCTGGAGGCCAGGCTGGTGCCGCCTGGGCCGGCGGGCGGGCTGCAGTCACCACGATGGCGTGGTCACCCAGACTGTGCGCGAGACCGCTACCCGCGCCGTGGCAGGCGTGACAGTCCATGTCCGCCGGGGTGGCTGTGGTTGTCTTGGCGGGATGGGCGGGGGACTCGTGGGCCACGTGATCGTGTACATGGTGGCCAAAGTGCGAGGCTTGCGGTGCCGCTTCATGCCCGCAATAAGGCGAAGCGGCCGCCCAGATGGACTGGAGCGGCATGAACACCAATAGAAAGATCAAAAGCAAGCGGCGCATGGGCAGCCGGATTCTAGGGAGGTTTGTAGAACCCCTACAAACACAGCGGATCGCCCGGACCGATTCAAAGGACTTTGGAGGATGGAAGGCCTACAGGCCGCACCACCGCAGGGACGAGGGCAGCATCTGCCCCCTCGTCCCCCGCTACATTAAGCAGCAACTGCCTCGGGCTGCGCGGCCTGCGCCTTGGTACCTTCAGCCACCACGGGCATGCGGATCAGGTGATCGAACGCGCTCAGCGCTGCCTTGGAGCCCTCGCCCGCTGCAATCACGATCTGCTTGAACGGCACCGTGGTGCAGTCGCCCGCCGCAAACACGCCGGGGATGTTGGTGCGGCCGTGGGCATCGACAATGATTTCGCCGAAGCGCGACAGCTCCACCGTACCCTTGAGCCATTCGGTGTTGGGCACCAGGCCGATCTGCACGAACACGCCTTCGAGCTGCACGGTGTGTTCCACGTTCGTGGCACGGTCCTTGTACTTGAGGCCGTTCACCTTGCCGTCAGCACCCGTGATTTCGGTGGTCTGGGCGTTGGTGTGGATGGTCACGTTGGGCAGGCTCTTGAGCTTGTTGACCAGCACGGCATCGGCCTTGAGCTGGTCGGCAAACTCGATGAGCGTGACGTGGGCCACCACGCCAGCGAGGTCAATCGCGGCTTCGACACCGCTGTTGCCGCCACCGATGACCGAAACGCGCTTGCCCTTGAACAGCGGGCCATCGCAATGCGGGCAGTAGGCCACGCCCTTGTTCTTGTACTCGGCTTCGCCGGGCACGTTCACGTTGCGCCAGCGGGCGCCGGTGGACAGAATCACCGTCTTGGCCTTGAGCGAGCCGCCGTTGGCCAGCTGCACTTCAATCAAGCCACCGGGCTGCGCAGCAGGGATGAGCTTGTCGGCACGCTGCAGGTTCATGATGTCCACGCCATAGGCACGGGTGTGGGCTTCGAGCGCAGCGGCGAACTTGGGGCCGTCGGTTTCGAGCACCGAGATGTAGTTCTCGATGGCCAGCGTGTCATTCACCTGGCCGCCAAAACGCTCGGCGGCCACGCCGGTGCGGATGCCCTTGCGGGCTGCGTACACGGCGGCTGCGGCACCAGCAGGGCCACCGCCGACGATGAGCACGTCGTACGGGTCCTTGGCAGACAGCTTGGCGGCTTCGCGGGCGGCAGAGCCGGTGTCGAGCTTGGCGACGATTTCTTCAATGGTCATGCGGCCGGAGCCGAACACCTGGCCATTGAGGAACACCATGGGCACGGCCATGATTTCGCGCTCGGTCACTTCCTGCTGGAAGGCGCCGCCTTCGATGACGGTGGTCTTGATCTTCGGGTTGACGACGGCCATGAGCGACAGTGCCTGTACCACGTCCGGGCAGTTGTGGCAGGTCAGGCTCATGTAGACCTCGAAGTTGAAGTCGCCATCCAGGGCCTTGATGGAATCAATTACGTCCTGCTCGACCTTGGGCGGGTGACCACCCGTCCAAAGCAGGGCCAGCACCAGCGAAGTAAACTCATGGCCCAGCGGCAGGCCGGCAAAGCGCAGGCTGTTGGTGGCGCCCACGCGCTGCAGGCTGAAGGATGGCTTGCGCGCATCGTTGCCGTCGGTGCGCAGGGTGATCTTGTCGCTGCGCAGGGACTGGATGGTCGTCAGCAGCTCGCGCATGTCGCGCGCCGTCTCGCTGTCGTCCAGGGAAGCCACCAGCTCAAACGGCTGCTGCACACGCTCCAGGTAGGCGGCGAGTTGGGTCTTGAGTTGTTCGTCGAGCATGGTGGTGTCCTTTGAAATTCGAGTTGTGGTGTCTGGGAGGTTGATGCCAAACGGGCTGCAGTTCAAGCCTGCTGGTCAACGTCCGGGCGTAAAAAAGCCGGACTGCATGGCGCATTGGCGCCATGACGCTGTCCGGCTTTGGGGGAGCCGTGGATTAGATCTTGCCGACCAGATCCAGCGAAGGCGTCAGGGTCTTGGCGCCTTCCTTCCACTTGGCTGGGCAGACCTGGCCAGGGTTGGCGGCGGTGAACTGGGCAGCCTTCAGCTTGCGCAGGGTTTCCGACACGTCGCGGGCGATTTCGTTGGAGTGGATTTCCACGGTCTTGATCACGCCATCGGGGTTGATCACGAAGGTGCCGCGCAGCGCCAGGCCTTCTTCGGGGATGTGCACGCCGAAGGCGTTGGTCAGCTGGTGCGTCGGGTCGCCGACCAGGGGGAACTTGGCCTTGCCGACGGCGTCGGAAGTTTCGTGCCACACCTTGTGCGAGAAGTGGGTGTCGGTCGTCACGATGTAGACCTCGGCACCGGCCTTCTGGAACTCAGCGTAGTTGTCGGCAGCGTCTTCGATTTCGGTGGGGCAGTTGAAGGTGAACGCTGCGGGCATGAAGATCAGCACGGACCACTTGCCCTTGAGGGACTGCTCGGTCACTTCGATGAATTCACCCTTGCCGCCACGGTTGACGAAAGCGGTGGTCTTGAAGGGCTGAACTTGCGTATTGATCAGGGACATTGCTGTTTCCTTAGTGGTTGGTTGACTGAACAGGACTGAAGTTTAGGCAATTCCAAGCCATCAATCCAATTAATTGATTGCATTGAATCAATTGCTAATTACTATACAACGCCCACTGTGGCCTCCCCATGACAACCCTGATGGGCCACGGGGAACACAGCCTGTGAACGCGAACGCCTCTCAGCATCACACGCAGCCCGCACGCCATAGCAGGGGCTTGCCTTGCGCTGCTTGATGCGGGTCACGACAATCAGCGCCGAATTCACACATTACAAGGAGTCCCCATGAAAGGTGACGCACAGGTCATTGGCCATCTGCAGGCCCAGCTCAAGAACGAACTCACGGCCATCAACCAGTACTTCCTGCACTACCGCATGCTCAAGCACTGGGGCTTCGACAAGCTGGCCAAGAAGGAGTATTCGGAATCCATCGGCGAGATGAAGCATGCCGACTGGCTCATGGACCGCATCTTCACGCTGGACGGCCTGCCCAACCTGCAGGACCTGGCCAAGATCCAGGTGGGCGAAGACGTGCCGGAGATCCTGGCCTGCGACCTGCGCGCCGAACAGGGCGCCCAGGCCACCATCAAGGAGGGTATTGCCCACTGCGAAAGCGTGCGTGACTATGTGTCGCGCGACCTGCTGCAAAAGATCCTGGACGACACCGAAGAGCACATCGACTTCCTCGAGACCCAGATCGACCTGATTGGCAAAGTGGGCCTGCCAAACTACCTGCAGTCGCAGATGGGCGAGATCGAGTGAGCCAATGAGTGACTAAGGGGTACCCCGACATGGGCCCCCTCTGACCTCCCAACGGGCCTCGGCCCGTTTTTTTCGCTTGCGCTGCAGCGCACTGCGCACACTCTGTTGCAACTGCACATCAAACCTCGCAGTTTCTTTGTTAGTTAATGCGAATGATTTGTAATCACATTAAAATAGGGGCCAATCATCCCCTGCCGCATCCTGCGCACTGGCTCCCGTTGCAGTGCGCATGAGCAGGCAAGTACCTGCTACCGCAGGGCGATGACTTCACCTGGAAGCCAGCCAGCCGGTGACCCGTGTCACCGGCAACAGCCAGCGTTTGGTTTGTTTACCCATCCAACGACTGGAGCCCTTGCCCATGCTGCGCAGCCCTGCCCGCCTCCACCCCTTGGAGGCGCTGTCATCCCCTGATCGCCCAGTCGCTGCACCGATGGTCTCGCAGCCATGAAGGCCACTCGCGTCGATGGACGCTACCGGCTGGCCATCACCTCGCGTACCGTGGCCGCAATAGGGGGCGGCTATGCGCTGGCCGCCGGTTTCGCTGCGGCGCTGTCGCTGCTGCTGGCGCAGTGCATGCCACGGGTAGAGGCCGTGCTCACGGCCACCATGTTGTCGTGGGCGGTGTACGCCATGGCCGCAGGCTGGGCCTTTTATGCACGTACCGCTTGGGGTGCGTGGGGTGGCACGCTGCTGCCCGCAATGGTGCTGGGCGCCAGCGCCACGGCACCTCAATGGATGAGGGCCGTCGCATGACCCGCATCACGGCCCCCTCATGCCAGCCAGTCGATCGGGCATCTGCAAGCACCGCTTCTGAACAAACCCGTAAAGCCAAACCACCCAAGGCGCCCAGCGACCGCGAGGGCTTTCGCCAGGCCATGTCGTGGCTGCACACCTGGGCGGGGCTGATCCTGGGCTGGCTGCTGTTTGCGATCTTCCTCACCGGCACGCTGTCGTTCTTCAAGAACGAGTTCAACCTGTGGATGCGCCCCGAGATGCATGGCCTGCAGCCGGTGGAGGCCGCCGCCCCCCAGGTGGCGCAAACGGCGCAGAGGGCCCTGGACGCGCTGGTGCGCAAGGTGCCCAACGTCACGCAGTGGATCATGCACCTGCCCGATGACCGCGACCCTGCCGTCAACATCCTGTGGCGCGACACGGGCAATGGCCGCTTCGAGACGCTGCGCATGCACCCGCAGACCGGCGAGGCCATCGACACCCGCCAGACGATGGGCGGCGACTTCTTCTACCGCTTTCACTTCGAGCTGCGTACCGCGCAAAAGGGCCGCTGGACCTTGCAGGGCCGCTGGGTGGTGGGCGTGGCCACCATGCTGATGTTTGTGGCGCTGATCTCGGGCGTGATCACGCACCGCCGCATCTTCAAGGACTTCTTCACCTTCCGCCCCACCAAGGGCGGGCAGCGTGCCTGGCTGGACGCGCACAACGTCACCGGCGTGCTGGTGCTGCCGTTCTATCTGATGATCACCTTCAGCGGGCTGATGATCTTCCACACGCTGTACATGCCTGCGGGCATTGCCACGGCCTACCAGGGTGAGAAAGGCGTGGACTCCAACGCGTACTTTGCCGACCTACAGGGCGAGAAGGCCGAAAGCCGCCCCCGGCGCGGCCTCGGCGACAAGGTGGAGCCCCTGCCCGCCATCGCCCTGCCGCCCATCCTGGCCGAGGCCCGCACCCGCTGGGACGGCGGGCGCATCGGCAGCGTGCAGGCGCGCCGCGATGCCAAGGG
>ERZ778028.2619-NODE-2619-length-12430-cov-4.444444_pt1 | contig 12430 bp, 6 predicted proteins | sample MGYA00375758_ERZ778028 | MGnify/ENA primary metagenome ERZ778028 (study PRJEB29350, sample SAMN05389828) | bioreactor metagenome | isolation source: Thiocyanate bioreactor | place: South Africa: University of Cape Town | collected 2014-03-17 ... | reverse complement strand
AGAAATGCGTGCTGCCTGGAACAAAGGAGCGACTGGGATCATGGAAGGCATTCAAGATATAGAAGCCCATTTACCCTTTGAAATAAAAGGTTTTGATTGTGATAACGGTTCAGAATTTCTCAATTGGCATCTTGTTCGTTATTTTACTGATCGGCCAGAAAAAAAACAATCGATTCAATTTACACGATCAAGGCCTTATCATAGTAACGATAATGCACATGTTGAGCAAAAAAATTGGACTCACGTGCGGCAAGTCTTTGGTTACCATCGCTTTGATAATCCAAAGTTAGTCAAACTGATGAATGATTTATATGCTCATGAGCTCTCACTTCTTTTTAATTTTTTCTACCCCTGTATTAAACTCGTTGATAAAGTACGTATTGAATCACGCATTAAGAAAAAATATGACCAAGCACAAACCCCCTATCAACGATTAATGGAATCAAGTGGCCTTACTTTAGAGCAGAAAAAAACGTTGCAGGATAAATTTATTACACTTGACCCATTCGATTTACAAAAAACCATCCAAAAGAAGCTAAAATTACTCTTTAAGCTCGTGCATGTTCAAGAGACAAAACAGAGAAAGGCCATTTAATGAAAAACCTGGATGAAAGTAAATATAAAGCCTATGGATATGATGGACGAGTCCTTCGGACCAGCCAGTGCCCTACGGGACGTGTGAACAAAGTTATGAATAACGAAAAGACGTTACTCACAACTATTGTTGACACTCACACGCTTCTCGCCCACATACCCACCAGGCTCAATAACAATTATTTTTTAACTCTAATAAAACCTCTCAAAAGCAACACCTATTCTGAGGCAACGACTCAGTACTTTTTTTCTCCTTCGGCAACACCTTTCATTGAGGCAACAGGTCTAAAAGTGATTTTAAGCTCTTTACATAAGACTACAATGTTATTATATGTTCATAATGAGTAAACATTCACTTTTACCAAGGATTGATGCATGACTCTTCCCTTTCCTAAATTATATCTAAATCTCAATTTTAATGGTGAAAATCTGGCGGTTAAACTAGCTTATGAGCACCATGATAAGGAAGTTAATTACTTGATTGCAGAGGGTGGCAATAAAAAAGACGCAATTTACGGATACGCCTGGGGAGGGCATTTTGAAGATGTAGAAACTCTGTATCGAGAACATAAAGAGTTAATTCCTTTTGCGGTTGCCGGATATTGTCGAGGTGGGTTTAATGATAAAGCACTTCGTTTAATAGCAGCCAATCCAGATATAGAGGAAGAAGTAAAGAAAAATGCTGTCTACGGTTATGCGCAGGCGGGCAATAAACGACACGTGTTAATGGCTCTTAAATCTTCCCCCAAATATCTTTTGATGGCTATTCTTGGAGCGGCTTCTACCAATCAAAAGGAATGGTTAACTGAACTTTTAGCGGGCACTAACTATTATCCTCAAGCGATACAGGAAGCGGCTAAAAATGGGCACTTCACTCTTTACAAAGAACTGATTAATTGTCTTGGGGTTCAAATTCAACCAGCCATTACCATGAATCAGGAAACCGTTAATTGTCTAAAATATTTGAATATAGCCTTAAAAGGGTGCATTAGTGGTGCTCATATAGAAGAAGTCGCGCACTTAATCAAGCTAGGCGCTAACCCTGCATACGCAGTCAATGAATTATTCATAGACGGAGCGATTAGGGTTGAGGATCTAAGCATTTTGCTGGCTTCAATAAATTCAGCTGAAATGCGGCAAAAAATAGTATCTATTATTTTGAACACGGACAAGCGATTAGACCCTGCTCTACTCGATGAAAGCATGAATCGGAACCTAAATAGTATTAACGGCAACAATTTAGAAGATATAATTCCAGGGGAAAATAGCGAAAATAATTTGAAACAGGATGTAATAACAGTTGAGAACTTAAAAAATATAATAATTCAAGATCAAGTACATAGCATGATTAAACTTATGAAATAAAATGACTGCTCTATCAGGCATAATAGTGCTCAGGTTAATGAACCTATGTAAATATAAAGTCTAAATATAAATTAATATTCTGGTAAAAAAATATACCTTAGAAGATAACGCGCCATATATTTAAACAACAGCATCTACAACGAACGCACCCGCCATCAATAATTTCATTGATCTGAGTCATGCTTAGTATAATTTTTCATCCATTATTAGCTCACCATGGTTACATAAAGATTTAATTGTGCTAAAATTGCACCACATTTTGAAATTTTACTTAAATCCTATGAGCACACTATACAACAAATTATGCAGCGCAATAGCAAATAATGATTTTACTTATATTAAGGACATTATTGAGCAGCTGAGGAAAAATAAGGACAAAAGAACTGTCAAAGATTTTCAAAAGAAATTAACTCAGGATTTTTCCAGACATTTAATGAGCTCAAATTTATCCGCAGGTGAAAAAGAGCAAATTACTACTGAATTAAATGCGCTTGGATATGTCATCGGTGAGAAAATTAATTTGAAAAAAAGAGCTGCTCCCGTATCTTTCCATGAAGAACACGCACGTAAAAAAGCGAGGATAGAACCCCACCCGGAATTAAGCTCACCTCTACAAATACAGAGTCATGTCAACCCGCAACAATATATCATTTCACCAACCCCAAATACTGGAGCACAAACGGTAACAACACCACCCAAGATTTCTGCTAGCAAACAGTTTATCAATTACGCAGAAAAGCAATTACTTAACGGAAATCGTATCAGGATTTTTTATAGCTTGCACAGTTTTAAAGACTTGGACGAGGTTGCGCAAAGCCTCAATTCTGTAATTAAGAACTTAGATGCTCTTCGTAAGACAACGTTTATGAAGAAATTTTTTATGCAAACTCTTAATGTTATTACTAAGGAAAAGAATAATCCAACTTCGAACCATAAAGACTATCCTTATATCTCAAGTTATATAAAACTGAATACGGAAAACCTGAATAAGCAATTGTTAACCGAAGAACAACAAGCAGAGCTCTTCACAAAATATAACTATGAGACCTTTAATGCGATTGCCGAGTTATATTCAGTGACTTCGTTTATGAACATTCATACATTTTATGAAGTAATGATGATGATGGACCCTCAATTGATTCTCTTTGCTCAAAAACAAATAAAACAATATTCGGAACTTTTAATGGAGGTTTTTCAGCTACAACCAGCACAGATTGTTGAAGAACTTTATTTCTGGGCATCTCCTTTAGTATTGAGTCAAGAACGCCCACAATCTCACATAGATATACCATACGAATCACCTAAAGAGCCTGTACCTCTTAAGTTAACGCAGCCCAATTACACTCAAGTGCAAGTAAATCATAATTACTTTTTTACCCCACCTCCTGTTGTGTATTATCCACTTCCGGGTAATGTGATAGCGGATTCCCCGAGCCCTATGATTTATTACAATAAACTGGCTCATACATATCCCAATCTACCAGTAACGAACCCGGTCATTCAAAATCCTGTGGTCACTAGTGCGCAATCAGCCGACTCTCTACGGGAAAATCCCGAAAAAAATAACGAGGAGAAATTGCAGGCGCCACGGGTCGGAGGAATGTTTTCCGCGACTCATTCTGCTCAGGAAAATAAAACGCCAGGATACAAAAAATCGAACATACACAGTTTATTAAATTAATATTCAGCCCAGGCAATCCCCATAAAGAAATACCTAGGGGTGAAACCTAATAATAATCAGGTGATTTATTGAAAAGTGGGGGTTTTGAATAAGATATCATACCAAAGATAGCATCAAAACTTATTTGTGTTAAAATTGAACTAAATTAACGAGGATTTTATACTTTAATATTATGAGTAAACTATATAAAGAGTTATGTGAAGCTATAATTAAAGACGATACTAATAAACTAAAAATCATTTTAAGCAAATTAAAAACTGAGACAAGGGAACGAGTTATCGACGCATTTAAAAAAAATTTAAATGCGAGTTTCCTCACACTCTTAGCTAATTCCAAGATGTCTAAATTAGAAAAAGATGCACTTACCGCATCATTAAATGACTTAGGATACCTACTAATCCTTAATAATAATAATAACCTAAAAAGACCTGCTCCGGAGGGTATAGATGAGGATAGAGCGGCCAAAAAACTGAAGATTTCCAGGAATGAAGAATCAAGAGCCACTACTGCTTCAATTCCCAGTCAATCGTCACAAGAATTTTTCTATAGTCTAGTCCGGAGTCATTTAAATACTGCAAATACGGGTGAAATCCCTAAAGCTACTGCTGCAGGCATTTCTTTTATTGAAGAATTGCAAGAGAGAAGATCTCTAGGGGATCCTCTTAGATTATTTCCTTTTAAAAATTTAGTAAGCCTTAATGATCTTAATTATGTAGCCAAAGAACTACATCCTTTGCTAGAAGACCTGGATTCCGAGAGTAAAACAAGCTTTTCTGAACGCTTTTTAAAGAGAGCGCATACAATTATAAATCAGTATAGAAATCTCCCTACCCCTGGTTACGATCTTTACCCATTTATATCGAGCTACATTAAATTAATCACCTTAAACGAAGAAAAAGAGGGGTTAACTATGGAACAGCTGATTTCTCTATTTACTAAGTACGATTACTCAACATTCGTCGCGATTGGTGATCTATACTCCCTGAACCCATTTATGAAAATTAGTAATTTTTATCAGCTGATGATGGACCTGGACTCCGAGCTAATCCTTAAAGCAAGTGAAGATTATAAGCAAAACCCAAAATACATGAGCATGATTTTTCATCAAAAGCCACAAAATATCGTCAGTGCTCTAAAATTGAGACTGGGCAAAACGGCATCAACTGACACGAGCACAGCGAATCAACCATATACTCCAGCCCCTAAGACGAAGCCCGCACCAGAATGCACTATGAATGTCCAAGTAAACAACTACTTTATCCTGCCTTCGCTATCTAATTATCCCCCTGCAGAGCCCCAGCGAGAATTACCCACGTACTGCCCCCAGCCTTTCCTAAATCCTAATGCCGCTCCGCTAAGTTTGTTATCAACTGCTCCATACTCTAGAACTAATCAAGCTGCAACACCCCACCCTTCAGCTTTTAATCAAGCCAAAAAGAGCCAGGAAAAGCTGCAGGCACCGCGTCAAGGAATTTTTCAAGCGCCTGATAAGCCCGGGGAAAATAACTCTCCAACAGTACCAAAGCGCTCAAATATATATGATGTATTAAATTAATAATTATTAACTTCCTTAAGATCGCTTCTAGTTTTCTAAACTAAGGAGCAGCCAGAGGAAGATTATTCTGCTGGGGATCAACTTGGAAGAACTCCTCAATACTGACGACCTTTTGCATTGCCAGATGCTTTTGAATTAAACTTGACAATGGTTCTTGGCTATATTCTTTTTGATATTCTTTAAGGCCCTCTAAAGAGATCTCTTCGTCACGTTGTAGCATATTTAATGCAGCAACCAGCGTCCGAGCTGCCTCTTTTACTCTTGGATTTACAGGAGATGTAAAGAATTTTAGTCTTGTTTTTTGATAATTTTCTTGAGCACTGTCGTGATTTGCGATCAAATGATTCAATTCTTCGAGGAATGATTCCTCTGCAGTTACAGGTTTAATATGCGTGAAGTCTTCTATATTCAGATTATTATTGACACTTAAATCGGCTGCCAAATGACTAAAACCACCAAAGTGAAATTCTGACCGCTCCAAATTCTCTGCTTTCGGTGCAGTTTTAATGATGTTTGCTATCTCTACAGCAAAGTTATTTAAATCTGCGAGTATTTTGGGCAGCGAATCAGCATAGGGATGAGGTTGTGGATTTACACCTATTATTTTCTCGAGCGTTTTAAATCCATGTATTAGCTGATTAACCTGACTCTGCACAGCATAAATATAACTTGCTAAAGCCCCAGTTTTCTTCATGACAACTTTTTCATTCATCGACTTTATAAAGAGTAATGTATTATCAATTGCTTGAGTTATCTTATCATGCACTTCAGAAGTTAGCTCGATCCCAATTGTAGTACTATCGTCATAGCCTAATAACACTTTACTACCAACCGCTTTTAGTTCTTTAAAGCTTTTTGCTTCTGCAGCAACCAGCATTTTAGGAGAAATAGCATTGGAATTATATGCTAAATCCATACGCAAACACTCAGCTAAGAGCTGAAGCTCTGGGACTGAGCGGGTAGCGCCAAAAGCATCAGTGATGGTATCGCCTTTAATATCCGGCTCAAGAAAGAATGACTGGTTTAATATATTGGCAAAAACAACATCAGAATCTAAATGAAACTTTTCACGCACAAAGGCATGAATTTCCATGCGCACTGATGGATTTACGCGAGCATTATTGGGATCTGCTAAAGTTGCTAATTGTTTCAATAACAGCATACGATAAATTACAAATTCTTTGCGATTGTTTATTGGGTACTCAAGATTTGAGTTATCTTCATTGATAATTATTTGATCATTCAAGGAGTAAAGAAAATCAAATGAGCTATCAAGATATTGCCTTATATTTGCCGGGGTAATCTGTTTCTCAATGCGGTCATCAGGGCCACGCCTACCCAATCCAAGCATGGCACGATAATCATCATCACCTGGAAGAATAAAATGAATATTCGCATCTCGAGTACGTGCGAAATTAAATCCTTGAGCAGCATTAAGCATATTTTTATAAGAATCCTTAGCCTCCGTTGTTGATTCCAATAAATCGCAAGTCATTAAACGTGCATGATTTAAATCTTGCTCCATCCCACCCAAACCTCCTAAATGTACGGGTCGAGTGTAAAAATCAATAATAAATTTAGGTAACTTGTCCTCTTCTGGTTTTACCTCTGGTTTCATGACAGAGACCATTTCCAAAACTTGCTGTCTAATTTTATTAACTAGAGAAAATTTTTGAATAAACTCTTGATGTTCTTTATTCATTAAGTAGCGCTCGGTATCCTTCACAAACCTGACCAAAGCGCTTTGATTACCTATTAAAGACTCTTGCATCGAAAGTGTTTGCTCATGACTTTTTGTTACTAATTCTGTATTTTGCTGTTTCAAATCGATACGAATCAGCTTACTATGACGATAGCGAAAAGCATATTCCTGCACCCAAGATGACGCTGATCCCCGAGCAATTTCAGGGTTTCCCTGTCCAGTTAATGTTTGAAACCAAGTGGCAACATTCGCTTGGTTATACGTCTGTACATGTTCGACCTCAGCCGCGGTGGTTTTCCCGGAAAGATTAATCAACTGATTTAATCGGGTCGACTCTAGTGTAATTTCAGTCATCATATGATCTATGGATTCGCGGTTGTTTTTATCTCGTTTAAAACGCAAAGCATCACCGTGTTTTACAGCAAAATAGGTTGCCACGGCAACAACACAGGCAATAACTAAAGCCACCACACCAATGGTGATCGTCAACGGACCACCTACAATTGCGGCGCCAACACCTAATGCGATGGCCCCTGCGATTAATCCGGAAACGATCATAGGCACATAAGGGTGTTTCGCGACAAAACTGGGCTCATTCATTTGTTTTCGAAGAAACCCTACACATTCCTCCATAAATTTTATTTGCATCTGTTGCGTGAATATCGCCCTATTGCTGTCATCTCGAAAATAACGCTTAATCCAGCCGATAATTGAATTTTGATCACGTACCTCATCATTGATTTCATCTTCACGAATGTTATAAATTTCATCAAAAGACTCTTTAAACACTTCATTCAGTTTACTTAAAAAGTAGGTTTCTATGGCAATATTTAACGCCTGGTCATTTACAGGCCCTTGTATATACTTCTCTTTAAATTCATCCCGCATATTGATTCCGTTATCCTGGAATCCAAGTAATAAACATTCGCGAAAATGAAATAATTGAACCACCTTTTCAGATAATTTGTTATATCGTTCATTGTCGAATCCTGCTTCTTGCATCGCTTTTTGAAATGCCTCTTGATCATCCGCATTCGTATTCCTCGTGGCATTTTTCCATACCTCATAAATCAACTTGCTTGCACTAATACCAATCAGCGCACTAAACATGTTTGATGGTGCTGGAAGCGGATTCGGAATAACTTGTCCTGCCAAAGAGCCAATACCAATTCCCATCAAAGCAGATACAGCTCCTTGTTTTAACTGTTCGCCAACTGTAATTTGTGTAAGGGAGTCCTTAAGGTATTGCGTTTTGGTCTTAAAATAATCGGATACTCGATTGCTGTACTGCTCGATTAACTGAGCAGATTTGAGCTCATTTTTAAGCTCAAGGTAGGTGACCATATTGGTTTCAAGGTATTGCTTATGACGTTTTTCTATTCTTTCGAAATAATCTTGTGGTGAGGTTCTTACGCGCTTTAGTTTCTCTTTTCCCATTCTACAACTCGACGTCATTTGTTTTGTTAAGTATATACAACGAACATTAAGGAATAATTACGAGTTAAAGTGGTATTTTAAAGAGATCTAGAATACAGGCACCAATTTAAGATTTTTTCTGTCTGTTTATCATGCTTGAAGCATTATAAATAGTCACAAAATCCCGCCACATTACAGTAATTAAGAAAGAATTGCAATTGACTTATTTAGACTTCTATCGCTCGATTTAAATAAATTAATACACCTCCATATTGTTTATTAATTTAATTTTTAGCTCGACAATGATACAATAATTTTATTTTTAACTCTGAGCCCAACATATGATTATCTATTACCTTGCCAATCTCATCACTCAAGACGAAATTAACGACCATAAAGTATTAATAATCAAGATATTGGCCAATGAACTGCATACACCACAGATAAAGCGGTTAACTGGAATCACCTTTCAAGGTCAACCCGTCTATCGTGCCAAAATCGATAAAAAAAATCGTTTAATTTTCATGCGTATCCTACATGCAGGGACACCTGCCCTACTGATACTGAGCCAAAATGACCATAACTATGAAGAATTAGCCCGTACACTGAGCACAACCCAGGCCCTTAAAATTGAGTCCCTGGAGCTCGATTCCGCACCCGTACTCAGTCCATCGCCGACTCCCGAAGAGCGGTTTCTGCCCGTCACCTTTTATCAAGAACAGGTATTCTTTTTAGACGAAGACCAACAACAAGCAACGAACTGCACAGCCCCCCTCTTATTAAGTGGCCCTCCAGGTGCGGGCAAAACCCTGGTTATTTACGATTTATTATGCAACTACGTGGTTAACAACGCGCAGCAACACCGAACACGGGACGAACTAGGCCAAGGGCAAAAAATTCTATTTATCTCCCAATCCGCGAATCTTACTCGCAAAATACAACAACAGTATGCTCAGGATAGGGAGCAAGACTTACACATCGATTTTCTCACCTGGGAGCAACTGCTTTTACCCCCGAATACCGAGCACACCCTCTTACCCAAAAAGGCCTTTGCCGACTGGTTAAAAAACAGTTTTCCCCAGGGTAATGCGGAAGTGATTCATTATGAAATGAGTTTAGTCGCCGCACTGGGCGCCGAAGCATACCTCAAGCTCGGTAAACGAGAATGTTATCTTTTCGGAAAAACCAAAGAGCAGCAAAAAGTAATCAACCTGCTTGCCCAATGGCGCAATCACCTCCAAACCAAAAAATGGCGCGACCCCTTAATCACCGAAATCACCGTTTCAGGGTACGGCGCCATTTTTTGTGATGAAAGTCAAAATTTCTCACCGATAGCATTAGCTTGTCTGGTGCAGGCGGTGCGCTCATCGCAGCAATTTTTTGCCTGTCTGGATCCGGAGCAAGCGCTTTCCTCCTGGCCCTATGCACGTAATTGCTTATTAAATCTCCTCACCAAACAATTTAAAAATTATCATAGCTTTAATTTAAAGAAAACTTGGCGCTGCGCATCTAAAATAGCTGAAGTTGCCAATCACCTTATGAATACAAAACATAAACTGGATGGCAATCAAGCTAAGCGTGAATATTCAGTGCTGGAGTCGCACCTTTCCTCTGAATCGGGGGTTGTAGAAATAATTCATTCGAAGCAGCTTGAGCTCTTGCGACCGCGGGGAAATCTAGCCGAAACCGTAATCATTGTCTTTACCCCCTTAACCGTAGAAGAGCGAGCAAAGATACAAGAAGCAACGGGCTCTAGTAATATTTTAACTCCAGCCGAAGCCATTGGTTTGGATTTTAATACCGTGATTTTATGGAAACCAATAGCCAGTCAACGCCTGCTGCACAAATTAACCTACAAAAAAAATGGTCTGGATTTAGACGAATGGAAGACACTGAATCAGTTGTATGTCGCCATCACCCGGGCACGACACGAATTATTTATCTATGAACCCGAACTGAATCGATTTAATCAGCAACTAAACCTACTCTTTAGGAACATCCATACCGCAAAAAACATTACCGAAGCAGCCCCCGATACCGATACAGAGAACAAACGCAAATGGCTCGAGCAAGTCGACTATCATATTGAAAAAGGCCAGCTTGACATAGCAACAGCCATCTTGAAAAACCATCTACAATTTGACGAGGAAGCGATATTAGCGCGAATTTCACCCCCAGCTCTACCCACAGTTGAAGATGCTCCTAAAAATGAAATTACGCCACGGCCACCTAAAGTATTTAAAGTGAGGAACAGGGAGAAAGCGGTTCCTGAAAGCTCGAAAACAGCTCCTAAGAAACAAAAACCTTCTCTGACCCAACCTAAGGTCAAGGTGCAAAGCTCGATCGAATTACCTGAATTACAGCGAGTAAGAGCATTAGAGGATTTTTTTGAAAGCATAGTTACTTCAGAAAATCAAAACATTTATTTTAATAAGTACATGATTAATAAGGATAGTAAGATAAGAACTGCTTTCAAAGATATATTGATCAAAAAATGGGGAAAGATATATCATAAACAATTATTCCACTCCTTATTTGGAAACAATTTACTATACGAGTTTGCTCGCTACCCAGAGAGTAGATTTGTTCTCCATAGACTATTTTACCATTTAAACCCTGTTGAGCAGAGTATACTTCTAAAAGCTATGTTACCCGTAATAAATCAGGATGGCTCCGTTATTTACGATTCACCCTTTTTGCTTTTCTGTGAGTCTGAAGATGGTTGCGAACATCTGAAATCGTTCTTTGAGGTGAATTCTGAGCTTCTCCATCTATTGCAAATGGAACATTTAGATAATCCTTCTCCTCTTCAAACTCAAGCACGAACTCCGTTACGAATATTAGTAAAATCTTGTGCAAGTCACTCTCTTCTTGAACAATTTTTTTCCTCACCCAGACTCGTACAAGCTATGCAACAACACCATTTTTATTTAGGCTATGAAGGAAAAGAGAGAATGGAGCACGCTCCATTTTTTTATTTAATAACATACTCAACGGGCGTGAATATTTTAGAGAGTATTTATAAAACAAACCCTGCATTAGCGCAAAGAACCTCTGCGCATCCGACTTTGTATTTCCTGGATTATCTGTTTCGCATTATACCCCGCGGGTCTATAACAAACAGTTCGCCGTTCTTTCTACTCTGTACCCGATTTAACGGACGTTTATTTATATACTCCTGGTTTCTTGCGAGTTTATACCATGCATCAAAACATAACCCTTCTAAAATCGATTTTGTTAATACGTTTACCGCCTTAATTCCAAATAAACATTCAGCATTCGCCGATACCTCCTGTATTCATTATCTGTGTATTGATGAAATTGGGCATCAAATCCTCTCGATAATCCAAAAGAGTTTTCCTGCAATTATAAATAAATTTACTACAGTTTTATTGACTCACGCAGGTTTAGATGTGGGTAAAATCGGTGGCACGACCGCAATACAAGTGCTTAGCGCTACTAAAACTGGGATTTCATTAATAAACCAATGGTTGAGCGACTCGGAAGAGTTTGCATGCGCACTCACAGCTTCCGATTTTGCACAGTCGCAAAATGTTGAGTATCTCTCATTATTTGATAACTTATGCAAAACCGATGAAGGCTGTGCTGTTTTATATCAATGGCTCCAATTCAATCCACGCCTCATGGAAGCCCTAACCTATGAAAACAGAGTTGCAATAAACAGCCTTAATAATTCAGCCGAAGGGAAAAGGGTATTCGAACTTTTAAAAGAGAACGGTGTAGTAGATAGGGTACTTATCGAAGTCGAGCCCAGACATACCTTCTTCAAAGCGAAACCCAGCTTCTTTGAAAATTTGAATGCTCAAGGAGTTGCTGATCCTGAAAATAAAGAAGATTGCAGCGCCAAATCTATGCCTCAGTAGGGTTTAAACGCATCAAAAACTTTGAGATCTCCATTCTCGTATATATATATTAATTGATTTTGGGGATCCCTCGTTTCACTCGGGATGACGTTAAAGTATCAATAAATTAATCGCATGATCGGCTTACTAATCTCGTTATCCGAGCCGTCATCTCGAGCTTACAAACCGTCATCCCGAGTCTGAGAGATCGTCACAAAATGTCCCCGTAAATTAATTGTCCATTAATTACTTTA
>ERZ778028.2617-NODE-2617-length-12451-cov-4.547354_pt1 | contig 12451 bp, 10 predicted proteins | sample MGYA00375758_ERZ778028 | MGnify/ENA primary metagenome ERZ778028 (study PRJEB29350, sample SAMN05389828) | bioreactor metagenome | isolation source: Thiocyanate bioreactor | place: South Africa: University of Cape Town | collected 2014-03-17 ... | reverse complement strand
AAGTTGGGGACACCATTATCGTTAAGCCTGGCGAAAAAATACCCCTCGACGGAACAATACTCGACGGTTCTTCATTCGTTGATACCGCAGCACTAACGGGAGAAAGTGTTCCCAGAAAAGTAAAAGAGGCGGATGAAGTAATGGCAGGAATGATTAATCAGTCGGGCTTACTTACTGTAAAAGTCAACAAATTATTTGGAGAGTCGTCTGTCTCAAAAATTCTTGAATTGGTAGAAAACGCCACTTCACAAAAAGCGGAAACCGAGAAATTCATTACAACATTTGCCCGGTATTATACACCGATAGTAGTTATTGGTGCTTTGTTGCTGGCTATAGTGCCACCGCTTATATTTAGTGGCCAAACCTTTGGCGATTGGATTTACCGCGCACTGGTTGTATTGGTTATTTCTTGCCCTTGCGCTTTAGTTATAAGTATTCCCTTAGGCTATTTTGGCGGAGTTGGGTTAGCTGCCCGAAAAGGGATTTTAGTAAAAGGCTCTAATTTTTTGGATGCACTGACACAGGTAACTACGGTAGTGTTTGATAAAACAGGAACACTTACAAAAGGAGAATTTAAAGTTTCGGAGGTGGTAACGTCCAACGGTTTTACAAAAGATGAAATTTTAGAGTATGCCGCTTATGCTGAAGCCAATTCAAATCATCCGGTTGCGCAATCCATTACAGTTGCTTACCAAGGTAAAATTGATAGGACTAAAATTACAAAAACTGAAGAAATTTCAGGACATGGTATTAAAGCTATCGTAGATGGAAAAACAATACTTGCCGGCAATGACAAAATGCTACACAAAGAAAACGTAGAGCATTCGGTTTGTCAGGTGGATGGAACTGTAGTGCATGTGACCATTGATCATGTTTATGCTGGCTATATAATTATTTCCGATAGTTTGAAAGATGATGCAATTCAAGCCATTGAAAATCTAAAAGCAAAGAATATTCAAACGGTCATGCTTACTGGCGACAATCAATATGCAGCACAAGCCTTTGCTAAAAGATTAGGTATCGACAACTTTTACTACGAACTGTTGCCGGAAGATAAAGTAAAACATATTGAACAATTAATCGAAGAAAGTAAAGGCGGAAAAGTAGCCTTTGTCGGCGACGGCATAAATGATGCTCCGGTAATTGCCCGTGCGGATGTGGGAATAGCCATGGGAGCACTTGGATCCGATGCAGCAATTGAAACAGCCGATGTTGTCCTGATGACAGATTCACCGTCAAAAGTTGCTTTATCCATTGACGTTGCGAAAATAACGAGAAACATTGTTTGGCAGAATATCTATTTTGCTATGGGTGTAAAACTAATTTTCATTGTTCTGGGTGTTTTTGGTATTGCCACCATGTGGGAAGCTGTGTTTGGAGATATTGGTGTTGCCCTGATTGCGATTTTCAATGCACTGAGGATATTAAAAAAATAAATTGTTGCAATACATTATCAATATATTACTGGTAAGATCTATTGATAAATTGATACTTGTGATTTTGATGGAAGTAAATACAATTTTGGGAACCTATGAAATCAGGAAATAAACTTATCGGTGTAGGCATTTTAACAGCAATGGCAGCATCCTTATGTTGCATAACACCTGTTTTGGCTCTTATTGCAGGAGCTAGTGGACTTGGTTCAACTTTTTCTTGGCTTGAACCTTACAGAACGTATTTTATCGGCTTGACAATTTTGGTTCTTGTTTTTGCATGGTTTCAGAAACTGAAACCTATTAAGCAAAAAGACTGTAACTGCGTATCAGAAAAAGAAACAAAATTCATCCAAACAAAAACGTTTTTAGGAATCGTAACAGCATTTACTATTATAATGCTTGCTTTCCCCTATTATTCAAGCATTTTCTATAGTAGGACACAAAAGCCAATTTCTGTGGTTGACAAGTCACATGTTCAGAAAGTGGAATTTACACTAAGTGGAATGACTTGTAACAGTTGTGAGGAACACATTAATCACCAAGTGAATAGATTGACAGGAATAATAAATTCAACTCCTTCATACAAAAATAAGAACATAATTATCGAATTCGACAATTCCAAAACGAACATTGTCGTAATTAAAAAAGTAATTAAATCGACAGGATATTCAGTAACTAACATAAGAGATCTAAAATGAAAGTTATAACTAAATCAGTAATTACCTGTCCAAACTGCGGACACAAAAAAGAGGAAACAATGCCGACAGACGCTTGCCAGTACTTTTATGAATGTGAGAATTGCAAAACCATTTTAAAACCACAGCAAGGCGATTGTTGTGTGTTTTGTAGTTATGGTACAGTGAAATGCCCGCCAATTCAACAAAACCTTAAGTGTTGTTAATAGAAAAAGTGAAAAATCGTATGATGACATCAATTTACATACTCTCATTTCTATCAATCTACTTTGTTGTGGTTTTTGTAGTGCCATCGGTAAGGGTAAAACGCAAAACAGGCATTAATCCTTACGTGTTTAAAAATACCGATTCAGCACACGACTTCCTGGGCAAAGTATCAGCACCCATTACCTCGTTAATCTTTATCGTGGCATTGGTCAATCTTTTCTATCCCGCAGGTTTGCAGTATTTCGCACCCTTTACATGGCTCGAAATATCAATCCTGAAATATGCAGGTTTCGCATTCATTCACCTTGCATTGTTGTGGATTATCTTAGCACAGGTACAAATGAGTAACTCGTGGCGGGTAGGAATTGATCATTCAGCAAGAACGGAACTCAAAACCAACGGCTTGTTTTCAATTTCTCGAAACCCGGTATTTTTAGGAATGCTCATTACGCTTGCAGGTATATTCTTTATTCTTCCAAATGCAATAACATTACTTGTAGCTGTTGTATCAACCCTGCTTTTTCAGGTACAGGTGAGGCTCGAAGAAGAATATCTTCGAAACACGCACGGCGAACTCTATAAAAATTACTGCCTTAAAGTAGGTAGATGGATTTAATTCACTTTCATTACACTTAAATAATACAACAATGAAAACAACAATAAAAACAACCCTTGCAGTAATTTTACTACTTGCAACAAGTCAACTTTTCGCACAACGCGAAAAAGAAATTCAGAACTCCGAGGTAGAAGGCATATATCTTAATGCAGACAACTTCAAAAGTGGAAAGCTTACACCCCTAACCGATAAACAACATGCAGGTGATAAAATAAAACTAAAACAATTCTTTATATCGCCCCAAATTATTAGTATTGAGCAGGGCAAGAAAACAGTATTTTACAAAGACAGTATTTTTTCAATTCACCTCTTCAATGGCGAAAATTATCGCTTTATAAATCGGGATCCATACCTCATTGCCGATACCTCAAGTTTGTACATATACACACGCAAAACAGTTAAAGCTACAAGCAAACAAGTTGGCCCACGTAGCACGTTCATTGCTGTACCTGTGACCTACTACTATTTCAGCTTTGGGAATCATAAAACCATTTATTCGCTCACGTTGGCAAACCTTCGTAAATATGTACTTATCGACTCAACTATCCACATGGCAGTTTGTAACAAATTCACAACCGATGAAATGCTACAGAAAATCAATAAGAATACAGGTCATTTTGAATTGAACGAAACAATACTTTCAAAACTCAATAAATAACCATTTAACTACAATCATTATGGAATACTACTTTAGCAAAACGCTTAATGTTTCATTTGATGAAGCCATTAAGATAACTACCGAAGCCCTGAGATCAGAAGGCTTTGGAGTCATTTCAGAAATTCGTATGCACGAAAAACTGAAAGAAAAATTGAATATTGATTTTAAAAAATACACCATACTTGGTGCATGTAATCCACCGTTTGCATACAAAGCATTGCAAGCTGAAGATAAAATCGGAACTATGTTGCCCTGCAACGTACTGGTTATTGAACAAGCCCAAAACGAAATTGAAATTGCGGCCGTCAATCCCATAGCCTCAATGCAAGCCATTGTAAATCCAGCATTAGGAGAGGTAGCACAGCAAGTAACTGATAAGCTAAAGAAAATAATTGTTGAATTGTAAAAAACTATTGATGGTTTTGATCAATAGACCGTAATTGGAAAAATATCAAGTCATATCGAGGTAGATTATATCTTGCATTTATGATTACAACTTTCCTGGCAACACAATTGCATTAAAAAAGTTCATTTCAATGATTATTTTGATAAAAATAACATTACCTTTGCGCTGAAATACAAAAAACAGTTAAGGGGGAGTAGTTACAATCGCAAGGTCAACATACCAGTAAGAAATTACTTGGCTTTGCATCCTATAATATAAGGAAACGAGACTTTTGACATAATTCCAATATTTGCAAAAATATTGGATTATGCAAAAGTCTCGCTTTTTTTTTACACGAGAAAATAATTATAAAAAAAATATCGTAATGCAAAATTTTATTGAAACCAGAGAAGATTTAATTAGCCGATTCAACACAAGTTCATCAGCAGGATTGACAGATCAAGAAGCGGCCAAAAATAAAACTTTATATGGAAGCAACTCTCTCACAAAAGAGAAACCGGAATCTTTAGCAAAGCGGATTTGGGGAGCAACCAAAGAACCAATGATTTTAATGCTAATTATGGCAGGAATAATTACGGTAGCTGTAAACATTGTTCGTGGATATACCAGTGGTGAAACTGACTATTTGGAATGTGTTGGAATATTTTCAGCCATTGCGCTTTCAGTTTTTATTACAGTTGCCATGGAAGGAAAGAGTGCAAAGGCTTTTGAAGCACTTTCCAAAATCAGTGATGATATAACAGTAAAGATTCTTCGCGATGGCGACACTATTATTATTGAGCAAAAAGAAATTGTGGTTGGCGACATTTTACTTCTCTCAGTTGGGGATAAAATACCTGCTGATGGAAGGTTGCTCGAAAGTGCCGGGCTTACAGCAGATGAATCGGCTCTGACGGGTGAAAGTGTACCGGCAAAGAAAGATGCAGACTCAATCATTACGGATGAGAAAACACCGCTTGCCGAACGCCATAATATGCTTTATTCAGGTAACTTTATTACAAGCGGATGTTGCAAAATGCTCGTAACAGCAGTTGGTGATAACACTGAATTTGGAAAAATTGCAAGGGAGCTTACTCATGCCGACAGATCGTCCACTCCTCTTCAGGAAAAACTCGCTAGGTTGGGGAAAACGATAACAATTCTTGGTGTCATTGCGGCAACAGTTGTTTTTATCGCTGAAATTATCTCCATGATTTTAAACGGAGGGTTTAGTGTTGAAAGAGTCCTTGAGGCTTTTATTACAAGCATTGTGTTGATTGTGGCTGCTGTGCCCGAGGGACTTCCTACCATTGTTGCGGTGTCACTTTCGATAAACATTATTAAACTCTCTCGTCAGAATGCGCTTGTCAAAAAAATCATTGCTTCTGAAACTGTTGGTTGTATTAATGTGATTTGTTCGGATAAAACAGGAACACTCACCGAAAACAAAATGACAGTGGCAGCTTTTTATGATGAAGCGTGGCACGAAAATCCAACGGAGTTATCCTCCAGTTGGCTAACCCATAATATATGTCTAAACACAACTGCGGATATTTCGCTAGACGGCACCTTTATAGGAAACCCAACGGAATGTGCTATGCTAAATTTCTATGAATGTTCAGCAGGACGAAAGAAAAGTGGAATGTCATACAAGGAAGAACGCTTAGATCATGATGTGTTGCATGCTTTTCCTTTTTCTTCTGAACTTAAACACATGACAACCATTAGCAAGGTGGATGATAAAATAATTTCGTACTTAAAAGGTAGCCCTGAGTGTGTGTTTGAAATGTGCGATATTTCCGACTCAAAAAGAAAAGAAATTGAACAATTCATTACGAAATCCCAGAAAAGAGCCATGCGGGTAATTGCATTTGCGCATAAGGAACTTGTTACTTTGCACGACTATGAAGATGAGCAACACCATGCAGAGATGGAAACAGACATGGTTTTTGACGGGTTTGTAGCAATTTCCGATCCCCTGCGTGCTGACGTATTCGATGCCGTTACAAAATGTCGTCATGCCGGAATTGACCTTAAAATACTGACGGGTGATAATATTATCACTGCCACAGCCATAGCCAATGAACTTCATATTTTAAGCGACGAACATATTGCCGTAGAAGCAAAAGATATTATCGATTTAAGCGATGATGAATTATTAGCATTACTCCCTAAAATAAGCGTGATAGCGCGAAGTACACCAACTATAAAAATGCGCGTGGTTAAGTTACTGAAAGCTGCGGGTAACGTGGTTGCCGTTACCGGCGATGGAATTAATGATGCACCTGCTCTCAAAAATGCAGATGTTGGTATTGCCATGGGGATTTCTGGCACTGAAGTTTCCAAAGAAGCTAGTGATATTGTACTCCTGGACGATTCTTTCTCAACAATTGTAAAGGCAATAGCATGGGGACGTGGGATTTATGAAAACTTCAAGAGGTTTATTCAGTTTCAACTAACAGTTAACATTTCTTCTGTGATTGTAGTTTTCACATCAATTTTAATCGGACTAAAATCACCATTTACTGCCTTGCAGCTATTATGGATAAATATTATAATGGATGGGCCTCCCGCACTTACATTGGGTTTAGAGCCTGCTCATGGCAATTTAATGAACCGTTTACCTACAAAACGCCATGATAGTCTCTTAAGATTGCAGCTAACGGCAAGTATATGCAAAGTAGGCGATTGCGGGCTTCAAATTTATCAAACCGTTACGATTTTGAAGCGGGCTACAACCCTTGAATAACCTACTGTCCCGGCAATTTTTTATACCGTGTGTTGTGTGCCGTTTTTTAATTCTCTATAATATTCACAATAAGAATTAATGTCTATAAATTCCTCTAAATGTTCTTTTTCAAGATTAGATAGTCGCAATTTTATTTGTCTAATAAGAAATAAGAAATACACAAAGATACCTTCAACTGCAATAAGAAATACTGTTAGCAATAAATTCTTAAGCGTAATAAAACCTTTAATTATAAGAATCATATTATAAGTCAACACCGGTTCCTTTCCTATTTCAATTGGAAGAAAATGTAATGGATATATAACAGTAAAAGGAAACGAGATTATTAAAATCCAAACAATCATTTTAATAGTTTGTAAACTATTCGCAAAATTCTTAAGACTTTCCAAATGTTTACTGAACTTTCTAATCAGTTCACCTGCATCAACAAGGTGTTTATTTATTAAATCTCTTTCATTTCCAATTTTGTCCCAAGTACCATCAGGAGGAAAGTTAAGATTTGGAAAAAGATTGTTAACAACATAAACCTCTCCTGGTTTCCTTACAGGTTCTTCTTTGGGTTTATATTTTTCGTATAATTTATTAAATGCGTTTAATATAGATTGGTCATCATGATATAAGCGACTATCTTGTTCATACAATTTCTTTAATATCTCATTTTCAGACAAACCCTCGTATTCTCTATTCTGTATTTGTTTTATTATATCGTCACCATATTTGATAAATGTACTATTAACCCAACTGTACTTACGAATAGAGAAACTATCCTTAATCTTATTATATGCTATTTTCAAATCTTCAAAATCAGAAGATAAAATATTAGCCTTTTCATCAATTCCTATAAGTCTTGAAATTATAAATGCACCAATTATTCCAAGTAAAGCTGCTGCACTTTGACTAAATGAGCTAAAAAACCAATTCCAATCTATATTCATATTATTTCATTTTCAATTTTCACAAGTTGTATTGTTTCGGTTTCTTAAAATGGCACACAACTTGTGTATATGCACAACCAATCTCCCTGCTTATTGCACATATTCGCCCAATTTGGAGGGATATGTATAGTTATTGATTGCCTAATTGTTTTCCTTCAGCAGCAAATTTATTAAGATAATTTTATAAATAATCAAAAGCATTGGAAATATTTTGCAGATGCCTTAGAAGTTTCAATTTCAGAACTTCTCAAACAGCCGAAAGACAATGCCATTGCCTGTCGGATACGAGGCGCAAAGCTGGAGGCGAAGGAGACGGAATAAAAAAAGTGGCCTGAGATGGTCGGCACTGTTTGCGGATCACGCCCCCCTATTACAAATGTGCCTATAGCTACAGTAATTTGTTTCGTCTCATTCGTTTGTCATTATGCACAAAATGTTGAAAGTAGTCAATAAGTCTAGAAACATTCATGTCAAACTCTTCATCAATTGGCATTTTTTCAAGTCTGTATCTTTCTGTAAGTTCTTTAATTCTAAAAACATGATGTTCAAGTTCCCGAGCCAACATTTGTTGCTCTTTCATCATAATGTATTCCTTTTCATTTTGCCTGTCATCCTTTAAAACTTGTCTAACATAATCAGGTGGTAAAACGATTTCAGGTGAACGAAGTATCTTTTGATTTATCCTTGTCAACTCTAATATTTCTTCTAAAATCTCTTGATTCCCTTTTTCCGTTTGTTTAACTACTGTTTCTGTTACACTAGGTTTAATTTTAAAAAGTTCTTCTTCTAAGTTTGGATACCAAACCTCAAATGTTTTGTCGAGTCTTTCCTCTTTTAATTGCTCTTCTCCACAAGCTTTATTAATAGTTTTAATTAGTTTTCTAATGTCTTCTTTTTCAAAAATAGTTGATTGGAATTGCAGAATTGGTCCATTTATTTCTGAACGTTTAATATTGAAAAGAAATGGACTTACATAAGCTTTGTCAAGTTTTTTTGATAAAGCCCCAGCTTCGAAGGTAAGCCATGGTGCGTGAAGGTTTTCTTGCGTTACACAGAGAATTCCGAATGCAGAATCTTCAAGTTCTTTAGCAATGTCAGTACTCCATCTTGCTCCTTTGTCAATATCTTCAGATGAAACATATGGAACAACTGATTGAATAACCGATGGGAGCCAATCTCTCAGTGTTAGTGCGACTTTGTGGCTCGTTGTGTCCGACCAACTTAAAAATACTTTCATATTTGTCTATTTGTTTTTTGTTATTCTGACTAACGGCCACGTAAGTTATAGATTTTCAATAGCAACTTTTTAGTCGTTAGCATTCGATACTTAATAATATTTTTATATCCTAGATTGCCCATAACGGTCACATCATTATCTCATCAATTGCATTAGTGTCTTTAATTTCTTTTTGCAGAATTGTTAATAGTACATGTTTCAATAAATCAATTGAGACTTTAATTATTTCAATCTCTTTCGACTCATTACTAACTATTTTTTTTGTCTTTTCAATTCGTTTTATATCTCCATGAACAACAGCACTTCTATAATTATAGATTTTTTTACATAAATCAAAAACCTGCTTTGTACTATAATCTTCAAATTTTGATAGTTTACATATTTGAGAAGCTCGCGTAGCTAAACGATAGGTAATTTCTGAAGATGAATCGTTTGTTAATAAACTTTCTAATGCAATTGTTATGTCTATTATTGAGTCCTCATCATTCTTTCTTAATGTTGCTGAATTTAATCTCTTAATCGCAAGAGAATATTGTTCTGAAGTAAGCTTTTCATATATGAAAGTATAGCTATTTAATGATTCACTAGATAATTTCATAAGTGGTTCTAGCCAGCCGTAGTTTTCAAATTTATCTGGATATTTCTTTTCGGAAGCAACAAATACTAATGGTAAATCTACATTTTTTCGGTATTGCCAATTAACTGGAATTGATACCACTTGGCAATATCCAACTTCAATATTACAGGCAAGTCTTAACGCTGCAAATAATTTTTCAATTATTACTAACGGCTTTCCAAAAGAGCCTAAATCTGTCAAACTGTTTTCTAACTGGTTTTGTCTGTTATTGTCTGCAAACCAACCATTTAAGTAAAATGCGTGAGTGGCTGCACCAATTACTGTTTCATGTGCAGAAGTAGTGTAATTTTTCCTTATGTTTCTCGCTAGTTGAATTTCATTACTGATTCTTCTTATTGAAATACTATCATTAATAAGAAACTCATCAAAATCAAAATCTGCGAATATAATTGGAACAGCAATTGTGATTTCTAGTTTCTCTTTAATTATAGAGTTGTAATATAGATCAAATAATTCATCAAATATTTTAGAATCAAATTCTAAGGAAGCTGTATGTATAAATGAGTCGACAAAATCCGATAGGAAATAGTAAGTATATATTTGATTATAAAGTCGTTTGCTTTCTTCTTTAGCATCTTCAGTAAAGTTTCCGTATTCCATCAGTCCGAAATAGTGGCGAAGTGGTTCGCTATTTTGAACGAAATCATGGTAGTTTCGCCACGAATTTATGTCTAAGTGCTTTTTGTCTTTTGTAAGATATTTTGAGTAATCTATTTTTTGGTAATTGTTTAAATAGAAACTTGGCATTCTATTTCCCAACGATGACATTGATGGATATTTGGCATGATATTCAAAAGTAAAATTCCAATCTCTTTTTTTATCTTCTTCCTTCTGCTTTTGAATTAGCTCTAATCCATCTTGTAAACAACTTTCTAAAATAGATTTTAATTTTTCTTTATCTAGTTCCATAACTTACATTGTCATTTCTTTTAACATGGCACACAACTCGTGTATATGTACAATCAATCTCCCCTTTATTGCACATATCTGCTCTATTTGGAAGGATATATACAGTTATTGATTACCGGATTGTCATTTATATATTTCATTGTTTTATAGGTCAATTATCTTATAATAAGCAAAAATACAATGGCAAATTTGCAAAAAATATTTCAATATTAAAATATTTTGAAACATATTAAAACAAAAAAATCCCACCGGCTTACTCGCCGATGGGAAACTGTTGATTGTTGACTAAAACACCAAGCTACGAAACCGACATGGTGAGGCTGCTCGCACGCATCTCGTCCGTCATCTTTTCTATCGCCTGTTTTATTTTTGTGAGTTGCGCCTGTGTGACGGGCTTGGATCCGGCCACATAGTGACGGAAGTTGGACGGGCTCATCCCCGCATAACGGGCCACCTTGGTGACGTTCAGGAAATCGAACCGGTCGAAAAAGCTTGGTAGGTCGTAAGCCCATTCCACTTCCAGATCCGGGAGATTGTCTTCGGGATACTCCTTCCGCATCTCGTCATAGAACGTGAAGCAGTCAGCCTTGGCGTCCTCCACCGAGTCCCCGCTGCCTCCAAGGTCAAATTCTTTGAACGGGTAGTCGCATGAACAGATAAAGCCTTGATTCCCGTTTTTTGTAATCACGATGTTCACTTTCAATTTTTCCATATTGCCTCCGTTTTTTTTAGTTGATTAAAAGAGAACAGGCAGGGAGGGTTACTCCCCCCTGTTCTCTTCGGCCTTCTTTATCATCGAGCGAGCGGTGCGGTCGTTGATATCGGGATGCCTTGCAAATGGAAATTTACGTCCATTTTCATAACTCCAAATATCGTGGTTGCCACCGTGCCGATGAAACTTACAGCCAAGATCTGTGAGCGTTTGCTCTAACAATAAACGTTTCATAGATCGCTTGTTTTAATCAACGATACAAATGTACGCATATTTGCGTATTTTCGCAAATTTCCAATCGATTATTTTCAACTATTGTGAAATAAAAAGCGCGAATCTCCCGACTCACGCTCTTCCTACAACTATTCAAACTTAAAACTACATTATGAAAAGAAAACAATCGTCATTCGTATATCTTGGCCGTTTTCAGCTCGATTTCCACATCCACCACCGGATCGTCCGTCAGCTCATAAGTCAACTTGTTGGCTACCATAGGTTGGCCGTCGAGCAGCTTCAGGCGGGTGAAGTCCCAAGACTGCAATACCTTGGCCGGAATGCGGCATTGCGCGGTGACGGTGTGCCAGGATTTTCGGAGGAGCTGGTCGTAGTTTTGCCAGAACTTGGCAAACGTCCCATTTGCACCCCAAGTGTGCAGGGAAATAAGATCAGGGTAAGGATTCGTCGGATAATACAAAGTATTTCCGCTTTCATCCGTTTCGGACACCACCGCCATTCGCTGACCCTCCCATGTCTCAATAGCCAAGATAAACGGGCATTCCACCTTCTCCTCGCTATTGGCAGATCCATTCATCACCAACGAGGTGTTCATCCTCCGGAAAGAGCCTATTTGAGCACAACCTACATTAAAGTCATACAGGATGATGGCCGGCAGATTCGCGGGCGAGTCATGGTCTTCCGCATCAATATTACCGCCCGCGTAATACATGAAATTCATCGAGCCGAGATAAGTCCTCTGATATTTATGAGTCGTTGGATTCAGTAAGGTTTCTTTCCATATCTGGTTATACAAGTCGAAATGATGGACGCCATTCGAATTACCTCGCACACTCCCGATTGAATAAAGATTTCCGTACTTGCTTTTCAGTTCAGACAACGTGTCGCATGGGATAGACCCGTTTTCCAAGTCGGTGCCGACAGATAATTTCACCTGTCTGGCATCTGCATACTCTATCTCTTCCCGGGCAATTAGATACTTTGATAAATCGAGGTCGGGATCTGAAGACAGCACATCATCAAAAAAAATTAGCCGCACTT
>ERZ778028.2613-NODE-2613-length-12469-cov-5.990333_pt1 | contig 12469 bp, 20 predicted proteins | sample MGYA00375758_ERZ778028 | MGnify/ENA primary metagenome ERZ778028 (study PRJEB29350, sample SAMN05389828) | bioreactor metagenome | isolation source: Thiocyanate bioreactor | place: South Africa: University of Cape Town | collected 2014-03-17 ... | reverse complement strand
AAAGTCACGCAAGTAGCCTTGGCCAGGGCACTCGGTGTTCACGAGAACACGATTGCTAACCACAAGCACGGCTTGCGTGGGCGAGTTCGCCCGCCGTTCCAGCACGTACTGAGGCTGGCGGAAGAACTTGGCATGTCTAGGGAGGACATTTTGAAGAAGCTGTACCCCAAAGACCTGGAGGATGTGGCTTGGCTGCTTGAAAATGAGGGAGGAATGATCGAGGCCCTTAAGGAGGCCCTGGACGGGGCAGCGGAAGACGATAAAGAGCAGATCATAAATCTGCTGAGATATGTAAAGAACAAGCGGCCTCAATAGCCCGCTACGAATCCGACACAAACGAGCCCCCTGGCAGTCAGCCGGGGGGCTTTTTGTTTCCAATCACCCACACATTTGTGTTGACCGAAAGCCACACTTTCGTGTAGACATCATCTCAACGACGCGCCGCACCGACGGACAACGCGAACGCCGCCACCGCCTCCGGGCGGCCTGGATCGAGCCCCAAAGGGGCACCGGCCAGGACCGGCGAGCCAGTAGCGGACACGGAGCGAAAGGGGCGGCGGCGCTGAAGCAGACTGATCTTTGAAAATCGGTGTTGGGAGGGGTGGCGGGAACCCGTCAAGGACCCAGGCGGCTAGGACAAGCGCTGACCCCCGGCTTAGGGCCGAGGCTACCACGCCCCCGCCCCGCCACCCACTCCCAGCACCGAACCGAAGCATAGATCACGGGGTTGGAGGCCACCACGGTTAACTCGTCGGGAATAAAGCCCTTTAGGCATCTTGATGCCAAATAAATGGGCAAAAGCCCGCCACCGAACCGAAGCATGCGATGGGGCTGGCGGCGTGGAAGGACACGCACGGCATGAGGAAGAAGGACGGCAACGGCATGCCGCTGGTCCCCCGAGCAGCCGGTGAAACAGGGAGATCAAGCCGGTACCAAGCCCGGCCCAGCCCCATCCAATGCTTCGAAAATCGCGGCCTGCTGCGGCCCCTCATAAAACGGAAGGAGGTCCAGCGGCATGAAGTGATGACAAAGCAGGACGCCGGGGACGGTGACAGAGTGTGATGCTAGCCAGCGAAAGTGTCCCCGGCCCTCAGCAGGCCGCGAACGGGGGTGTAGCTCAGCGGGAGAGCGCCTGCCTTGCACGCAGGATGCCAGGGGTTCGAATCCCCTCACCTCCACCAGATTTCTGCGCGTAGCTCAGCCTGGCAGAGCGCGTGCCTTGGGCGCACGAGGCCGGGGGTTCAAATCCCTCCGCGCAGACCAAATCCGGGAGCTGCGGGCGCGTCACGCACCGTGAGCACCGGGAGGCGATGAACCAGGCCCGAAGCGGGATCGCGAGCGAAAATGACAGGGAGGTGATGAGGTGAAGGGGTACAAGGGATTCGACAAGAACTTGCAGTGCCGTGGCTTTCAATTCGAGGCAGGCCAGACATACGAAGAGCCCAAGGCATCAATATGCAACAAAGGGTTTCATTTTTGCGAGCATCCGCTGAATTGCTTCGAATACTATCCGCCAACGCAGTCCAGGTACTGCATTGTCGAAACCGATTGCGTGTCTCCGGAAACGCACGGGGACACCAAGCGCGTCACCACGAAAATCACCATCGGCGCTGAATTGAGCATCGCCGGGCTGGTCGAGGCTGCGGTCAATTACGTTGTGGAGCGCTCCAAGCCTGTGAAGGGCAGCACCGCCACGGGCAACCAGGGTGCGGCCTCCGCCACGGGCAACCAGGGCGCGGCCTCCGCCACGGGCTACCAGGGCGCGGCCTCCGCCACGGGCCACCGGGGCGCGGCCTCCGCCACGGGCAACCAGGGTGCGGCCTCCGCCACGGGCGAGCAGGGCGCGGCCTCCGCCACGGGCTACCAGGGCGCGGCCTCCGCCACGGGCCACCGGGGCGCGGCCTCCGCCACGGGCAACCAGGGTGCGGCCTCCGCCACGGGCGAGCAGGGCGCGGCCTCCGCTACGGGCTACCAGGGTGCGGCCTCCGCCACGGGCGACAGGGGCGCGGCCTCCGCCACGGGCGACCAGGGCGCGGCCTCCGCCACGGGCGACAGGGGCGCGGCCTCCGCCACGGGCGACAGGGGCGCGGCCTCCGCCACGGGCGACCAGGGCGCGGCCTCCGCAACGGGCGAACACTCCGTAGCCCTCGCGGCAGGATTAAATTCCAAGGCGCGCGGAGATATCGGCTGCGCCATTTGCTGCGTCGAGCGCGACGGGAAAGACGGGCACATCATCGCCATCAAGGCCGCCATCGTGGACGGGGACATCATCAAGCCAAGCACCTGGTACTCGCTGCGCGGTGGTGAGTTTAGCGAGGTCGAATAGGAAATTTTCGTCCCTGTCCATCGGGTGTCAGGGACAACCTCAACCCATCGTCAGGTGGTGCTGACGGTGGCGCGGGCCGGGGCGACTCGGCCCGCCAACAAAACAGGAGGCGGACATGCGGAGATTCATCAACGCCATCAACTGGGAGATGGCCTCGACCATCCTCTACGCCCTGGTCGCTGCGGCCGCCGTCCTGGCCCTGATGTTCGACCGGCAGATGATGAGGATTTTCCAGTGAGCGCGCGCATGGTCTTCACGCGCCAGGGGAGGGCGATGCCCATGGTCGTCAGGGTCGAGCGTGCGTTCGTGGCCCACGCGCGCATGAAATTCGAGGCCGAGGGCTGGCGGCTGGCGCGCATCACCTGGAGCCAGCGCGGCAAGGGGAAGAGGAGGTAGCCATGGCAACCGTCATCTACCTGGACGGGCACGACCAGCGCGAGGAGCGCTGCACGGACGCCGAGCGCGTGGCCGTGATGCAGCGACTGGAGGACGCTGGCCTTACGGTGATCGCCTACATCATCACGGCCGACGATTTTCGCCACACGCCCCGCCTGCTCCCGGACACCTGCGGGAAGTGCACGGCCTGGGAGCACCGCCGCTGTCTGCCAACGGGCAAGCGCACCCTCCCCGGGCACTCCTGCGACGCTCCGCTTCCCGCCATGCCGCCCATCAATTTTTCCGCCCTGGGCGCGCGCGTTGCCCAGATCACCAACCCGGAACAGCAAGGAGCAAGGACGTGAACATCGTCAAGCTGGAAAGCAGCAACATCAAGCGCCTCAAGGCGGTGCAGATCACTCCGGAAGGAAACATGGTGGTGATCGGCGGGAACAACGGCCAGGGCAAGACCTCTGTCCTGGACTCAATCCTCTACTCCATCGGCGGAGGGAACACGCACTGCGAGCGCCCAGTCCGCCAAGGAGAAGACAAGGCCAAGATCGTGTGCGAACTGGACGGCGGGATCGTCATCACCAGGACGTTCACCGCCGCGGGCGGGACCAATCTCGTCGTCTCCAACAAGGAGGGTGCGCGATACTCCTCGCCCCAGGCCATGCTTGACGCCATGGTGGGCAAGCTGACCTTCGACCCCCTGGAGTTCACCCGCATGGACTCCAAGCGCCAAGTCGAGGCGCTGCGCACGTTGGTCGGGCTGGACCTGTCCGGACTCGATCAGCAGCGCAAGGACCTCTACGACCAGCGCACCGTCGTCAACCGCGAGGTCAAGTCCGTACTGGCCGGAGTCGAGGCCTTCCCCTTCTACGAGGGGGTCCCGCAGGAAGAGGTGTCGGCGTCCGAGTTGGCTGCCGAACTGAAAAGACGGCAGGCCCTCAATGCGGGCATCGTCGAGAAGTCCCGAGCCCTCGGAGAGATCGAGTCCAGGATCACGAAGGGTGCCCAGCACATCGCCATGCTGGAAGACCAGATCGCAGGCCTGGAGCGACAACTCAAGCAGTCCAAGGAGATGAAGATTTCCCTGGAGAGCCAGGCCAAGCAGATGAACGAATCCCTTCTGGGGGTTGTCCAGGAAGACGAGGCCTCGATCCTGGTCCAGCTCGACGACATCCAGGACATCAACAAGAAGGTCGCCTCCAACGCTTCCCGCATGCGTCTCTCTGCCAAGGCCCAGGATCTCCAGGCGCAGGCAGACGAGATCACGGCCAAGATCGAGGACATCGACAAGCAGAAGGCCGCCGCGCTCGCCTCGGCAACATTCCCCGTCCCGGGACTCAGCTTCGACGAGTCTCAGGTCCTCTTGCACGGCATCCCGTTCTCCCAGGCGTCTGACGCCGAAAAGATTCGCGTCAGCGTGTCCATGGGCATGGCCATGAACCCCAAGCTGAAGGTCATCCTGATCCGTGATGGCTCTCTCCTCGACTCCAGCAGCCTGTCCATGATCGCGCACATGGCGAAGGAAAACGACGCCCAGGTCTGGATCGAGCGTGTCGGCGAAGGCAGCGAGTGCACCGTGATCATCGAAGACGGTCAGGTCAAGGAATCCTAGCCATGGAGCGCATCACCGTGCCCTTCGACATCGGGACCTGGAAAGGCCAGGCCGAGGTCACATGCTCCGCATCAGGGGAATGGGCAGTCGTCGGCTTGTCGGCAGGGCCAAGGCGCGATGACGGGATCTACGGATCGCCCATGGGCTTCGAGGCCATGGATGCCATGAGCCACGACGACATGCTGAACCTGGGCGCCATGATCGACGCCGCAGTGAGCAGGCACGCCCTGCTCGCGGACACAGACTCCTGGACCTGCGGAAGCTGCCCAGGACGGGGGATAGCCCATGGCTGAGACAATGCCCATCCGCTGCTGCTCCGAAGATGCCTTCGCGTCGGCAATCCGTACCGACGTCCTGGCCGCCTACGAGCTCCGCAGGTTCGCCGCGCACATGCCGTCATGCGCTGGCCCTGAATCCTGCGCAGCGTGCGGAAGTTGGTGCCCGCACCTCGAAATGAGCACGCAGGACATGCGCGAGGAGTAGCCATGGAAATGAGCGAGAGCATCAACGACCTTGCCGCGGCGCTCGTCCAGGCCCAGGCAAAAATCAAGGGTGCGGTCAAGGAAAGCCTGAACCCGCACCTGAAGAACAAGTACGCCGACCTGTCCAGCGTCATGGACGCCTGCAAGGGTCCGCTTAACGAACACGGGATCAGCATCCTCCAACTGAACGAGCCCTCGGATGCGAAGACAATCCGGGTCCGGACCATGTTGCTGCACTCGAGCGGCCAGTGGATCAGCGGGACAATCGTCATCCCTGCCCCAAAGGAGGACCCGCAGGGGTATGGATCGGCTCAGACCTACGCCAGGCGGTACGGGCTCATGGCCATCGTCGGCGTTTGCCCAGAAGACGACGACGGCGAGGCGGCCAAGAGTCAGCCCAGCCAGCAGTCCCAGGGCGGCAGGCAGCAACAGCAACAGCCCAGGCAGCAGCAACAGGGCCAGCAGAGCTCCCCTGGGCTCGACCTGGGCAAGGTCAAGGCCCACTTCGACGCCGCTCACAATTTTCAGGACCTGGACCGGGCCCTGAAGTCGCTGGGCATCACCCCGGATCATCCCCAGGCCCAACATGTCGCCGGGCTCTACAAGACCCGCAAAGGGCAGATCGAGACCGTGGGCGAGACGTTCCCGGGCTCCGCGCCAGGCGGCCAGGCCTACACAGACAACAACGAACCGGCCTCCCCAGCGCAGATCAAGGCTCTCCAGGCCCATTACAACGGCATCCCACGCGATGAGCGCTTGGCCGCCGTGAGCATGATTGTCGGCCGCGAGGTCACCACGTTCAACGCGTTGAGCAAAGCCGACGCACACGCCGTGCTCGATTCCATCAAGAGGGAGGCTGCATAATGGCTGGCAGCGTCAACAAAGCGATCCTCGTCGGTCGCTTAGGGCAAGACCCCAAGCTGACCTACCTCCCCTCGGGAGCGCCCGTGGCCGAGTTCACCGTGGCCACGGACGAATCCTTCAAGAACCGCGAGGGCCAGAAGGAAGAGCGCACCGAGTGGCACCGCGTGAAGGTGTTCGGCAAGGCCGCAGAGTTCTGCTCGAACTACCTGGCAAAGGGCCGCCTGGTCTACGTCGAGGGCAAGATCGCCACCCGCTCGTGGGAGGATCAGCAAGGCCAGAAACGCTACCTCACCGAGGTCGTGGTCAGCGCGCCCGGGCACACGGTGCAGTTCATGGACTCCAAGGCGGGAGGATCACCTCAGGAACATGGCCAGGACGGGTATCAGCCACAGCAGGGTAGGCCGAGCCCTCAGCAGCAGGGCGGATATGGCCAGCAGCAACACCGCCAGCAGCACCAGAACAACAACAGGCAGCAGTACGGCCGTGACGACGACATGGGGCCGGCGTTCCCGTCCGAGGCCTCGGGCATGGACGACGTGCCGTTCTGATTCTGAACCCACAGGAGGACGAATGAGCGTTACCAGCATTTACATCGACATCGAGACGATCCCTGGCCCCACCCCCCCGGCCCCTGGGTCCATCTCGGCCCCGGCAAACTACAAGAACCCGGAAACCATCGCGGAGTACCAGCGGAACTCCGTCGAGAAGGAATGGCGCCGGGAGTCCCTGCTGTCCCACAGGGGCCGCGTTCTCTGCGTCGGGTGGGCCGTCGAGGACGACGACGTCAGGTCCGTTCTCCGCGCAGGCGACGGGGAAGAGCCCGACCTCATGCACGCATTCTGGGACGGGCTGCTCGCCGCCATCCCGCGCGAGTCCGCGCGCTCGATCCGGTGGGTCGGGTTCAATCTGACCACGTTCGACCTGAACTGGCTGCGCCACCGGGCCGTCAAGTACGGCCTGCGCGACCTCTCTTACCAGCTCCCTGCCGAGCGCTACCCGCGCAACGTCTTCGACATCCGCTCCTGGTGGCTCGGACCGGACTATCGCGGGGAGGGGACCCTGGATGACGTCGCGAAGTTCTTCGGAATCGAGGGGAAGACCGCAGGGATGGATGGTTCCCAGGTGTTCGACTACTGGCGCGACGGGCGGCTGGACGAGATCGCGGAATACTGCCGCCGGGACGTCGAACTTACCCGCGAGCTGCACCAAAGGATCACGGCGTAGCCAAGGACGGGACCATTTTCGCGACGCCGCGAAAATGGTCCCGCCTCCCGAGAGCTCGCCACACCGAAGCGGTTGGTTCCTACCAGCAAGGTTGATGTAGGTGTGGCGGGCCCTCCGGAGGGAATCCTTGCCAAGCCACGCCGGGCCAGGGTCAGCCCGGCATCTTTCCAGGAGGAAGAATGACATGAACGCTCTCCCCGCAGAGTCCCAAGACGGGACCCACCAGGAACAGGAGCCCGGGCACCTCGTCGCCGTTGTCGGCGGCCGGGGAAGGCCCAGCCGGGAGCAGATGGAGGCCACCCGCACCGAGACCGAGACGAAACTCCGCGCCCTGGGCCTCTACGACGAGGCCGTGGAGTACGCCGGGAAGAAGGGTTGGGGCCCGGCCGCGAAGTGGAGCACGAAGACCTGCAACGCCCTCATCACCTGGGCCAGGGAGGCGGCAGGCGTGACCCTGTGCGAGTGCGGCGAACCAGCCCACCACTACGGGGAGGATGAGAACGAAGAAACCGTGGCCCTGTGCGAGTCTTGCCACAAGAAGGCGCAAGAGGCCGACGCCCTCCGGGAGTGCGAAGTCTGCGGCGAAGGCGCCGTGACAAAAATGGCCGGGGCCATGCTGTGCCAATCCTGCGCGGACAATCACTCCGAGGTGGAAGTCGTCTCCATGGCCTACGTGCCTATCCTGGGCGACCCCTACATCGTGGACAACGTCCTGGCTCTCTGGGCCTATCCCTACGAGATCATGGCCGCCAGGGAGATCGAGTGCCTGAAGGACATGCTCTACAGGGTTCGAGTCGAGTGCAACGAACTGCGCGAGGAGCTCTCCGAAGCCTTCGACCAGCTCAAACGCTTCGGCGACATCCGCCGCATGGCCGAGGCCGAAGGCTACGCTGCCACGCTGGACCAGATCTACATCGTGATGGGCATCGACTCCGGCCGGGCCGTGCGGGACATGGCTCACGCCATCCAGGGCGTGCTTTTCGACGCCAAGCGCCGCGACGTGACCAACTACGCCGGGGAAGTCGGCGTGAAGTTCAAGATCAGCTTCGACAAGGACAGCAGGCCCAGCGAGTGCGACGTGGCCATCATCACGTGCGAGGTGAACCAGAAGGTGCCCGCCGCAGCCTGCGGGAGCCGGATCGGCCTGGACACGTCCGGCCGGGTGATCGCACCGCGCGAGTTCTTCCAGAATCTGCCCCTGGGCAGGGCGGGGGAGGTCTAGGCCATGGGATCGCGCGACATGCTCATCATCGAGGACATGGAGTTCCAGACCGAGACCGAGCACGCCATCTGCGTGCACGCCAGCGGAGACGACTCCGACATCTGGCTGCCCAAGTCCCAGATCGAGTGGGAGGAAGACGCCGAGCGCGGGGACCTCATCGCTGTGTCACTTCCCGAGTGGCTGGCCGAGGAGAAGGGGCTGGCATGAGCGACAACACCCCGGCCAAGCCCGCCCCCAAGAAGAAAAAGAAGCCCAAGGACTTCGCACGCATCAACAGCGTGAAGATGTGCAAGGTCAGCGACGGCCGCCCTGCCCACAACTGCAAGCACTGCGGCACCAACCAACGGATCATGCTCGATCTGCTGGCGGGGAGGTAGCCATGGCGCACGAACTGCGTGAGGAAACGGCTGAGGAGGCCAGGACCAACCGCCTGAGCAGGATCAAGGCGCGGCTCGCGGCCGGGGACTACACCGCAGACCACGCGTGGCTCGTCAGCGAGGTTGAGCGATGGATGCGCCTACACATGACCGCCATAGAGACGCGCAAGCGCATGTCGGCCGTGATCCACGAGACGAGCGCAGCGCTGCTCCGCGCCCAGTCCGCGCGTGACGAGGCAGTGGATGCCCTGGAAATCACGGTGGATGTGCTCTCCCGGCGGGACGTCGCGCTCGACAAAATGGCGCAGTCCCTTGCGGAGGCCATGATGCAGGTCGAGGTCGAACGAGTCCGGTCCGAAAAGCTCCGCGCCGCCCTGGCGAGGATCGCCAAGAACGAAAAAGTCGTGTTCGACCAGATAACGATGAGCTCCGTTGTCGTTGACATGGAGCCCTACGCCATGGCCGATATCGCGGCAAAGGCCTTGGAGGCCGCGAAATGACCGACGAACAACTCATCGCAATCGCGGAGATCATCGGCGCGCCGTACCCGGAGGCCGTCATCAACGGCTGGCACATCGAGGGCGAGGGGGCCCGCATGCGGCTGGCCTGGCTTGTGGTTGAGGCGATGTGCAAGCGCGGGAAGCAGGTCGTTATCCGCAGCGAGGTGCACAAGGACCCGGTCGATTCGACCCTGGAGCGTTCCTGGACCGTCGCCTTCTCCCGGGTGCCGGGTGAGGGGATGGCGACGACTGGCGACCTGGCGACATCAATTCTTTGGGCCGCGCTGAGGGCCGTGGAGGAGGCGAAATGACCCTATCATGCGGATGCGATTTCGACCTGGATGGATGCGACTGGTGGTGGGAGGTCGTGCGTCACGGCGAGGCCGATGAACAGGATACGACGCCATACCCTGGCAAGCGCAGCACGCGTTGCATTTCGTGCGGGACTCGCATCGTCCCTGGTGACCAACACCTCGCCATTAACCGCTACAGGCACCCTCGCACGTTCGTGGAGGAGCGTATCTACGGCGAGGACGGCGAGATCGAGATCGCACCGGCTCGCATGTGCGAGGACTGCGCGGAAATTTTTGGCGCGCTCCTGGCGCACGGCTACTGCCTGAGTATCGAGGAGCCCATGCGCGACCAGCTCCGCGAGCACTGGGAAATAACCGGTTACATGCCCGAGGCCGAACGGGCCGTGGAGGCGGGGAAATGACCGGCCTGATCGTCGACCTGTTCGCGGGCGGGGGCGGGGCCTCCAAGGGCATCGAGCTGGCTCTCGGGCGCTCTCCGGACATCGCGGTCAACCACAATCCCGTGGCCGTGGCCATGCACGAGGCCAACCACCCGGCCACGCTCCACTACATCCAGGACGTCTGGACGCTCCAGCCCACGCACGCCACTGGCGGCCGCCCGGTGGGCCTCCTGTGGGGCAGCCCGGACTGCACCCACTTTTCCAAGGCCAAGGGCGCGGCCCCGCGTCGTGACGCCAAAATCCGCGACCTGGCCTGGGTGCTGGTGAAATGGGCCAGGCAAGTCCGTCCGCGCGTGATCATCATGGAGAACGTGGAGGAGTTCACGACCTGGGGGCCGCTCGACGCCCACGGCAAGATCATCGACATCCAGCGCGGCTCGACGTTCCGCCGGTTCGTCCGCGCTCTCCAGGCCCTGGGCTACCGGGTCCAGCACCGCGAGCTGCGCGCCTGCGACTACGGCGCGCCCACGATCCGCAAGCGCCTCTTCCTGATCGCGCGGTGCGACGGGCTGCCCATCGTCTGGCCGAGGCCCACGCACGGGCCAGGCCGGGCGATCCCGTACCGCACGGCGGCGGACATCATCGATTGGTCCATCCCGTGCCCCTCGATATTCGACCGCAAGCGCCCCCTGGCAGAGAACACGCTCAAGCGCATCGCGGCGGGAATCAAGCGGTACGTGCTGGACGCTGCCGAGCCGTTCATCGTCGGCATCGACAACGCCGGTGCCTGGAACGCCGCATGGGGCTCGGGCAAGCCGCTCTCCACTATCCTGTTCGGGAACGTCACCGGGAAGGGCGCGCCCACGGTGAGCCCGTTCCACTGCGAGGCCGTGTTTCACGCCACGAAGCACGGTTTCGACTACATGGGCATGGTTACCGTCGTCACAGACGTTGTGCGCGAGAACAACCAGACCTACCGACTGGGCTGGTCGGAGCAGTGCAAGGACGGCACGAAGATGGGCTTTGGCTCGCCCGAGTACATCCTCATATTCCGCAAGCCCCAGAGCGACAGAACCAAGGGATACGCCGACGTGCCCGTGGCAAAGGACAAATCCGAATACACCAGGGCGCGCTGGCAAACTGACGCGCATGCGTTCTGGCGCTCCAGCGGAGACAGGCATTTGACCGCCGACGAAATGGCCGGATTCGGGCCTGACGTCCTGGCCAGGGTATTCACAGAACAGAGCCTCCAGGGCGTCTACGACCACGAGGAGCACGTGCGCATCGGCGAGGCTCTGGACGTGCGGGGAGCCCTCCCGGCCACGTTCATGGCTCTGGCTCCAGGCAGCCACCATCCGGATGTCTGGCACGACGTGAACAGGATGCGAACGCTCAACGGCGAGCAGACACAAAAGGGCCTGGCCAACCACGTGTGCCCGCTCCAATTCGACATCGTGGACAGGATTGTCACCCGCTACAGCAATCCCGGGGAACTCGTGTTCGACCCGTTCGCCGGGCTCATGACCGTGCCCTACCGGGCAGTGAAACTCGGGCGCAGGGGGCAGGGGGTGGAACTCAACCCGGGCTACTTCCTGGACGGCGTAAAATACCTCCGCTGTGCGGAACAGGAGGTCACGGCCCCTTCGCTTCTGGATTTCTGTCAGGCGGAAGAGCCCGAGAGGAAGGCGGGATGACCTCCGTCCTCTTCTGGCTCGCCTGCGCCGTCACGGCCCTTGGCCTGGCCCTGGAGTCCGCCTGATGCTCCCCTCCGACGTCGCGCGTTGCCCAGGCGCTGGTTACGCCCTTTGCACGTCATGCAGGAGGTGCACCGAAGCCACGTATTATCAAGTCCAGACCTGGCAGATGTTCCAGCCGACCGGCGACTGCACGGCCCCGCGCTGCGACGGGTACATCCCCCCGCGCGGCCTGGTCGCCACGGCGCACACCGGGCAGGTAGAGAGGTAGGGGCGTGGACCGCTGGATTCGCATGAGGGAGGCGTTCGTGATGGCCGGGGTGGTGTAGGATGAATCGCCTTTTGACCACAGAACAGGTAGCCGAGTCCTGGGCGATGACCCCAGGCGTGGCGCTGTCCATCCTGGCCGAGATCGGCGTAAAGCCGTTCCCGTTCGGCCGTGGCCGTGGTCGAGGCGACAGGTGGGACGCCCTGGAGGTTCAAGCGGCTCTGGAGGAGTGGCGTGCTGGACAGTTCAAGAGGGCGCCCAAAAAACAGCGTCGGTCCAATACTGCCGAGTCCTTCTTCTCGCGCCCCTACTCAGAAGCCAAGGATTCCATGCGCTCCAGGCAAGTCCCTCAATGAGCGTTGACGCTCTACCCCTCTCTGGATAGTGACAGCCATGGCAATCGAAAAGCGCAAGGGGAAGAACGGAACCACCTACCGGGTGAACTGGCGCAACCCGTACACCAAGAAAATTGACAAGAGCGAGACGTTCAGCACCATTGCCGAGGCCAGAAAATTTGAAGGCGTGATCAAGTACAAGCTGGAGTTTGAGCAAGAATTCTTTCTTCCAGACACCTACATCCCGCCAGGCACACTCCCGATTTCCGAGTTGATGCGCCTCTACCTTGAGGAAGCCAACATGACCGCTTCAACTAGGAAAATGACCTTCTACCACGTCCGCAAACTGCTCCCGCACCTCCCGCTGGTTGACGCCTCCGATTTGAAGCGAGCACACATCCGGGACGCCGAGCGGGGCATGCGTGAAACCGGCGTGAAGCAAAACACCGTCCAGCGCCGAATATCCATCCTCAAGAGCGCCCTG
>ERZ778028.2607-NODE-2607-length-12515-cov-6.051926_pt1 | contig 12515 bp, 10 predicted proteins | sample MGYA00375758_ERZ778028 | MGnify/ENA primary metagenome ERZ778028 (study PRJEB29350, sample SAMN05389828) | bioreactor metagenome | isolation source: Thiocyanate bioreactor | place: South Africa: University of Cape Town | collected 2014-03-17 ... | reverse complement strand
GTTTTTCAAGATTTTTAAACTCCTTTAATAGTTAATGATAACATTCCTTACAATTTTACATATAAGTCCAAATTGACACATTACAAGCCTTCTCGTAACATAAATAAATAATCTATTTTTTATTTATACTTATAATATTAAAGTTCTAGGATTTTTGGCCAATTTTAAGGTTACATGTTTAACAATGTTTCAATCATATTTTTGTTGAACACAGACCTAAATTAAAGAAATTTCAGAACCAATTTTTGATTGTAATAATTAAAACTGTATCTGTAAAAGGTAAATTCCAAAATGCTTGATCTTTTGTTTTTAAAAGACATAGAAAATAATTTTATCGCTGTATAAAAAAAGAAGCACGCAAGCGTGCCCCTTTAATAACCAGTACACTTAAATGATTTCGTGTTAATCTCTAGCTGTATCCTTTAAAAGTTCTGCAATTTCAGGATCTTCCTTTGCTGATTCTACGATCGCTTGGTTAACTGTCTTACCTTGCGTAAATTTTTGAGCATTTTTAAAACAGTCTGAGCCTTCAAAACCATCGATGCCTGGACATCTTTTTAATGCGACAAGGGCAATACTTTTACGGTTACAAAGCGCTCCTTTAAAAGAACGAACGCTAACTATTCCTGAAAAAAAACTTCCTTTTCTACAAAAATTCTGTTTTCCAGATACTTTTGAGATGAACTTAACAGCTTCTTTTTCTAAATCAAAAGCTTCAGCCTTTTGAGCAAAAGGTGCTTGAACCATAATTAATCCAGCAATTAATGCGTATTTTAACATTTTTTTCTCCTCTGTTTATAAAATGTACATTCTCAGAATAGTGGACAAACCTTAAGCAAAAATTAACAAAAAGCCTTTGGTTTAAAATTTTTTTGAGCCCTATATTTTTTCCATTTTTGTTTGATCATGATCTTCATTCCTTCTATTGGGTTCACAAATTGCACCGTTTTACTTCTTAATACGCTTCGTCACATGTTCCCCGTTTCAGTTTGTTTGCCATCATCACTGAGGCGAGGATCTATCAACGAATTAGATAGAATTAAGCAGCCTTTATACCATTGCTTCTTTTCTCTATTCCGTGCCTCGCCATATACGATTCGGATCTTTAAGCACCTAACTGTCTTATTACAAAGCCCCTGATGTCGAAGAAAGAGACAGGCGATGACAAAGCAAAAAAGTTGAACCTTTCATATCTCAGCAATTTTCTTTTGCCACCGCCTTTACCTTTTATTCTTCTTTTCCACGACTCCTTGGCCATAAGAGTTGATGGAATCAAGAACTCAAAAGGTATCTCCTGGCACCAAGTTACATTAACAGGTTGCCTGAGATCCCCGGGACAAACCCGAGGATTGACGCTGAAATGGTTGCTTATGCCATTATTCCCCTCAACGTCTTTTCAGCTCTCGTCAGCGAGCCTTATCGTTTCTTTAGTCGTCATAAATACGACTACCGTCATTCTAGGTCTTGTGCCTAGGATCTCGAGCGACATATTGACCTAACCTATCGCTACTCAATAGCCTTCAACCATTCCTGGATCTCCGCTTTCGCGAGGACGACAATCGAAGTGGTTGCCCCTTTTTCTGCCTTTTCACCAAGCAAAAAGAGGGTATTCGCTCAAAAAGAGCGTTAAACGGCTTATCTCCATAATAATTTAGGTTGTTATCCCTATTTTATTCTTTTTTTCTTTAGATGACTGCAGAAATTTAGTGAAAGGTTTATGAAGGTTTGTAAGATCTTCATAAGATAATAATTTTATCTCTGACCATCTATAACCAGACTACCATACATTGTTACTAATATCAACAAAAATCGTCACGACTATCAAAAAATCTAGCTTATTCTGTCGTTAGAATTGTAAGAACTTCTCAAATTTTAATGAATCAAAATATTTTTAAAACGAGCTAATTCTATTTCAAGGGACAACCTTAGTGCCCCATAATTCTTGAGCGTTAAATAAATCTGAGCCAGCGACTTCAACGACTAAGCCCACATTTCCAAGAGGATTTACTTTGAACAAGAAATCTTGCATACCGCTTAAATCAGGTTGGACCTCATTTAAAATTTCTATTAAATTCGAAGCATAGTTTTTAACGTCTAAACTTGCTGTCTCAAGATGCGTGACCTCAGCTAATAGGTTGTAAGCACTGGTATGATCTGGAATACCCTCATTAAGACCTTTTCCCTCATAATCCATCCATGCTGTCAGACATAAATCCAGTCCAAGGATTGTTTCATCAACTTTTTCAACTCTATTTAAAGCTTGAATTTCATCCAAATAAGCCCTTACTTTTCCAAATTTAGGCCTACTAAACCCGTAACCATTCGCCTCTATCTTTGCAAGACTAAATAAAGCGTGGGCCCGCATACTTACACAAACCGATGGCATTTTAGCGACAGTCTGAAGCTTTTTATAAGCCTCTTCAAGGTTAGCCCCTCGACAAAGCCCATACCCTTCTAAATCCATTTCAGCTAACTGACATAAAGCGTAAGCATAGACATCGGAACTTATCCCCTCTAACCTGCTTATAAGACTAAAAGTGAACCTAGCATTCCCATATTCTTCAGATCTAAGTTCCATTAACCCACGGGCATAAAGGGAAAGAGCACGAACATCAGGAAGAATATCAGTTGCATATTTTTGTATCGTCCACTCCAAGCTCCCAAGCGTATCTTGTGCTTGTTCATATTTTTCGTTTTTCCAAAATAACATTATAATCTCATACCAACTGAGACACCATAAATTGGCATCCATAGGATAAGGATAGGGAAGACTTCTGTTTTCCATACTCATTGCATTTATTATATAAAAGCGTTCACGTGCTTTATCAGGATCAGGACCATTTTCATTTCCCCATCCATTTAAATCCATTTTTCCAAGATAATATAAGCACTTTATGGTTGTTTGAAGATCACCTTTCTCTAAAACGGCTGAATCAAAAGCATCATAAGCTGAAACACAAAAAGAATCATTCCATTCTCGTATTTTGCTGAAATCTATTAAACCTAGATGATAATAAGCCCGCGTTTTTACTGAAGGTGATGCTTCTTTACTGCGGGTAATATCTTCAAGCAGATCTATGATTTCAGGAGAATTTGGAAAGTCTTGCTCTTCCAAATCTTGCCGTTTTTGAAGGTACAGTTGGTATATTTCTGTTGAAGGGCTTATTATATCATCATCATATGGCGAAGAGAAATTCTCAGAATTACTTAGCTCTTCATTCACAATATCCATTGGCGCATGAGAGGATAAAGGCGCCCCAAAAAGCTGAATTTCTTCATAAGAAATATCCATATCTGAATCTGAATCTGAAGGATAAGCAGGAAAACAAAGACTTAGAATGAAGACGATGTGGATAAAGTAGACAAAGTACTGGTTCATATTATTATTCTTATTTTTTTATTTTAACTCTTTTTTATCCTCGCCTATATAAAGCGGCCTCTTTAAATTTACAAGTCAAAATGTCAATTTTTTCTCAGCTGAAATATTTTGAGAGATCAATGTTTGGCTATTCTAAGATGTGATACAAGGGTATTTAATTAAATTGATAAGAATAAATTGTCGCAAACAATTTAAAGGAAGCGCCTAAAATAGTAATGCGTTCCTTATTTCCCTGATCCTAAAGGCATTGGTGCCGGCACAAAGATACGTGAACGCCAGCCGCGGGGTCGCTCTAAAATACGCGATAGGACAAGTTTCTTGGCTTCAGTAATCACGACGCCCCCCATTTTTTTACACCATAGAGGCGCTAACCTTTCCCATGTTTCTGCAAATCTCAAGTTGAGTGACGACTCAACCGGGGGAAGATAAAGGCCGTAACTTGGTTTAAAAGGCGTGAACAGACTTTCTTCAATGAGCGTATAAAGCTGATAGCCTGAGTAAGGCTGGCCAATCCCAAAGGGAAACCTGGGGAATCGCGCCCACAACCCACGACGGTTCGGAACAACGATTAGGAGTCGACCCCCATCTACGAGAACACGCCAGGCTTCTCGCAAGAGTAACCGGGTGTCTTCTGAACCTTCTAAACCATGAACAAAAAGTAAGCGGTTAACCGACTGATCAAGAAGAGGAATAATATTATCTTCTGTTAGTGCGACTTTATTTTTCTCATTTCCTGGCCAAAAAACGGCGCCTTGTGAGGCAGGCATAAGAGAAATGACACGCTCTGCGCGCAGTAAAAATTGATTTAAGTAAGGTATCGTATACCCATAACCTACGACGCAATCGCCTACGGCATCAGGCCATAGTTCCGCGATACGCTTGGTAAGGTACTTTTGAACATGTTTTCCAAGTGGACTTTCATAAAAACGGTGAAGATCAGCAACATCCATACGCATCGAGATAATCTAGCATAAATTCATAAAAATTTTCTCCCTCAAGAAATTCATTTTACGCGATTAGATATTCAAAGACCATGAAAAATTCTTTTTTATTTAGACCAACATTCATCAAAGATTTTTAAAGAAGAGTTATTTTGGATATATTTCAAAACCATTCCAATTCTGATTGACAGGCGCAGTGAGCTCGCGTAAGTGAATAACTGTCCGGAGAGGTGGCCGAGCGGTCGAAGGCGCACGATTGGAAATCGTGTATACGGGAAACCGTATCGAGGGTTCGAATCCCTCTCTCTCCGCCATCATGCAGAAAGCGCTATTGTGTAATGTCACGACATAGCTTGAACATAGTAAAAGCGAAGTCGAACTCTCATGTACTTCGTCTACTCTATTTAAAGTAAAAAATCTCCAAAACATTATTATGTTGGCATGACAGCTGATGTTATACGAAGATTAAATAAAAAAATAGTTGCTAAAAAGGAAAAAATATTTATATTCTTTTTGTGCGATACTATAAATTCAAAGAGAGACTTACGGTATGTTTAACTTACATAAAAACAATTCGTTCTTAACTTTTTTATTCCTTATTTCATCTTCTTCAATTAATGCCTGTTTTTTACAGGATGAAGATAAAAAGACTACAGTAACTGGACCATCACAATCGAGCATATTAAATCATATAAAATCTCTTGAATGCTCGCTTGCTTACCTTCCAGATGAAGTAACAAGTGGAGCAGATGGCACCAAAGAAAATATCAGGAAAACACTTAAGACTTTATATCAGTCTTTAAACCAAACGGTCGACGCAGCAGCATCCTGCAAAGCCCCAGATACAGCAAAAGAAATTTCTCCTTCAGTACCATTACAACAACCAGAAACTCATGAGTCTTCCGGAATCGACATATTAAGCTTTCACTCTTCTGTAACCTTCAAAGATCTTCCTCAAGAGTGGCAACTTAATTTAGGCTCCTCACTAGCAGAAATAAAAGAAAGTTTCTTTGAGACTGTTTCAGAGCAACAACGTATTCAATCCTTGTGGTCTCCAGAAAATTTAAAAAGTAAAAAAATGCTTATTTTAAGAGGGCAAAAATTTTTAGATTTACAATATATAACCAACACCTTTACTAAAAATCTTCTAGCCTTTCCTAACTATGTCAAAACTGCGACCCCAACTTTGGAACAAATGACGTTTTCTCTTCTTTTTAATCAGCCAAATAGTTATGCCATTGTTCGAAGTATAACACAGCCAAACAAAGGTAGAATTTGCTTTAAGTATGGCTTTATACTCGAGGTGCCTTTTGAAAATATATATTTCGTTTCATGCATGGATTCTCAACTTCCTCCTTCAGATGAAAACATTAAAACAGCTCAATCACAAGGTAAAAACTTTAAAGAAGTTCTCCTTAAATCTGTAAAACAAACACCAGAAGAAGTGATTGAAATGTCTAGTGCTGATATGAATAATGAGGTCGGATTTGTCCCATCGATTTCAATTGATGGTAATATTCATACCATTAGGCTTGCTGGGTTTTATGCTGTTATAAAACCTGATTGGACACGGTTTAAATTTTCCCCTCCCCAATTCGCTTCTAAGGAACAGCTTCCTGCTTTAGAAATGGAAGCTAGTCAACATTACGAACAAAGCACTATTGTTAGCCCAGAGGAATTAACACAGATTGAAACCTTAGCTCAGAAACTAAAGTTACCTATTTATAAACTATAAAGGTACTACCATATCAAACAAAAGGAAGGTGGACTCTTCCAAGAAGGTAATTTCAAAAGAAGGCTCTTCCTGAATACCTACGCTATCTCCTTGGTCGAGTAGATGATCATTAATCGTAATCTGCCCTTCCACTAAGTGTATCCATTGTTTTGATCCTTGAGGTTGAAAAGTAAATTTTTCTTGTTCAGAAAAGCGTCCCTCATAAACCCACACATCTGCTCTTAAGCCAATAATATTTTCCTCAGCCTTCTGGTCTGGCGCTGCAACGAGATGAAAACCTTTCTCTTCTTGCAAAGCAATCTGATCATACCGGGGCTCAAGTCCCTTCGTATTCGGGAGAATCCAAATCTGTAATAAATGAACGGAAGAATCTGATGAAGGATTAAATTCACTATGAAGAACGCCCGTTCCTGCACTCATATATTGCATCTCCCGCGGCTTAATCTGTGTGCCATTTCCCATACTGTCTTGATGCTCTAAGGTGCCACTAATAACATAAGTAAGAATTTCCATATCATGGTGTGGATGGGTTCCAAAGCCTTTATTTGAGAGCACAAAATCTTCATTCAAGACGCGCAAAGAGCCGAATTGGCGCCACTGCGGATGATCATAATCTGAAAATGAAAAGGTATGATAGGTTTGCAACCATCCATGATCTCTAAAACCGCGATCATCTGATTTTCTAAGGATAAACATTTTTAAACTCCATATTTTATTTGCAAAAAAGATTACCAGATATAAGAAAAGAAAGTATCTTTTTTTAAGTTAGACTATCTGTTAACATTTGCTAAAAAAAGAGCTTCGACGCTTAACTTCTTCTAAAAAAGGAGCCTTCATGCATTTCTTTAATACTTTTAAAAAACTTATCTTTATATTAATTCTAACGATAGGGTATAAGGAAGCTACTTTTGCCTGTGATGGTCTTGTTGAAAAAGAAGGCACAAAAATTATCAAAATTGCCGTAAAAGGCATCAACGAGTTTGCTCAAAAATTTGAGGAATATTTAAAAGTATATCCGAACTCTCTTCTCCTGACGGATGGAGATGGCGTTTATACAAGAGTTTCTTATCCTTCTCCAGAAAGTGATGCAACTCCATGCCCGCGCGGCGACATGCCAGCTTATTTAGCTTACCTCCATGAAGAGCGCAATATTCGCATGATTCTCTCGAGTGCTTGGGATAAACCACAAGAAACTTTTGCACGCGTCGAACGACATCATTTAGGCCCAACTTTTGACCTTCATAAACCTCTCGAAGAAGGAATGAAAAAATTTGGAAATAATACATATATTTACGTTAAAAAAGGGAATGTAATTTCTGTTAAAGATATTAATAAAGATACTATTTATTTTCGTCAGAAAGCTCTTGCTCCTTCCATCATCTTGGGAGAAGATTTCTGCTGTGATCAACTTCTCTTTATTGATGACAGTAAAGAAAATAGAGAGGATTTTGAAGAATATATAAGGAAAACGCCACTATTTTTAAAGCTTAAACAAATTGTAATTTTTGCTATTCCAGTCCTTAAAGGACAAATTTTAGAAGCGGATAAGATTAGTGAAGCGCACCTTCCTGCTTCCTACAAAGAAAAGTGGACACTATCATGCGAGAAAAAAACCGCTTCCGCAAAAACTGCAGAACAAACAGAAAAGAAAGACTCTATTTTAAGACGATCTTCAGGAGCTTGTGGTCTTGAAGAAGCCAACACTTCTTCCTTAAAATCTTCAAATGATAGCATCATTGCTGGCAGTACTTAAAAAGAATCTTACTTCTTTTTTTCTTTCCCTTTAGCTTCCTTTTTAGCTCCTCCTAACACCACTTTACGATAATCTTCAAGATCACCTTCGTAAAGTCGAATCGTGCCTTCTGCAACCAGCCAAAGACGATCAGCCGTATGCTTCAATAAATGCCAATCATGGGTAATAAGAATGACAGCACCAGCAAAGTTGTTAATGGCCATCATGAGAGATTCGCGCATCTCTACATCAAGATGGTTAGTAGGTTCGTCAAAGATAAGCAAGTGAGGTTTTTGTGATGAAATTAAAGCCATTACAAGACGTGCTTTCTCACCCCCTGAAAGCTTTTCAACGGGAATATCACTCTTAATTTTATCAAATCCAAAACGCCCGAGAAAAGATCTTACGACTGTTTCAGAAGCTTTTGGCATCAGATCAGCCACGTGTTGATAAGCTGTATCACCCTTCTTTAAATCTTCAACTTGATGTTGATGGAAATAACCTACACGTAATTTAGGAGAGCGATGAAAATGTCCAGCTTTGGGCTCTAGGCGACCCGCTAAGAACTTCGCAAAAGTGGATTTTCCATTACCATTTGCCCCGAGCAAAGCAATACGATCTTCAGGACCAATTGTGCCACGCAAGTGCTGTAGAACTGTTTTGTCTCCATACCCAAGAGCAACCTTATCATAAGTTACAAAAGGTGGTGGTAAAGTTTCAGTTTCTGGGAAATCTAGCTTTAAGGTAGGATCATCTTCCGCTAAGGATAAAGGCTCAAGTTTCTCAATAGCTTTAAGTCGGCTTTGCGCTTGTCGAGCTTTCGTGGCACTCGCCCGGAAACGATCCACAAACTTCATCATATGTTTCTTTTGTGCTTCTATCTTCTCGTTATAAGCTTGTCCAAAAGCTAGTTGTTCTTTTCGCGTTTTTTCGTAAAAATCGTAATTTCCATTGTACGTGGTAATTTTCCCACGGTGTAAATGAAAAATCTTGGTCACAACATTATTTAAGAATTCTCGATCATGGCTGATAATCAATAAGGTTGCATTATAGCTCTTTAAGAAACTTTCAAGCCAAAGTGCAGCCTCCAAATCTAGATGGTTTGTAGGCTCGTCAAGCAATAAAAGATCTGGATACTGAAAAAGACAAGCGGCAAGCGCAATACGCATCCTCCAGCCGCCAGAAAAGCTTGACAAGGATCGATGCTGTTGTTCTTCTGAAAAACCAAGACCCAATAGAATTCTTGCTGCTCGAGCTTCTGCAGTATAAGCATCAATCGTCATAAGGCGATCATGAATTTCTCCAATACGATCGGGATCTTCACACGTTTCAGCCTCTTGCAATAAAGCCGTCCGCTCAGCATCCGCTTCAATGACAAAATTTAAAGCTGAAACCTCGCCTCCTGGCGCTTCTTGAGCAACCGTTGCAACCTTAAAGTTTGAGGCAAAGGTAAGATCTCCTCCATCAGCATGTATCTGACCCAAAATTAAACGAAAAAGGGTTGACTTACCAATACCATTACGTCCAACAAGGCCAATCTTTTGACCACGATCCATCTGCAGCGAAGCCTCGTCTAAAAGGGTGCGCCCAGCAATACGATAGGTAAGATTTTTAAGCGTTAACATGGCCTTGAAATAACACATTTTAGGCTCTTGAGCAAATTAACGTTTAACGATTCTTTAATTTTCTTTTGAAATACTATATTCAAGTTTACGAAAGATGATCGAAACATGGAAAAGAAAAATCAACTTTTAAAAGCCACAAAAAAGGCTGAAAACGAGCTTAAAAATTTTGCAGAAGCCGTTCATGAATTTTTTGAATCAAAACCCATACACTACTTAATTCTAGCTTGTGTATGTATCATTGCCATTGTCACTGGCCTTAGCACAATGCCAGAAATCAAACAAAAACATGGTGAACTCTTAGAAATTATTGGAAAAGGAATTCTTTACCTCTTTGTCGCTGAGATGGTCTTTCGCATTATTGTTACCAAAACAAAATTTTTTATGAATTATTGGAATATATTTGATCTTTTAATAATTATGACAGCTCTTTATCCTACCTCTTTTTCGCCGATAGTTTTGGTGGTATTTAGAGGATTAAATAGCCTTAATATTCTTAATATTTTTCCAAGAACACGCCATATTATTCAAGGCCTTGCAAAATCTGCACCCGGCATCATAAGTGTCTCTTTTTTAGCCTTTATTTTTTTCTATTCATTTAGCTTAATATCAACCGAACTTTATCGCGAACATGCACCTGAATTGTTTGGAAATATCGGAATCTCTATGAGAACACTTTTCAGCATGGTCGGTGAATTTACTTGGCTTGAGACGTCCGACAGCATGACGAAAAATTATCCAGATGCCTGGATTTTTCTCATGATTTTTAACTCTGTTCTTGGATATTTCATCTTCAATCTCGTCGTAGGAACAATCGTTGGCGCGATGTCTGAAGTTGTAGAAGAAGATATGCGCCGTAAAGGAACTCATCCTCTGGACAATCATGTGAAAAACCTTAAAGAAGAATTAGCGGAAATCAAAAAAATGCTTCATGTGGCAAAAAAGAAATAGTTTTTGCATTTTATGCGCTTTTTTATTTACCAAAAGTCATTATTTTGATACTGACATCCTTGCTCATCAATAAATGATAAAGGATAATATATGACTAATTCTCTAAAAAAACGACTTTTACTTAGCGCTTTCATACATCTTTTCTCAACGACTTGGGGCTCAGCAAGTGAACTAGCAGCTGAAGACTTACAAGCAGAACAAGTGACAAAATCCTTTAACGCACAAATAAAAGATTTGGCTCTTTCCTGTGCCTCAAGACAACAAAGACCTTTTCTTTATAAACTCACACCTCCACATGGTTCAAAAGAATTGAAAAAGTTTAATTTGTTAGGAACGCTGCATACTTACCCTTATTTCATGATGCCTTCTTCGGTTCTGAAGGCTGTTTCAAAAGCCAAAACATTTGTTATGGAAACGAGTGATGGGTATGAAGATGAAGATAGTCCTGTAACTTATCAAGAGCTTCAAGAAGGCGGTTTCTTTTTGGACTTAGCTTCTGAAACTGAAAGATTAGTTAAAAAACAAATAGAGTTTTGGTCGAGTTGGTACGACGAACAAATAATTAAAGATCCTACTTATTACAATCAAGAGAACAAAATAACTTTTTTGGAGGATTACAAAGAGAGAGATAGATTAGAGATAACTAATTTCTTAGCTGATTGGAACGGTTCTTTTTCAAAAGAAGAACGTCAATATATTCTTAGTTTATTTGAAGATGAGGATACAGAACTACATATAACTGATCTCAATATACTCCATCCGGCAGCAGTTTATAAAGTCATTCTCTCCATTGAGAATGAACAAAACCAAACACAAAGGTTATGGGGAATGGATCTCTCCTTAATAGAATATGCTCAATCTTCTTCAAAACCAAATTATGCCTTAGACACTATTGATTTGCGATTTGACTCAGGTTTTACGCAGTTTAAAGAAGAGAGAAATTCGTTAACTTTTGCTTCGATTCAATATTTTGTTAGCCACATCATGAATTTTGCAAAGAATAGACAGAAAAAAAATAGTTTTTCTTTTGTACAAGATATGGTGCAAAATCCTGTTTTTCGTGACTATCATAATGGTGTGGACAATGCTTCTTCTTCAATAAGCGCGGATCTAAGAACTCAAGCATGGCTCCCTAAACTTGAAGAATATGTGCGATTAAAAGGTACGTTTGTTGCTATTGGTGTTGCTCATGTCCCTGATATTCTTGAGTGGGCTCAAGAAAAAGGTTATACGGTCAAACGGAGCAAACATTAGGCATTTAGGTGCATTAAAAAAGGGCTGTATTTCTGCAGCCCTTTCTTTTTGAACTGTGAGCTTGGGTAGGATTAGAAATCCATACCACCCATGCCGCCCATTCCACCCATGCCACCCATACCGCCTGGCATTGCTGGAGATGAATCCTTCTTTTCAGGAATATCAGCGACCATTGCTTCTGTCGTGATTAAGAGACCTGAAATCGAAGCAGCATCTTGAAGCGCTGTACGAACAACTTTCGTTGGATCAATGATACCAGCTTTAAACATGTCAACGTATTGACCATTTTGAGCATCATATCCTAGTTTTTGATCCGTGCCTTCAACAAGCTTACTTGCAACAACTGAACCATCTTCACCCGCGTTTGTTACGATTTGGCGAATTGGCGCTTGAAGTGAACGCCGAATGATATCAATACCAACGCGTTGCTCATCATTTACAAATTTAACCTTATCTAAAGATGGAATTGCATAAAGAAGCGCCGCACCACCTCCTGGAACAACACCTTCCTCTACAGCTGCGCGTGTTGCATTAAGAGCATCTTCAACACGATCTTTACGCTCTTTAACTTCAACTTCTGTTGCTCCACCAACATGGATCACAGCAACACCACCTGAAAGCTTAGCTAGGCGCTCTTGAAGCTTTTCACGATCATAATCGGAGGTTGTCTCTTCAATTTGTGCACGGATTTGATTGCAACGTGCTTCAATATCTTGCGCAGCGCCCGCGCCATTAATAATGGTTGTGTTTTCTTTGTCGATAACCACTTTTTTTGCAGTTCCAAGCATATCGATTGTGACATTCTCAAGCTTTAGACCAACATCTTCAGAAATAACTTGACCATTGGTAAGGATTGCAATGTCTTCAAGCATTGATTTACGACGATCACCAAAGCCTGGTG
>ERZ778028.2594-NODE-2594-length-12580-cov-5.024032_pt1 | contig 12580 bp, 7 predicted proteins | sample MGYA00375758_ERZ778028 | MGnify/ENA primary metagenome ERZ778028 (study PRJEB29350, sample SAMN05389828) | bioreactor metagenome | isolation source: Thiocyanate bioreactor | place: South Africa: University of Cape Town | collected 2014-03-17 ... | reverse complement strand
GACCGGCTGTGCCTGGTGGGCCGCAACGGCTCGGGCAAGTCCACCCTGCTCAAGATCGCCGCCGGGCTGGTGGAGGCGGATGGCGGCACGCGCTTTGTCCAGCCGGGCGCGACGGTGCGCTACCTGCAGCAGGAACCGGACCTGTCGGGCTTTTCCACCACCCGCGACTATGTCGAGGCGGGGCTGAATCCGCACGAAGACCCCAACCGCGCCTTCTATCTTCTGGGCAATCTGGGGCTGGACGGCACCGAAAACCCCGCCCTGCTGTCGGGCGGCGAGGCGCGCCGCGCCGCGCTGGCCCGCACCCTGGCGCCCCGGCCCGACATTCTGCTGCTGGACGAGCCGACCAACCATCTGGACGTCACCGCCATCGAATGGTTGGAAAGCGAACTGAAGGCGAGCCGCTGCGCGCTGGTGCTGATCAGCCATGACCGCCGCTTCCTGGAAAATCTGTCGCGCGCCACCGTCTGGCTGGATCGGGGCAAGACGTACCGGCTGGAAAAAAGCTTCGCTCATTTCGAGGCCTGGCGCGATGCGATGCTGGCCCAGGAAGAGGTGGAACGGCACAAGCTGGAACGGCAGATCGCGGCCGAGGAGCATTGGCTGCGCTATGGCGTGACGGCGCGGCGCAAGCGCAATGTCGGGCGGCTGGAACGGCTGCGGGGGCTGCGCACCGAACGGCGCGAACAGGTGGGGAGCCTGGGCGCGGTGAAGATGGAGGCGGCCGAAGGTTCCGGCAGCGGCACCAAGGTGATAGACGCCAAGGGTCTGTCTTTTTCCTATGGCGACGGTGACGATAGCCGCGAGATCGTGCGCGATTTCAGCCTGCGCATCCATCGCGGCGACCGCATCGCGCTGGTCGGCCCCAACGGCGCGGGCAAGACCACGCTGCTGAATCTGCTGACCGGCAAGCTGGCGCCGCAAAAAGGCAATGTGAAGCTGGGCCAGGGCCTGCTGATGGCCGAGCTGGACCAGAATCGCAGCCGCCTGCATCCCGAACAGTCGCTGGCCGCCGCCGTCACCGATGGCAGCGGCGATACGGTGATGGTGGCGGGCAAGCCGCGCCATGTGATGAGCTATCTGCAGGACTTTCTGTTCACCCCGGCTCAGGCGCGCACACCGGTCAAGGTGCTGTCGGGCGGCGAGCGGGCGCGCCTGCTGCTGGCCAAGCTGTTCGCCGCGCCGTCCAACTTCCTGGTGCTGGACGAGCCGACCAACGACCTGGACCTGGAGACGCTGGATCTGCTGGAGGAGGTGATCGCCGATTATCCCGGCACCGCGCTGCTGGTCAGCCATGACCGTGATTTCCTGGACCGGGTGGCGACCGCGATCGTGCTGGCGGAAGGCGATGGCCGCTTCACCGAATATGCCGGCGGCTATGCCGATATGCTGGCCCAGCGCGGCGCGGCCGCGCCGGCGCGGGAGACGGCCAAAAAGCCCAAAGCCGACAAGCCGGACAAGGCGGCGGAAAGGCCGGTCCGCGCCGCGCCGCCCAAGATGAACTTTTCCGACGCCCATGCCCTGAAGGTGCTGCCGGACAAGATCGCCGCTGCCGAGGCCGCCATCGCCCGGCTGGAATCGGACCTGTCGGATCCGGCGCTGTTTTCGGGCAATCCCAAACGGTTCGGCGACCTGTCGGCGGAACTGGTCAAGCTGCGCGCCCAGAAGGACGCCGACGAGGAACGCTGGCTGGCGCTGGAAATGGCGCGCGAGGAACTGGAAGGTTCCGGCGGGTAACCGCTGGGGAACGCTTGCGGCACCGGAACGTTGAATCCCCAGGCACAAGGGGGAGTCGTCAGGGTGTTCGCCATGAAAAATGCCGCCATTGCCGGATTTGCCGCAGGGATTGCCATGGCGATCGGCGGCGCCGTGGGCGCGGTGTCCACCGCCGACCCCAGGCCGGTGATTGATGCCGACGCCGCGGTCATGAATCCGATGATCGATGGGCAGGCCATGTTGCCTGGCCGGCAGATTCTGGAAAATCTGGCGGCCTCGCCGCTGCACGCCACCTTCGTGGCCCAGATGAAGGCGGCGGGCATCGATAGCGCCCTGACCTCCGGGGGCCAGTTCACCGTCTTTGCGCCCACCGATGCGGCCTTTGCCGCGCAAGGGCCCCAGCCCGAAAGCACGCTGCCGCGCCGCATGAGTTACCTGGTGGTGCCGGGCAAGTATGATTCCGCCACGCTGCTGCGCCTGATCAACGAGGGGGGCGGCGACGCCCGCCTGCGGACGGTGGAAGGCGGCGTTCTGGTGGCGCGCATGAACGGCCCCACCAACATCGCCATCCTGGACGAGAAGGGCAATATCGCCAACATCGCCATCTATGACGTGCGCGACCGCAACGGCATCGTGCATGTGGTGGACCGGGTGGTGGAACCGTCCGGTCCCGCCCGCCAGGTCGCCACGAATTAAATTACCGGGTGTATTTGGCCAGATAGGCCGCGAGCGCCTTCGGAGTCATGGTCGTGGCGCTGGCGGTGGCGAAAACATCGTCGCGGTTGACCAGCCGGCCGTCCGCCTCGGCCACGATCACCATGGGCACGCCCTGGAGCCGGGACTTGAAGCCGAACCGCGCCGGAATGTGCAGATTGCGGTCGAAGCGTCCCACATCCACATAGGCGACTTCATAGTGGCGGGCGACGAAGCTGCGGATTTCCGGCAGGGCCATGAAATTGGCCAGCACCAGGCAATCGGGGCACCAGTTCCCGCCCAGGTCCAGCAGCACCCGCTTGCCGGATTTCTTCGCCCGCTCGAAGGCGTCCCGGACCTGCGCGTCGGCATTGGCGTTTTGGTCATAGGGCGCGCGGGTGACGATGGGCAGGTCCGCCAGGGTGCGGATCGACGGCAGCGGCGCGGGCGCGGCCGCCAGCGGCGACGCCATCGCCAACAGGAACGCCAGCGCGGCGGTTTTCTTCATGTCGTCACCGGTTCATGCCGTCACTGGGCCCGCCAGGCCGCGGCCTTCCAGCAGCGCCGTGATGTCGGGATCACGACCGCGGAAGGCGCGGTAGGCGGTGGCGTAATCGCGGGTGCCGCCGCCGGCATACACGAACTTGTGCAGCCGGTGGGCGGTGGCGGCGTCGAAGGGATCATGCGCGTCCCGGAACGCCTTGAAGCCGTCGGCATCCAGAACCTCGGACCACATATAGGCGTAATAGCCGGCGCTATAGCCGTCGCCCGAAAAGACATGGGTGAAATGCGGCGCGCCGTGGCGCGGCACGATCTCGTCGGGCAGCCCGATCCGCACCAGCGTTTCGGCCTGTGCCGCCTTGGGATCGCCGCCCGGCGGCAAAGTGTGGAAATCCATGTCCACCAGGGCCGAGGCCAGGAATTCCACCGTGGCGAAGCCCTGGCCGTAATTGCGCGCGGCCAGCAGCTTTTCCAGCAGCGCCGCGGGGATGGGCTGGCCGGTTTCATGATGGCGGGCAAAGCGTTCCAGCACCTGCGGTTCCTCCAGCCAGTGCTCGTAAAGCTGCGAGGGCAGTTCGACAAAATCGCGCGCCACATTGGTGCCCGACAGGCGCGGAAAGCGGACCTGGCTGAGCAGGCCGTGCAGGGCGTGGCCGAATTCGTGGAACAGGGTTACCGCATCGTCGAACGACAGCAGGCAGGGCTGGGCCTTGTTGAAGTTGCAGTTGTTGATGACCAGCGGCAGGACTTCGTCGCCATCGCGCGCGCCGTTCACCCGTTCCTGGTCGCGGAAACTGGACATCCAGGCGCCGCCCTGCTTGCCGGTACGGGCGAAATAATCGCCATAGAACAGGCCGATCACCGCCTCCTCGCGCACCACCTCCCATACCCTGACGTCGGGGTGATAGACCGGAATGTCGGTGCGCGGACGGAAAGTGAGGCCGAACAGCTTCCGCGCCGTGAAGAAGGCCGCCTGGATCAGGTTTTCGAGCTGGAAGTAGGGCTTGAGCTGGGCCTCGTCGAAATCATAGCGTTCGCGCCGCAGCTTTTCGGCGTAATAGCGCCAGTCCCAGGGCGCCAGGCGGAAATTGCCGCCTTCCCGCGCGATCAGCGCCTGCAGGGCATCGCGCTCGGCCAGCGCCTTGGCGCGGGCGGGATGCCAGACCTCTTCCAGCAGGGCGCGCGCCCTGGCGGGAGTGCCCGCCATGGAATCGGCCAGCTTGAAGGCGGCGAAATTCTCATAGCCCAGCAGCGCGGCGCGTTCGGCCCGCAGCGCCAGCATCTGGGTCATCACATCGGTGTTGTTGCGGTCATTGTCATTGTCGCCGCGCGCCACCCAGGCGCGGAACAGCTGCTCGCGCAGGGTGCGGTCGTCGGCATATTGCAGCATCGGCTCCACGCTGGAGCGCGACAGCGTCACCGCATAGGGCGCCGTCACGCCGCGTTCCAGGGCGCAGGCCGCCGCGGCATCGCGCACCGCTTGGGGCACGCCCGCCATCTGCGCTTCGGTCAGCGGCAGGACATAAGCTTCCTCGTCGCCCAGCACATTCTGGTTGAAGCGGGTGCCCAGCACCGCCAGTTTTTGGGCAATGGCGGCCAGCCGGTCGCGGGCCTCGCCCTTCAGCTGCGCGCCCGCCCGCACGAAATCCAGGTAATAGCGCTCCAGAACCCGCAGGGATTCGGCGTCCAGCCCCAGCGCGTCGCGCTGCTGGTACAGCGCCTCGATCCGCCCGAACAGGACCGGATGCATGGAAATGGCGCTCCAGTGCGCCGACAGGCGCGGCGCCATCTCCATCTCGATCGCCTGCAGCGCCGCATCGGTATTGGACGAGGCCAGGTTGTGGAATACGCCCTCCACCTTCGACAGCAACCGCCCGCTTTTCTCCAGCGCCAGGATCACGGTGTCGAAGCCGGGCGGATCGGGATTTTCCGCGATGGCCACGATCTCGGCGGTATGCTCCGCCAGCGCCCGGTCATAGGCGGGCACGAAATGTTCCGCCCGGATCCGATCCAGCGGCGGGGCGCCGAAAGGGGCGGACCAGTTCTCGAAAAACGGATTGCTCATGCCGTCTATATAAGTCGCCTTACTTGATTTCCCACACCACCGAGACGTCGGCGGTGACGCTTTCCTCGCCCGCCGCCACCGGCACGGCCTTGGGCGCGGACGCCATCATCATGCGGTCGGCGCGATAGGGCATCACCACCCCGCCGCTCTCGCTGACGGACTGGATCGGGCCCAGCGTCACCCCGGCGGCGCGGGCATAGGTTTCGGCGCGCAGCCGGGCGTCGGCGATGGCCTCGGCGCGGGCCCTGGCCAGCAGCGGCGCGGGCTCCTTGATGGAGAAGTTGATGCCGTGCATCTGGTTGGCGCCGGCGGTGACCAGCGCATCCAGCGCCCCACCCAGCCGCGCGACATCCTCCAGCAGCACCGAAACCTGATTGCTCACCTGGTAGCCGGTGACGCGGGGCGCCTCGCCCGTCTCGCGGGTATTGGCATATTGCGGCGAAATCGAGAAGTTGACGGTCTGGATGTTCTTCTCCGGCACGCCCAGCCGGGTCAGGGCGGCGAAGACGCCTTTCATGCGCGTGGTGTTGGCCGACAGGGCCGCCGCGGCGGTGGGGGCGCTGGTGGTCACCCCGGCATTGATCGACACCAGGTCCGGCGCGGCCTTGGCCTCGCCATGCCCGCCCATGGTCAGGGTGCGTTGGTCGGCCGCCAGGGCGGGCGACAAGCCCAGGGTGGCGCCCATCGTCAGGGCGAGAGCCAGGGCGGCGGCGGGTGCGGCTTTCATGGGAACTTCCTCTTTCAAATCAGGCCCTTCCACCAGGAGGGTACGGGTCAAGAAGGGCAGAATCGCGGCAGCCCGATGCGCCTTGGCGGGGCGGCAAATCCTGTTATACCCCGTTTCGGGAAGGGCCTGTAGCTCAGTTGGTTAGAGCTGACCGCTCATAACGGTTAGGTCCCAGGTTCGAGTCCTGGCGGGCCCACCAACCTTTTATTCTCCTCTGTTCACCGGCGTCGGCGAGCAGAAAGAAACGGGCGCGCCTGCAAGAGGCATCGCGCTTGCGGCCGCATCATACCGAGAATAAAGACGTTACAGGGCAAAGCCTTGGAGAGGACGCATCATGGTTTCGAAACTAGGCTTGCTTGTCGCGGCTGTCATGTTCGTGGCGGCTCCGGCCTTTGCCGCCGAGAATTACCAGACCGATATTGGTCCAACGCCGAAAAACGGACGCCAGGGCGCGGATGTGCAGGGCCGCGGGACGGTTCTGGCCACGCTGGACGGAAACACCTTTAAGATCCAGGGCAAGTTCGCCGGTCTTTCTTCGGTGGCCACAAAGGCGCGCCTGCATATGGGCAACGTGATGGGCGGGACCGGGGCCGCCATCGGTGACCTCAATATCCCCCAGGCACAAAGCGGGGAAATTTCCGGCAGCTTCACCTTGACGCCGGCGCAGGTCGCGGGGCTCAAGGTGGGAAAGCTGTACGTCATTCTCGACAGCCAGAGTGCGCCCAAAGGCAACCTGTGGGGCTGGTTTCAGCCGGCGCATGTGACGGTTCCCGAAGGCGTGCCGCAGGCGGAAAATTGGTATATCCCCAACCTTCTCGACGGCCAGGATGATGGCGCGTCGAAAAAGAACAATAGCTGAGCGCGGAGCGGACATGATCAGGAACACCATGCGCGCGTTCGGCGCGGTTGTCGGGCTTGGGGCGGTGGCGGTTGCCGCGATCTGGGCGTCGAACGCCATCGCGCAAGGCAGCACCGCGCCCGGGCCCTTTACCGAGGCCCAGGCCCAGGCCGGACAATCTCTTTATGCCAGCCGTTGTTCCGGCTGCCATGAAAGCGGTGGAGAGACCATCCGCTTGCTGGGCCCGGCCTTCACCCAGTCCTGGGGGAAACGCAGCACGCGCGATCTTCATGCCCGCATCAAGAAAACCATGCCGCTCACCAATCCCGGCAGCCTGACGGATGCCGAAACCGCCTCGATCGTGGCGTATATCCTCAAGGGCAACGGGGCCGCGGCGGGCGCTGCCGCCTTCACCCCGGCGACGGATGTGACGATCAGCACCGTTCTCCCGGCGCGGCGGGATGCTTATGCGGGTTATGTCAGCCTCAGCAGCATGGCCACCGCCACGGGCCTTACCTTTCCCGGAACGGTCGAGAAGTACACGCCCGTCACCGAGGAGATGATGCTGAATCCGCCGCCCGGCGACTGGCTGATGCACTATCAGAACTATGCAGGCTGGAGCCATTCGCCGCTCAAGCAGATCAATGCCAAGAATGTGCAGAACCTGCAGCTGCGGTGGGTCTGGTCCATGGAGGACGGCGAACGCCAGCAGATCACGCCTCTGGTGCATGACGGCGTGATGTTCGTTTCGACCGTCATCAACAACACGGTGCAGGCGCTCAACGCCGCCACCGGCGACCTGATCTGGGAAAACCGGCTGGGCCCCAGGCTGGAAAATCAGGTCAACGCCACCGCGCGGGCCATGGCGCTGTACGGGAACCAGCTTTTCTATCCCGCCAGCGACGCCACCATGTATGCGCTCGACGCGCGCACCGGCAAGGTCAACTGGAAATTCAAGATTTCCGAATATGGCCGGGACAAGGTCGGCAGCGTGATGATCGCAGACGGCAAGCTCATTCTTGGGCTTGGCGTTTGTGACGAAGCCTCGCTGGAGGACCGCTGCTTCATCGCCGCTTATGACGTCAAGGACGGCCGCCAGATCTGGAAATTCTCCACCGTCGCCTATACCGGCGAGCCGGGCGGCGATACCTGGGGCGACATGGCGAATGGCGAGCGGTCGGGCGCCGATGCCTGGATCGCGGGCACATACGATCCCAAGCTCCGCCTGGTCTATTTCGGCACCGGCCAGGCCAAGGCCGGCAAGCACGGCATCGGCGACAAGCTCTTCAGCAACGCCACCATCGCGCTGGACGTGGATACCGGCAAGCTCAAATGGTATCACCAGTCGGCGCCGGATGAGGGCCTGGACCTGGACGAGGTCTATGAAAAAATCCTGGTGGACAATGGTTCGCAGAAACTGCTTCTCAGCGCGGGGAAGCCGGGCATTCTCTGGAAGCTGGATCGCACCACGGGACAGTTCCTCGACTATGTCCCGATGGTTTTCCAGAATGTCTTTACCAGCATAGACCGCAAGACCGGCCGCGCCACCTATCGCCCGGATATCCTGAAGCCCGAACCGGGGTCGTCGCGGTCCTCATGCCCGGCCCAGTCGGGCGGTCATAACTGGCCGGCCGCCAGCTATGTTCCCGAAGACGATCTGATCGTCTATCCCCTGATGCAGATCTGCGTGACATCAGAGGGCGGGATGATCGGCAACTACGAAGCGCCGGGCTCGGACGGCAATATGGGGCGCCTCAGCGCCTATCGGGTGAAGGACCTGAAGCCGGTCTGGACCCTGCAGCAGCGCGCGCCGTTCCTGACCAGCGCGATGACCACGGCGGGCGGCGTCGGATTTATCGGCGATTGGGACCGCACATTCCGGGCCTTCGACGTCAAGACCGGCAAGACCCTGTGGAAGACCCGGCTGGGCACCACCGCGGCGGGTTTCCCCACCACTTTCACGGTCAATGGCGAGCAGTTCGTTGCCGTTCCGACCGGCTATAATGGCGGCAGCCCGCAGGTCAGGCCCAGCAGCATGTTCGCCTTCGAGCGCAATCGCCCGATGGTGGGGCACGCCGTCTATGTTTTCGCCCTGCCCAAGGCTCAGTGAAGGCTGCAAATCCCGATGCCAAGAGCCGTTTCCACCCGGCCGGGGCCGCACAGCTTATGACGGCCGCTGGCGGCAGGTGGGCTAACTCGGACTTCGGCGGCGAGTACTGCGCCTCCCCTGAAAGCCTTTGCGGCGCTCGCTTACTGTTCCGTCGAAGTTTTCCAAGAGTGAGAACCGCTGTCTCATCTTGGTCTGTCTGTTGGTATGTTTAGGCGGCTTCTTAGCCCATCATTCGCTTTATCCTGTCGGATTTGATCCGTCTTTTTGACCTTGGCGGTTCCGCCGTATTGGCGCGCGGCGCCGCGGCGGTAAAAAAGAACCGGTCCCGCCCAGGGGAAGCGGAACCGGTTCACTCACGCCATCTCGATCTTGAGGCCTAGAGCTGCCTGGGAGCTGCCGCCGGTGGCCCAGCCGGGATGGATGACTGTATTGCAAGAGATCTGGACGCCATTGTCGAGCTTCAGCCCTTGCGGTTGCGCGATTCTACTTCGCGTCGTTGAGCGGCACGAACATGATGCAAACGGGTGAGGGGAGTTTCAGCACCTCGCCCGTCGGGGTGAGGCGGCCGCTTTTGCGATCGCGGCTGAACAGGACGACGTTATCGCTGTCCTGATTGGCCGCCAGAAGATAGCGCTCGCTGGGATCGAGCGCGATGTTGCGTGGTATCTTGCCGCCCGACGGTTCTATCTGCTCCAGCTTGAGCAGGCCCGTGCGCGCGTCGATCGAGAATAAGGTCACGCTGTCATGGCCGCGGTTGGAGGCATAGAGGAACCGCCCCGACGAATCCAGCGCGAGTTCGCCGGAATTGTCTTCGTCCTTGAAGTCGGCGGGAATGGTGCTGATGGTCTGGATCGGCGTCAGCTTTCCCCGAGCCGCGTCATAGGACAGGGTGATCACCTTCGAGCTCATTTCGCCCAGCACATAAGCGAACTTTCCGCTTTTGCCGAAGCGCAGATGGCGGGGGCCGAAGGCGGGCGGAAGCGTGGCGGACCCGGATTCGTTCAGCGTCAATTTTCCCGTGGCCGTGTCCAGCCGGTAGGAATAGACCTTGTCCACGCCCAGATCCGGCACGATCAGGAAGCGGTTGTCGGGCGACATCACGACCTCATGTGGATGCGGCCCTTTCTGACGCCTGAGATCCGCGCTGGAGCCTGAATGCTGGTGGAAGTCGGCCATCTTGCCAATGCTGCCGTCCGGATTCAGCGCGAAAGACGCCACGCTGCCGCTGCCATAGTTGGCCACCATCAACCAGCGGTTCGTCCGGTCCACGATCAGATGGGCCGACGTCCTGCCTTCCGCGGGCACCCGGTTGAGAAAGCGCAGCGCACCCGTCGCCGGGTCGATGGCATAGCTGCTCAGATAGCCCGTGGGATCGCCTTTGGCTGTTCTTTCGGTGACCGCGTAAAGAAAGCGATTTTTCGAATCGGTTGCCAGGAAGGACGGGCTGGCGACTTCCGCCGCCACGCCCAGGCTTTTCAGTTTGCCGTCGTCCAACTGCAATCCATAGATTCCCTTGCTGTCGTTCGGTCCGCCGGTATAGGTGCCGACATAGGCGATATAGCGGGTGGCGGCGAATGACGGGCTGCAACCCAGCGTCAGCGCGGCACAAAAAAGCACTCGTGTGATCATGTTCATTTTAGAACCCGTGATTTGAAGGTTGCGAACGTGACGATTTCCGGCGTGACAATTCTCACGTGAGAATTCTCACGTGAGAATTCTCAGTGTGCGCATCCCGGTGCCTTTCCAATTCCGCTCCGCAGCGCCTTGATATTCCGGAAAAATCTAGGGCAGCGTTTGTGCCGAATGCAATGCGCCACCCGCGCCATGCGCGCAGGCCGTTTGATGGGGTCGAACGCCGACGATCAAAATGTGAGAGCTGTACCGATTATTCCTCATGGTGCGTCGCACACCGCCGCGACAGCGTTGGGCGCTTCAGGGCATCGCGAGAATATCCGTGCAGGGCGCGTCGGGTGCCGTCGCTGTGCTGGACCGCTGTCCGGATGCACGTGTTTCATCCTGTGAAACGCGCTGCGTGCTGCGAATTGACTATGTGACAGCCTTCGTGACGATGCCGCACGCAATTCGACGGCGGCACGGGAACGTCATCGGCCGTCAATCACGAGGGGAAGCAGAATGGGTCATCGTTATCATCGTTTTCATGCGACCGCGTCGGTTCTCGCGATCACGGCCTCCGCCGTGTGGGGCACACCGGCAATGGCGCAGAGCGGCGACACTACAACGCCTATCGAGGAAGTCGTCGTCACCGGCACCAGCATCCGCGGCGCGGCGCCGGTCGGATCGAATGTGACCGCGGTCACGCTGGCGGACATCAAGGCGACGGGCGCGACCAGTGTGCAGGGTATTCTGGCGAACGTGCCACAACTGATGGGCATGGGCATGGCGGATGCCGGCAGCACCGGTCAGAACGCCCAGCAGGCCATCATCCACCAGCTGGGGCAGAGCGCCTCGACGTCGACCCTGACCCTGGTTGACGGACACCGTGTGCCGACATCGGGCACCAACCATTCCTTCGTCGATCCCAACATGCTGCCGATCAACATGGTCGAGCGCGTCGAAGTACTGGCCGACGGCGTGTCGGCGGTTTACGGCTCCGACGCGGTTGCCGGCGTGGTCAACTTCATTACCCGCAAGCGCTTTGACGGCGTCGAGATCACCGGCAGTGCCGGCTTTGCGGACGGCAAGCAGGATGTCAATTTCGGCGTCCTGACCGGATCGGCCTGGGAGACCGGCAGCGCCTTGTTCGCCTACAGCTTCACCCGTCAGGGCGCGCTGGCGACGACCTCGCGTCCCTGGACCTATCCCGACCACAGCAACATCCCCGGTGGCAAGAACCGCACCAGCATCAACTGCGAACCGGCATCGCTGCAGCCGGCCGGACAGAGCCTGATCTGGATGAGTGCGGCATCGACCTCCGGGGTGGCCAACTCGACCGCCAATTATGCGTGTTCGGACTGGAAGTATGCCGATCTGATTCCCAAGACCTCGCGCAACAACGCAATGATGAAGATCGAGCAGAATTTCGGCGAGAAATGGAAAGTGGATGCCGATCTGCTCTATGCCACGCGCGATGTCCAGGGCCGCAGGTCGCGCGGCACCATGACCGCGACGGCCTTCGGGGCGGGTAATCAGGCCAACCCGTTCTTCACCCTGCCGGCCGGCTATGTCGGCGCGGCGACCAGCGAAACCATCCGTTGGGACTCCAACACGCTCCTGGGGCCGGGCGCCTACAATTTCACCGGCGCCAATACGGTCTATGGCGACGTCAATGTGGAATACAAATTGGGCGGGGACTGGGCCGTCGACTTTCTGGTGCTGGCGGGCCGGGACGATAGCTGGTACGGCTATAACGGCACGCTGAACGCATCCGTCGCCAACCTGGCGTTGAACGGAACCACCAACAGCGGCGGCAGCCTGACCCAGGTGGTTCCCAATACCAATATCATCTACACCCAGCTTCCCTTGACCGCGGCCAATGCGCTGGATGTGTGGAATCCGGCGGCCACCAACCGCACCTCGGCTGACGTCATCCGAAACCTGACCAACGATGCACTGAATTCCCATCTCGTCAGCGGCATGACCCAGGCGCGCCTGCAGGCCCAGGGCACGCTGCTCGAACTGCCTGCCGGCCCCCTCAAGGTCGCGTTCGGCGGTGAGGCGAACCGCACCAGCATCTACGAGTATCTCGCCCAGGGCCAGGGCGCGGGACCGACCTCCAACTCGGCGGTTTATCGCCAGTGGCATTTCTCGCGCGATATCCAGTCGGCCTATCTGGAAGCCAATATCCCGCTGATCTCGGACGCACATGGCGTGCCTTTGATGCAGGCATTGACGCTGAACCTGTCGGGGCGCCTCGACCATTACAGCGACTTCGGCAACACGACCAATCCCAAGATCGCCTTCGACTGGCGG
>ERZ778028.2589-NODE-2589-length-12605-cov-6.819920_pt1 | contig 12605 bp, 9 predicted proteins | sample MGYA00375758_ERZ778028 | MGnify/ENA primary metagenome ERZ778028 (study PRJEB29350, sample SAMN05389828) | bioreactor metagenome | isolation source: Thiocyanate bioreactor | place: South Africa: University of Cape Town | collected 2014-03-17 ... | reverse complement strand
GCTCAACCCGGCGCCGTTCTGCCTGCTCGACGAGGTCGATGCGCCGCTGGACGATGCCAACACCGAGCGCTACGCTCGGCTGGTGACCAGCATGAGCGCCGAGACCCAGTTCCTCTTCATCAGCCACAACAAGATCGCCATGGAAATGGCGCGCCAGCTGATCGGCGTGACCATGCAGGAGCAGGGCGTCTCGCGCATCGTCGCGGTGGACATGGAATCGGCGCTGTCGATGGTGAATGCATGACCCCCTGGGGCGCGGCGCGCCTTCCCCCCGAGGGGGACGCCACCGGTCGACCGGCGGAGCCGGGTCCACGGGGGCGCTGTGCACAGCCCGGCATGGCGTCCGAGCGCGGGAATTTGACGCACAAGCAAGCCAATAATTGTTTATGAGCACCTTGCAAATCAGTCTGGCCGTCGTCGGCGCCGCGCTGCTGGCGGCCATCGTCGCCTGGAACGCCTGGAACAACCACAAGAACGCCCCACGCCGCCCGGAGCGCGGCGACGCCCCGCGCCAGGAACCCGCGCTGGACGGCACGCTGCCGCTTGCCGACGCGGCCGCGCAGTCCGCGCCGGGAGCCGGGCAGTCTCCGCCCGCGGGCGACAGCGATTTCGCCGCCACCGTCCCGGGCGAGGACGCCCTGGCGCTGCCGCCCGCCAGCCATGCCAGCGAGCGCCGATATGCGCTTGACGCCCTGGTGGACGCCATCGCCCCGCTGGCGCTGGAGCACGCCGTCACGGGCGACGCCGCCCTGGCCGCGCTGCCGCCCACGCGCCGCGCCGGCAGCAAGCCGTTCGCCATCGAAGGCCAGAACGAGGACACCGGCCAGTGGGAAATGCCCGCCCCGGGGCGGCGCTACCGCGCCTTCCAGGCCGGCGTGCAGCTGGCCAACCGCACCGGCGCGCTGAACGAAATCGAGTTCTCGGAGTTCGTCGCCAAGGCGCAGGCCTTTGCCGACGCAGTGGGCGCCGCGCCCGATTTCCCCGACATGCTGCACGAGGTGGCGCGGGCGCGCGAACTCGACCAGTTCGCCAGCGACCACGACGCGCAGCTCGCCTTCGTGCTGCGCGCGCGCCAGGCCGCCTGGAGCCCCGGCTACGTGCACCAGAACGCCGCGCGCGCCGGCTTCGTCGCCGGCACGCTGCCGGGCCGCATGGTGCTGCCGGCGCTGGGCGAGGGCGGGGCGGTGCTGGCCCTGTCCTTCGACACCCAGGCCGCGCTCTCCGAGGACCCCGAGCAGTCCGCCGTGCGCGAGCTGCTGCTCAGCCTGGACGTGGCGCAGGCGCACCGCAGCGAGCAGCCGTTCGCGCGCCTGCGCGAATCGGCCCGGATGCTGTGCGAGAGCATGGACGCCGTGCTTTGCGACCAGAACGGCGTGCCCCTGCCCGCCATGGCCATGGACCCGATCGCCGCCGACCTGGAACTGCTCTACGACCAGCTCGACGCGCGCGATCTCTCGGCCGGGTCGCCGCAGGCGCGGCGGGTGTTCAGTTGAAGCCCCCCCTGAGCCGCTTCGCGTCTTCCCCCCGAGGGGGGACGCCGCCAGCGCGGCGGGGCGGCGCGGCCGGCTCAGGCCCTTGCGCGGCGGCCGCTGGCGAAGGCAGTAGCGGTGCCATGCGCATCGGGTAGATCGAAGCACAAGGGCGCAGAATGCCGTCGAACTTGGATCTTTTTTCGCCTCCAGCGCAATCTGGACAATCGAAAGCAGCTATCAAAATTGAAGCGCTGCGCCAGCAGCTCGACCACTGGGCGCACCGGTACTACGTGGAGGACGCGCCCGAGGTGCCGGATGCCGAGTACGACCGGGCGTTCCGCGCACTGCAGGCGCTGGAGGCGCAGTTTCCCGAGCTGACCACGCCCGAATCGCCCACGCAGCGTGTCGGCGGCGCGCCGCGCCCGGAGCTCACGCCGGTGCGCCACGCCGTGCCCATGCTCTCCATCCACACCGAAACCGACGTCACGCCCGCCGGCGCGCTGGCGTTCGACGCGCGTGTGCGGCGCGAGCTGGGCCTGGCGGCGGACGATGCGCCGGTGGCTTACGTCGCCGAACTCAAGTTCGACGGCCTGGCGATGAACCTGCGCTACGAGGCCGGCGTGCTGGTGCAGGCGGCCACGCGCGGCGACGGCGAGGTGGGCGAGGACGTCACGCACAACATCCGCACCATCCGGCAGATTCCGCTGCGTTTGCCGGCGGGGGTGCCCGAGCCAGCGCCGGGCCGCCCCAAGCTGGCGAGCGCCCCCTCGGGGGGCAGCGAGGACACGCCCGTGCCGAGCGTGGGGGTGCCAGCCATCCTGGAAGTGCGCGGCGAGGTCTACATGGCGCGCGCCGATTTCGAGCGCCTGAACGAAGCGCAGCGCGAGCGCGGCGGCAAGACCTTCATCAACCCGCGCAACACCGCCGCCGGCGCCGTGCGCCAGCTCGACCCGGCCATCGCGGCAGAACGCCCGCTGCGCTTTTTCGCCTACGGCGTGGGCGAAGTCACGCCCGTGGAGCGCGGCGGGCCGGACTTCGCCACCCATTTCGACCTGCTCCAGCAGCTCAAATCCTGGGGTTTTCCGGTCGCAGCGCAAACCAGGCGGGCGCTTGGTGCTCTTGAATTGGTAGCGTTCCACGAGCGCATCGCGGCCGAGCGCGATCAGCTTCCCTACGACATCGACGGCGTGGTCTACAAGGTCGATGCGCTGGCGCTGCAGCGCCGGCTGGGCTTCAAGACACGCGAGCCGCGCTGGGCCGTGGCGCACAAGTACCCGGCGCAGGAGATGGTCACCCGCATCGAAGGCATCGACGTGCAGGTCGGCCGCACCGGCAAGCTCACCCCGGTGGCCCGGCTGGCGCCGGTGTTTGTGGGCGGGGTCACGGTCACCAACGCCACGCTGCACAACCTGTTCGAGATCCGCAAGAAGGGCGTGCGCGTGGGCGACCAGGTCATCGTGCGCCGCGCGGGCGATGTGATCCCGGAAGTGGTCGGCGTCCTGCCGGGGCAGCGCGCAGGCTACATCCCCAACTTCCGCATGCCCGCGCACTGCCCCGTGTGCGGCAGCGCCGTGGTGCGCGAGCCGGGCGAAGCCAACCACCGCTGCACCGGCGGCCTGTTCTGCCCGGCGCAGCGCAAGGAGGCGCTGCTGCACTTCGCCGGGCGCCGTGCGATGGACATCGAAGGCCTGGGCAGCAAGCTCGTCGACCAGCTGGTGGACGGCGGCGTCGTGCGCGCCTTGCCCGACCTGTACCGCATCGGCCTCGTCGGCCTGGTGGCGCTGGAACGCATGGGCGAGAAGTCGGCGCAGAACCTGCTGGCGGCGCTGGAGAAATCCAAGCGCACGACGCTGGCGCGCTTCCTGTTCGCGCTCGGCATCCGCCATGTCGGCGAAGCCACCGCGAAAGACCTGGCGCGGCACTTCGGCAGCCTGGACGCCATCCTGCAAGCGACCCCCGAGCAATTGCTGGAGGTCCCGGACGTCGGCCCCGTGGTCGCCGAGGCGATCCACACCTTCCTCGCCCAGCCGCACAACCGCGAAGTGCTGGAGCAGTTGCGCGCCTGCGGCGTGCACTGGCCCGAGGGGCCGCCCGCCGAGCGCGCAAGCCTGCCGCTCGCCGGCCAGACGCTGGTGCTCACCGGCACGCTGCCCACGCTCAGCCGCGAAGACGCCAAGGCGCTGCTGGAGGCCGCCGGCGCCAAGGTGGCCGGGTCGGTGAGCAAGAAAACAAACTATGTCGTGGCCGGCGAGGAAGCGGGCAGCAAGCTTGCCAAGGCGCTGGAGCTCGGCATCCCGGTGCTCGACGAAGCCGGCCTGCGGGCATTGCTGGCGCGCGCGCCCGGCGCGGGGGAGGCGCCATGAACGGACCGCGCAAACCCGTGGTCGGCCTGGCGCTGGGCAGCGGCTCGGCGCGCGGCTGGGCGCATATCGGCGTCCTCCGCGCACTGGAAGAAGCCGGCATACGGCCCGACCTGGTGTGCGGCGCGTCCATCGGCGCCGTGGTCGGCTCGGCCTACGCGCTGGGCGAACTCGACCGGTTCGAGAAGTGGGCGCTCGGGCTGACCGGCCGCACCGTCTGGTCGTTCATGGATTTCAAGCTCGCCGGCGGGATGCTCAAGGGCGAGCGGGTGATCGACTTCTTCCGCCGCAATTTCTCCGACCGGGACATCGAGGCGCTGGACATCCCGTTTGCCGCCGTGGCGACGGCGCTCCATTCCGGCACCGAGGTGTGGCTGCGCAGCGGCTCCACTGCCGACGCGGTGCGCGCCTCCATGGCGCTGCCAGGCCTGTTCACGCCGGCGCAGCGCGACGGGCGGCTGCTGATCGACGGCGGCCTGGTCAACCCGGTGCCGGTATCGCTCGCGCGCGCCATGGGGGCCGACATCGTGATTGCCGTCGATCTGAACGCCGACCTCCTGGGCCGCCATCTGCATGCCCCCGGGTCGGTTGCCACCAAGGCCCGGGTGCCCGTTATGGCAGCGGACGACGACGAAGCAACGGCCGGCTGGCTAAGCCGCATGCAGGACGGATTTGCGTCCTTGCTGCCCGCCCCCGATCCTGTGCGTGTGCGCAATCCGTCGCTGCTGGAGGTGGTGCTGACCAGCGTCAACATCATGCAGGTGCGCATCACCCGCAGCCGCATGGCGGGCGACCCGCCCGAGCTGGTGATCGCCCCGCAACTGGCGCACCTGGGCGTGATGGACTTCTACCGGGCCGAAGAGGCTATTGCCGAGGGGCGGCGCGCGGCGGAGAAGACGCTGCCGTTTTTGCAGCAGTTGGGGTTGGGGGCGGTGTAGGCGGTTGGGCTCGACGAGCGACCGCATCAGCTGCATGGCAGAGCAGTCTTGTGCACAGAGACCAGGCGGGCACGGGGCGCCCTTGCTCAGCCTCCAAGAAGCGCTTGAGTACCGACAGGGCGTCGTGCAGCTCAGCCATTTCGACAGGGGGAGTGACTGCTGTGGGTCGAAAGCCGCACTACGTCCCATCGCTAGCAAGCATCCTGCAGCCGCCTTGACTGCTACAGCCTCAAACCGCAATACCCGACGATTGGCGGTATAACAGCGCACCTCCAGCCCCCCATGGGGCGGTCTGCAAGCCAATCCATCCCGCCTGCAAAACTCCCAATTTGATAGCTGCTCGCGCTTATCCATCAAGCGCTTGAGCCACTTTTGACCTGAATTCCCATGTCTTTCCGCGCTTTCCTGCGCACGCGCTGGGCCGCGCTGCGGCCGGTATGGGCGCGCATGCTGCAGCGGCCCGAAAAGCTGCTGTCGCTGCACAGCCTGCTCTGGGCGTTCATAGCGGCCGGGCTGGCGATGGTGCTGTATGTGCTGGTGCTGATTCCGTTCACGCCGGGCATCCGCGACATTCGCAAGGCCAAGACGGAGCAGCCGGCGCAGTTGGTGGCGGCCGACGGCAAGCTGCTGGCCGAATACCGCTGGGTGAACCGCGCCTGGGTGCCGCTCTCCGAAATCGCCCCGCCGGTGGTGGACGCGCTGATCGCCACCGAGGACCACCGCTTCTACAAGCACTGGGGCCTGGACTGGCGGCGCACGGCGTCGGCGCTGGTGCGCACGTTGGGGGGCGACAAGCAGGGCGGCTCCACCATCACGCAGCAGTTGGCGCGCAACCTGTACCCCGAGGACATTGGCCGCGCGCCCACGCTCACGCGCAAGCTCAAGGAGGCCATCACGGCGCTGAAGATCGAGGCGCTGTACTCCAAGGACGAGATCCTGGAGACCTACCTGAACACGGTGCCCTTCCTCTACAACGCCTACGGCATCGAGATGGCGGCGCGCACCTACTTCGACAAGTCGGCCGACCAGCTCAACGTGCTGGAGAGCGCCACGCTGATCGGCATGCTCAAGGGCACGGCCTACTACAACCCCGTGCTCAACCCCGAGCGCGCGCAAGCGCGGCGTAACACCGTGCTGTCGCAAATGAAGAAGCGCGGCAAGCTGGGCGAGGCGGAATACGCCGCGCTCAGCAAGCGCCCGCTGCGCATTCGCTTCGAGCGGCAGGTGGAAACGGCCGGCCCCGCGCCGCACCTGGCGCAGCAGTTGCGCAAGCAGCTCATCGACTGGGCCGACCGCAACGGCTACAGCCTGTATGCCGACGGCCTGGTGATCCGCACCACCATCGATTCCCGCCTGCAGCAGCTCGCCAACCAGGCCGTGGCGCGCCAGGGCAGGGCGCTGCAGGGCGTGGCCGACGGGGCCTGGGCCGCGCGCAACGCCTGGAACGCCAAGAACCCGCTGGTGCAGCAGCTGGTGCGCGAGTCGGCGCGCTATGAAGCCGCCGTGGCCAAGGGTGCCGCGCCCGAGGACGCCCTGAAGGACCTGCTGGCCGACGGAGCCTTCCTGCGCACGCTGCGCCAGGAGAAGACGCGCGTGCAGGCCGGCTTCATGGCCATGGACCCGCGCACGGGCGAGGTGCGCGCCTGGGTGGGCAGCCGCGACTTCGCGCAAGACCCGTTCGACCATGTGCAGGCCGCGCGCCGCCAGCCGGGCTCCACGTTCAAGCCCTTCGTGTACGGAGCCGCGTTCGACCAGGGCCTGCTGCCCACCGACACGCTGATGGACGCCGCGGTGGAGATCCCGCTGGGCAACAAGCAGGTGTGGCGCCCCACGGACGGCAACAAGCCGCCCAGCGACATGCCCATGACGCTGAGCGACGGCCTGGCGTATTCCAAGAACACCATCACCGCGCAGCTCATGCAACAGGTGGGCCCGCTGCGCGTGGCGCAACTGGCGCGCGCCATGGGCGTGCGCGAATCCAAGCTGGACGTGGTGCCCTCGCTGGCCCTGGGCACCAGCCCGGTCAGCCTCAAGGAGATGGTGGCGGCCTACGGCGCCATCGCCAGCGGCGGCAGCTACCGCGCGCCCCGCGTCATCACGCGCATCGAGGACAAGAACGGCAAGCTGCTGGAAGAATTCGCCCCCGCCGCGCCCGAGCGCGTGCTGGGCCTGGCGGCCGCCCAGCAGCTGCGCGACGCCATGCGCGGCGTGGCGGACAAGGGCACGGGCGTGGCCATTCGCAGCCGCTACGGCATCAGCGCCGACGTGGCCGGCAAAACCGGCACCACGCAGGACAACACCGACGGCTGGTTCATCCTGATGCATCCCCAACTGGTGGCCGGCGCGTGGGTGGGCTTCAACGACGGGCGCATCACCTTGCGCAGCGACTACTGGGGCCAGGGCGCGCACAGCGCGCTGCCCATGGTGGGCGAGGTGTTCCAACAGGCGCTGCGCGCCAAGGTGATCGACGGCAGCCAGCGCTTCATCGACGAGAACGAGTCCAGCTGGGTCGGCAGCGCCGTGGCCGGCGTGCGCAACTGGGTGTACGACCTGTTCGGCCGCCGCACCGGCGGGCCGGATGGCCCGGATCGCGTGCCTGTGCCCGGCACTGCGCCTGCCGCGTCGGCCTCCGCCGAAGCGGAGCGGCCCGAGATCACCGAAGCCCCGCTGGTGCCGCTGGAAAACGCGACGCCCCGGGCGCAGCCCTGGCCGCCCGTCACGTACGACGGGGAGCCGGAGGCCACCAGCCCGGAGATGGCGCCTGCGCCGCAGCCGGGCGTCGTGATCTCCACGCCCCCGTTGCCGCAGCCGCAGCCGCAGCCGCAGCCGGGCATTGTGCTGTCAACGCCCCCTCAGCCGCAGCCACTGCCCGAGCCGGGTACCGTGGTCTCCCGGCCGGTGCAGCGCGGCGTGGTGGTGCCTGGGCCCCCATCGGAGCAAAACAACGCGCCGTTTTTCGGGGAAACACGCCCCTGACAGCTCACAGACGCTCCAAGTGCTGGGTGCGCTATTCGATGTCCACGCAGTGCACGCCGAACTGCCCGACGCGCCGGTCGGCAAACCAGCGCAGCAGGGTTTCGCGCACGGTGCGGAAGGCGAGTTCGTCCCAGGGCAGCGATTCCTCGGTGAAGAAATCCGCCTCCAGGGTTTCATGGCCAGGGTGCAGGTGTTCGGACAGCAGGTCGGCGCGGTAGAACAGATGCACCTGGCCGACACGCGGCACGTTCAGCACGGCGAACAGGGGACCCAGGGCGATCTGCGCGCCGGCTTCCTCGTCCGTCTCGCGCGCCGCGCCCTGCGCCGTGGTCTCGCCCAGCTCCATGAAGCCGGCCGGCAGAGTCCACTTGCCGCGCCGCGGCTCGATCGCGCGCCGGCACAGCAGTACGCGCCCGTCGGGCAGCGCCGGGATGGTGCCGACGACGTTCAGCGGGTTCTCGTAGTGCACCCGCCCGCAGGCCGGGCACACCGCGCGCTGGCGCGTGTCGCCGTCGTCGGGCAGGCGGTAGACCACGGCGGTGCCGCAGTCGCGGCAATGTTGGATCGGGGTGGATGCAATCATGAAATATGCATGAAAACAGGCTCTGGCGCTTGTCCCTATTAGGGTTGAAGCTAGCTTTAGAGTAGCGTCAGAGGACGCGCAAGCGGAGCGCCGCGAGGCCGTCCACACCGCCCTCCAGCAGGTCGCCGTGCTGCACCGGGCCTACGCCGGCGGGCGTGCCGGTGTAGATCAGGTCGCCGGGCGCCAGCTCCCAGGCGCGCGAGAGGTGCTCGATGATTTCGCCCACCTTCCAGATCAGCTGGGCGACGCTGCTGCGCTGGCGCTCCTGGCCGTTCACCCGCAGCCAGATGCCCGCCTGCTGCACGTCGCCGGCCTGCGCCGCCGGCGTGATGGGCGTGATGGGCGCGCTGGCATCGAACCCCTTGCCGATGCACCAGGGCCGGCCCTGCTTCTTCATCTCGCCCTGCAGGTCGCGCCGTGTCATGTCCAGCCCGACGGCGTAGCCGAAGACATGCCCGGCCGCATCGGCCGCGGCGATGTCGCGCCCGCCCTTGCCGATGGCCACCACCAGTTCGATCTCGTGGTGCAGGTCCTGCGTCAGGCTGGGGTAGGGCAGCAGCGCCGGTTCCTCGTCGGTGGCGAGCACCAGGGCGTCGGCCGGCTTGAGGAAGAAGAACGGCGGCTCACGCCCGGAAAAGCCCATTTCCTTGGCGTGTTCCTCGTAGTTGCGGCCCACGCAGTAGATGCGGTGGACGGGAAAACGCGCCGCGCTGCCGATCACGGGCACGCTGACGGTGGGGGGCGGGGGAAAGACGTAGCTCATGCGTTGCCTTGCAAGGGGTTGTGGGGAGCGGCCGGGGCGCCGATACACTCGCCGCCATGGCCGACAGCACCCATTGTCACCCCGCGCCCGCAGAGGCGCTGCCGGGCGTGCCCGAAGCCTGGCTGCGGCCCGACTGGCCCGCCCCCGCCCACGTGCATGCGCTGTGCACCACGCGCGCCGGCGGCATGAGCACCGGTGCCTACGCCAGCATGAACCTGGGCGACCACGTGGGCGATGCGCCGCAGGCCGTCGCGGCCAACCGGGCACGCCTCGCCGCGGCACTGCGCGGCCCCGGCGGGGCGGTGCGGCCGGTATTTCTCGACCAGGTCCACGGTGCGGCGGTGGTGCGGCTCGGCCCCGGCACGCCGGACAGGACGGCGGCCGATGGCGCCTGGACGGCCGAGAGGGGCGTGGCCTGCACGGTGCTGGTGGCCGACTGCCTGCCGGTGCTGTTCACCGACCGCGCCGGTCGGCGCGTGGCGGCGGCGCATGCCGGCTGGCGCGGGCTGGCGGGGGGCGTGCTGGAGGCGGTTTTCCAGTGTTTTCGGGCTCCAGCGCTTACCCCATATGGCTTGGATGCTCCGAATTCGGAAGCTATCGAGGCCCGCGACATGCTGGCCTGGCTCGGCCCCTGCATCGGGCCGCAGGCGTTCGAAGTCGGGCCCGAGGTGCGCGCCGCCTTCTGTGCGGCCGATGCCGATGCCGGCCGGCATTTCGCTGCGCAGCCGGGCGGCAAGTTTCTGGCCAACCTGCCGGCGCTGGCGCGCCAGCGCCTGGCGGCACTGGGCGTGGCGCAGGTCTACGGCAACGACGGCAGCGCCGCCTGGTGCACGGTGGCCCAGACCTCACGGTTCTTTTCGCACCGGCGCGATGGCGGGGCCGGCGGCACCGGCCGCATGGCCGCCTGCATCTGGCTCGGCTGAGGCCTGCGCGGCCGCCTCGGCCGCCGCGGCGCGCTCCTGCATCTCGCGTGCGTGGATCTTGCGGCGCCGGCCCGGCGTGCCCAGGATGTAGACCACGATGGACAGCGGCAGCAGACCATAGAGCAGCAGGGTGATGGCCGCGCCGAGCAGGCTGCCATTCGGGTTCGCCGCTTCGGCCATGGCCATGAGCACGACCACGTACAGCCAGGCAATCACTACCAGATACATGGGCACTCCGACGTCAGCAAAACAGGGGTCATGGGGAGTTACGATAGCAGCCGGCATGCGCACGGAGCGCCCGCCGCAACGGGCCGCCTGCCCAGGAGGAGACTGCATGAGCACGGGTTCCGATTCGCTCTGGGCACACAGCGCCCAGCAATTCCAGGAGATTTTCGGCGAGAGCTGGCAGCGGGCGCTTCAGGCATTCACGCAGATCGAGACGCCACCCGTGCCGGGAGCTCCCCCCGTGGCGCCCATCCGCCTCGCGCCGGAAAAATTGCAGGGGCTGCAAAAGCAGTACCTGGAAGAGGCCGGCAAGCTCTGGGCCGAGGGCCTGCAGGCGCCGCCTCCGGCCGCCGACAGGCGCTTTGCCGGCGAGGGCTGGGCGCAGAACCCGGTGGCCGCGTTCTCGGCGGCGGCCTACCTCCTGAACGCGCGCACGCTCATGGCGCTGGCCGATGCCATCGAGGGCGACGAGAAGACCCGGGCGCAGGTGCGTTTCGGCGTCGAGCAGTGGGTGGCGGCGATGGCGCCGAGCAACTTCCTCGCCTTCAACGCCGAGGCACAGCGCAAGGCCATCGAGACCAAGGGCGAGAGCATTGCCAAGGGCATGCTCAACCTGATGCACGACGTGCGCCAGGGCCATGTGTCCATGACCGACGAGAGCCTGTTCGAGGTCGGCCGCAACGTCGCCACCACCGAAGGCGCGGTGGTCTACGAGAACGAGCTGTTCCAGCTCATCGAATACAAGCCGCTCACCGACAAGGTGTACCAGCTCCCCTTCGTGCTGGTGCCACCGTGCATCAACAAGTTCTACATCCTCGACCTGCAGCCGGAGAACTCGCTCATCCGCTACAGCGTGGCCGAGGGCCACCACACCTTCGTGGTGAGCTGGCGCAACCCCGACCAGAGCCTGGCGCACAAGACCTGGGACGACTACGTCGAGCACGGCGCCATGCAGGCCATGGCGGTGGTGCGGCAGATCACGGGCGCGGAGCAGGTCAACGCGCTCGGCTTCTGCGTGGGCGGCACCATCCTCAGCAACGCGCTGGCGGTGCACGCGGCGCGCGGCGAGCACCCGGCGGCGAGCGCCACCTTCCTCACCACGCTGATCGATTTCACCGACACCGGCATCCTCGACGTGTTCATCAACGAGGCTTTCGTGCGCGTGCGCGAGCTGCAGATGGGCCAGGGCGGCCTGATGAGCGGCAAGGACCTGGCTTCCACCTTCAGCTTCCTGCGGCCCAACGACCTGGTGTGGAACTACGTGGTGGGCAACTACCTCAAGGGCGAGACGCCGCCGCCCTTCGACCTGCTCTACTGGAACAGCGACAGCACCAACCTGCCGGGCCCCTTCTACGCCTGGTACCTGCGCAACACCTACCTGGAAAACAACATGGTCAAGCCGGGCAAGCTGACGGTGTGCGGCGAAAAGATCGACCTGCGCAAGCTCAAGCTGCCGGTGTACATCTACGGCTCGCGCGAGGACCACATCGTGCCCATCAACGCCGCCTATGCCAGCACGCAGGTGCTCCCGGGCAAGAAGCGCTTCGTCATGGGCGCCTCGGGCCATATCGCCGGCGTCATCAACCCGCCGGCGGCGAACAAGCGCGCGCACTGGACGCGGGAAGACGGCAAGTTCCCCGCGACGCTGGACGCCTGGCTCGAAGGCGCCACCGAGCACAAGGGCAGCTGGTGGGGCGATTGGTCCGGCTGGCTGGCCAGCCACGCCGGCAAGCAGGTCGCCGCGCCCAAGCGCTATGGCAAGGGCACGAAGTTCAAGGCCATCGAGCCTGCGCCGGGCCGCTACGTGAAGCAAAAGGCCTGAACCCGTTTTCCTGAGCCCCCCTAATTTCCACTACGAGGACATCCCTATGGACGACATTGTCATCGTTTCCGCCACCCGCACCGCCGTCGGCAAGTTCGGCGGCGCGCTCGCCAAGATCCCTGCCACCGAGCTGGGCAGCATCGTCATCCGCGAAGCCATCGCCCGCGCCGGCGTCGGCCTGGACCAGATCGGCGAGGTCATCATGGGCCAGGTGCTCACGGCCGGCGTCGGCCAGAACCCGGCGCGCCAGGCGCTGATGAAGGCCGGCGTGGCCAAGGAAACGCCGGCCCTGACCGTCAACGCCGTCTGCGGCTCGGGCCTCAAGGCCGTGATGCTGGCCGCGCAGGCCGTCGCCACGGGCGACAGCGAGATCGTCGTCGCCGGCGGCCAGGAAAACATGAGCGCCTCGCCGCACGTGCTCAACGGCTCGCGCGACGGCCAGCGCATGGGCGACTGGAAAATGACCGACACGATGATCGTCGACGGCTTGTGGGACGTCTACAACCAGTACCACATGGGCATCACGGCGGAAAACGTCGCCAA
>ERZ778028.2587-NODE-2587-length-12625-cov-4.356086_pt1 | contig 12625 bp, 12 predicted proteins | sample MGYA00375758_ERZ778028 | MGnify/ENA primary metagenome ERZ778028 (study PRJEB29350, sample SAMN05389828) | bioreactor metagenome | isolation source: Thiocyanate bioreactor | place: South Africa: University of Cape Town | collected 2014-03-17 ... | reverse complement strand
AGGGTGCCGAACTGATGGCCCAGCAGCGCCTTCAGCGGCGGCAGCTTGCCGCCCGCCTGGGCCTGGGCGGGCGCGGTGGCAAGGCCGGTGGTGCCCAGGCTGCCCGCCGCCGCGGCGGCCGCGCCGGCCCCGGTGACGGAAAAGAATTTGCGGCGATCCATGAAACGTCTCCCTTTGGTGTTCTTTTGCTTGGTTCTTTTACGGCGAAACCGGCATCAGGCCCGCCTTCCGGCTGGCGTCGCGGCCCTTCTGGCCTTGAAGGTCGTCCAGCAGGGCGGAGGCGTCCAGTGCGTTTTTGGCATCGCTGGCAACGGCGGCGGCATAGATGGTGGTCATCTGCAGATCGGCGGGCAGCGGCCACACCGTCACCCCCGGATCGGGCAGCATCTCGCTGACCAGGGTGACGCCATATTGCGCCCGCCCGGCCGCCACGGCGGCGGCGACGCCGGTGCCATTGGGTTGCAGCACCGCCTTGGCCCGCACCTGTTCGCCCACGCCCAGCCGGTCGGCCTGGGAGAGGAAAAACACGCCGGTGATGCCGCCGGAGGCGGGGTCCACATAGGCGATGGTGCGCGCCGCCAGGATCGTCCGGCGGAACTGGGCGGAATCGGCGATGGGCGGGCGCGGCGTGCCGGCCTTGGCGCCGATGCCCGCGACCATGCATGACCGTGGTGGTGGCGATGACCAGGTCGAAGGCTTCGCCCGCCGCGATCCGTTTCTGCACCCCGCCCGCCGTGTCGCTGACCACCGTGACGGTGCCGCCGTGGCGCGCGCCGTAATCGGCCGCCAGCGCCCGCACCGGCATGGCCATGCCCGCGCCGGTCAGCACTTTGAGCTCCGCCGCGGACGCGGGCGCGGCCAGCAGGAACGCCAGGCATAGCGATGGGCCGACAGGCAGGCGCATGGATTTCGGCTCTCCCCCTCCCCCAAAACGCACCTCAGGGCGCACATCAAGGCGCACATATTGTCTTGTTGCGTGTGGGCCTCACGGGTTTTATCAACAGACCGGAAGGGCCGCAAACGGCCACGCGGCAGGGGCCATGGCATGAAAAGGTTTTTCGCAGGCGCAGCAATCGCGGTGTTGTCGCTGGCGCCGTTGCCCGCGTCGGCGGCGGAATGGAGCACCATCCTGCTGGAAAAGGTGGTCAATCGCACACCCGATCAGACCTGGGCCAAGATCGGGCCTTATTGCGCCATCGCCCAATGGCTGAAGGTCACCTGCGCCATCACCGCGGGCAACCAGGTCAGCGCCGGGACCAACCGTCTGCTCAACGGCAACAACAACGAAGTGATGGTGGCGTCCACGCCCTGGTCCTACACCTATGCCCAGCAGGCCTCGCCGATCTTCTATCACGGCACCCTGGCGGTGGAGCCGATGGACCGCGGCCGTCAGACCAAGATCGTCTATACGCTGTTCTACGACATCGAACCGCTCAAGACCAAGGACGAGCGCCAGGCCGACCGTGACCGCCGCACCCGGCGCTTCAGCGAGGCGCTGGACAATATGAAAGCCCTTGCCGAGTCCGACTAGGGCGCAAAATCAAAGAGAGAGCCATGATCGACGTTCTGCAAACCATGAATCTGCGCCCGGAAGTCCAGCCCGATCTGGAGGCGCGCTATCGTGTCCATGGCCCGGATGCGCCCGATTCGGTCAAGGCCAATATCCGCGGCCTGGTCACCAACGGCCATGCCGGCGCCAGCCGTGAACTGATCGACAGCCTGCCCAAGCTGGAGATCATCGTTTCCAGCAGCGTCGGCTATGACCATATCGATGTCGAATATGCCCGCTCCAAGGGCATTCCCGTCACCAACACGGCGGGCTCGCTGGATGACGATGTCGCCGATCTGGCCATCGCCCTGATGATCATGACGGCGCGCAAGCTGGTGCCCTCGGACAAATATGTCCGCGACAACCGCTGGGCCAAGGAAGGCGATTATCCGCTGCAGCGCCGCGCCAGCGGCAAGCGGGTGGGCATTCTGGGCCTGGGCCGCATCGGCAAGGCCATCGCCCGGCGCGCCGAAGCGATGGACAACACCATCGCCTATCACAGCCGCCGCGAAGTGGCGGACAGCCCCTACACATATTATCCCACCCTGGTGGAGCTGGCGAAGAACAGCGATTTCCTGGTGGTGGTGCTTCCGTCCTCGCCGGAAAGCCACAAGATCGTCAGCCAGGAGGTGATCGCGGCGCTGGGCCCCAGCGGGATCATCGTCAATGTCGCGCGCGGCACGGTGGTGGACGAAGACGTCCTGATCGCCGCCCTCCAGGCCGGCGCGCTGGGCGGGGCCGGGCTGGACGTTTTCTATGACGAGCCGCGCGTGCCGGAGGTCTTCTTCGGCATGGAGAATGTGGTGCTGATGCCCCATGTCGGCAGCGCCACCGTCGAGACCCGCCGCGCCATGAGCCAGCTGACCCTGGACAATCTGGACGCGCATTTTGCCGGAAAGAAGTTGTTGACGCCTGTTTAACAACCCCCTCCGGCTTCAACTTCCGCTCGGCTGCTCGGGCTCTCGCCCTCGCACGTGCCTCGCTCGTTGAAGCCACCTCCCCCTCCAATGCGCTTGCGCGCATGAGGGGGAGGGTGGCCTGTGCTGGCTCTTTCTAATTGTCATTCCCGCGAAAGCGGGAATCCAACTTCTTTTTTCCTGTCCCGGCCTCATCCTGAGCGTGTCGAAGGATGGCCGGGCCACGACGGCTGTCATTGCCGCTTGGCCGGGATGACAAAGGCGGGGAGGGGCGCGCTTTGCCGGTCGGCCCTCACCCCAAATTGCCGCCCCGGCAATTCATGCCTAACGCCGGATGGCCTTCAGGCAAAATTAATCCAGCATAAACAGCGACTTGTCCGGTTAATGGGCTGGCATGGCGGTTGCAAAAGCTCTGGCGGGCCATTCGCCCAGGGCCCGCAGAACGCGCGGTCCACCACCAGAAGAACGGAGAATATCCATGTCTTTTAGCGTCAACACCAACACCGGCGCGCAGGTCGCGCTGCAGTATCTGAACGCGACCCAGGGTCAGCTCGACATGACCCAGTCGCGCATCAACAGCGGCCTCAAGGTCGCGTCGGCGAAGGATGATGGCGCGATTTACGCTATCGCCCAGAACCAGCGCGGCTCTGTCGCCGGTTATCAGTCCGTGATCAGCAGCCTGAACAACGGCTCCTCGGCGATCGACGTTGCTCTTTCGGCGGGCCAGTCCATTTCGGATCTGCTGATCCAGTTGAAGCAGAAAGCGCTTGCCGCCGCCGATCCCTCGATCGACACGGCCAGCCGCCAGGCCCTGAACGCCAACTTCACGGCGCTGCGCGATCAGATTTCCACGATCGTGAAGAATGCCGTCTTCAACAACTTCAACCTGGTGGACGGTTCGACCACCAAGGTTCAGGCGCTGGCGTCCTCGGACGGCGCCCGCCGCATCACCACCCAGGCCCAGAACATGAGTCTGTCCGGGTCCATCGTCACCATCACCAAGACCGCCTCGATCTCGACCCAGGCCAAGGCCTCGGCCCTGATCGCCACGGTTCAGGCTTCGCTGACCAACGTCAACTCGGCCCTGGCCAAGCTGTCGTCGGGCGCCGCGAAGTTCTCGATCCAGGCGAACTTCACCCAGAAGCTGGCGGACACGCTGACCGCGGGCATCGGCAACCTTGTGGATGCCAACATGGCCCAGGAAAGCGCCCGTCTCCAGTCGCTGCAGGTGAAGCAGCAGCTGGGCGTGCAGGCTCTGTCCATCGCCAACCAGGCGCCGCAGACCATCCTGTCGCTGTTCGGCCGCTAAGACCCAAAGCTCTCTCAAGGGGCGTGAAAAGGGCGATGCTTCGGCATCGCCCTTTTTTATTCTGCACGGCCCGTCCCGCGCGCGCCTTCATCTTTGTTCACCATGTCCTGTTTCGGCATGGGGCATGTTTTATCCAGCATTTTCGCGGATTTTCGGACGCCCTTTCATAAAAGGCGGAACAAATTGCCGTGTCCGGCGGGCAGAATTTGCCCAGTCCCGGCAACAATTGCCGACCGCGCGGCAGGTGCGGAAAAATCCGCCGGGACCTTTTTTCCTCCCCGGCGCAAAATCGATGGTTGACCGAATCTGAATCGGCTCCGGCACGGCCTTTGCCTTTGTTCTTCCGGGCAAAACGCCCATCGCACAAAGACCAGAACGGAGAGACCACAATGCCTTTTAGCGTCAACACCAACACCGGCGCCGCTGTCGCGCTGCAGTACCTCTCGGCCACCCAGGGTTCGCTGGACCAGACCCAGTCGCGCATCAACAGCGGCATGAAAGTCGCCAATGCTCGCGATGACGGCGCGATTTACGCGATCGCCCAGAACCAGCGCGGCGTGGTGGCCGGCTATCAGTCCGTCCTCAACTCCCTCAACAACGGCACCTCCGCCATCGACGTCGCTCTGTCTGCCGGCCAGTCCATCTCGGACCTGCTGATCCAGATGAAGCAGAAGGCGCTGTCGGCCGCCGACTCCTCGCTGGATACGGCCAGCCGCCAGGCCCTGAACGCCAACTTCACCGCGCTGCGTGACCAGATCGGAACCATCGTGAAGAACGCGGTGTTCAACGGCTTCAACCTGGTGGACGGTTCGACCACCAGCATCCCCGCTCTGGCCTCGGCTGACGGCGCCCGCCGCATCACCACCTCGGCCCAGAACATGAAGCTGTCGGGCTCGATCGTGACCTTGAAGAACACCAACACGATCTCGACCCAGGCCAAGGCCTCGACCCTGGTCGCCACCATCCAGGCCTCGCTGACCAACGTCAACTCGGCCCTGGCCAAGCTGTCGTCGGGCGCCGCGAAGTTCTCGATCCAGGCGACGTTCGCCCAGAAGCTGTCCGACACCCTGACCACGGGCATCGGCAATCTGGTGGACGCCAACATGGCGCAGGAAAGCGCCAAGCTGCAGTCCCTGCAGGTGAAGCAGCAGCTGGGTATCCAGGCGCTGTCGATCGCCAATCAGGCGCCGCAGACCATTCTCTCCCTGTTCCGCTAAGCCAGGGCATGGGCGGGGCTTCTTCTTCCTCTGGGAAGGCCCGCCCATCGTCCACCGCAGCGGAACGACCGTAAGAATACGGCGTCCGCCCCGGGGCGAAGGGAACATCTTCTGGTGGGTCGTAGCGAAAGGCAGGAAGCCGGGGGGCTTTCTGCCTTTCGTGATTCTGGATTCTTTTTTGTTGAACCCCCTCCGGTTTCAACTTCCGCTCGGCTGCTCGGGCCCTCCGGCCCTCGCACATGCCTCGCTTGTTGAAACCACCTCCCCCTTTGGATGGGCTACGCGCCTAAGGGGGAGGTGGGCCTCTGGAATGCCTTCACCTGTCATTCCCGCGAAAGCGGGAATCCAACTTTCTTTAATGTCCCGGCCTCACGTCGTGCCTACCGGCACGACGTTGCGGCGTTCGGCCGGGCGGAAGGTCCACCGGACCTTCCGCTAATCCGGCCTCACCCCCTCCGGTTTCAGCTTCCGCTCGGCTGCTCGGGCTCTCGCCCTCGCACATGCCTCGCTCGTTGAAACCACCTCCCCCTTTGATGACGCTACGCGCATAAGGGGGAGGCGGGTCTCTGGAATTCGTGGTGAGGGTTAAACCGCGCCGATGGAAAAGCGGAAGCGGCGCGGGCCGTTTCCGTAAGCGCCGGTCATGGTTGCACCCTGGCGCAGGCGCCGGTCACGCGGTCCTGATCCGGATCAGGGCCAGCGCGTCATTGGCCGCTTTCAGCGCCGCTTCGCGCGTCTCCGCGCTGGCCAGCACCATGGCGGCGCTGGGCCGCTTGTCGCCGGCGGGCGGGATCACATCGCCCTGCCGCGCCGTCACCACCACCTCGGCGATGCCGGGAATCCGGCGGGCTTCTTCGGCGCCGCTGACCGACACCACGGTGCCGGGATCGGGAAAGGCATAGCGCTGGATCACCGCATCCTGGCGGCGCGGCGTCAGTTCGTCGGGCGAGACCGGCTCGCCCAGCGCCAGCTTGATGGCGGCGCCGATGAAATCCACCCCGGTGTTCAGCGGGATTTCCCGGGTGCAGAAAAAACCGCCCGACAGACGGGCCGCCAGTTCGATGACATAGGGCTCGCCCTTGTGCACCACGATGTCGCCCTTCACCGTGCCGTGGGTGATGCCCATGGCGGCGGCGGCGCGGCCCACCAGTTCCTTCACCTTCTGCTGGATATTGTCCGGCAGGCGGCTGGGCAGGTCGCCGCCATTCTCGATGAAAAAGGGCGCATAGCGATCGAGGAATTCATAGTTGCGGTCGGAGAAGCCCGGCGTATGGCAGACGCCGTCCAGCACGATGGATTCAGTGGAAACCTGGGGGCCGTCCAGATACTGCTCCACCATCACTCGTTCGCTGGGCGAATGGGAGCGGGCCAGCAGGAAGGCCTTTGCCAGGTCCTCGACCTGCGCCACCCGCTGCACGCCGCGGCTGCCGCGCGAATCCACCGGCTTGATGACCAGATCGCGGCCGCGCTCGATGGCCAGGCGCTGCAGTTCCTGCGGCGTGGAGACTTCCGAGAACCAGGGAATGTTCACCCCGGCGCTGCGGAAACATTTCTTCATCGCCAGCTTGTCGCAGGCCAGTTCGGCGACATGCACCGGCAGGCCGGGCAGGCGCAGGCGCTGGGCCACGGTGGCGGCGGTGACCGGCGCGTCGGCGGCGACACAGATCACGCCATCAATCTTGCGAATCTTGCGGCTGTAGCGTTCGGCGGCGGCGGCGGTTTCCGTGGGACCGTAGACATCGGCGATCAAACAGGAATCGGCGAAGGCAAAGCCCGGCGCCTGCGGGTCGCGGTCGGACACCACCACGGTGTGGCCCATTTCCTTGGCGCGGCGGGCGGCGTCCGCCGCCTCGATGCCGCCGGAGATGATCAGAAGGGTCTTACCCCCGGGATTGGCCGGTTCCATCAGAAATACCTATTCATCAGAAATACAGGCCCCCGTTCACATTCAGCGTCTGGGCGGTGATGTAGCTGGCGGCGTCCGACGACAGGAACACCACCGCATCGGCCACTTCCTGCGGCGTGCCCATGCGTTTGAGCACGATGGTTTCGGCGGCCTTCTGCACGGCGGCGGAGGCCATGCCGGCGGCGGCCATCTCCGAGGCGATCAGCCCCGCCGCCACGGTGTTGGAACGGACCTTGGCGCTGGCGCCGAAACGGGCGATCACCTGGGCCAGCGAGATCAGCCCCGCCTTGGAGGCGGCGTAATGGGCGGTGCGCGGGCCGCCATACTGGCCGGAGACCGAGCCGATATGGGTGATGGCGCCGCCGCCCGCCTCTTTCAGCAGCGGCAGGAAAACCTGCGACACCACAAAGGGGCCTTTGAGATTGGCGTCCAGGATCATGTCCCAGTCGGTATCGCCGATCTGGTCGAAATCGGTGGGCTTGTTGATGCCGGCATTGTTGACCAGCACCTGCACCGGGCCGAAGGCGCGGGCCTGGCTAGCCGCCTGTTCCACCGACAGCCGGTGGGTGACATCCATCTGTACCGCCAGGGCGCGGCGGCCCCTGGCCTCGATGGCCTTGGCGACCTCATGCGCCGCGCCGTGATTGTCGCGATAGGTCAGGATCACATCGGCTCCGGCCTCGGCCAGGCCCAGGGCGATGGCCGCGCCGATGCCGCGCGAGCCGCCGGTGACCACGGCGCATTTGCCCAAAAGGGAGAAGCGGGCGTTCATGCGCGGGTGCGCTTGCGGGCCAGCGCCCGGCGCGCGGCGGCGGCGATATGAGGCGCGGCGATCCCGTAGTGATGCGCCAGCTCCTCCGGCTCGCCGGATGCGCCGAACACATCCTTCACGCCGACGAATTCCACCGGGCAGGGATGGGTGGCGGCCAGCGCCTCACTCACCGCGCCGCCCAATCCGCCATGGATATTGTGATCTTCCGCCGTGACGATGGCGCCGGTCTCCCGCGCGCATTTTTCCACCAGTCCGGCGTCGATCGGCTTGATGGTGGCCATGTTGACGACGCGGGCCGAAATCCCGTCGGCGGCCAGCAAGTCGGCGGCGGCCAGGGCGCGCGCCACTTGCGTGCCGCAGGCGATGAGGGTGAGGTCATCGCCCTCCCGGATCACCTGGCCCTTGCCGATGGTGAAAGTGTGATCGTCACCGAAAATGCGAACCGACGGGCTGCGGCCGGTCCGCATATAGACGGGGCCGTCGAATTCCAGGATGGCGCGGGTGGCCAGCGCCATTTCGGTGGCGTCGGCGGGCGAGATCACGGTCATGCCGGGAATGGCGCGGAAGGCGGCCAGGTCTTCCAGCGCCTGGGCGCTGCCGCCGTCGGGGCCGACATCCAGGCCGGGATGACTGGCCACAATCTTGGCGTTGCGCCGGGCATAACCCAGCGACAGCCGCGCCTGTTCGATGGCGCGCAGGCAGAAGACGGCGAAGGTGGTCACCACCGGCACCAGCCCCACCGCGGCCATGCCGCCCGCCGCCGACATCATGTTCTGCTCGGCGATGCCGAACTGCACGAAACGGTCGGGATGCGACTTGCGGAAATGATGCACCCCGGTGCCGCCCGCGATATCGGCGTCCAGCACCACCAGCTTGGGGAACTCGTCGGCCAGCGCCGACAGCGCTTTGCCGAAGGCTTCGCGCAGGGAATCGCCATTGGCGGCGATCAGGGCCGGAGCCGTAGCAGTCGCGGTAGCGTCAGACATCCAGGAAATCCTTTTTCTCGGCTTCGCTCGCGCCCAGCGCGTCCAGCGCCTCTTGCGCCTGCTGGGGCGTGAACTTCACGCTGCCGTGCCAGAGCGGGATATTCTCCATATAGGGAACGCCCTTGCCCTTGACGGTATGGGCGATGATCACGCTGGGTTGCGGCGTGGTTCCGGCATGGCGCAGGGCGGCCAGGATGGCGGCGATGTCATGGCCGTCGATCTCCTGCACATCCCAGCCGAAGGCGCGCCATTTGTCGGCCAGCGGCTCCAGCCGCATGATGGCGTCATTGCTGTTGTCGCTTTGCAGCTTGTTGTAGTCGATCACCGCGGTCAGGGCGCCCAAGCCGTGATGGGCGGCCGCCATGGCGGCTTCCCACACCTGGCCTTCCTGCAATTCGCCGTCGCCCAGCATGGTATAGACGCGGGCCGGGTTCTTCTGGATCCTCAAGCCGATCGCCATGCCGATAGCGACCGAGATGCCCTGGCCCAGGCTGCCGGTGGAGGTTTCCACCCAGGGCAGGTCCAGCACATGGGGATGGCCCTGGAAGGGGGAATTCAGCTTGCGCAGACGCAACGCATCCTTGGCGTCGCAGAAGCCGTAATAGGCCCCCACCGCATAGAGCGCGGGCGCGGCATGGCCCTTGGACAGCACGAAACGGTCGCGCCGGGGATCGTCCACCCCGCGCGGCGAGACGTTCATCTCCGCGCCATACAGGCAGGCGAACAGGTCGGCGCTGGACAGCGCGCCGCCGGGATGGCCGGACCCGGCATGATAGATGCTGGCGATGGAATGCATCCGGACAAAGCGCGCCGCCTGCCCCAATCCGGCTTCAATGCGGGCGGCGTGGTCGTTGGCGGAAGCGGGATCGGCCTTGAGGCGGGCCTGCATGGTCATGGGTGTGTCCTTCAGGCCGCGCTGCTGAGGCGGGCGCGCGCCAGCAGGTCGGCATAGAGAATGATCCGGGCGCGGGGTGCGCGGGCTTTCACGTCGCGCACGATCTCGTCGGCGAAGAAGCGCGACATCACCACCACCGTATCGGCGGCGTGGTCGTTCAGGTCGTCGGGCGTGGCCAGCGCCACGCCATGCCGTTCCGGCATGTGTTTCTTGAGATTGGCGTCGATCAGCAGCGCAAGCTGGGCCGGATCGAACCCGCCCTCGCGCACCAGAAGGTCGAACAGCCGTCCGGCCCCCCACAAGGCGATGCGGCGCGGATGGAGGCCGCGCAGTTCCCGCGCCGCCCCGGCCAGCGCCATCCGGTTGCGGGCGCGGGCGGCCTGATAGCGCGCCAGCAGGTCGCGGGCTTGCGCCACTTCGCCGGGGTCGGCGGCGATGACGTCCTGGGATGCGCCGCTCTTGCGGGCGACGAACAGCAGGTTGGTCAGATCGGCGGGATCGTTCTGCTGAATGATCGTGAACCCGGCGGCCTCGATCATGCGCGACAGGGTGCGGGCGGTGAAATGGAACAGATGCTTGTCGATGAACCATTCCTCGGCAATGTCCTCGGTGCCCACCAGCGCCAGGTTGGGCGCGTCCAGCACCAGCAGGCCGCCGTCCTTCAGCACGCGGGCATGGTCCTTCAGGGCGGCGAAGGCTTCGCCCAGATGCTCGATGGTGTGGCAGGAATGGACGATATCGAAGGTGGCGGCGGGCAGGGTGACGGCCTCGAGGCGGGCGCGCACCAGTGCCGTGCGGGGCAGGTCGGCGCAGGAGTTGGCGAAGCGTTCATCCGGTTCCAGCGCGGTCAGCGCGGCGTTGGGCGCGGCCTCCAGAAAGGCGTGGGCAAAGCTGCCCCGGTTGGAGCCGACATCCAGCAGCGCCAGCGGCGCGGACAGGTCGCACTGTCCGGCCAGCGCCGCCAGCGCCGCCTGGGTGCGGAAACCCTTGCCGTAACGGACATTGCCCCAGTCGGCGCCGCCGGAGACGGCGGCGGCATGGCGTTCCTTGGTGCGGGCGATGCGCGGCGCGCTTTGCACCAGACCGCAATGGGTGCAGACATAGACTTTCAGCCCCCGCTGCGTGCCTTCGGGCACATAGGCGCAATCCAGCGATTCGTGACGGCAAAAGTCGCAAGCAAGCGGCATAACCCGGCCCCGGGAAGATTCCGGTAACCATGTTCGTCCGCCGATGGTTAACGGCTCAATAATTCACGGCATATTCGGCGCGGCCGCCATAGCCCAGCCGGTCCAGCATCGCGCCGGCAATGGCCTGGAACTGGGCGCGCTGGACGGCGTCCAGCATCCGGTCCTCGGGGCGGTTCACATTGTGGGGCCGGGCGAAGACGGAGAAATCACCGTCCGCATAGGGCAGGTCCAGAAATCCGTACAGATCGCGCACCAACACGGGCGATTCGCGCAGGTCTTCCAGCCGGACGAACAGTGTTCGGCCGGCGGGCAGGGCCGCCAGCGCGGCTTGCGCCACCCGGTTCACCTCGGCCCAATGCCAGGCGATGCGCTGAAACTGGTCGAAGCGGCGGAAATCCGCCGCCAGGGGATCGTCCCGGCGCGGCACCGGCCACCAATAGGGCTTTTCGGGCGGCGGCATCGCGCCGATCCCGTCATAAAACATCTGCATCGCCGCATTGGAGCGGTCGTCGTAGTTCTCGGCGCCCAGCTTGTGGAAATAGGAACTGGCGACTTTGCGCCCATCGCGCACCAGATGGACGAAGCGCGCGTTGGGAAACAGCGCCGCCAGATCGGGAATCAGCCAGCTCAGCTTGTTGGACGAATCACCCCAATGCGTGCCCCGGCTGTGCGCCACCGCCGCGCCATAGGTGTCGCGCAACAGGTGGCGGGTCTGGGCTTCATCCAAAAGGCCCAGATAGCGTTTCACCGCCAGCGGCTGGGTGATCTGCACCGCATATTCATGGTGCATCTCCACGCCCGGCTTGGTGGACAACGCCTTGTGCAGCATCGCCGTACCGCTGCGGCCGGAGGACACGATAAAGAAAGGAAGGGTCACGGCTTGACCGCGATCACCACCGCCTCGCGGCCGATGCCCAGCTTGGCCAGCGCGCGATAGAAGTCGCGCCGGGTTTCCTTCATGCCCGCCGCTTCCAGCGCGAAATCGAACCGCTTGCGCTTGTTGTGACAGACGCGGCCCAGCGCCGGATCGGTGGTGTAATTGTCGCCCATCATCAGGAAGGCTTCCATCGGAAAGCTGGTGGTGCGGTCCTTGACCGTCAGCCCCAGCCCCTCGATCAGCGCCGCCAGCGAGTCGAAATCGAAATAGTTGAGATGATGCGGCGGCGCCACCCACCAGTCGCCGGTCTGGGCCGCACCGCGCGCCGCGATCTGCAAGGGCGAGAAATCGTTGGGCACGCCCACACACAGCACGCCGCCGGGCGTCAGCAGCGCAATCGCCGCGGTCAGGATGGCGGTGGGATCGGGCACATGCTCCAGCACATTGGTCAGGTTGACCGCATCGAAGCGGCCCCCCGATGAGATAAGCGACGGCGCCAGCGCCGCGTTGAAAAAGCCTTCGGTGACGGCGGCGCCCAGTCCGCGCGCATGGGCGGCGGCCTGGCGCGACGGCTCCACGCCATGCCCCTCCCAACCGCGCGCGATGGCGGTTTTCAGGAAGAAGCCGGGACCGCAGCCGATATCCAGGATGCGCCTGCGGATTTTTGGATGGCCTACCGCTTCGCTACTTGAGGCCGATGCACCGAGCAATTTTTCAAAACTGTCCAGCCGGTCGTTCTGCGCCAGCTCGAACCAGGGCTGGTCCTCGCCCGCATGGGCGATGAAGCTGGGTTTTTCCTCGGCATAATAATTTTCGCGGTATTCCCGCTCCAGCGCGGCCGCGTCGGGCAGCGGCAGGGCATGACGAAAGCCGCAGGCGAAACATTCGATGATGTTGTGATGATTGGCGTGCGCGATGCGCGGGCCGTTGTGACGGCCATCCTGCAGATATTCCGATGGGCTCGCCGCGTGACTCATGCGAATTGTTCCCTCGCCATTAACCGCTTCTTA
>ERZ778028.2585-NODE-2585-length-12631-cov-4.188375_pt1 | contig 12631 bp, 9 predicted proteins | sample MGYA00375758_ERZ778028 | MGnify/ENA primary metagenome ERZ778028 (study PRJEB29350, sample SAMN05389828) | bioreactor metagenome | isolation source: Thiocyanate bioreactor | place: South Africa: University of Cape Town | collected 2014-03-17 ... | reverse complement strand
TGCTCGCAAAGCTCAACAGAACATTCAGCCGGAGCATTTCCCTGCTTCCACAGCACTTCGTTGAAATAACGCTGGGTAAGCTCAGCGTCTTCCGTCCACCACAACCGGATGGGCGACATATCGTGTGTGGAAGTGGTGCACACGCTCAGAAATGGAATTTTATGGAGGGGTTCAAAAGCCACGTTCGGTGATTTGGGCATACGTTCTATTTCAAGGCTCAAAATGTCGAGTTCTTTCATCACTTCGGGAACGCAAGCAGGAATCATTCCCAAATCCTCGCCACAAGCCAGCATACCGGTGGCGTGAAGCAATTCGGGCAACTTTTTCATCGATTCCACCTTCCAAAATTCGTTGTGGCGGTGATAATAGAAATCTTCATAAAGTCGCGCGAATGCTGGCTGCTGATGTTCATCCAAGGCTGAAAAGCATTTGCTCAGATAGGCTGAAATCCGGGGATGGAATCTGTCCGGCTGCCGTTTGTCACGGATAAACAAAACCTCGTCGGAAAACAGCAGTAGCTGCTCCATCAAGGATGGATTCCCGCCGGGCTTTTCATCCGAAAAACACGCTTGAATGCGAGCTTGGGTGGCCCATTCCTTTTGCAAGCAAAAAGTCCCGTCCTCTCTCTTCTGTAAAAAAGTCCCGATCGCTTCTTGGTAGTTGCTGCCGAACAAGGTTTTGGCATCTTCTTCCCGCATGGACGGAAATGTCAGGGATTCTTCATCGAACCGGAAACCATAAGCCTCAATCTCCTCCTTCGAAAACGGAAGTGCAGGGCTAAAATGCCCCAGCAAAGCGTGAACAGCCGAACGGGGTATTTCCCATATCCGGAAAAATCCCAAGATGTGGTCGATGCGGTAAGCATCAAAGTAGTCGGCCATTTTCGAGAAGCGTTTTTTCCACCAAGCATAACCATCTTTGGCCATTTCCGCCCAATTGTAGGTGGGAAATCCCCAATTCTGGCCCAGCACGGCAAAATCGTCGGGCGGAGCACCTGTCTGAGTATCAAGATTGAAAAGCTGTGGATCGGTCCACGCATCCACGCTGAATGGATTCACCCCGATGGGAATGTCCCCTTTCAGGATCACCCCGTGTGAACGGGCATAGTCTCGGACATCAGAAAGCTGCTTGTCCAAGAGGTATTGAGTGAAATAGATTTTGTCTTTTTCCCTTTCAATTTGGTTTTCCTTTTCTATCCAATTTTCCAATTTCGAGGCATTGTATATCGAAAAATCAGGCCAGTTCCGGAAATCGGCGCAACCGTTCAGATCCCGAAGGATGCAATAACAGGTATATGGGAAAAGCCATTCTTGGTTTTTTTCGACAAATGCCCGGAACTCTTCCGAGGCAAGAACTCTGTCTGCTATTTCACTGAACAAATCGTCGATATAGTTTCTTTTCAACGCCATCACCTGCTCATAGTCCATCTCGGGTAGAGCGTCAAGCAAATCTCCCCGACGGCGGTATTCTTGTTTCTTTGCTTCGTCCTTCAACGGAAATTCGTCCAATCCCAAATACACTGGATGAAGGGCATAGATCGAGACTGCATTGTAGGGATAGGAGTCACGCCAAGTATGGTTGTTGGTGGTGTCGTTGATCGGAAGAATCTGAATGATCTTTTGCCCGGTGAGGGCAGCCCAATCCACCATCTTTTTCAAGGAAGGAAAATCCCCTACCCCATAGCTTTCTTCCGAACGTAATGAAAACACCGGAATAGCGACTCCACTCGCCTTGAAAGGAGCCTGAAGAGAAGAAGCATCCAAATTTACTATGGAAGCATCTGCAAACTCCGGCCTGCGGTTCGCTCCAGCTTCCCAAAACGCTATTTCATTCGTACTTTTGTCATAAACAGCTAACTTGTATTCTACATCTTCCGAAAACGACTGTCTTGGCAAAGGCAACCACCATTCGCCGTAAGCCACTGCAATAAAACGAGGTGCAGCATCCGCTTTCCAGTCTCCGATAAGATCTTTGTTTCCACAAAGGATTAATTCTTGGAATGGCTCCAGAAAAAGCGACTCCACACGAAAAAGGATGGTATCCGGAAGTTCAACTCGAGGCATCGGCCGGATTTCTTGGCGAAAAAAGCTGTGCCTGAATGGCTCTGTCTCGAAATACGAAGGAACAGCAGTATCCTTCCAAAAATCCAGGATAGTCAGATCGTTGGAGCTATCCATCCCGGGCAGTGAATGGCTTCCTGCAGGCTCACGAGAGAAGATTTGTCCGTTTTCCCAAATCTGGTAGGAATATTTTCGGTTCAAAGTTTCCGTCTCTACCACCCAAATTCCCGGAGCGATGCAGGCGAGCGGTAATAGTTCGCCGCTATTTTCGGAAGCACAAACAAAGACGGTTTGTCCCCATTGCGTGGGGCAGTATAAAATGAGGTGGATTTTCATTCAGTTTGATATTTTAAGAGGCAAGATAGCAAAAGAAAAGATGCGAACAGGTGAATTTTGGAAAGTTTTTCTTATCATCCAGTAAGAGTTTTTCGTTAGAAGCACTGTCTATCTCAAGAAAAAAAACAGTGCGATGAGCTTTTGTTTAAAATCATATTTCTAAATTTTTCACCCAATTGCCTCTTCTTACAGCGTAAATCAGTCCATCCTGGTATTCTTCATTTTTCCAGAAAAGCTTTTCGATGGAGGCTTCCAATTGAAAGCCATTCTTCTCGAGCACGCATTGCGAAGCAATGTTTGCTGCAAACACCGTAGCATATACGCGATCAATCGGGTATGTGTCGAATGCAAAATTCACCATTTGACGCACAGCCCGGCTGATGATACCTTTTCCCCAGAAAGGCTCGCCAAGCCAATAACCAAGCTCGGCATTTTTTTCCATAATGTCTGTTTGCGGATGCACTCCAATTCCGCCAATCGCTTCACCATTGACTTCAATGGCGAATATATGGATCGGCTTATCGGCATTTGCAAACCGAATAAACGTTTTTGCGGAATCTTCAGTATAAGGATATGGAAATATATTGGCCAAATACCTGGCAATGTTCCAATTATTTCCATACTTTACCAGACTAAGCGAATCATCCGGATTCCATGGGCGGAGTACAAATTCCATTTTGAGCGACGTTTTACGGACAAGCAACTATTCCTTTCTTATAATTTATCCAGAGCCTGGCGCAAGTCACGTTTAAGGTCTTCCACCCCTTCCAAGCCAACCGAAAGGCGCAACAGGTTGTCCTCGATGCCCATTTTTTCTTTCATATCCTTGGAAAATGTTCCGTAGATCGTAGAATATGGGTGAATGATTAACGATTTGTTGTCGAATAGGTTGGTCGCACGGCGAATCACCTGCAAGCGATCCATCAACTGGTAGCATTTCTCTTGCGATTCGAGGTTGAAGGTAATCATCGCACCGGGTTTCGTGGTGAACATTTTGTCGGAAATGGCCTTGTAAGGCGAAGATTCCAATGCGGTGTAACCCACTTTTTTCACTTCGGGCTGCGCCTCCAAGAAGGTAGCCACTTCGTATGCCGCATCCGAAACCGCTTTGAAGCGAAGTTCCAGCGTTTCCATGCCAAGCGATTGCAAGTAAGCCACATCCGGATCCATGCAGGCACCGAAGTTGCGGGCAATTTCGCGCTTCAAGCGAAACGAGAACTGCGACATTTCCGGTGTTTTCCCATACATCCCGAGGATTTTGTTCTTCCGCCAATTGAAAGTCCCGTAATCGAGGATGGCTCCACCGATGCTGGTGGCCCCGCCGGAAATATATTTTGTGGTGGAAACCACTTCTATGTCTGCCCCAAACTTGGCTGCTGAAAAACCGCACCAGGGTACAATGGTCGAATCCACGATCATCGGCACGTTTTTAGCTCTTAGGATAGGTGATATTTTCTCCAAATCGGCAATTTCGGTGTGCGGATTGGTAATCAGTTCGCAGAAAAATGCCACGGTGTTTTCATCGATGGCAGCCTCGATTTCTTCCAAACTATCGGTGTTCACCATGCGGGCCTCCACGCCAAGTGCGGCCAGGGTGAACTTGAAGAAAGAGAACGTATTCCCGAACAAGTGGGGGGAGGTGACAATGTTGCAACCCGAATACACTATCGTCATCAGTGCATTTGAAATGGCAGCCATTCCCGAGGCTACCGCCTGCACGTTTTGCGCACCAGAAGCCGCTTTTATCTTGTTTTCAAGGTTTTCCACGCTTGGGTTGGTAATCCGCGTGTAGGTGTGGGATGGGATTTCCTCCCGGTTTTGGAAGGCGGCTGCAATGCTCTCCGAATCAGCAAATTCGAAAGCTGCATTGCGGTAAATGGGCAAGGTGATGGCCCCATGAATATCTTTTTTTCTGAATGGTTCGGCAATCACGCGTGTCGAAAAACTTTCCTGCTGACAATCTGATTCTGTTTTATCCATTTCTTCTCCTTTGATACTTAAAAATAACTCGATTAGAAAATTTTCTCAAAGGTACGTCATTGTTTAAAAAAAGACAAAGGTATTTGTGCGAAAAACGCCTCGAAGTGACTCAAGATGGCAAGTTCAAATTTCAAGATATTGCGGGGATTATTATTTGGTTGATTTCAGGAATACAAGCAGTCAAAAAACATGCCATTTTGTCACAGAACAACCTTTGGCAAATATTTTGCACGAGAGATAAAAAGCAAATAGCAAAACAAAAATATTAACTATATGAATTTCAATAATTATACTATCAAATCGCAAGAAGCCATACAAAAGGCTGTAGAGATTGTAAGGGACAAAAACCAACAGGTGATTGAACCGGCACACATTCTTTATGCTGCAATTTTGTCAGGAGAAAATGTTATCAATTTCCTGTTTCAAAAATTAGGAGCAAACCCGCAATATTTGAATTCGTTGCTCGAAAAGCAAATCGAATCGTATCCCCGTGTCAGCGGCGGCGAACCTCAATTGAGCCGTGAAGCAAACGCAGCCTTGACCAAGGCGGAAGGCTATGCCAAAAAGATGGGTGACCAATACGTTTCCATCGAGCATATCTTGCTGGGCATTTTGGCCGAAAAAAGCACTGCTTCGCAGATGTTGAAGGATTTGGGCATCAACGAGAAAGATCTCACGGCAGCCATCAACGAATTGCGCAAAGGTGAAAAAGTGACCAGCCAAAGTGCCGAAGAAACCTACCAATCATTGGAAAAATATGCCATCAACCTCACCAAACGGGCACACGAAGGCAAGCTCGACCCGGTGATCGGCCGTGACGAAGAGATCCGCCGTGTGCTGCAAATATTGAGCCGACGCACAAAAAACAACCCGATCCTGATCGGCGAGCCAGGTGTCGGAAAAACGGCCATTGCCGAAGGTTTGGCGCAACGTATCATGCGGGGTGATGTTCCCGAAAATCTGCGCAGCAAGCAAATCTATTCCTTGGACATGGGAGCCTTGGTGGCCGGTGCAAAATACAAGGGTGAATTTGAAGAACGACTGAAGTCAGTGGTGAATGAAGTGACCAAAGCCGAAGGAGAAATCATCCTCTTCATCGATGAAATACACACATTGGTGGGTGCTGGCAAAAGCGAAGGAGCTATGGATGCAGCCAACATTTTGAAACCGGCTTTGGCTCGTGGAGAATTGCGGGCAATCGGAGCAACCACACTGAACGAGTACCAAAAATATTTTGAGAAGGACAAGGCACTCGAACGCCGTTTCCAGACCGTGATGGTGGATGAGCCAAGCGAATTGGACGCCATTTCTATCCTGCGTGGGTTGAAAGAAAAATACGAAAACCACCACAAGGTGCGTATCATGGACGAAGCCATCATCGCTTCGGTGCAGCTATCGAGCCGCTACATCACCGACCGTTTTTTGCCAGACAAGGCCATCGACCTGATGGACGAAGCAGCTGCCAAACTCCGGATGGAAGTGGATTCGGTGCCGGAAGAATTGGACGAAAAAAGCCGCCGCATCGCCCAGTTGGAAATTGAACGGGAAGCCATCCGCCGCGAACACGACAAAGACAAAGAGGCCCGGTTGACGGAAGAAATTGGCCGCTTGAAAGAGGAAGAAAAAGACATGAAGGCCAAATGGCAAGCCGAGAAGGAGGTCATCAACCGCATCCAACAAAATAAGCAGGAGATTGAAAACGTGAAGTTTCAGGCAGAAAAGGCCGAACGAGAAGGCGACTACGGCAAAGTAGCCGAATTACGCTACGGCAAGCTGCGCGAATTGGAAACCGAAATCGGCAAATTGCAAGAACAGCTTCATGCCATGCAGAGGGGCAATGCCATGATTAAGGAAGAGGTGGATGCCGTGGATATTGCTGACGTGGTATCCCGCTGGACGGGCATTCCGGTCAACAAGATGCTCCAAAGCGAGCGCGACAAGTTGCTCAACCTCGAAGATGAACTCCACAAGCGTGTGGTAGGCCAAGAGGAGGCCATCACTGCGATTTCTAACGCCATCCGCCGGAGCCGGGCTGGATTGCAAGACCCGAAACGACCGATTGGTTCATTCATCTTCTTGGGGACAACGGGTGTCGGTAAAACGGAATTAGCCAAGGCATTGGCAGAGTTTCTGTTCGATGACGAAAACATGATGACCCGAATCGACATGAGCGAATATCAGGAAAAATTCAGTGCAACCCGTTTGATCGGTGCGCCTCCGGGATATGTCGGCTACGACGAAGGTGGCCAATTGACTGAAGCCATCCGCCGGAAACCGTATTCAGTGGTGCTGTTCGACGAAATCGAAAAAGCACATCCCGATGTGTTCAATATCTTGTTGCAGGTGCTCGACGATGGACGACTCACCGACAACAAAGGACGTGTCGTGAACTTCAAGAACACGATCATCATCATGACTTCCAACATGGGTTCGCAATTGATCCGCGAAAATTTCTCGCAGATGACAACCGCAAACCACGATTTACTGGTGGAAAAAACCAAAAACGAGGTGCTCAACATACTGAAATCGGCCGTTCGCCCAGAGTTCCTGAACCGCATTGACGAGATCATCATGTTCGAACCATTGACTCAAGGGAATATCGAGCAAGTAGTCCGCATCCAGCTAGGTGGCATCGAGAAAATGCTGGAAGGCAATGGAGTGACACTTCAATTCTCGGACAAGGCGATCCGAAAGATTGCCCAATTGGGCTACGACCCCGAATTTGGTGCACGCCCCGTGAAGCGTGTCATCCAGCGGCTTGTACTCGACAACCTGTCGAAGAAGTTGCTGGCCCAAACCATCGACCGCGCAGTACCGATTGTGGTGGATGAGGTGAATGGAGAATTGGAATTTAGGAATTGAATTCCCTTATATTATAATGCCTGGCAAGTTTTGAGGAGAAAACTTGCCAGGCATTTTATTTTATCAAAAGTCTATCCTTGAATTACCTTGCGTCAAACACAAATGGCAACACAACATACGATTTGATCGGATTGCCATTCACATCGAAAGCTGGCACCCATTTGGGAAAATTCCAAATGGCGCGCAACACGCTTCTATCAAAATTCGGCGATACAGACTGCATGAGGATCGTCTCCTCAATTTCGCCCTGTTCATCCACCAAAAATTTAACAACTACAGTTGCACGGATGGTTTTTTCTTCACGTGGATACGCCACATTTTCATTGAAATACTCCAGAAGAGCTTCTTCCCCACCCGGAAATTCCGCAGTACTACCTACTACGTAGGAATTGTCATCGGCATACTTTTTGTCGGCCAGCAAAGGTGTCGCATTATCCTCCGAAATTACCGAGAGGCGCTTTAGATTCGAACTACCCGAGCCCTCCTTGGCATCGTTCATGGCCATAAAATTAGCTTGCGGTCCAAGGGTCAATGTGTTTGATCGTTTTGGCGAATCGGGCCTGTTCTTCAAACTTTTGCTATTGGAAACAGCAAAGCTTGTTGCTGGAATCATCAATGCTAAAAGAAAAGCAAAGAAACAAGGTTTAATAACAAGCTTATTCATAATCAAAATCTCTACTATTGGGAAACTACAGATTAATTTACTAAAAGAGACAAATACTTATCTAAATAAGACGTAAATATAGACAAATTTTCAGATAATAGAAATTCATCAGACAAAAAATGAAGAAAAAATCAAAAAACAAAATATCCCGACCAGCCCCCATCATTCTCCCAAAATCCATTCCCCCATCTTCAAATCGATGGGGTTGGTTATTTTTATATTATTTGTCTCGCCCTCCACCAAACTAATCCGGTGTCCCCAATATTCTACCACCGAAGCATCATCCGTGAAGATCTGCTGGAAGGGAACATCATAAGCCTTTTTTAGTAAATCCACCGAAAAAACCTGTGGCGTTTGCACCAAACGCAAACAGCTCCTGTTCAAAATCCGACTGCCCCCATCCGGTTCAAGTATCCGGCAACTATCAGTCATTGGGACAACGGGAATGGTAGCCTGTTTTTTTTCGGCATCGCCAAAGCAGGAAGCAATCAGTTTTTCGGAAGCAAAAGGACGCGCCCCATCGTGTACGGCAACATAGCCGGAATGGATTTTCTCCAAACCATTTTTCACCGAATGAAAACGAGTTTCTCCGCCAAACGCAATCTCATGGGCAACTGCGAAATGATAGTGGGAACAAAGTCCCGACCAATAATCAAGGAAACTTTCCGGCAACACAAGAACAATATGAATATCACGCCTGTATTTTGCAAAGGCTTCGAGAGTCCACATCAGGACAGGTTTTCCTCCAATGGGAAGAAATTGCTTGGGAATATCAGTTCCCATGCGCAAGCCTTTTCCTCCTGCCACGATGATTACGTGTTTGTCGCTCATGCCTCCAAGTCTTTGAGTACGTTTTTCAATTCTTCGTCAGCCTTGAAGAGCTTTCCCCGGCAAAGGGATATCAGTTCGGATGCCTTCTTCACTTCTGCCGAAAGGTCGTCCACATCCATCTCCTCTTTTTCGATGCGGGCCAAAATCGATTTCAATTCGGCAACTGCTTCGTTATATGATTTTTCTTTTTTAGCCATTAATTTATTTTTTTACTAATAATCCTTCCTCATCTCTCTACTCTCTTCACATCCACACTTCCATCTGCCATCCGAACCTGCAGGTCGTCACCCACTTCAATTCCGTTCACACTTTTCACGATCTTGTTGTTTTTCAACACCAAAGCATATCCTTTCCTCAAAACATTCTCTGGCGAAATCAATTCCACGTATTGCTCTATCATCGCCAGTTCATGTTTTTTGCCTGTCGAAAAACGGCTAACTGCCACAGCAAGAGAAGTACGCATGGTTTCGAGGTTTGAGAGCAAGCCTTTTGTCTTGAAATTAGCAACATAAGTCAAGCGCTGGCTCAAGTTTTCGAGTAAGGAATGCCTCTGTTGCTGGAGGGATTGGATGCGGTGTGCTATTCCCCGTTGGAGAAACTCCAGTTCGCCAAGCGTTCGGGCTTGTTGTTCGATCAGGAAAGCGGCAGCGGCAGTTGGCGTTTTCACCCGGGTATGCGCCACATGGTCGATCACTGTTTCGTCCCTTTCGTGACCGATTCCCGAAACGATAGGCAACGGAAATTGTGCGCAATTGGCGGCCAAAAGGTAGGAGTCGAACGAATTGAGGTCGGAAGTGGCTCCACCTCCCCGGATCAGCACCACCACATCAAACAAATCGGCGTGGAAATATATCTTCTCCAAAGCCTCGATGATGGAACCTTCGGTGCGCTCCCCCTGCATGATTGCCGGGAAAAGTTTGGTGTAAAACACAAAGCCGTAAGCATTGTCTTCCAATTGGTTGCAGAAATCTCCGTAGCCCGCTGCCGTGGCCGATGAAATGACGGCAATCCGTTGGCAAACGGAAGGTATTTCCAATTCCTTGTTGAGGTTCAGCACCCCTTCTTCGTCGAGTCGCCGGATTATTTCTGCCCGTTTGCGGGCCATGTCTCCCAACGTGAAATTTGGATCGATGTCCCACACCCGCAGGCTTATCCCATACACCTCGCTGAAATCCACGCTCACGCTCACCAGCACCTTGATCCCCGCAGAGAATGCCGTTCCTGTTTGTTCTTCGAAATAAGATTTTAGCAACACATAGGTATTCGCAAAAACAATCCCGCGGGATTTGGCGATGATTTGCCGGTTCGAATCGTCCTTTTCGATGAATTCGAGGTAGCAATGCCCGTTTCGGTTGGGATGCACTTCGCTCAGTTCAGCCCGGATCCAGTAGCGGCTGGGAAGCTGCAACCTGACTGCTTCACGGACAGCCTGATTGAGTTCAAAAAGTGAAAATATTTCGCGAGATTCTGCCATGATTTATCTTTAGGGATCGACAAACAAATTTAAGTATCTTTCGGGAAACCGCAAAACTTTAAGAACACATCGGCTTAAGCAATAAATCAGTGCCCGCTCCAACAAGTCCTGTAAATAGATTTTTAACGAAAAGATAGTCTATACCCGGCTCAAAAAATGCAGCACATTTTTTCGGCAAAACCCCGATTATTTTATAAAAATACCCTACCTTTGTTAAGTATCATGTCAATTAATAAATTGAAAACAATGTCCGATTCTACCATCCGACATAATTATAGCCTTAAAAATAAGCTTGTTGCTTGCCATTATCGACAATCAACTTAAATTCATATCCTCGGAAAGAGTTTCTCTTTCGGGGATTTTTTCGATATGATTCAACATTTTCTGAAATAGTTTTACAACATCATCTATGAGTAGTAAGAAAAGTTTAGTCTCCATTACAGACTACGGCAAGGAAGACATTCTGCGCATCCTCCATCTGGCACAGAAATTCGACCAAAATCCGAACAGGAGATACCTCGAAGGGAAGGTCTGCGCTACCTTGTTTTTCGAACCATCCACGCGCACGCGCCTCAGTTTTGAGACGGCAATAAACCGCCTTGGAGGAAAAGTCATTGGATTTTCGGATGCAGCCACCACCAGTTCGTCCAAAGGTGAAACCCTGAAAGACACCATCGCAATGGTAAGCAACTATGCCGACCTCATCATCATGCGCCATTTTTTGGAAGGTGCGGCGCGCTATGCTTCGGAAATTTCGGATGTACCAATTATCAATGCAGGAGACGGAGCCAATCAGCATCCGACGCAGACGATGCTCGACCTCTACTCCATCTACAAAACGCAGGGAACACTCGACAACCTCACTATTAACATCGTGGGAGACCTCAAATACGGAAGAACGGTTCACTCGCTCATTATCGGCATGTCGCACTTCAACCCCACATTCAACTTTGTAGCTCCCGACGAATTGAAGTTGCCCGAAATATACAAGACGTTTTGCGACGAACATGCCATCAAATACACGGAACATTCCGATTTCACGGAAGAGGTCATCAACCAGTGCGATATCCTCTATATGACTCGCGTACAACGCGAACGTTTCACTGATTTGATGGAATATGAAAAAGTAAAGAATGTCTATATCTTGCGTAAGAGTATGATCGCACATTCCAAACAAAACATGAAGATACTCCATCCCCTTCCCCGTGTCAACGAAATTCAGCAAGACGTGGACGACAGCCCAAAAGCCTATTACTTTCAGCAAGCAAAAAACGGCATGTACGCCCGCGAAGCCGTCATTTGCGATGTGTTGAACATTAACGTAGAATAGTACAAATCATGCCAACCAAAAGAAAAGAATTATTACAGGTAGCGGCCCTCTGCAATGGGACAGCCATCGACCACATACCATCCGATGTGCTTTTTAAAGTTGTCTCATTGCTCAACCTCCAAAACATGCAGCACCCAATCACCATAGGCAGCAATTTGGAAAGTAAAAAAATGGGGTCAAAAGGTATCATCAAAATCACCGACAAGTTCTTTGAAGATAAGGAGATCAACAAGATCGCCATTATCGCCCCAAAGGCTGTCCTCAACATCATCCGCGACTACCAAGTTGTAGAGAAAAAACAACTGAGTTTGCCAAACACAATAGAAGACATTGTGAAATGCAACAATCCGAAATGTATCACCAACAACGAGCCCATGAAAACCCGGCTCGAAGTGACAGACCATGACAACCTCGAACTGCGCTGCCACTACTGCGATTTAAAGATAAGAAAAGACGAGATTGTCTTGAAATAGGAGGCTTCTCACAATAAGCACATAGACAAACAATCGTTTCTCCAAGACCTTTTTCAGGTAACTTGAGGAAGCGATTTTTTTGATATACTCACATCACCTTCGCACGCATCCCTCTCCGTGGAGAAGAGCCATTAAGCTCTTGAAAAATTAAGTAAATTCTCTCTAAATCAAATATAAAACTGGCTCATAGCCACTTTGTTTGACTCCGAATGGAGTCGTATGTTTGTAGAAAATAAATCTTTCTACAAACATACGACCCGAAAACGGGTCGCACAGTTGTATTCTACCTATATCAATATTTGCGAAGCATCAGATAAATAGCATATTGCAATGAATAGTATAAGAATCCAGGTTAGATATAAGCAATCTTTTGCTTTTCACTCTTTTTCCGTAGGAAATATAGCTCGGTAGAACACAATTCAAATCCTTGCGCATGTCATCCTGTAGGGATAACAAGCTAAGGAGGTGCATACCTGTGGCATGCAACCTTCGCCACATACCCTTTTCTACCGAGCGAATATCCCGGTGGGATATTTCTTCCCCATTTTCCGGGACGGTTTTATCCGAAACAAGGAATCCCCGGGCTCCATCTGCTGGAACCCGGGGATCTCCCTCTTCTAA
>ERZ778028.2584-NODE-2584-length-12636-cov-4.738812_pt1 | contig 12636 bp, 12 predicted proteins | sample MGYA00375758_ERZ778028 | MGnify/ENA primary metagenome ERZ778028 (study PRJEB29350, sample SAMN05389828) | bioreactor metagenome | isolation source: Thiocyanate bioreactor | place: South Africa: University of Cape Town | collected 2014-03-17 ... | reverse complement strand
TCTACACTCTTTCCCTACACGACGCTCTTCCGATCTTTATATTAATTTGAAAAATGATATAAATAAGGATTACGTTAAAATCTATCTTCAATCATCAAACTTTCTTGATCATGCTCATAGAATGTCCACTGGAAGCACAATTCAAAATGTTTCTTTACAATCAATGAGAAGTTTTAAGATTCCAATTCCACCTATTGATTCTCAACGCCAAATTGTTTCCGGCATTGAAAAAGAGCAAGAATTGGTCAATGCCAACAAACAATTGATTGAAATTTTCGAGCAAAAAATAAAAGACCGGATTGCGAAAGTTTGGGGTGAATAATGGAAGAAGCGTTTGAATTCCAAAAACATTGACAAGGCATTAATGGGATGTTGAAATCCGAAAATAATTCTATATGCAGGCAATAAGAAAGCAGATAATAAACATACTATCCAAGCCATTTCCGCAGAATTTTCTGATAAGGAAGCCCTATTGGGGAACGTTGTTTTTTTTGATCGTTATTTTTGTTTTTGTAATTATTTACCGCCCCCTTGAAATTCGCGCATCCAATTCCTTGAGTTTTGGCCTCACGATATTGGCATATTGTACCATTATTTCTTTTTCTGAATTACTTGCGGCCATCATTATATCAAAAACGAATTGCTTCAGCACCAATAACAACTGGACAATTGGCAATGAATCCGTTTCAATATTGCTGCTGTTGACAATGCTTATGATTTCAACGTACTTCGCTGGTTTTGTGATGGAACCACCAGATCCACGTTGGAATTTTTCCACTTTTTTCGATTCTGCCTACAAAGCTCTATTCATTGGAGTAATTCCAGTGATATTGCCTTCATTGGTAAATATCCGGTATGCTTTCGCAAAAGATACATTCCAGACTTATGAATTGAATGAGACGAATGAAAGCGAAGAAGTTTTGCTGAAGATCGAGTCCAAAGCGAAAAAAGAAGATTTAAGTTTTTATCCACATGAATTCGTATATGCTGAATCTGAAGGAAATTACGTTGTCTTTCATCTGGTGAAGGATGACAAGCCAAGAAGTGTAACGATACGAAACTCTATCAGTGAAATTGAGACTCAACTCTGCTCCATCCCGTATTTTATGCGTACCCACCGTGCTTATATCGTGAATCTGCATAAAATCACGTCTCGAAAAGGAAATGCTTTGGGTTATCAATTGTCTCTCGATCATTGCAAAGATACGGTTCCGGTATCCAGGCAAAATGCACGGAAATTTGAGGATGCCATGAAATAAAGTCAGCAGCCGTTGCGTCACAGAAAAGCAGTTTCCCACACCACCTTGCATTCGCAGTTTGCATTTTGTCACAAATCAGAGCTATACATCCCTTTAGTTTGATAAATAGAGCGTTGGCTGTTTCTTTTGCACCAAAACAAAAAACAGTATAGCAATGAAAAGCTCGACCTTGAGAAACAATTTAGGGATAAAATTCATTTTTCTCCATCTGATTATGGTTATTTCAGTGAATGGATTTGGACAAAACACTTCGTCCATTAGGGGAAAGATTATGGACGAGAAAACGAATAAACCGGTGCCTTTTGCCACCATTCGGCTGTCACAAATACCCAACGACACGACTCACACAACGGAAGGCGCAATGAGTGATGATAACGGGAATTTTTCGATCAATCAACTTAAAAACGGTAGCTATACGCTGCAAGTAACCTCAGTGGGTTATAAAACAGCGGTTCGCAGAGTGGATATAACGTCTGCTCAAAACCTTGAAATAGGAACAATTCTTCTTGGCAATTCCCCCTTTACGATTTCCGAAACGGTAGTTGTAGCGGACAGGATTAAAGGAAAATCGGAAGCCAATAAAACAATCTATTACATAAGTTCCAACATGCTTAATGCAACAGGAAGTGCGCCAGAATTGCTACGACAAATTCCCGGTGTGCGGGTTGACCTCAAGCATAATATCTCCCTCAACGGGAATTCGGATATTCTGCTCTATGTTGATGGGAAAGAACACGACAAAAGCTACATCAGCCAACTTACTCCCTCGGAAATTGATAAAATTGAGGTACTGAACACACCTCCGTCAAACTACGACGGGAATGTGTCGGGAATAATCAATATCATTCTGAAAAAAGAGAAAAGGAGAGGATTGAGTGGAAATTTTTTCTCTGAAATCCCCCCATCCAAAGATATAGTATATTTGTTTCCCACTTATGCGTTGAATTACAATTACAATAAGATCAATGTTTACACATCCTACAATGGCGAAATTAACTACGAAAAAATCGACGAAGTCTGCGACCGTCAGATAATGGACAAAGCCGCCATCAACATTCATTCGATACAGAAGGTAAGACAAAAAAACTTATGGCATAAATTTCATTACGGAATAGATTATTATCTAACCCCAAAAGATATATTCAATTTTTACGGTTTTTATAATTGGTATTCATACGAACAGGATGGAGATGTTTTTGTGGATGCAACAGGCAAAGATATTTGGACGGCACAAAAAAACGAAACCGACAAAAATCATAGTTTCTTACATTCACTTTATTACAAGCATCAATTTAAAGATGAAAGAAAAGAATTGACAGTTGATATTAGCAATGCGCATCTTCGTTCCAAGAATAATGTCGCCTATATGGGTAGTGCTGGGAATCAAAACAATCATGAAAGCCCGCAGCAAAATACAACCAGCGCTAAAGTTGATTTTACAACACCATTCAACGACAAACTTCAGATAAGCATTGGTTTTAAAACAAAATTCCAATCAATGCGCGATGAAACATCCAATGGATTTTGTTTCAACGAGCAAATTTATGCGGGATATGGAAGTCTAAATTACAAACACAAAAAATACTATATCCAGCTTGGGATTCGTCTGGAAGATTCAGAAACCGAGTTGAACAAGCAATCAAACAACTCAACACTATCCGTATTACCATATTTTTCAATCAATTACAAAGCTAACACCTATAGTGATTTCTCTCTGACTTATCGACATTCGGCTAATCGCCCGTCTGTATATTATCTTAATCCTTATTCTTATAGCGACAACCCATATACTTTGCGAGAAGGAAATCCGCTGTTAAATCCAGAATTTCGGAGTCGTTTGCAGTTGGAATACTCAACACGTTTTAAAACGAACTTCATATCGACACAATTGTTTTACGAAACAACAGTGGACGCAATCAACAACTTGTCTTACGTAAAAGATAACACTGTTTTTGTAATACAGCCCCAAAACCTTGGAGACTTACACCAGTATGGTCTGCAATTGAAAGCTGCGCTAAAATTCGGAATTTTATCCATCAGCCCGTATGCCAGCTTGTATGTTCAATCAACTTACGGCAACAAATTAGCTCAAGATCATGCCATTAAAAACAAAACCAATTTGGTATTTGCATCGGGCCTTTCTTCCCTTTTATCATTCAAAAACGATCTTGCCTTATCGGCCATATTCCAATATTCAACAGCGATAGAAAATATCCAGGATAGCAATTATAGCGATGCACTTTATTTTATTTCTCTTGATAAAACCTTCAAAAATAAGCTAAAAGTTGGAATAATAAGTGCCCTACCTCTCGTGAGAACATTTATATACCAAGGGTCAAACATACATTCTTCAAGTTTCACAAGCAAATATGCAGGCAACTTAAAACTACCCGCAATGCCTTTCATGTTTCGGATTACTTATCAGTTCAATATAGGAAAAGACAGAAACAAAATGAATCGAGAAAAAGAAGATCTTGATACGAAACCCAAACAGGGCTTCTAAATATCTTTAAACGAGAATTCAACAGAATGACTGTAAACTAATTTACTGTACACAACGGAAATCAGATCGTTGATTATTGAATAACCCCACCTTTCTCAAACGTAAAATTGAACCAGAGATAGTTACGAACATGGTACATGGCCTTAAATATGAAAGTGCAGCTACTCTAACCAACGCATATTAGATCATTTACTAAGAAACCGAATAGCCATAAAGGAGGATTTTTTTATACCTTTGCATCCGGAAAAAATGGATAAAGAATAGTATGCCAGAATCTTCATTATTAGAAAAATTAGAGACTTTAGAAATCCGATTTCAGGAAATAGCCACGCTCATTACCGACCCGGAGGTGATCGCCGACATGAAGCGGTACGTGAAACTCAACAAGGAATACAGCGAACTGGAAAAAATCTCGAATGCCCGGAAGGAATACAAACAACTTTTGGACGGGATTCAAGAAGCCAAAAGCATTCTGGAAAACGAGAACGACCCCGAACTTCGGGAAATGGCAAAAGAAGAACTGGACATCAACACCAGTCGGATTCCAGAATTGGAGGAGGAAATCAAGCTCCTTCTAATTCCCAAAGACCCGGAGGACGACAAGAATGCCGTGATGGAAATCCGAGGGGGAACGGGTGGCGACGAGGCGGCTATTTTTGCCGGCGACCTCTTGCGGATGTACCTAAAATATTGCGAGTCGAAGGGTTGGCAAACAGAGATCACCAGCAGCAGCGAAGGCAGTTCGGGTGGATTCAAGGAAGTTATCTTCACTGTCACTGGCGACAATGTATATGGCACATTGAAATACGAAAGCGGCGTGCACCGGGTACAACGTGTGCCTGCCACCGAAACGCAAGGGCGCGTCCACACATCGGCAGCTTCGGTAGCTGTGCTTCCCGAAGCCGAAGAGGTGGATGTGGAGATCAATCCGGCTGACTTGGAGTTTCAAACGGCGCGTTCGAGCGGCGCGGGCGGACAGAATGTGAACAAGGTGGAAACAAAAGTCCAGCTTACGCACAAGCCCACAGGCATCATGATCCAATGCCAGGTGTCGCGTTCGCAGATGGCAAACCGCGAAATGGCTTTGCAAATGCTCCGGACACGACTCTACGACATGAAGCTGCAGGAACATTTGGCAGCTATCTCGTCCAAACGCAAAACGATGGTTTCCACGGGCGACCGCTCGGCAAAAATCCGCACCTACAACTATCCGCAAGGGCGCATCACCGACCACCGCATCAATTACACCATCTACAACTTAGCCGCTTTCGTCGGAGGAGACATTCAGGATGTGATCGACAAACTGATTATTGCCGAAAACACGGAACGTCTGAAAGAGAGCGGATTATAAACAAAAAGCAATTATCTAAAGAAATATGACCAAGCAAGAATTATTTGAAAACATCAAACGGAAAAAATCGTTCCTTTGCGTAGGATTGGATACCGACATCAACAAGATTCCCGATTACCTGCTTTCGGAAGAAGATCCGATTTACACCTTCAACAAAGCGATCATTGATGCCACAGCTCCTTATTGCGTAGCCTTCAAACCGAATGCCGCTTTCTACGAAGGAGAAGGAATCAAGGGAATCTGGGCGATGGAGAAGACGATTGAATATATCCGGACAAAATATCCCGACCAGTTCATTATCCTCGATGCCAAACGCGGCGACATCGGCAACACGTCCGAAAGATATGCCTCCTCTGCATTCGAGAAAATGAAGGCTCACGCCATCACTGTTGCGCCCTACATGGGTGAAGACAGCGTAAAACCTTTCCTGAAATACAACGGTCGCTGGGTGATATTGTTGGCCTTGACATCGAACAAGGGTTCGCTCGATTTTCAGCTGATGGAAGATGCCAACGGCGAAAGGCTATTTGAAAAAGTGTTGAAGAAATCACAAGAATGGGCATCGGACGAGCAGATGATGTATGTGGTGGGAGCTACACAAGGAAAAATGTTTGAGGATATTCGAAAAATAGCCCCCGATCATTTCCTGTTGGTTCCAGGCGTAGGTGCGCAAGGTGGCAGCTTGGAGGAAGTGGCCAGATATGGCATGAACAAGCAGTGCGGTTTGCTCGTGAACTCGTCCCGTGCCATCATTTATGCCGACAACACCGAGGAATTTGCCAACGCAGCGCGCGCAGAAGCCAAAAAAGTGCAGGGAGAAATGGCAAGATATTTGCAAGCAATCATCAGTTAACTGTTAGCAGTCATCAGTTAACATCCATTGCTAACTGTTACGCAGCCTTCACAAGCTGCCTTCCTACATATACGGCAGCTATGCCCAAGAAAAAGCTGAGCCCTACATAAAGCGACAGATTCAAAAAATCTTTGTTTTGCAGAAGTGTCAAGGATTCGTTGGAGAAGGTGGAGAAAGTGGTGAATCCCCCACAAATACCGACCGTAAGAAACAACCGCAGGTCGGGTGACATAAAATCTTCCTTCTCCGAAAGTCCGTAGAACAAACCGATCAAAAAACTACCCAATATATTGATGACAAACGTTCCCCAAGGAAAATCTGTCGGCAGATTCAAGTGGAAATACCTTGAAACAAGAAACCGAAGAGCTGTGCCGATAAACCCTCCAAACCCTGCAATAAATAGTTGTTTGATCATAATATTTGATGCCTGAAATAAATCCGTACAAATTTAGCAACTATTGCTGAGAATACGCACCGTTGACTTGCGCAGAGTTTTTTTCTTAACATTGATTTTCATGTATAGAATTCACCGCATGGAATTTTAGCTTATTTCAGGCAAAGATCGCAGAAGGTTTGTTCTCACCCTTGCGCTCGCAACGCGTTTCTCACTTTGCACCCTTGGCGTGAAACGGAATCCTTTTCATTCTGAAGTTTTTATAAAACATCTCCCTTTGCAAACTTAACCATTTCGTAATCATTTTGTAATCGTAACATGATAATTCTGCCATAATATTGCATCGGAAATAAAACATTTTTAAATCTGAAAATAAAATGAGAAAAATTGGATTATTCGCAGTAGCGTTGGCAGTGATTTTTTCATCGTGCAATTCCGGTTCCAAGAAATCGGAAAATACAAAACTTTCGGGAGCGGGAGCCACTTTTCCTGCACCTTTCTACAGTATCGTATTCAAAGCTTACACAAAAGCTGCGGGCAACGATGTGACTTACGGTGCCGTGGGCAGTGGCGGTGGAATCCGCAGCCTGAAGGACAAAACGGTTGACTTTGGAGCTTCTGACGTGTTTTTGTCTGACGACGAAGCCAAAGAATTCAGTGCACCAGTCGTACACATCCCCACCACGATGGGAGCGGTGGTTGTAGCCTACAACCTGAAAGGAATCACCAGCTTGAAATTGACTTCGGAAGTGATCTCAGAAATATACAGGGGCAAAATCACCAAATGGAACGATGCTAAACTTACAGCATTGAATCCGGGTGTTGCCTTGCCCGACAAAGCAATCACGCCAGTTTACCGTTCGGACGGTAGCGGTACCACGTATGTGTTCTCCGATTATATGTCGAAAACTGACGAAGCTTGGAAAGCAGAACTTGGTAGCGGCAAATCGTTGAAATTTTCAGTGGGAGTGGCTGCAAAAGGAAACCCCGGCGTGTCGGGAGTGGTGGCTGAAACAGAGGGTTCGGTCGGTTACATCGGTTCCGAATATGCCTTGGCACAAAACGTTCCTTCGGCACAAATCAAGAATGCGGCAGGCAACTTCATCGAAGCTTCCACAGCCAGTATTTCTGCTGCCGCCGACGGCGAAATTCCTGCCGACACACGGTTGATGATTACCAATTCGGCTAACCCAAAAGCTTATCCAATCAGCACTTTCACTTGGATCATCGCCTACAAGGAACAAAAATATGGCAACCGCGCCGAAGCGCAAGCCAAAGCATTGGTGGGTTTGCTGAACTACATCATCAGCAAAGATGCTCAGGACGTGGCAGCAAAAACACACTACGCTCCCCTTCCCGAAGCAGCCATTGCTAAAACAAAAGCTATCATCGAGTCCATCACGTTTGACGGTAAATCAATCGGTAAATAAATTGAAAGGTGAATCTGCGAATTTGCACTTGTGCGGATTCGCAGATTTTATGTAGAACATTTTCTTTTCAAACTCTCAATGGAATGAAAGACAAATTATTCAAATACCTTCTTTTTGGAGCTTCTTGCCTGATCCTGCTGTTGTCGGGAGGCATTATTTATGCCTTGGTAAGCAGCAGCTTCGAGGTGTTTTCGCATTTTGGCTTTTTCAATTTTATCCAATCCACGGAATGGGATTCCCAACACGAAAAGTTCGGCGCCTTGCCCTTCATCTCAGGAACGGTGCTCACTTCGGTGCTTGCCTTGCTGTTTTGCATTCCGTTTGCGTTTTCCATCGCACTGTTCAACGGAGAATACTTCAAAGGGACAAAAGTAGCGGCGGTGGTCAGTTCGGTGGTCGATCTGCTGGCAGGCATACCTTCGATTGTGTTTGGGTTGTGGGGATTTTATGTTCTCCGCCCGTTTATGGTCGATTTGGGTATTAATGCCCAAGGGTTTGGAGTCTTGCTTTCATCCATTGTTCTGGCAATCATGATTATACCCTATGCCTCTTCACTGAGTACGGAATTCATTTCGGTGGTTCCCAACGAATTGAAAGAAGCGGCTTACAGCCTGGGAGCAACCAACTTGGAGGTGATCCGCACAGTGAGCATCCCTTTTGCCGGTTCGGGCATTTTTGCCTCGTTCATCCTGGCTTTGGGTCGGGCATTGGGCGAAACGATGGCCGTAACGATGCTGATCGGGAACACCAACAACATCCCGAAAAACCTTGCGGACACAGGAAACACCATGGCAAGTATCATTGCCAACCAGTTTGGTGAAGCATCGGGGCTTAAACTTAGTTCACTGATCGCAATGGGATTGCTGCTGTTTGTCTTGACCGCCATCATCAATCTTATCGCCAAGTACATCATGAAATTAGTGAACAAATGATTCCAGACAAATATAAAATTGACAAGAAACAGGAGAAACAAAATAGCCAAGCTAACCACCTGATGTGCGGTTCTATACGACCTTTGGCACATGGGCATATTATCGCATTGGCACATTAGAAAGCTTATGTCATCAACACTACAATATAGAAGAGCGAAAGACAAGGTATTCCTATGCGTGGTCTGCATCCTTTCTTCCCTGACGATGATCCCCCTGTTTTTGATCTTGTGGGAATTATTGAAGAAAGGATACAAGCAAATCAACCTGAGCCTGTTCACCGAAGTGGCACCCAGTTCGATGGATGCGATGCTTGCCCGGATCAGCAACGAACCAATTCCCGGAGGAATCCTCAATGGATTGAGCGGGACTATTCTGATGCTGGCCATGGCCATCGTGATGTCAATACCGGTGGGCATCCTCTCGGGGATTTATCTGGCGGAACACAAAGATTCCAAATTCAGCAGCGTAGTCCGCTCGTTGACCGACCTGCTGCAAGGAGTTCCCTCCATCGTGGTCGGCGTGGTAGTCTATGCCTGGGTGGTGCGCCCGATGCACAGCTATTCGGCCTTTGCGGGGAGCGTATCGTTGGCGATCATGATGCTGCCGATGATTATCCGGTCCACCGAAGAGAGCATGAAGATGGTGCCCGGCACCCTGAAAGAAGCTGGTCTGGCTCTCGGGGCATCCTATTCGACAATCATCCTGCGGATACTTCTTCCCGCAGCATTCGGCGGATTATTCACCGGATCGCTGCTCGCCATTTGCCGCGTGATGGGCGAAACCGCTCCGCTTCTGCTGACAGCACTTGGCGCATCCGCCGTCAACCTGAACGTAACCGAGCCTACAAGCGCCATACCGTTACTCATCTGGGAGTTCTACAACGACCCCAACCTGGCCAACCTGGTTTGGACAACCTCCTTGCTGCTGCTTGTATTCGTGTTAGTTATAAATATCATTGCTAAGAACATTGCGAAAAAATGGAAAATACAATAAACACACAAGTCCGTGCCAACTCTGAGCCGCAACCTTCGGGAAACAGCGAATTGCTCCTGCAATTGAAAGACGTGAGCGTATCTTACTCTCCCGAGAAAAAAGCCGTCCTGAACGTAAGCGCAGACATATACAGCAACACGGTGACTGCCATCATGGGACCTTCGGGTTGCGGAAAAAGCACGCTGCTGCGCGCAATCAACCGGATGCACGAACTTTACCCAAACATCAAGACGGAGGGAGAAATCCTTCTCAAGGGCGAAAACGTGCTGGATATGAACCCCATGAAGGTGAGGAGAATGGCCGGAATGGTGTTCCAACGCCCCAACCCTTTCCCCACCATGAGCATCTACGACAATGTGCTGGCCGGTTATTCGCTCAACAACATCAAGCTCAACAAACAGGAAAAGGACGAAATCGTGGAAACAACGCTTCGCGGAGTAGCCCTTTGGGACGAGGTGAAGGATTCGATGACCAAGAAAGGCTCTTTCCTTTCGGGAGGACAGCAACAGCGCTTGTGCATCGCCCGGGCATTGGCCCTGAAACCCGAGCTCCTGCTGATGGACGAACCGACATCGGCACTCGACCCGATCTCCACCAACCGGATCGAAGAGTTGATTCTAGACCTCAAGCAGCAATACACCATCGTGATCGTGACCCACAACATGTCGCAGGCAGCCCGTATTTCCGATAACTCGATGTTCATGTATCTCGGGGAACTGGTGGAATACGACTCCACGAAGAAGATGTTTACCAAGCCAAAAGAAAAACGAACCGAAGATTACCTCACCGGCGCATTCGGTTAACGCGATTTTTTTGATACGAAAAATTTAAAATCAAAGATTAATTGTTACTTTTATGGCATTAGATAATAATATAAAGACGAAACAGCTCCAGCTTTTGCTGAACGAATTTGAATTGATGTCGAAGACTGCCCTCACTCAATTTCAAATAACTTCTAAATTATTGGAAGACAATTCCCTCGAAAGCCTGTACGAAGAAGCCGAAGCTAACGAAATGATTATGGATCGTTTGGACGTGAAAATCCGCGAAGAGGTTGTTTTCACTATATTCCAGTTCAATCCGATGGCTGCCGACTTGAGAAAGATAATCACGTACCAGGACATCACCACTAACCTGGAAAGGATCGGAGACATGTTGCTGAATATCATCCATTTCCTTGGGGATATACATTTAGAGAGTCCCGTCTTTGTGGAAATCAAGAAGCACTTGCAAAGCATGTTTTCGCAAGTGGGCGAAATGATGCGCAATGCCATTTTCTGTTTCTCGAACGAAGACAGCGTGGTGGCCTATCAGGTGATTGCTGCCGACGACAAAGTGGATGAAGAGTACCGGACAATCCGGAGTATCTTGCAGGAAATATTTGCCAACAAGCTGTTAGACAAATCGGAGATCAAGAACATCATGACAATCAACGCCATTGCTCACAACTTGGAACGCGTGGGCGACAGCACAACAAATATCGCTGAATCTGCTATTTACCTGGCCGATGGAAAAGACATACGACATGGAAACAAGTGAAAAAAAACAACGAATTCTTATCGTTGACGACGAAGAAGACATCCGCGAGATCCTACATTTCAATCTCGAAAACGAAGGATACGAAATAGATCAGGCCGAATCGGCCGAAGAAGCGCTGAACGTGCTCAACGACTCGCACAACCTGATATTGCTGGACGTGATGATGGGTGGTATGTCCGGCTTCAAACTCGCACAATTGCTCCGCAAATCGGGCAACAACATCCCGATCGTGTTCCTGACAGCCAAGAACACCGAGAACGACCTTCTGAGCGGTTTCTCGATAGGAGGAGACGATTACATCTCCAAACCTTTTTCGGTGAAAGAGGTGATTGCCCGCATAAAGACAATCCTGAAAAGGACGGGAACAGCCAAAGAAGAAAAAAGTGCAAGCCAAAACATCGTTATGGAAGGCCTCATCATTGACTTGGAGAAAAAGATTGTGCACGTCAACGAAGAAGCAGTGGAACTCACCCACAAGGAGTTCAACATCCTGGTGTTGCTGGTGCAAAACCCTGGAAAAATATACACCCGCACGGATATTCTCGACAAAGCCTGGAGCGACAACAGCATCGTGCTGGATCGCACCGTGGACGTACACATCACTCGGCTTCGCAAGAAAATCGGCGAGTATGGCAAATACATCATCAGCAGAACGGGTTACGGATACAGTTTTTCCCAAAAATAATATCCGGAAAGATGCAGAGGCCTGAATTTGCACAACCACATCCTGAATCAACTGATTTTCAAATTTTGAAAACTCCCCATTAAAACAGCTTGCCCACATGAACATTTCATACAAACAACGGATTTTCGGCTATTTCCTGCTCATCTTTGCTGTTTTTTCGGTAGCCACCATCTATTTTGAACAAAAACAGGAAAAAAGCTATCGCACACAAAACCTTGAAAGCCGACTCGGCAACTATGCGGAGCTGATACACAAGTACATGGTGCACAACCAGCTCAACGATAGCAACATCATCGAGTTGTCCAAGATGATCGATGTGCTTCCCACCACCGAGCTGCGGGTCTCAGTGATCCGGCTCGACGGAAGGGTGATATTCGACAACGAAGTAGCCGACCTGTCGAAGCTCGACAACCACAAGACCCGTCCTGAAATTCTAAAAGCTTCTTACAAAGGAGTGGGCTCAAACATCAGGCTGTCAGCATCCAAGCATCAAGAGTTCCTCTATTTTGCACACGCCTATCCCGACTACTTCGTGCGTGTGGCCTTGCCCTACAACATCGAGACAAAAGCATTGCTCAGGGCAGACAACCTGTTTATATACATCGTATTGGGGCTCTTCATCATTGTCATGCTGCTACTCAATTTTGTAGCAGGCACATTCAGCAAGTCACTCAAACAATTGCGCACATTCGCTGTC
>ERZ778028.2583-NODE-2583-length-12641-cov-15.592007_pt1 | contig 12641 bp, 8 predicted proteins | sample MGYA00375758_ERZ778028 | MGnify/ENA primary metagenome ERZ778028 (study PRJEB29350, sample SAMN05389828) | bioreactor metagenome | isolation source: Thiocyanate bioreactor | place: South Africa: University of Cape Town | collected 2014-03-17 ... | reverse complement strand
GTGGTTCGCGAGAAGTTTGGTGGTCGTCGCGATCCAGCGATGCGGATACTCGAGCTATTGAACTGTGAGTTCTATCGAGAACCTTTGAACGACGACAACAAGAAGAACGCAGTGTTGCACAGCGAAGCGTTCTTCAGAAAGTTCGTTGAACCCAAACGAGAGCTACTGGAGTTGTACAAGAAGTACGAGCCTGTTGCGGAACGAGTGGACACAGTGGAAGAGGTGGAGCAATTAATTCAGACTACTACCGAGTCAGAAGCACGAGAGGTGCCACCGGTAGAGGACATAGTTGAACCAGAATCTGAAGAACAGCTAGAACTGAAGAAGCTACTAGCTCGAAGTATCCGACTATCTGTCTACCTCGAAGTGGTAATTGAAAACCATGAACGCGCTTAAGAGTCTTTTCGGCTCCACTCCATCCCAACCCACCACCAACTCTCACGCCAAGCCAGAATCCGAACCCCTTGCCAAGCCAGAACCTTCCCAGAAACTTACCCGAACCATCTCGAAATTCTCATCCGACAACATCAACCGAGCCATCGCCAAACTGCAGAAACAAGAGAAGCTCCTCTCGTCATATCTCAAACAGCAACGAGGCGACATGTCTTGGTCCACCATCGTCAAAAACAATTCTCCAACGAAACCACCTGTGGTAGTGCAGAAAACGCCACCCTCTGTGCGATCCAAGGATGTCACTCTCATTGCTGAGCGGGATGTCATGCTGTATGAGTTTTTAATACAGCTGGCGCCTGCTCTGGGGGAGCACTCCACAGAAGACATGTTCGACTGGTATCGATACACATCTATGGGGTCACACCTCAGGATGTCGGATGACGACTGGGAGCGGTCATACGTCATAGACAATATCGTGAAACATCGCTACGTTGTCATCCGTACATTGTGTGTTCTTCAAACTCAGAAGATGGAAGTAAAGACACTCACCGACATCATTCGAAACGGCCTCAGCACTCACTTTGTCACTCTCTGCGTCTGCACTAAGAAAGCCATTCCATCTTGTGTGGGCAAGCATTACTGGTCTCGAACGATTCTGGAAAGCCACATCCAAGATGTGAAGCAATCACTCAACTGGTATCGAGTGTGCATGAACACGACCAGTCGAGAAAGAATCGATACAGGGCCCATCCATTTTACGTGTATGGAGAAACCTCGTCTCGAGTTGAAGGTCGTTGAACACACACTCTTACTCCGGTTCCTACATCTGCTGAGCGAGGTTCTACACACCAAACCCCCATTAATCAATCCCGAAGTGCTGCGCACCAAGTCAGCCAGCGAAGTCATAGCCGAGTGTATGCCCCAGCTCTCTCCACTCAAACACACTATTCGATACTGTCTCGATCTCGTCACTGCCGGGCAGCGTTTCACCTCAGATGCATTCCGTATGGAGAAGATCTTTAAGGACGTGTACATTGCAGCTTTCTTCGCCAACTTCGTCTCCACAGTTTACACCATCCAGCATTCCACAAAAGATCGAAGCAGTGAAACTCGGTTCTTCATCGAGCAACGCAATATAGCCAAAGAGTCGCTTCTCGAGGAACTCACTCAGCGCTTACGCAGTATGTAGTTTATAAATGTATGTTTGTACGGAATCAATAGTAAAAATATGTACACTTTCACTTCTGCAGCCATGGAAACACCAACTCCAATCGACTATTCTGAACTAAACAAAGATGTCCGGGCTATATGGCCTTTCGACTTCAAGAAAAAGCAGTCCATCAAAGATTCGATCCCGGTTATGTGGGATTATGTCAAACGCAAAGTAGTTCCAGTGATCAAAACATGGAAGGCAGATGAATACTTGTTGCAAGGCAAACTTGTCACAGTGCTACTTCGTGAACACGATGCAGATTTCATCCCAAAGTTAGAAGATTTTTACATGAAAGTGAAATTACCAAAAGGGATTGAAGACACAGTGAAAGAATTCTACAGCGAATTTGCAGAAAAGTTTTTCCAAGATGCTACAAAATGCTTCGATAACTTCATGTACCAATTCCGATTCAACTTATACGACTACGGATGCCGCTTGTTCTACGGGTCTCGATACGAAGAAGAAGCGGTCATTCAAGACAATTTCTGTGCTCTTAATCCATTGTCTGTCATTGTATTAAACCGTCTGACATTGCTCGTCGATCCAAGTTCCATCGTAGATCGAGTGACTCGGATTCAAGATTTGTTACTGCCTTCTGATACAGTCAAACGACGTCGATATAAAAAGAACTACGGAATGGATAAACTCAACTGGGTTAGTGCAAGTGATGCGTTTGTGACGAGATTGATCGAAGACACAGTGTATGATGTACTCAAAAACAACTGGGATCACAAAACCAATGTGGACACCGAAGCAGAAGTTCCTCGATTCACTGGATTCGAAATGAAAGAAAACCCGATGTTCTCTGAAGAACAGAAAGAACTCATCCAAAAGAAGATTCAAAGAGATCGAGGTTTTCGGGTGTTCTTCGATGTGGTGAGCGATGAACAGAATCCTGGGTTCACAAACGTCGTCCTTCGAAACTCGTTGCGTCAGCTCGACATCGTGCTTCGGTTATACTTCCAAGGAGCTGGTGAATTTTTGAATACGTTGTTTCCTGTGTTACTCGAAGGAAAGCCGTATGTTATCAAAGTTTCAGAGTGGGAAGAACTCGAAAATGGAGAACTTAAGGAGGCTAGTACGTTTGCCAAGATGTTCTGCTACTTTATATTTCAACACTGCCGATTGGACTTGGGAACCGGAGGGAGTATGAAAGATCTGTGCATGAAAGTCTGCAACGCGATCATGGGAAAGCAAGATGAATACTTGGCCAAACGACTAGCCAAGATCCGAGGGGATATGAAGACAATGGAGATTATATTCGAAGACGAGCTTTATCAGTTCGAGTTCGTTAAGCCAACAAACATCACATACCCCAAAAACCCTCGAAGTGAAAATGCACCTGCTGCTCAGCTTCGGTTGGAAATGATCAAGTCAGCATATCGTATGTTGATGTTTCAAGAACGAACCATCTTGGGGGGCAACGGAAACGCCAGTGAATTTGCACAAGTTCTGGACCGGATGCAGTTGATCAAACTCAAAGAATTCAAAAAGAAGAAACGAGAAGAAAAGGAACAAAACATCACCCCCACCATCCTGACGAAGGATGCCAAAGAAGATGCTGCCAAACTTCGATTCGAGATGATCGGGAAGATTTGCAAGCCATACATGGACGATTTATTGAAACACTACTTCGAGAAAGACTGCGAGATGTATTTAAGCAAGCTAGAAAAGAGAAGCGCATAATTATATATTTGTACTCTGCGAGCGTTGTTGTTATACTTTGTAAACACCTCCATCATGTCTGACTCTGAATCCTCTGGGTCCGACAGTGACTCCTCTCCACCAAGCTCTCCGCGTGAGTCGAAACCAGGCTTCTTCGAGCGACTGATCCCCAAATGCCGTGCTGATGCGAACGTCCCAACAGCAGACGATTTGATCGCTCGACAAGAGTACGAAGAAAACCAAGTACAAACAGCAGCAACATCTCGAGAAGTGGTGCGGACCATTCGTCATCAATCCACCAGCTTCGTGGATGAAGGGATTCGAAAGAATGTATCAGTGAATCCGAAATTCGTCGAAGTGTATGGACCCATCGTGAAAAGTGTGCAGGTCGTCATACCCGAGACTCGAAATCGGTTGTATCCTCAAAACACAGTCACACAAGTATTCGAGATCGATGAAGTTGCTGAATCGGCCGATCCACAAGCACTGATCGAGTTTTCGAAGAAGATCAATCGGAACCAACGATGGGGAGATCTATCATTCAGTATCTATCAGTGGTACTTCGAAGACTCGACAGACGGGTCACAAAAGCCTCAAAAGCCATTCCGAGTTCATTTCCCAATCCCACTTCACTTGCGTGACAATCGACCGGTGTTGAATCTACGATTCATGTTCGAGTTAGAGCCTCAAACGCTACAGCAATTAGTAGAAGATCACAAGAAACGAGTGGAGGCTGCAAAGCGAGATGGAAAGTTCGGGCGTCGACCTCAAGGCATCGCCATTCCTCTGAACATCAAAGGTACCACTCTTGCATCCAGCTATGGCATATCCGATGGTCCATTCCACGTCGAAGTATTACAAATCCACTGCGAAAACGAACAATCCAATCTTCCAGTGGTATTCGACAAGATTTTAGGATCAGGTGCAATGTCCACAACGTATGACAAGAAAACCAACAAAGTCACAAAAACCACTGAATCACTGCACTGGGCCACTCCTTCTGGGTTGCTCAGCAATTCTCCATACAAAGATGATCCTTTCCATTATTCATACAATCCAATTTTACCTAACTCTCAAGGCAAGCCAGACAACAATGTGATGTTCGTCGGCGATGAAACCGTGTTAACATCTCCTCACTGGAGTCGGTGGGGTGCAGTCAATTGGGAGACAGTCTGGAACAAATTCAAAGGCCGAGTGTTACACAACCCCGACAAACGTCCACCAGTGTACAAACCAAACGAAATGATCCCTGGGCCAGTTTCGACTGTGTATGTACACAAGTGGCCAAAGGATGCTGATGACATAATGGTTGCCGATGGTGACGTCATCGCACATCTGGTTCAAGATGAATGGGGGAGAGTCTGTCGTAAAACTCGAGAATTACTCGCTGAGCAAGCCAAATTCACTGCGTTCCATCGAACGATCGACGAACGTCCATTCTATGCCGATGGACCTAAGTGGTGTGAACCGGTCGATGATTTCTCTGGCAGAAAGGTCAGCTACATCCCATTCGATGTGGTTCACGACTTACTCGAAGAGAAACAAAACTTGTTCAAACAATCCGATCATTTACTCAACTTGAATTTTACTGACTTGATGATATACACAACTGCTGGTGAATCCGCCTGGAAATACATCGAAGACGAAGCAACCAGCCAAATCCAACGAGCCCGAGAAAAACAACCAGCGCTCTACAACTGCACCATCAACATTGTGTGCCGTGCTTGGGCTGGCTTAGGATCGAATTCTGGCAACACAAACGACGACTAAAGTCGACGAAGTGTCATCATGCCTGTTTTCCGTACTTTGTTGTTTATCGGGTGGTCAATTTTGATTATTTTGTGTGTCGACTGTTCGTTTTCTTGATTTGTCAACACGATTTCTTCTCCCGATTGTAATTGTTTTGTGTATTCATAGTCTCCGACAACATAATAAAGAGTATCTTGTTTTTCGTCGAACTCAGGTGTGTTCCGTTGCTCCTCTACCCAGTGTGTGTCCCAGCCGGTTTTGTCTGCTTCCCATAGTTTGAGTCGACCATCGCACGCAGTATAATCAGCACTATATTGAATCAGCCACGCCTTCTGAGGATACGGGTTCACTGATCCGCTGAACAAATCAGACGAGTGAGAATTGGTTAGAATTTTACCTGTCTTCGAGATTCTCGACATGTCGTACGACGATGAATTAGATATACCGGTTCGTCAAGAGTTACTGGAGGCTGCTTATGATTTCGATTCAGATGACAACGAAATAGTAGCAGATCCATGGGAAGGAGATGAATCGGTACAAATCGACATCTGCCCGATACCGCTCGAGGACATGTGCATCATCACTGACATGATACAGAATTACCAGTATCGAATCAACGAATCGTCGGACAAGTTCTTTGATGCGGATGACTGGGCGTTGATCCACGGAACATGGCTGAACTCGTTCAATGAAATCAGCCTCGAAGTATGCATAGGAATCCCACCCTTGTCCGACGAGATGTTTGTCGGGATGTCCATGATGAAGTGTTGCGAGCATCCTGAGTGGAGAGATGAACGCCCCAATTTCGTCCTCACGAATCTCGAGTTGCGGTATCTAATAGTACGCCACACGAAACAAGCCCAGGATTCGATGTTCGACATGAACGCAATCGAAGATCTCAAGAAGAGATGTATGATACACATAGTCTACGACTTGTGTCGGACTGAAGATCAACTTAAAACATTTATCGACACCAGCACCGACACACTCAATGAATCAAGCATCGCCGAAGAGAGAGCATATCGGTTTGGAATCATGAAGATGAAAGACATGGAAGAAACACTGAAGAAAGAAGAACTCGAGAAGCTGCTCGACAGCACCAAACTCTACACCATACGCCAGCTGGAGCTGCACGAGAGCAAAGAGGTTCAGGAAGAATACAAGAAGTGTACGAGCGACGAAGAAAAAGAAGCTCTTCGAGTCAAAGTGTTCGCCGAACTCGACAAAGAGGACGTGAACAAAGGAAGTCTATACTGGAACACCTGCGATGCGTATCTCGACAGCTTCACTCGGCTGTGCAGCAGAACGTTCCATTACATCGATATCCACTCATCCATGCTGAGGCGGTTTCCGCGGCACAAAATCGAAGTGTCGTATCACATATTGGCTCGCAAACGCTTCACTGAATTCATCGAAGTGAGATCCAGTTACGACATGGGAAGCATCACTTCATTTCGTGACTTCGGACTCGAGATGTTGCTACCTCTCGGCTCTCGTGTCGAGCGGTATCGTAAGCAGTCCACGATGTACAACCCGGCTGGTGCCATGGATATCCTGCAGGACGAAATCGGTGTGTACTCTGCTGCCAGTCTGATGGAGCTCGCAGAAACACCGATCACGGACATCGTCAAAGACCCTTCTCATCTGTTCTACGCTGCGCTGGTGGCTACGATCTTCGACATCATGTTCGCAACGAAGTGTAAACAAAAGTTTATTGAACAATACTTGGTGTTTCCAACCGAGCTGCACTCTACAAAATCGCAAGCCAAACTATTTCGAGATCAATATCAAGGAAAGCAAACAAGACCAGTCGTCGCTATGATATTCAACAAGTGGTGTGTGTTGATCCACAAGCACCGAGTCGAGTGCGATGACATCATCGATGCGATTCTTAAATGGATGACGTTGGTTCGAGACGAGTTCGGAGGGAAGCTTGAGGGACACGAAGTCATGACGATCCATAAATTCTCAGACCAGTTCTTGAGTGAGACTGGAGGAGTCGTAGACGACATCACGATCGATCAGCAATGCAAACAAGTGATGGAGCGGATTGTACAGAAACGGAAGAAGTGGGAATTTTAGCCGAAGGTGGTAGTTGTAATGGAGGCATGCTACGGAAGGTGTCGTAGAGGCATGCGATAAGAGGTGAGTTAGGTGGCGCTTGTATTGTTCTCCGTCGAGTCAGTCGACGAGGTGGCGCATCAGGGCACTTGAGAGGGGATTGGAATTCGGATCGCTTTGGAGTGGATGGGTGCATCTTTGGTGTTTGAAATATGAGATGTCAGGAGTGAGACCTAGCAGCAAGCATCGATCGAATTCGATAGAAGCAAACGAAGCAGTTTTAGTAAATACTACGAATTTTCTGAGAACGATCTGATCCCATATTTTGAAACGTTTCAATTCAGCAAATCTATTTAAAACCCCAACGCCCGCAACTCAGTCAAAATGGAGCCAGTCATCATCGTCATTATCGTATTGTCATTGCTGATACCTTTGATTTGCATCGCAGTTTGCTGTGCGAGAGTCTATTGGGTCACACAAGGCTACTACGAGTGGAAGTATTGCGGAGGCCCTACATCTCGAGTCGTTGTATACAAGGAACCCACTCCAGAGCAACTCGAGTTGATCACGGAACAACCAGGAAAGAAGAAAAAGAAAAAGAACAAGAAGTCTGCAAAAGTGGCACATCATGCCGCCGTATGAAGATGACTTCATGAGCGACCATGACAACGATAGTCTGGGTGTGCCAAGTTCCACGGACGAAAGCGAGGCGTCGAGAAAACGATCGCGACTGAGCATTCACAACGAAAGCGAAGACGAGAAATACAACGACAGCGACAATGACAGCAACAAGCCAATCAAACAGAAGAAGAAGAAGAAGAAGAAAAAGAGGAAGCAACCCGAATCTGAACACTACGATAACGAAGATCTGGAGGAAGAAGGCGACGACAGCGTCAAAGTGACCGTCAAAACAATACCACTGAGCAACCTCGAACAAGCAGTGTACGCACATATCGAGAAAGAGTTCATCAAGAACCCCAAATGGTGTCTTTTCTGTAGCTACACTCAGACATCAGCTCAGAAGCAAGCGTATCCAATTCTACAGAAGCTCGAACTTTTCCTCTACAACAACTTCAGAACGACTGAACCGCTTCAGTTGTGTATCCTAGCCCAGAACCTCTACAACAAGTACGTGCGAGGGCATTTAGTCAAACCGAAGGAAATGAGGAAAGGAGATGACGATTACATTAAAAGACCAATGTCAGTGGTGATGTTCTTCGAACACGTGACGATGCACGCACCCACTCAATCTGTGATCCAGACACGGGTTCTCCGAGTCATGCTCGAGGCATTCACGACACTGAACGAGTCTGGGATGGCACACGAAAACAAAAACACACCCAGCGGCAAGTCGCTCAGACCGGGGGCATGCAAAGATTTGGTTACATTGACTAAAGAATTGTTGCCGTTGTCAGCTAAGCTAGAAGCAGTAGCAAAATAGTGTAAAACAAACATAGATGTGTATTTTTATCGTAGTAAAATAGAGTGTTATATACAGTGTAGCGAAAATGCCACCGAAAAAAAGAAACACACCAGTCGTGTCAAAGGGTGATTTGCAAAAGATCGAGACATACAAAGCAGAAGTCAGATCGTTATATCGGACATTGAAAGAGAATGTGGATAACATTAGACAACTTGACCCACAATTGGAAAACGTTAAAGGGCTTGGATTAAAGAAGAAGCAAGTCACGGACATTGAAAAGAGGTTAAAAGAAGTAAAAAAGTTGTTTGATAATGTCGATTATGTTGATTCGATGCTTGGAATACCAAGAACATGGTCGGAAAATGAAATCCAGTTCCTGAGTAAAACACAGAAGCAAATAACAGAAGAAGATATCGAATCCACGAACAAAATATTAGATCAGCTTGCTGTAAATATGTCATCACCCTCTTCGAGTATTGTCAATCGTCCTTCCATACTCGACTCACCTCGTTCTAAGGGGCCCAATAGTACTCAATCGACGTACTCTGAACCATCGTCCCAGAACACACCGCCTCTTTCCGGTTACGACTCGGATGCAGAAACTGCCCCTTTCGAAAATGTCATGGAACCACTACCTCCTGCGCCATCAATGTCACAGTTGTCTCAATCATCGAACGTTCCTCGTCCCGATTTGTTCAATTACCCAGACGACGCTTCTACAGTCGTGTTGCCAGACGAAGAAGAGAAAAAGGATAATACTGATTCACAAGAGACCCGAAGAATTGAACTCGAAGATGACGACAAGACTGTGGTGTTGGATACATTTCCAGACACGTCTGGTGATCGCGCTTATGCAGAGCAGGTTAGCCGAGAGATCAATGGGGATCGATTCAGCACTCCTGTGAAAGACACAGATGTGAGCATGTCTACTCCAAAAAGAAAACTTGGCTTTGAATCGATGACACCGTCGTCATTGTTCAATATCGGGACGAGTATCGGTGGAATAATCAAATCGAAACTGAAACAGGCGACAGTGTTCAATACACCTAAGAAACAAAACACAAGATTAGAACCAACCAATACAGTGATGGAAGGGGATGAGTCTGAGACTGATTCCGTGAATCCGTACGAAGCGATGATAAAAAACTCCACTGAAGAAAACATGCGATTGAGAAAAGAAAACGAATCACTAAGAAACCAATGCATATCCACAGAACTGAAAGTAACCTCACTCCAAACGCAGCTTTCACAACAAGCGACTCAGATCCAAGATCTCGAATCAAAAATGGAAGACAGTCAAAGTCTCAACGGTCTTCCAATCAACTCTGCAACAGAAGAACAGCTACGAGAAGCTCGTCGTCAGATTGACCAATTGGAAGCCTCTGTGCATCGACTAACAAAAACTCTGGAGGAAGAACGAGAAAATATCACAAAACTTACAACAGAAAATGTGAATTACAACACGCAATTGTATAGATCCCAGAACGAATACAACAACACACAACAGCTTTATCAGAACGCAACGAAAGAGATTCAGTTCATTAAAACTCAATTAAATGACGAAAGGGCAAAAAATGTTAACTTAACGAACCAGATACAGAAAATGGTAGGAAATTCAGGAAATGAAGCGCAGATTATTCAACAAAAATTCGATGAATTCAAAGCTAGGGCGATGGAGAAATTGGAATCACTGAATAAACAAAATGACGACCTTCAATCAAGCTACAAAGAAAGAGACATGATGGTGCAACAACACATGGCTGTAGTAATCACATTGCGAAACGAAAATCAAGGCCTTACTGACGAAATGACCAAGTTGGAGAATGAAAAGAATCAAGCGGTGGAGTTCATTCAGAAAATGAAACAAGAAATGATAAAAGACAAACAGAGGTTACAAGAAGTAACACTGCAGATACAATTACTGAAAAATAAAGAAGAAGAGCTAAGCTCGGCGAATGTACAATTGATAAAGACTCTTGAAGAAGCCAGAAATACAACCAAAACTAACGGCGGCCCGAGTGTCGATGTGGAATCAACCCAATTGAAACTGGATAAGATTCAACTGGAAAATCAGATAAAGGAATTAAGAGAAGAAGTCAAAAAATCGAGATCAAAGGCAGAAGCGTTGAAACTACAACTACAAATGACAAAAAATGTGAACTTAGATCTCCAAACTGTTCTCAAAGAAATCCGAAAAAAAGAAGATTTGCTGTCTGAAGAAATAAAGAAATTAAAACAGGAATTGGCCCAGCAAACTGAAATTATAAATGAATTGAACAGTAACAACACATTTACTCCGAACGACCAAGTTAAGTATTTTCAAGAAGTGATAACGAACCTGAATATACAAATAGATGAAATGAAAAAGACATACGAATCAAATCTTAACGAACGCGAGAGCGCGCATATCGAGCAACTCGAAAGTCTCAAAGCTGAACTATCTTTCCAAACATTGCCGAATTCTGTTTCCAATCCGAATTTGAACTTTTTGGTGCTTCTTCTTTCTTCTTCATGATGAACTGGTTCGGTTTCTTCTCCATCGGTGGATCAACCGCTATGTGTATCAACGCTTCATAGACTACATCGACCTCTGGCGCTTTGTCCAAGATGCCCTGCACCAGCATCACATCTGCTAGCGCTTCGTGTTTTTGTTCTTCGTGCTTTGCCATAACGCCTCTTCGTCGAGCGATTTCGCTTAGCGACACTGATTCTCCTGGTTTCATGTAAAAACATCTTCTGTATGCAATCATAGTGTCGCTGAACTTGACCTGAAGTGTGTTTGGCATTTCGACTCCGTACTGTTTCATTTCGTTCCACATGACAATTCGGTCGTAGCTAATTGCGTTATGGCCTACGAGCAGCACGCTGTGTGTGTTGAATCTCGCTGCAGTTGTCTCGCACCACTTCCAGAAATCTCTCAGAGCTCGCTCAGTACCGAACTTCCACAACAGGTCGTGGTCCGATGTGTGATGCACTGCAGTAGCATCAGCGGGCATCTCACATTCAGGCTTGCATGTCGTCTCGAACACGTTCGAGTTGTAGTCCGTCGTGATGGAGGTGAGAGTAAAATGTCTCGAGTTCTGCTTCGCTTCGACTGCCGCGTGACCGTGTAGCTTCAGCCATCGATCGTCGACCTTCGCTGCGATCTGCCACACGCGAGCCTCGCTGGGTTTCTTCGAAGTCGTCTCGAGATCGAACAGGATGGTGAGGGGGTATGCCATGATGTGAAAATTTTCTAAGTCGATCCAGCCTCGACTCGACGAAATGAAAATGTGTGCCCACCTTTTGGGCTGTACCCCTAAACGGTGAATTGTAAATATCCGTTTAGGGGTACAGTCATTTCATTTGGTACAGATGTGAAAGGCTGCTTTACTAGGTAGCGAATTGCATTTGTCGACCTCTGCAGACCAGAATGACTGTACCCCTAAACGGCGAATTTCGAATTATCCGTTTAGGGGTACAGGGGGTTGGCTTGTCAACATTCTGTGATCGGACGAGAGTTGGGGAAAAAAATTTTTCGACTCTCTCATCATGCGTTTCGTCAGTGAGAACACGACGACTCTCTTAGGCGATTTGCTCTAACTTCCTCTGAATCGATCATGACCCAAACTCGGTCCAGGTCGGGTCCACCTCGACCTCTCGATATTTTTTTTTCTCGGGCCAGACCCCTCGTACCCCTAAACGGTGAATTTCAAAATATCCGTTTAGGGGTACAGTCATTTTATTTGGTACAGGTCGAGAAAAGAGGTTTACTAGGTAGTGCCTTGGGTCAGTCCACTAGGTAGTAGTTTTCAATTTTTGACCTCTGCCAAATAGAATGACTGTACCCCTAAACGGCGAATTTCGAATTATCCGTTTAGGGGTACAGGGGGTGGGCCTGCCTACTTTCTGTGATCGGTCGAGGTCGGGCATGAGGTGAGGAAAAAAATTTTTCGCCTCTCTCATCCTGTGTTTCGTCAGTGAGGGCACGACCACTCTCTTAGGCAATTTGCTCTAACTTCCTCTGAATCGACCACGACCCAAACTGGACCTCGACGACCCTCGACCTCGGTGCCTCGATTGATGTTTTGGCCAGGCCAGACCCCCTGTACCCCTAAACGGTGAATTTCAAAATATCCGTTTAGGGGTACGTGGATT
>ERZ778028.2582-NODE-2582-length-12644-cov-4.538168_pt1 | contig 12644 bp, 9 predicted proteins | sample MGYA00375758_ERZ778028 | MGnify/ENA primary metagenome ERZ778028 (study PRJEB29350, sample SAMN05389828) | bioreactor metagenome | isolation source: Thiocyanate bioreactor | place: South Africa: University of Cape Town | collected 2014-03-17 ... | reverse complement strand
AATGAGCATTGTTTGATGAGATAGCCACATGCTCCAGGCCTGTTTAGATACTTCGTTATAAACACGTGCCCCTAAAGGTCCGGGAAAAGGAGGTTTGACTAAACCTTCAAGTTCCTCGTTTAATTTACAGCAGCGCACCATACGACTCATTTTTACCTCAGTATGCTTAAATAGAAAGGCTTATAGTTTACGATTAAATCAAGCCTTTGTAACTTATATCCTATTAATCAGAGCGACTTTTTACTTGCCCCAAAAGGATATGTTGTGACAGTATTTGCTCTTGTTCTTCGGTTAAGCCGTTAAATGCTACCGCAGTCCGGTAATTGTTATCAGCCTTAAATTGACTGTAAACTACTGTTGCCTCAAGGATTATTGGAATCATTTTAGGTTTTGTGTAGATAACCATCTTCAGGTTGGTTTTTTCACGAATAAGTTCGGATGTTTTAAAGGCCATTCCACCTAAGCTGATGTTTACTTTACGCATCTGAATGGTGTTGGTCATGAGCATCTGTCGTGACAGGTAGTCAATCTTGGTGTTGAGCAAGTTTAGATAATGCGCCAAAGCCGGATCTTTCAAAGCGATTGCCTGGGTTAATTCGGCGAGTTCATAGTCAATATTTTGAAAATAGTGGGACGCCTCTAAATAACGTTGACCATTTTTACCCAATAATTCATCAACTACGGCACGATCAGAGCACATTTCACCAGGCTCCATGACGCGATAGTTGAAATATACATAGTCCTCGATGCGAAAATGTTGACGTCTTTCGTGTATAGGCATATTATCTCCGTCAATATTATTGTTGATCAATTTAACTTATTGTTTAAATTATCATCTTCATTATCCCTAAGCCTTGTTGTAAGTGTAGTCGGTGTTTCAAGATTTAGGGTATTTAAATGAGTTAATAGCTCACCTTCTTCCTGCAAATCCTCCTCTAAATCAACCACTGGATTTACAGAAGTGCCATGATGAGTCAATGCACCATCAGCATCTGATGAAAGCAATACATGGATGCCATGATTATGTTGTACGGTTTTAAGATGTTGTAAGACATGTTGAGCCTCATCCATCAATGCATTGCTTTCACGTTCCGCATGCGGATGATCAATTGCGGCCACAGCGTGCTGTTGGCAATGGTTGAGGAACGCAAGGAAATTTGAATCGTGCAATTTATCCTGGCTAATTGCTTCAGCAACAACCTGATTAAAAATAGAAAGTCTATCTAATTTGAGAGCAGACTCAAAAGCGCTCACGATATTAGATGGGTAATCTTGAGGATGAATCATTGCTTGAAGTTTCTGTTGTGTATCAAAATAAAATTTCTTAAGGATATGTTTGCCATAACCCTTATCTTTCGAATGGGCAATATGCTTATTAAGCAATAATTCTGTGTCCGTTATACAGGCTATTTTTTCAGTAACAGGAAGGTCTTTCTGATGCATGACTTCTTGGTATTGCCGAATACACTGATAGATCTCTCCTTTTTTAGCTTTATCATAAGCGTCTGCAAGAAGAGGAAAATCAATGGCGGTCAAGTAATCGTGATTGGGCAAAAATTGTAAATTACATTCTGGATAAAGCATCGTTTCATTAATTTTTGCCAAATCGCTTTTTTTTATAAGGAGCTCGGTGTCGGATTTTAGTTTGACTTTAAAATTACCGGCATGGCAAATCGCTTGTAGGTGAGATTCGGGAATTTTTTCACTAAAACTAAGGTAAATTATGCCTTCTTGTTCCTTCATAACGGCAACTTGCAGTGCAGGACGATCGGTCCAAGGGTATTTATAAGGTCGTCCATCAGCGGTGAAAATACGCGGTGGTTGCAATAGTTTTGCCAGAATCATAGCCTGACAAACATCATGGCTTTGTAATTCGCTGGCTAGTTTAGGTAAAATTTTATCTATTTCCATAATCCGCTTGCTGACTGCTGTTTTAATAATGCTCGCATCTTTAGCGAGAATTTCGAGATCTTTTATTTCCAGTTCAACTTGTTTTTTTTGTTCTTTATCCAAAGGCTGCTGTTGCAGCAATGTTTTCAACTTAACTACGCGTTCATGGTGAACCCAGTATACGTGATTTAAATACAACAGAATTTTATTATTCATTGTTTTTAATTGCATAATACTATCAAACTTAGTAAGCATTGAGGAGTCTTCAATAACTGTACGATTCCGTCCCTGACCGTGGCGTGTGTGTTTAACTATTAATTGATCTGGTTGCAGCGACAAACGCGCATCTAATAAAAATTTGTCGGTGGCCATAATAACCTGATCAAATATAAATAAATGACGATTATTAGTGAGCGCCTTATTTTGACAATATCCACCAATCGCATCGGTATCACTAGAGAGATATAAAAGTCCTAATGCATCGCCAAAATCATCAACAAAATGGTCGCCCTGGATCCCTTCGCCGACTGCTTTTATCGTGGAATAATGAGTATAGGTTTGTCCTGTGATCCCAAGTCCTGCTGGAAATGTGGTGCCCAATGTAAAATCACTCAAGAGCCGAATATCGGCAAATGGAATAAAAAGTGCGGGATGATTATTAAAACTCACGGTGGTGGATTGCGCAGTAGAGTTATTGGTTCGTAATAGACGGGAAATATTTAAAGCCATCGCCTCACGTTGAACCTCAGTAATTTCTCCATGCTTAGGTAGCTTTAAAATAGCTTCAGTAGCTAACTTAAAATGCTGACGATGAGCGGTATAAGCCTCAAGAGATAAAGAGGGGTCTTGTGTTAAATTTGTCAATTGTTGTTTAACCTTATTCATAGGAATCAACGACACTTTCTCAGTGACACCTCCTGCGGCGTCAGGTAATGTGCAATATATAAGCGGCTGACCTCGATCTTGTGGTATAACCAGAGCTTGTAGGGAATTAATCTTTTGTAAATCCGTTAAAATAGTCAATTGGCTTTGCAGCATTTTATTATGAGGGTGATCCTCTTGATATTTTTTTAGTTGTTTTTGCACTTCATTGATCTGATTAATAATCTGTAATGAGCTTGTCGGATCAAACGCTTTAGCATGAGGAAAATCTTGGCTTAGACGATACAATATTTTCTGACTGGCATGAATAAGCTCTAAAAGTTCATCATCTTCTTGACTTAATGGTTTCACAACTCGAGAAAAATAATCATCTTTGGGTAAGCGCTTAATTGCCTTAAGGTCACGAAAATAGTGCAGAGTCGGCTCAACACGGTCATGAACTACTTCTACGTGGGGCGGGTTGCCAGGATTAAGCTTACAGATACTTCTTAAAACATTGTGTAGTCTTTTCCATTGTCGTTCCTGATGCTCGAGCGCATCAAAATTGATCAGATTTTGATTATTAGTTTCAATATAATCGAGGAGTTTACCGAGTTCGGCATATTCTTCAAGGATATCTTCTGCTAGAACTGTTTGCGAAGGTTGGGTACTATTTTCCAATAAAAAACGTTTAATAATTTTGTTTTTTTGCGCAAGTTCCATTTGAGCCTCTAAAAAACAACTAAACTTATTCTAAATATAGACACTTTTTAAACATAATTTGCAAATTTTGACATGGAGCGATCATGGAAAAGAAACTCTTAAAGTTGCAAGAGGTATCTTTAAAGATGAAGCAAGCAGCATGGAATGATGCAATAGATATCATGAAACACTGGCAGGATTTTGAACTTGCACAGTTTCTTTTTGAACATCAAGAATTAAGTCATCTATGGGCAAATTCTGCATTTAATTCTTTTTGGCTAGAAAAGCTCAATTCATTGAGGATTTCTTCCAATTCAAGTTTTCGCTTTTTAGAACAGCCGGGTGTACCAACCTCAGAGTTGGTGAGTGGATATTATATTTTTTGCAACTGGCTAAGGCATAAGACTTCACTCAAATGGGATGCATTGCCAGAATTATCCATGTCTTTTCATTTAACCCGAAAGAAGATGCATTACCACCTTTTGGATTTAATTTATGCAGATGAGAAAGAGCTCCTTAAATTTACTAAATATTTATACAATCACGAAGGCTTTGCTAAAGCTCAAGGAACACCAGGTTATTTATTATTAACGAATGGCTATTATCATTTGGCTTGTGCTTACAAACGCTTGCACAACAATCAAGAATCATGTGAGCAAGCCTATAAATTGTGTTGGAAGTTTATGCACCTGGCACAACTCGCTGAAAAAGATTCTACGATTTCCATTCACAACGCTTATTACGGAAAAGGTCTTTATTATGCTACTCCCTTTAAAATTAATAACATGATAGAAATGAAAGTCGCATTCTTTAGTGAGGTTGGAAGTGATTGGCTGACCTTAACGGGGCAAAAAAGTGCGGAAAATTCTGCTGAGTTCGCTTATCAAAATGTTTTACGTGCACGAGGTGATTTTAAGGGGAATGGTGCTCATCCTTGAGCCTTACTTAAGGTTAGTTTTTCGACCTTGGAAGCGAGCGAGAGTTGAAAGAGTCACTATAACGATCGCCTTTCTTAACTGTTTCCTGAACTGATTCAGTAAAAAAATTTAGACGTCCAGCGAGAGCTGGTTTTGCTTGCGATAGTGAGGCTTTATGTGGTAGAGAGTTTGGTTGAGTGTTTCTCGAGGAGTTCTTAATTAATAAAGTATTGGTAGAACTATTAGTATTCGAGTTACTACTATTTACAGAATTTACCGCTGTTGACGGTATTTGAGATACCGACTTGAAAACTACTGTAGCATTCGCTGATTGCGTCAAGCTCGTACTTTGTGTAGGTAAAGGATTAATTACCACCGTGCCATTTTGACTATTAGAGGCCGATGTGACGGTATTTATTACCATCGTTTGTTGGCTAATACTTGTAGAGGACGAATGAGCAATGAATGTGGAGTTTTGAGCCACTGGTGTATTTGACGCATTGGTCCCTTGACTTTTTAATGAGCTACTCTGTGAGTCTATGGGCGCATTTCCTTGCAATAACTGATTAAAGGTACCTGCTTGGGTATCGAGGTATTGTTTTAAATGTTGATATTGCTTATGTCCAAGATGAAATGCTAACGTTTTATCTGCAATAAATATAGTAGTCAATAAATGAGGCAAAAATGCACGATGATCTACATTGATTTGATCCTGAACCTCCGAAATCTCAACAACTTTTGGTACAGGTCGCGTACCAAAACTAAGATAATATTTAAATTTATCCAGGAATGAAGCTCTTTTCCAGTTTTCATTGTCTATCTTTTTCTCTATATGATTGCTTAATTCCCTAAATGGAGATATTGAATATTCTTGAAAACATTGGTTTGCTAAAGCGGTTGCTAACCATTTTATGCGATGATCTTCAGTATATTCATTGCTGACAAGGTTAAATAATTGATTTGCTTGAATTAGTCGTTGTGCAGGGTCTAGCACTTTATCATTTAGCAGGGCCACTAGACGGTCATGTAGAATTACTGCATCCGGATCTACATTTAAACTGGTGTAAGGGATTATTTGTTGTAGCGCGTTATAGAACTGTCCTACATTATTACCCGTGCATTTTAATAAATCGGTGAATTGTTCACGGCTTAATTCATTATTTCCTGATTTACGCTTGAGTTCACTGTGAAGAAGTTCTAAATGCAATAAGTGATTTAAATCAGAGTTATTTTTGGGCATGAGGTGGCGGCCGATTTCTAATCCTGTGCACAATTTAGATTGATAATATAAAGAATGAGCTATTTTTTCATCTGCGATATTGGAGAAAGTAGTTCTATGAGGAACACGCACAGTAGCGCGACTAATCCAATGAGTAAATCGCTCTGTTGCTGATGCTTGAGCAAGATCACGTTGAACTAAATAGTCACTCCAATAGGCTCGAGGGCCTTTAAATAAAATTTGAGCACATTCCATAGCCAAATTTTTTATTTCAGAGCCTATCATTTGATTTGAAAAATAATTTTGTGCCGCGACTCTTTCAAATAACTGATTCGCTTTGTCTAAAAGAGTAGATGGATTTTTTTCAGTAGATAAAGATTTAATCTCTTCACTTATCTGAGCATGAAGCGGATCTTCTGGTATTTGGGCTATCTCTTTGAGCTGATAGATAAATTTTTGCGGTGCACTCTTAATCGATAATAATAATTTTGGTAAATGAGCTAAGGATAACCTTAAACTCTCTTCATCACGCGTTAAGGCTTTAATTAAATAATCAAAATTAAAAAGTGCATTATTATAATGTTCTGGGTCAAAACTATCTAATATGGATGCATTTGAATTTTGAAAATTACGAGGTATATCCTCTTGCTGCGTTAAAATTAAGAATTCTTTGAATGCCATTCCGATTTGATAAGACATGAATTTATTCATATCTACCTCGGTAGTTTGGGCTTTAAAGTTTAATCCGAAACCCGTAATGCATTGATAATATTGTGGAGGAGAATATAAGGGGGACGAGCGGATATTTTTAACGAGTAATTTGTCTTCAGTTACGAATGTTTTACGGTCACAAACACGGATCATGTTGTTGTGCACTAAAAAATTGGTTAATTTGATATCAGGATGATAAGTATCAGCCTCTTTCAAGGTTTGACAAAAATGTACTAGCCTTTGGAAATAGTGGGTGGCTGTAGAGATAATCTCTGTTATCGATTTCTGTTCTTTTTTAAGATTACGTGCCAAATTTTGTAAATCACCAGCATTAGCGAAATGGGATACTACGATTGGTTTATATACCACACGGCCATCTTCTTTCATTGCCATCGTGAATAAAGCAGCATCATCACCAAAATATTTTGATACTTCATAAGAGTGAAGTTTTTGCTCGACGCTTAATGAGTTCCTATCTTCTACCCGTATTACTAGCTTCTTAAGAGAAGCATTTTTTTCATCTTTGACTTTTAAGACAAAATTATAATTATTATTGGAATTTTCGCCTAATTTTTGCGTTTGATATTTGTAATCAGCAGTTGATGGATTAACCTGCCCTCTGATTATATTAATTTTATCCTGAACGATATTAAGAACCTCTGTATGACGTTCTAAAGTCTCTTTAAATTGAGGCGTTTTATCAATGTTTTCTTGAATGTATACGGAGAGTTGGCCATATCGACTCATATCAGCGTCGGTTATTGGTGATTTTACCAATAAAGCATCTCTACTTTGCAGCGCCTCATACAAATTTTGTGGTTGATTAATACCCGCGACATGTTCACAGTTCGCAGAGGCTGCTTGGGCGAATTGATGGTTTTTAATAAAAAAGGACGCAACCGGATTAATTCCGTACTCTTTGAGGGTTTTCCCCCAGCTTCCGTCTACAGTATCTACCTGATTGACCCATTCGAAAAGTTTTTGGTCATAGGAGACAGTGTTTAATAGATTGTTAATTTTATGCAATAAAAAAATTCTGTGTAAATGATTCCCTTCAGGTACTGCGTTAAATTCCGTTATCAACTTTTGAATTTCTTTAGCCGGTAATTTTCCTTGGTAGGGATCATTTAATTGTGCCATGAATACTCCAACACAAAACAGCAATATAATTTTATCTAATTGTAAAAAAATAAGGCAAAGTTAAACATATGCTCAAAAATATCACATAGTGTTTATTTTTTCAAGCAATTTCGATTTCACCCTTTTAAGATTATAGAACACGCATGAACTTTAACCTCGATTAAGCAATTATATTGTGATTTAGGACATTAAAATTACTACCCTCAATTCATAATTTTATGATTTAATAGTCGATAAATATTCTGTAGGAACGTCGCGATGAGTTTTGTTGTTACCGAAAGTTGCATCCGTTGCAAATATACGGATTGTGTTGAAGTGTGTCCTGTTGATTGCTTTTATGAAGGCCCTAATTTTTTGGTCATCAATCCTGATGAATGCATTGACTGTGCTTTGTGTGAGCCAGAATGCCCGGTCAATGCCATTGTTTCTGAAGACGATTTAGTAGCAGAGCAGATGCAGTTTAAAGAGTTGAATGCTGAGCTTTCCTTAAAATGGCCCAATATCACAGCTAAAAAAGAAGGTCCAGCTGATGCTAAAGATTGGGAAGAAGTAAAAGATAAAATGCAGTATTTGCAAAAAGAGTGGTAAATTCCTCATTAAAGGCGACTTGTCGCCAAATTTTGCATGAAAAAGGGCGTTTATCTACGGCAATACCCGGTTTTAAAGCGCGAGCAGCACAAAATCTTTTAGTCGAGCATATTGCTCAGGCCATTGAGGTACAGCAGACACTCATAGCGGAGGCAGGAACAGGAACGGGTAAAACATATGCCTATTTACTGCCTTGTCTTCTCAGTGGCCGGAAAACCCTGATTTCTACGGCTACTAAAACCTTACAGGATCAACTGTATTTAAAAGACTTACCCACCCTGATTCGTGCGTTAGGCCTGAGCACACGTGTACAGAACTTGAAAGGTCGTGCAAATTACATTTGCCAACACCGAGTTCATCTTCATGCAGAAGCGGAAGGCGGCATAAATTCTACCCTACACAGTCCTCATGAAATTGCTCATATTCGCGGTAAGCTCTCGCAAATGCATACCGGTGACCGTGCTGAGCTCCCTGAAATCAGCGAAGATTCTCCAGTTTGGCCGTGGGTTACTTCAACGGTTGACAATTGCCTGGGTAATGAATGCTCTTATTATGAAGAATGCTTTTTAGTCAAAGCGCGTAAGCGAGCAATGGAGGCAGATCTTGTCGTAATTAACCATCATCTTTTTTTTGCTGATTCGCGATTGAAGGAAGAAGGCTTTGGCGAAATTTTACCCGGTGTGGACATCTTGGTTTTTGATGAAGCCCATCAATTAGCCGAAATCGCCACACATTTTAACGGTGAGCGTATAGGAACGAAGCAGTTTAAAGAGTTGATGCAGGACATGGTTAACGAATGGCCTGCGCTTGATCGCGTCAATCATCCCCTTAAAGCACTCATGCATCGAACGGAGCAATTATTAGATGAACTGTATTTGCAGGTAGCTCATCTTGAAGAGCGCATCAGTTGGCATGAGGTTATAAAAACTCCTAAATTCATGAGCGTGTGGAGTGATTGGTTGCAACTGCAGGAAGAAATTCTTACGTGCTTACAAGAGGCTGGAATTGAGGAGCATCCTGCTTTAAAGCGTTGTCAGGAGCGATTTGAGGAATGGGGACGAATTCATCATTATTTTACGCAAAACATCGAAGATAAGATTCTCTGGTTGGAGCGGTTTAAACAAACCTTGGTTTTTCATGCAACACCCTATCATGTTGAAGACGCACTCGGCGATCAGCTCAAGAGGCAAAATTGTACTTATATTTTCACCTCGGCCACTTTGACGGTTGCTGATTCATTTGATTGTTTTCGTAATTCTTTAGGTTTAACGGAGGCACAAACTCTTTTATTACCGAGTCCCTTCGATTATCAAAATCAGGCTTTATTATACCTTCCGCGTAGTTTACCTGATCCTAAAGATCCCAATTATTACTCGGCACTGCTGCAGCGAGTTATTCCAGTAATCAAAGCACTGGGCGGGCGATGCTTTTTCTTATTTACCAGCCATAGAGCACTGCGTCAGGTTGCCGAGGTTATTCAAGAAAAACTTCATTATCCAGTCCTGGTGCAAGGAAGTGAGGCTAAACCGATTCTTTTGGAGCGTTTTCGGCAGTTGGGTAATGCTATATTGTTAGGCACCGCCTCTTTTTGGGAAGGAGTTGATGTTAAAGGGGATGCGCTTTCATGTGTCATTATTGATAAATTACCCTTCGCAAGCCCCAACGACCCCGTGGTTCGTGGTAAAATGGCTTCCTTAAAAAATAAAGGTTTATCAGGATTTGATGAATTGTCTCTACCTAATGCAGTTATTGCCTTAAAGCAAGGGGTTGGACGATTGATACGTGACAGCGAGGATAAAGGGATATTGATTATTGCCGATCCTCGATTAACTGGCCGCGAATACGGGCATCGTATTTTAGCCAGTTTACCCCCATTACCTAAAACTCGGGATGAACTGAAAATTTTAGATTTTATAAAAGAATTGGCCCTGGATTATGAACCTATTAGCGATTGATACCTCAACAGAGCATGCAAGCATTGCCTTAACCTGCAATGGAGAGGTTATTGAAAAAACACAAGATAATCAAAAGACACATGCACAATTTTTATTGCCCATAATCGATTCACTACTTGCAGAGTGTGGGATAGGCATAAGCCAGCTTGATGCCATTGCTTTTGGCTGCGGGCCTGGAAGTTTTACTGGTCTACGGATTGCTTGCAGCACCGCGAAGGGTCTTGCTTTTGCTCATGATTTACCGTTAATTCCCATAAGTACCCTTGCTGCAGTTGCATGGACAGCTCGTCAACAAATTGAACTTGAATTTCCAGTCTTAGCAATCCTGGATGCACGTATGAATGAGTTTTACTGGGCTTATTATTCAGGCAGCAGTTATAATGCCGAACCTCAGGTTTCAGCAGTGGAATCTATTATAGTCCACTCTACCGACCCATTCATTTTAGCGGGGACGGGAATAGTTGTTTGTAATGATAATTTAGCACCAACTCTTAAACCGTACGTAAGACACCAAATCGCAACATTCCCCAAAGCGTCTGCAATGTTGCATTTAGCAGTAATGGAGGAATTTCCTGCGGTTAATGCAGCTGAGGCAAAACCGGTGTATGTACGCAATAAAGTAACTTATGACAAAAAGTAAACCTATTGGAGCGATTCATGGATAAAAAATTATTAGAATTATTGGTTTGTCCTTTGTGCAAAGGTAAATTAATTGAGAAAAAGCAAGAATTAATTTGTAAATTCGACCGTCTAGCGTTTCCAATTCACGATGGCATACCGGTAATGCTTGAAGATGAGGCTCGTGTTATTAGCCTGGAAGAGAAGGACTTGCTTTAATGTAAGCAAGTCCAATAATGATTTTATCCCTAGAGTTCGCTACGTTTTTTGCGCCAAAATAACAAGAGCGCAGGAATAATCATCAAGAAAATACCACAAGAAAATACCAAACGGAAATGATTAGCACTGCCAAAATTCATAAACTCCACTGGCGGGATGAATCCAACAATTAGAGTCATAATACATCCAGCTAAACCGAGAAGACAGGTAAAATAGTAACCTAGTCTTCCCCCGGGTATAGCAAAAGGTCGCGGTAAATTTGCGAATTTATGCTTCAGTTTCCAGGCAGCGATGAACATAAATACATACATCAGAATGTAAAGTTCGGTGCTTAAATCAGTAAAGAGCCAGTAGATAGCATTGACGCTGGGGAATAGTAAAAACCCACTACAGAGTAATGTTACCAGCACTGCCTGGCTTATCAGAATTCGCGAGGCAACACCATGTTTGTTCAGCTTGCAGAAGGATTGCGGTAAAAAATTATGATTTGCGGCCATCAGGAGTCCTTTAGCCGGTGAAATAATCCAATTAACCATACTGCCCAAGCTACCTAGAAGCAATAGAATAACCAATATGGGCATTAACCAATTGAGATGGTATGCTTGAAAAAAATTCGTAAATGCCTGCATCACGCCATCAACTAAATTAATCTCTTGTTTGGGAAGAACGAATGCGATAGCCAGAGATCCAAAAATCATCGTGGTGAGAATAAGAAGTACTGAAAAGAACATAGCTTTCGGAAAGTTAGCTTGAGGATCACGTACATTACGCACATGCACTGCTGCTAATTCCATACCAAGGAACGAAGTCATAATTGCAGTCAGAGAAACCCAAGATTGGCTGTCTTTCCAGTTGGGCAAAAGCTTTGACCAGCTTAAATCGATCGCTAAAGGATTGCCTTTTACAACCCAAATAAGCGCCAGTAATATAATAAAACCCATAGGCAGGATCATCCCCACTATGGCACAAAAGCCAGCAAAATGAGCGGAAGCACGTAATCCTGAGAGCCCGATAAAGGTTAAAGACCAAAAAATAGTGAGGATTACAGCAATTAGATAATATTTATTTTGCGCAAGTTCCGGGTTAACAAGGTAAGCCAGAGCGCCAGCGATAAAGGAAAGAATAGTTGGATACCAAACCAAAGTATTGATCCATTGCAACCAGATGGTAAAGAAGGCGACATTCTCTCCATAAGCATGGTGTACCCAACTGTAGATTCCACCTTCTTCATCAGCCCAGGTTGAGGATAATTCTGCAGCGACCAGGGCGACGGGTATCAGAAAAACAAGCGCCGAAAAAATAAAGAAGAAAATAAGAGTTGAGCCAAACAAGGCAGTACCTGGTAGATTTCTTATGCTATCAATGGCACCAGTAATCAAGAGCACCAAAGCGATAACGGATATTTTTTCGGAAGACCAACTTTTCATTAAAGTATTCTTGTTGATAAAAAGATAGACATTATACCTGAATTATGATGAAAAGTTAGGTTGTCACGCATTTTATTCTTAGAAACTGATATGAGATTTAGGAACGACTTAAAGCCTACGTAGAGCGTTTTCCTGCGTAGAGCGTTTTTATGTTACTGGTTCAAAAATAATAAATAATTGATGATAAAAATTGATCTCTTTTAAGACATGATTGGTCTCTAGCAGGGAGCACAGAAAGATTGAACTAAGCCGACCTAATACATTAGATTCTGAGGATACTTACATACTTCATATCTGACCTCATGCCACGGCAAGAAGTCCCCTCGCCAAAAGGCTCGGGATCTGATTTATCCCCACGAAAATGTATAAAAGAGTTGCAGTTTGAAGGTCTTAATGA
>ERZ778028.2579-NODE-2579-length-12656-cov-7.945163_pt1 | contig 12656 bp, 11 predicted proteins | sample MGYA00375758_ERZ778028 | MGnify/ENA primary metagenome ERZ778028 (study PRJEB29350, sample SAMN05389828) | bioreactor metagenome | isolation source: Thiocyanate bioreactor | place: South Africa: University of Cape Town | collected 2014-03-17 ... | reverse complement strand
CGGACAGGCAAACGGAAATTCAAGGCATTCAAAGGCCACATTCCGCCTGCAAACCTCGATGCTGCTGCGGTGGTGGGCGAATTTATCCGGCAGCAGGAGGAACTGCTCTACCTGCTTCGCGACGGCGCCCGCAAGGACCTCGATGCGCTCCGCATTCCCATATCGGTGTTCCCCGTAATCCGGATGAAAATCGGGGACGTATTCCAGTTTCTGATTGCCCACAATGAGCGGCACATGCAGCAGGCAAAGCGAAACCTTGTTCCACAAAGTATTTATTAGCCAGAAAAATAGATGACAAAAAGGGCCGGCGCGGGTATCGTGTTCCGGCTTTTTGTATTAAAAAAAAGCAGCCACCGAATGCGGTGACTGCCTGGTAAGGGAGATGGATAGCCGTTGAATGTCTTTAAGTTAGGCCGGGGTGAGGCTGTTGGTATCCAGGCGGCCTTCGTTCATATTTTCGAGTTTGATAAAGTGGCAGACATAACCGGCCGATCGGAGCGCGAGCTGGATGCGGTTAAAGTCGGATAGTTCGGAGGTTAGAGTCAGCATGAAATCCTGAAAATCGTAGGCCCAGTGTTTAACATTCAAATGTTTCAGGCAATCGTGCAGCTTTTGCAGCGACTTGGTTGCCTGGATCCTGGTACGAAAAAAAATCTTATATGTATTAGCCATTGTTGTTACGTGGAATGAGTGGGCAGGATGTTACCGTTCTTTTCAGATTGTTGATTTGATAGACCAAAGCTAACACTTATTTAAAATTATTCCAAATAAGATGGTTTGAAATTACGGTCGAAACAAAAAAGCTTCGCAACCATGATGCAAGTTGCGAAGCTTTTCTGATAACTCCTTTTAGTCCTATATTAAGAATTTATTAGATTTTATAAATTCTTCTTATTGGGCAGGCTAATGTCGTCAGGCCCAGTTCCTTTCCAGGAACCCAACCCAGTTTCGCCACATAATGCGCTCGATGTCGCTGGCCGAATAGCCTCGCGTCGACAGCAGCGACGGGATCGTTTGCAGATCGGCAATGGAGTCCAGGTCGCCGGGCGATTGCTCTTTGCCGTAGGCGCCATCCAGATCGGAGCCGATACCTACGTGGTTGGCATTACCCGCTATCTGGCAGATATGGTCGATATGCTGCACCACATGCTCTATTTTCAGGCCGGTGCTTTCCGGAGTCGATTTGCCGCGTATCCAGCCCGGGATCATCATCCATGCATCAAATGCCATTCCGATCACTGCATCGCGTTCGAGCAGCACCTTGATCATTTCGTCGGAGAACTGGCGGTTGTGCGGCGTAATCGCCCGAACAAGGTTGTGGCTGGCCCAAACCGGGCCTTTGTACATTTCCATTGCCTCCCAGAAGGCGGTATCGCACAAATGCGTAGCGTCCAGAATCATATCGAGCTGATCCATTTCACGCAGCAGGTCTTTGCCCCTTTCGGTCAACGGAGCGTCGGAGTCGGTCCCGTACGCGTACACACCCGGCCCGTAATGAGCGGGGCCGATCGCCCGCAGGCCGTAGCCATAGGCGGTTTCCAGGTTTTTCAGGCTCACGAAAGAGTCGGCACCTTCGAGACTGAGGATGTAGCCAATGGGCAGCCCTTCGGTAGACTCGGCATTCTGCCAAAGTTCTAGGTGACTGCGTAAGCCCGCCAGGCCTGTGATCTGTACCATCTCACCGGCATCTTCCATGGCTTTGTACCAGGCTACCTGCGCCTGCGTGATGGCCCATGCCTGCGCCTGCGAATGCCAGCCCGGGATTTTACTGTCGGGTTTGATGTACCGCCCGATCTGCGTGGCCACGCAAAGGCCGATGTTACCCTTCCGCATTTCAGGAAAGCTCACTACGCCTTTGCCGCGGTCGGGCTTGTCGGTAAGGTTCTTTTCCCGGTCGCGGATCGAATAGAGGTCTTGGGTCAGGTCCCTGTTCCATTCCACGGCATTCATGGAAAGGTCAAGGTGTGCGTCGAAGAGGAACATAGATGCAATGATTGAATGACTGAATGACTGAATGATTGAATAATTGAACGGGCGAGTGAGCCGAAATCTATTCGATCATTCGATCATTCAATCATTCAAAATTAAACTGTTATGCGTCTGCTACGAGCCGTAATTTTCCATTCTCCAACCACATTACTATCCACGATCACGGTCGCGAAATCGTGCAGCGCCACGGTGGGGCAGATGTGGTAGGGGAGCGCGTAGAAGACGTCCCCGACACGGATCGTTTCCCAGGCATCAGCGCCTACCTGCAACACGCCGTGCTCTTCGCTCTGTCCGAGCAATGTGTAGTCGGGCAAATTAAGCAGGCGGAGGCGGTTCTCGATAGGGTTTTCGGCGGCGATAGCCTTGTGTCCGAGGTCGATGGTCACAATGCCGGGAGCCGGTTTTGAAATGACACGGGTCAGAATCAATGCGGCATGCTCGAAGGGCTGGCCGTCGAACCGGTCGCCGTAGCCCCAATCCCAGAGTACATTCGTGCCCGGGCTAAGGTATACGTCGGGCCTGAGGGTATGTACGGTGAACGAGGGAGAACCACCGACGATGATCATCGGCTCGTAACCGCATTCGGTTTCGATGCGGTCGAGCAGGGGAAGTACTTTTTCGTATGCTTCGTCGGCAGCGGCCTTGCGCTCGGAGAATTCCGGATTGCGTATGTGGCCGTCATAAATGTGCACGCCGCCGAATGCGAGGCCTTCCAGGCTGCTCACGTAGCGGTAAAGCGAAAGCAGGCTTTCATCCGTAGCATGCCCGGTGCGGTTCATGCCGTTGTTGACATCGAGGAAGACGGTGGATTTAAATCCTTTTGAAAGCGAAGCATCGTTCAGGAGCGCCGCAATCTCTTCGTTATCAACCAGTGAAGCAAAGGTGGTGTCCGGAAATTTCTCCCGCAAAGCAAAAAAGCGGTCGATGTTCGGCCCCACCAGCTGGTAAGCGATCAGTACCCAGGGAGCGCCTGCGCCGGCCACCATTTCTGCTTCGGCGATGGTCGCGCATTTGAATTTGGAGATACCGGCCGAAAGTTGGATTTCGACAACTTCCGGACATTTGTGCGTCTTGACATGCGGCACCAGCCGTTCGGGCGAGCCCGCAATGCTTACCATGCTGCGAATGTTGCTTTCGATGCGGTCTTTGTAGAATAGGAGCGATGGGGATATGACTTCCCCGGGATTGCTGAGCTGGTACCAGGACATTTTATTGAATTTTGAATGACTGAATGATCGAATGAGTGAATGAGTGAATTTTTCTCTTACTTAATCACTCATTCGCACATTCAATCATTATTTCTCTTCCAACTCAAACATCGCCTCGATCTCCACCGGGATGTTATCGGGCAATGTACCCATTCCCACCGCGCTTCTCACGCCGATGCCGTTTTCTTCACCCCAAACTTTGGCAAACAGCTCGCTGCACCCGTTGATGATGAATGGATGTTTTTCAAAATCGCTGGTGCAGTTGACCATACCGAGCACTTTGATGACTCTTTTAACCCGGTTAAGACTGCCCAGATTGGCTTTCAACGTAGACAAGATCGCCAGACCTACCTGACGCGCGGCGAGTTTGCCCTGGTCAGCGTCGAGGTCTTTGCCGATGCGTCCGATAATAAGTTTGCCGTCGTCCTGCACGGTACCGTGGCCGGAAACGTAAACCCAACGCTTGTCGACGATCAGCAAAGGTTTGTAAACGCCGACAGGTTTCGGGGCAGGAGGTAGGTTAAGGCCGAGTGCTGCAAAATTTGATTCTGGTGTATTGTCCATAGTAGTAAAGTGAATTGAACTGGATATTTCCTTGTAGATCAGATTCTTGAAGATGATCTTAATCTTTGATTCTAATCTCAATCTATAATTCTAATCTTAATCTATAAATTCTAATCTCAATCTATAAATTCTAATCTAGAACCGTTCGTTAAAACGAACGGCAAAGCGATAATGCAAAGATTGACTAACTCGGTTGGGATACTCTTTTTTTTGTGAAAAAGTATCTATTACCGTCCGTTTTAACGGACGGAGGGAATAAGCCGGGAAGCCGGAAGAGGGACGGCTAGACGAACAAATTTAGCACTAAAACGCCCAGCAAACCCATTATTGACACAATTGTTTCCATTACCGACCAGGTAAGGATCGTGTCTTTAATGCTCAGGTTGAAGTATTCCTTGAAAAGCCAGAAGCCTCCGTCGTTCAGGTGGGAGAACATCAAACTGCCTGACCCGATAGCGAGTACGAGCAGCTCCGCCGGTACGCCGGCATTGGCGAGCAAAGGCGCGAGAATGCCCACGGTGGTGAGTCCGGCAACGGTGGCGGATCCTACGCAGACGCGGATCACCGCCGCGATGGCCCAGCTCAGCAGGAGCGGGGAAATGTCCAGCCCTTTGAGGCTTTCGGCAATGAATGTGCTGACGCCGCTGGCAGTCATGATTTCTTTGAATACACCGGCCCCCGCAATGATCAGCAGGATCGTGGATACGCCTTTGAAAGCTTCTTCCATGGATTTGCCCACCTTTTTCATACTCATCCCACGCCTTACACCCAGCACATAGGCAGCGAAAAGTACCGATACCAGCATCCCGAAATAGGGCTCTGCGAGCAGCGCAATGAGCTTGTTGTCGGGATAAATGCGTTTCACGCCGGACATCGAGGTGAGCAGAAATACCGGAAGCAATGCCGTTATCACGCTGATTCCCAATCCGGGAAGCTCGGAAGCAGGGCGGGGTTTTACGTCAAAAAGGTCTTCGTCCGGCTTAGGCTGGAAGCGTTTCAATGTTTTCCCGAAAATAGGGCCGGCCACGGCAATGGCGGGCAACGACACGATCATTCCGTAGAATAGGGTCTTGCCCAGGTCGGCATGCAGCTGGCTGGCAATCGCCGCCGGGGAAGGGTGGGGTGGGAGGTACCCGTGTGCTACCGACAATGCAGATAACATAGGAATACCTATATATAATAATGGTAAACGGGCGGTTGCACTGATCATGAAAATCAATGGAATAACAATGACAAACCCAGCATTGTAAAACAGAGGAATACCTATCACGAATCCGGCCAGCGCCATGCCCCACTGAATGTATTTTCGCCCGAACAGGCTGATGAGCGCATCCGTGATCCGCTGCGCCGCTCCACTGTCTGCCACCATTTTCCCTAGCATCGCTCCGAACCCGACAATGAGCACCAGGTCGCCCAGGGTCCCTCCCACACCTTTTTGAATGGCCTTGCTGACCGTGTCCACATCCAATCCGCTGGCGAGTCCAAGTGCAATGGAAACCAGCAGGAAAGAAATGAATGTATCGATTTTAAGCCAGGCAATGAGTAAGATAAGTGCGAGGATCGCAATGAAGGTTAATAGTAAAGGCATAGGTGAAAATTGTCGAAAATTAAGCTCTTGCTAATAAGCGGGAAGAACGGGATTTTTAATGATAGATGCCAATTTAGTTTTCCCCCGGATATTTCCGCGAGGTAATGCACGGATAGTCACGCATATACGTGGAAGGGGCCGAAATAGCACAAAAGATAGTTTGTTAGAATGCTTAAAAATGGCGAAATTTGGCTTTTTAGTACCTATAAGATTTTATTAATCCGCGGGCGATTGAAGCTATTGATTAGCCCGCTTTAAAATTTTGATTCTTTTCTAATCGTTTATGGCAGAATCTTCTGGTGAAAACATTATCCCGATTAATATCGAGGATGAAATGCGCGGAGCCTACATCGATTACTCGATGTCCGTTATCATCTCCCGCGCTTTGCCCGACGTTCGCGATGGTCTGAAACCCGTTCACAGACGGGTCCTTTACGGAATGGACGATCTGGGCGTGAGTTACAACCGGTCCCATAAAAAATCGGCTCGTATTGTTGGGGAAGTTTTAGGTAAATACCACCCGCACGGTGACTCGTCGGTTTATAATACGATGGTACGCATGGCCCAGCCCTGGTCGCTGCGCTATCCGCTCGTCGATGGTCAGGGTAACTTCGGATCTGTCGATGGCGACAACCCGGCGGCGATGCGTTACACGGAGGCAAGGCTGAAAAGGATTGCCGACGAACTGCTCGCCGACCTGAACAAGGATACGGTTGATTTTCAACCCAACTTCGACGACTCGCTGAGCGAGCCTTCGGTACTTCCCGCCAAATTCCCTAACCTGCTTGTTAACGGCTCGTCCGGTATCGCGGTAGGTATGGCCACCAACATGGCGCCGCACAACCTCAGTGAGGTTGTGGACGGCGTACTCGCTTACATCGACAACAACGACATTACCATTCCGGAATTGATGGAGCACGTAAAAGCTCCCGATTTCCCTACCGGCGGTATCATTTACGGTTACAATGGCGTTCGCTCAGCGATGGAAACCGGCCGAGGAAGCATTATCATGCGTTCCAAAGCACAGTTCGAAGTAGCGAAGAACGGCCGCGAGCAGATCATCGTGACCGAAATCCCTTATATGATCAACAAAGCGGCGATGATCGAACGGATCGCGTCGCTGATTAACGAAAAGAAACTCGATGGGATTTCCGACATCCGTGACGAATCGGACCGCGATGGTATGCGCATTGTTTTCGATCTGAAAAAGGACGCGATACCGAATATCGTATTGAACCACCTGTTCAAGTACACGCCGCTGCAAACCTCTTTCGGGGTAAACAACGTGGCCCTGGTGAAAGGCCGTCCCGTGTTGCTGAACCTGAAAGACCTGATCAAGCATTACGTAGACCACCGGATCGTGGTAATTACCCGCCGGACCGAATATGAACTGCGCGAAGCTGAAAAACGCGCGCACATCCTGCAAGGTTTGCTGATCGCGCTCGATAATCTCGACGCGGTGATCGCATTGATCCGTGCGGCACGTGACCCGGAAACGGCGAAGAACGGATTGATGGAGCAATTTGCCCTCTCGGAAATTCAGGCTCGCGCGATCCTCGATATGCGCTTACAACGTCTGACCGGTCTGGAAAGAGAGAAGATCGTGAAGGAATATGAAGAGATCATGCTCCTGATCGCCGACTTGAAAGACATTCTGGCCAACGAATTCCGCAAGTACGAGATCATCAAAACCGAGCTCGGCGAAATTAAGGAACGCTACGGCGATGCCCGCCGGACGCAAATTGAATTCTCGGCGGAAGAGTTCAGCGACGAAGACATGATCGCCGACGAGGAAATGCTCATCACCATTTCCAAAGAAGGCTATATCAAACGTACGCCGCTATCTGAGTACCGCACGCAGACAAGAGGAGGGGTTGGTTCCCGCGGTGTGAAAACCAAGGACACCGATTTTACCGAGCACTTGTTCTCTGCGACCATGCTCAATTACCTCTTGATATTTACCGAATATGGTAAGCTGTTCTGGATGAAGGTATACGAGGTGCCGGAAGGAAGCAAGACCTCGAAAGGTCGCCCGATCCAGAACCTGATCAGCCTCGAAGGCGGTGATTCCATCCGTTCGGTGATCAACGTGAAGACATTGTCGGATGAGGATTATATCAACAATAATTACCTCATAATGTGTACCGAGCAGGGCACCATTAAGAAGACTTTGCTCGAAGCATATTCACGTCCGCGTACCAACGGTATCATCGCCATTTCCATTAACGAAGGCGACCGTTTGCTGAATGTCGCATTGACGAATGGCGATAACGATATCGTGATCGCTTCGGCTGCAGGTAGGGCGGTCCGCTTCAACGAAAAAGGCGTACGTCCGATGGGCCGTACCGCTGCGGGTGTGCGGGGTATCAACCTGAACGATCCCGACAACAAGGTGATTGGCATGGTTTGTATCAGCCGTGAGGACGCACAGCTGCTGGTAGTATCTGAACACGGCTTTGGAAAGCGCTCTGCAATAGATAGTTACCGTGTTACTAATCGGGGTGGTAAAGGCGTGTCGACCATGAATGCCACCGACAAGGTCGGCAAGTTGGTAGCGATCCGCGAGGTTACGGAAGAAGACGACCTGATGATCATCACGCGTAACGGTATCGCGATCCGCATGAGCGTGCTCGACATCCGCCAGGCGGGACGTAACACGCAGGGTGTGAAACTGATCCGACTGAGTAACACCGATGAGATCACCTCGGTAACCCGCATTCTAAAAGATCCGGACGAGAAGGCCGAAGAATTGGATGAAGACGGCAACGTAGTTCCCAAACCGGTAGCACAAGTAGAAGGTGCTGCGGCGGAGGATATAATTGTTACGGATGATGAATTGGACGAGGATGAAGATGTAGCTGACGACGAGGAGGAGGACGACGAAGAGCCTTCCGACGACGCAGAGGCATGATTTTTGTAAAATTTATATTAATTGATTTATATTTAGAACTCGAACAATCAATCACAACCAAAGTTAATATTTATGAAAAAACTGTTTTTTGTTTCTGCACTTAGCCTGTTCGGCTGTGCTGCGATAGCGCAGGACGCTGTGAACAAGGCTATGGTAGATGGATTTCGTAAGGATAAAGAGAAAAGCGATAAAGATGCCACTGATCCCAAAGCAAGTGCAAAGGCTGCATTCTGGCTCGAACGCGCAAAACTTTATGAAAACATAGCCCTACAAGGTTCAGAAGTAGATTCTAGTGCAGCAAAAACGGCGTTTGAAGCCTATAAAAAGGTTGTTGAGCTGGATGTTACCAAAAAAGGGGAGCCGGGTAAATCATCGAAAGAAGCTTCCAACGTGTTGGCAGGCGGTGAAGGAACCCAGCTTTTTAATGCATTCGTAAAGCAAGGTGCTGAGAAATACCAGGCTAAGAACCTGAACGGCGCATTGGAAATGTTCCAGGCGGCTCAGGAGATCAACAAAAAGGATACGCTGGCATCGCTCTATGGCGGTATCGCTGCGCAACAGCTTGATAAAAAGGATGTTGCGAAAACTTCTTTCGAGAAGTATGCAGCCAATGGTGGAAAAGACCCAAGCGTATTCTACGGTTTGGCCCAGCTTTACCGCTCTGAAAACAACTTCGACAAAGCAATCGAAACTTTGAACAACGGTCTGAAACAATCACCGGGTAACAAAGACCTGAAAGCGGAAGTTGTAAACATCCTGCTGGCATCGGGTAAGGAAGATCAGGCAATCCAGGAGCTTGAAGCGCTGGCTGCTGCTGATCCTAAAAACACCCAGAATGTGGTAAACCTGGCTATTTTGTACGATAACATGTACAGAACAGCTACCGATAAGGTGAAGCAACTGAGCGCGAAAGCGGGTGCTGGTGCGAATGCTGCCAATAGCGCAGAGAAAACCCTTGCTTCTGAAAAAGAGAAGATCGCAGTGTACGACGGTGAGGTGAAACGCATTGGCGCCTTGATTAAGAAACAGCCTAAAAATGCAGACCTGAAACGTCAGCTTGCAGATGTGACAGCGAAGAAGAAGGAAAGCACTGAGGCAATCGCTAAACTGGAAGGTGAAGTGAAAGCTGCACAGGAAGCTGCCAAAGGACAAGACGTGGCGGGTGCTCAGAAGGAACTTGCTGACGCGAAAGCAAAACAGAAAGAAGCAAGTGACAAAGCGATCGCTAACTACAAGAAAGCTTTGGAAATCGACGCAACCAACTACGACGCGCTTTACAACCTTGGCGTTTTCTACTTCAACGAGGCGGTTCAGCTGAAAAGCGAAGTGGATAACATGAACATGACTGAATATCAGCAGCGCGGTAAGGAAGTTGAAGGCCGTGTTTGCGGTAAATTCAAAAAAGCAAAACCATACTTCGAAAAGGCAATCCAAGCCAAAGACGAAGCTGAGGCTAAAGACAACCTGACAAACCTGAACGGCGTCCTCGAACAATTTGCTGCGAAAGGTGTTGCTTGTATTGAAGAATAATAAGGACTAGTTTCCAAAAATAAAAAAGGCATCGAGCAATCGATGCCTTTTTTGTTTGAAAACCGTGCGGGCTTGATTCAACAAGCACACTGAATTTTCTCACCGGCAGTTGTCGCCTTGGTACCTTCTGTGGCATACCCATCGAATTTCCACCATTCAATGCCACCCATTAATTCCCTTACTTTGAAACCGAGACGGGTCATGTTCAATGCCCCGCGGGTGGAGGCGTTACAGCCAATGCCGTCACAATAAGTAACATAGATAGCATCCCGGTCCAGATGCTTCGTGCTTTCTTCATTTATTTCGCGATGCGGAATGTTTATGGCCGTGGGAATACGCTCAGCTTCGAAACCGAACGGCTTCCGGGCGTCGAGCGGGATGATATTTTCGTTTTTGTTCAATGCGTCGAATAGGTCGGAGGGGTCCATTTCGAATGCTAGTTTGTTTTCATAATGCTTGATTTGTGCTTCCATCTTTGCTTGCATTTTTGGTGAGTGATGCGACAAAACTATGAAGACCCGCCTCACGATAAAAATGAAAAGAATTGATAGCTTTCATTGATTATTTTCATAGAAATCGTTGACAATGAATTCGTTTATTTGCAAAAACTATCAGGAAATTGAATGGAAATCCGGCATCTGAAACTAGTCAAGGCGATTGTAGAGGAGGGAAGCATTACCAATGCAATCAATAAGCTGCATTTAACGCAATCGGCTTTGAGCCATCAGCTCAAAGAGGCTGAATACCAGTTAGGTACAAAAATATTTTTGAGGCAAAACAAGAAGCTTGTGCTGACCAAAGCGGGAGAGAAGCTGTATGAAACCGCCAACGACGTGCTTAGCAAACTATCGGATACGGAACGGGAGATCAAACAACTCATTTTCGGGGAATTCGGGGAGATCAGTATCAGTACGGAATGCTATTCGAGCTACCACTGGCTGCCTTCGGTTTTGAAGCAGTTCCATTTGCTGTATCCAAATATAGAACTGAAAATCGTCATGGAAGCGACGCATTATCCTTTACAAAAGTTGCTGGAAGGGGTGATCGACATTGCCATCGTCAGTGATCCGCTCAATGACAAGCGAATTCGGTATACTGAGCTGTTCCAGGATGAAATGCTGATGGTGGTTTCCGAAAACCATGAATGGTCCCGTAAGAAATACGTCGTTGCGGAGGATTTCACCGACCAGCATCTGCTTATTCACTCTTTACCATTGGAAACAGTGACGGTCCATCAGTTCCTGCTGGCACCCGCGAAGGTAACACCCAAGAAAATAACCCCGCTGCCATTAACGGAAGCTTCGCTCGAAATGGTGAAAGCCGACATGGGGGTAATGGCAATGGCGAAATGGGCCTTGCAGCCATACCTGAAAAACGATTCGATCAGGGCAGTCAAGATTGGTCGGAACGGATTGAAGCGGAAACATTACATAGCTTACCTAAGTGACAAGCAGCATCCTGAATACTTTTCCCATTTCGTCGCATTTCTTCAAACTGAAATTCACCAGCAATGGAATATCTGATCCGGAGAGTCGCGTTCGCAGATTTAAGCAGACTAGTTCAGCTTTGCGCGAAACATGCTGATTATGAGGGTGCTGATTACGACTCTACGGGAAAGCAAGAGCGCCTGGCAGCAGAACTGTTTTCTGAAAGTCGGAGACTGCATTGCCATGTAATCGAGCGAGCCGGGAGCATTGAAGGCTATTTTACATTCACGTTGGATTTTTCAACCTGGGATGCGCGGCCGTTTCTACATTTGGATTGCCTGTATCTGGAACCGAACCTGCGCGGACAGGGAATCGGAAAGCAAATATTCCAACAACTGGAACAGATAGCGCGGGAGCTTGAATGCTTTAACATCCAATGGCAAACTCCGATTACCAATGAGCCAGCAATTCGATTTTACGATCGATTGGGCGCAACAGGGAGGGATAAGAAAAGATATGGGTTAGCACTATGAGTTATCGACGTAGCATAAATATCTATTTAACATAATATAAATTATACAACAATCAAGTAACGTTTGCTTGATAAAGCATAGAGTTGCCAAAAACCTTTTGCTGGATTCTTCCTGCCAGTTGATCACCAGTTCCCGTTACCGGGATCTTCCATGGATAGCCTTATCAAAGAATACGTACCTGTTATCATGTAGTCGTTACGGGATCTGGCGATTGATGCGGCCCAGACCTTGTTATACGGTCAATGGCTCGGGATGGCTAATTCTATCGAAATGTCGCAAGGATTAACTTGCCGTTTTTGGCTTGTATCTTTCTCAAAAACAGGCCCTTCGATGCCAATTGCCTGTATGGTAAATTATGCTTCTCAAATCCATTTTTACGAAAAAAAGGCGCTAATTCGGTGAATGGCACCTTTTTTTCGTAAAAATCTTGCGAAATCATCATGCAACGTCGCAAATCTTCACACATTGGGTTAAGGAAGCGATCGGTTCGCGCTTGGGAACGAATTCCTGGGCGACAAATCCCGTGTACCCGGTTTCGACAATCGCTTTCATGATTGCCGGATAGTAAAGCTCCTGCGTTTCATCGATTTCTGCGCGGCCCGGAACGCCGCCGGTATGGTAGTGACCGATGTATTTGTGGTATTGCTTGATGGTTGCGATCACGTCGCCTTCCATAATCGACATGTGGTAAATGTCGTAGAGCAACTTGAAATTTTCAGAACCGACCATCTCGCAAAGCCCGGCGCCCCAGCTGGTGTGGTCGCACATGTAATCGCGGTGGTTGACTTTGCTGTTGAGCAATTCCATGATCATGGTAATGCCGTACTTTTCCGCCGATGGCATCAGCCGGCGTAAACCGATCGCGCAGTTCCGCATACCGTCATAGTCGGACATACCGCGGCGGTT
>ERZ778028.2575-NODE-2575-length-12675-cov-7.216561_pt1 | contig 12675 bp, 9 predicted proteins | sample MGYA00375758_ERZ778028 | MGnify/ENA primary metagenome ERZ778028 (study PRJEB29350, sample SAMN05389828) | bioreactor metagenome | isolation source: Thiocyanate bioreactor | place: South Africa: University of Cape Town | collected 2014-03-17 ... | reverse complement strand
GGCGCGTTGGCGTGGGTCTTGAACACGCCCACGGGCTTGCCGGACTGGATGAGCAGCGACTCATCGTCGTTCAAGTCCTTGAGCGAGGCGAGGATCTGGTCATAGCATTCCCAGTTGCGCGCGGCGCGGCCGATGCCGCCGTAGACCACGAGGTCCTGCGGACGCTCGGCCACCTCGGCGTCGAGGTTGTTCTGGATCATGCGGTAGGCGGCCTCGGTGAGCCAGCTCTTGCAGGTAAGCTGGCTGCCGCGCGGCGCGCGGATCACGCGTGTCGGGTCGTGGCGGGGGTCGGTGGGGACGGCGAGGGACAGGATGGCGTCGTTGGCGTTCATGGGGGGCTCCTGGGAATCGGGTGGCATGGGTAGGGAAATCAGGCGCAGCTGGGCAGGCACTGCAGCAGCGGCGCGGGCCAGGCCGACTCCTGGGCCCATGCGCGCATGGCGTCGATGTCGGGCGCGAGGTAGCGGTCCTGCTCCAGGTAGGCCACACGCTTTCGGATGGCGGCGAATTGCGCTTCGATCAGCGGTGAGGATTTCAGTGCTCTGTCGAACTCCATGCCCTGCGCAGCGGCCATGGCCTCGATGCCGACCATCACGGCGGCGTTGCGCACCATGTCGCCCAGGCGGCGCGCGCCGTAGGTGGCCATGGAGACATGGTCTTCCTGGTTGGCCGATGTGGGCAGGCTGGTCACGCTGCTGGGGTTGGCCAGGCACTGGTTCTCGGCCGCCAGCGCGGCGGCGGTGACCTGGGCGATCATGAAGCCGGAGTTCACGCCGCTGTCGCGGATCAGGAACGCGGGCAGGCCGGAGAGGCCCGGGTCGAGCAGCAGCGACAGGCGGCGCTCGGAGATGGCCCCGATTTCGGCCACGGCCAGCGCAATGATGTCGGCCACAAACGCCACGGGCTCGGCGTGGAAGTTGCCGCCGGAGATCACGTCGCCCGCGCCGGAGGTGCCATCCAGTGCTGCGAAAACGAGCGGGTTGTCCGACGCCGCATTGGCCTCGATGGTCAGCACGCGCGCGGCGTGGTGCAGGTTGTCCAGGCACGCGCCCATCACCTGCGGCACGCAGCGGATCGAATAAGGGTCCTGCACACGGCCGCAGTTCGGGTGCGAAGGGTCGATGGCGCTGCCATCGAGCAGCGCGCGCACGGCGGCGGCCACGGCGATCTGCCCGGCCTGGCCGCGCGCTTCGTGGATGCGCGCATCAAACGGTTTGACCGAGCCCTTGATGGCTTCGAGCGACAGGCAGCCCGCGACCAGTGCGGCGGCGAACACGCTCTCGGCGCCGAACAACCCCGCCAGCGCGAGTGCGGTGGACACCTGCGTGCCATTGAGCAGCGCCAGCCCTTCCTTGGGCCCGAGCACGAAGGGCTGCAGGCCGATGGAACGCATGGCCTCGGCACCGGGCACCACCTTCCCATTCATCCTGGCCTGCCCTTCGCCGATCAGCACACAGGCCAGGTGCGCCAGCGGCGCCAGGTCGCCCGAGGCGCCCACCGATCCCTTGGCCGGGATCACCGGCAGCACGTTGGCGTTGGCCAGCGCCAGCAACGCATCCACGATCTCGGGGCGGATGCCCGAATGGCCGCGCGCCAGGCTCACGGCCTTGGTCGCCAGGATGAGGCGCACGACGTCGTCGGGCAGCGGGTCGCCCGTGCCCACGCTGTGCGACAGCACCAGGTTGCGCTGCAGTTCGGCCAGGCGCTCGTGGGCAATCTTGGTGCTGGCCAGCTTGCCAAAGCCCGTGTTGATGCCATAGACCACCTGGTCTTCATCGACGATGCGCTGCACCGTGGCCTGCGATGCCTGCATGCCCGCGCGCGCTGCCGAATCCAGGGCCAGCGTCAGCGGGCCGGCATGGATACGGCGCAGATCGGCCAGCGTGACCTTGCCGGGATGCAGGGTCAGCGCAGAAGAAGCGGTCATGTTCATAAATTTCATCCTGTATAGACAAGTAGGCGCGAGCGTTCGTGCAGACGGGGACGCCCTTACACAATCACCGGGTTGCCGTCGGCGCGGAATCGGCTGCCCAGGCGGTAGCGCGACGCCGGGTGCAGGCAGCGCACCAGCGTGATGGGCACGCCGCCCGACCAGGTGCGCCGCGTGAGCAGCAGACAGGGCTCGCCCACGTTCATTTCCAGGAGCGCAGCCTGCTCGGCCGTGGGCAGCACGGCGTCCACCACGTGCTCGATCTGGTCGAACGGGACGTTGCGCACCAGAAACTCCGAAGGCTGCTGGCGAGAGAAATCCTGCTGGCCGAAATCGGGCACCTGGCGCGGGTTCACGTAGCGGTCTTCCAGCTGCACGGGCAGGCCGTCCTCGCGGTGCACGCAGAGCGTGTGGAAGGCAGATTCGCCCGTGCGCAGCTCCAGCGCGGTGGCCACTTCCAGCGGCGCCGAGATGCGCTGCACCGAGAGCACGTCGCAGCGGTAGTCGTGGCCGCGCTGGCGGATCTCGCTCGCCAGATTGGCAATCTGCAAGAGGGTGGACTGTGGCTTGTCTTCGGCGACAAAGCTGCCCACGCCCGCCACGCGCACGATGCGGCCCTGCTCGACCAGTTCGCGCAGCGCCCGGTTCACCGTCATGCGCGAGACGCCAAACTGGTTCACCAGGTCGTTTTCCGACGGCAATTTGTCCCCCGCGCGCCAGGCGCCCTCCTGGATGCGGCGGGCGATGAAATCCTTGACCTGCTGGTACAGGGCAAGGGCCGGGGTAGCCACCGGGGCGGGACGGCGGGGTTTGCTCGCGGTGCGGGGATGGGCGGGGGCGGTCATGGTGCGATGTACTTGTATATACAAGTTAACCGAATTGTGCCACGCGGGTCAACCCCCGGCTTATGCGGCGGTCATCGGCAACACCACCCGCACCGCCAACCCCGGCGCAGCGTTGCCCAATTCGAGCCGGCCGCCGTGCGCTTCGGCCACCAGGCGGCACAGGTACAGACCCAGGCCCACGCCGCCGGTGCTGCGCTGGCGTGCGCTGTCCGGGCGGTAGAACGGCTGGGCAAGCTGCGCCAGGTGTTCGGCCGCCACGCCAGGGCCGTGGTCGCGCACCTCCAGCTCCAGCTGCCCACCCGCCGGGCGCAGGTGCAGCTCGGGGGCGGGCGCGCCGGGCTCGCTGTGGCGCAGGGCGTTGTCGAGCAGGTTGCGCAGCAGCAGGCGCATGCGCGCGCGGTCCAGCAGGAGGGGGGGCAGGTCGGCCGGCGTGGAGATGCGAACGCCGGCGGCACCGGCGTGGCGGGGGGCGAGCTCGGCCACCACTTCGCGTGCCAGTTCGGCCAGGTCCACCGGTTCGCGCTGCAGGGCGGCGTGGCGGCCGGCAAGGCGTTCGCTCTCCAGCAGGTCGGCAATCAAGCGCGCCATTTCGCCCAGGTCGCGCAGCAGCGCCTGGCGCGGGGCCTGGCCGTCGCCGCCCTCGGGCAGCAGTTCGGCGTTCAGGCGCGCGCGCGTCAGGGGGCTGCGCAGTTCGTGGCTCATGGCGAGCAGCAGCGCGCGCTTGGCTTCGAGCATCTGGTGGATGTCGCCGCCCATGGTGTTGATGGTGGCGGCCAGTTGCCCGAGCTCGTCCGGTCGGCCGGCGCGGCGCACCGGTATCGGTACGTCGAAGCGCCCGGCGCCGAAACGCTGCGCCCCGGCGCGGATGTCGTCCAGCGGGCGCAGCAGGTGGCGCACGTACAGCCAGGCCAGTGCGGTCAGCAGCAGCAGCGCGCCCAGCGTGGCCCAGGCGATGCGTGGGCGCTGCTGCCAGGTCTGCGCGCTGAGGCCGAATTCCAGCCGGTGCCCGTCCGCCGTGGTGCGCACCAACAGGCGCTCGTGTCCGTCCGCACGGCGCCAGCCGGGCTCCTGGCCCCAGCCGGGCCGGCCGGTGTCTGTGCCCACCGACCCACCCGGGCCCGGCCCGTCGGGCTCGGACGCCCAGTTCACCGCGGGCCCCGAGATGCGCAAGGCGATCGGCAGCCGCGCCGTGATGGCCTGGGCCCGCGCCACGCTGGGCGGGCTGCCCACTTCCCGGGCCAGATGGTCCACGTAGTCGATCAACAGCGGCCGCGCGGCCTCGCGCCAGGCCACGGCGACGCTTTGCTGCACACCGGCGATGAAGGTCACCGCGAGGCCGAGGGCCAGCACCAGGAACACCAGCACCAGGCGCACGCGCAGCGAGCGGCGCACCGCCTGGCGCGCGCGCCGGTGCCAGGCCGGGCGGCCCGCGCGGGTGTGCCGGTCGGCGTGGCTCATGCCGCCACGCGGCGCAAGGCCAGGGTGTAGCCGGCGTTGCGCAAGGTCTTGATGGCGTCGAGGGGTTCGAGCTTCTTGCGCAGGCGGCTGACGACGATGTCCACCGCGCGCGTGTACAGCTCGGCGTCGTGGCCGCGCAGCTGGTTGAGGATGTCGTCGCGGCTGAGGACCTGCCCGGCCTGGCGCGCAAGCAGGTGCAGCAGATCGAACTCGGTGCCGGTGAGCTCCACCGTACGCCCGAGGCAGGACACGCTGCGCCGCGCGGCGTCGATGCGCAGGCCGTCGAACTCCAGGAAGTTGGCCGTGTCCGGTTGCGGGGCCGCCTTTGCACGGCGCAGCACCGTCTGCAGGCGCGCCACCAGTTCGCGCGGCTCGAAGGGCTTGGGCAGGTAGTCGTCGGCGCCCAGCTCCAGGCCGACGACGCGGTCCATCACCTCGCCGCGCGCGGTGAGCATGACGATGGGCAGGCTGGAGGTCGCGCGGATGCTGCGGCACAGCGCGAAGCCGTCCATCTCCGGCAGCATCACGTCCAGGATGGCCGCGTCGAACCCGCCGTCCGCGAGCAGTGCCAGGCCGGTGCTCGGGCGCAGCGCCTGCACCAAGTCCAGCTCGAAGCGCTGGAAGTAGCTCGCCAGCGGCGCGCCCAGCTGTTCGTCGTCGTCGATGAGCAGGATGCGGTGCATGGTGCGCGGATTCTCCCCCGGGAACGCGTCGATGGATGCCGGGGGCTCAGAACCGCTGCGGTGCCGCGCTTGCCAGCCGGTGGTGGCGCAGGATGAGGCGGCGCAGGCGCTGCTGGCTGCCGGCCTCCAGCGTATCGAAGGAGTCGGCCGCCGACAGCAGCGCGGGCAGGGTGCGCGCCGCTTGTTCGGGCCGGTGCGCCGCCAGGCCGAGCGCGTGCACCCGGTCGAAGCGGGGGCCCCAGACGAGGGCGAGCAGCTCCTCGTGCGGCTGCGGCACGCCGTGGAACAAGGAGGGGCCGATTTCGCGCAGACCTTGCGTCAGGCCGCGCAGGCTGCGGAGCGCGTGCGCCATGGCGTCACCCCCGCCGGCCCATCCAGCCGCGGCGCTTGGCCATCATCTCGCGCACCTGGTTCTGCTGCTCGGGCCGCAGGCTGTCGTAGAAGTCGCCCATCGCGGCAATCACCTCGGGGCTGCCGGCCTGCACGGCGCGCACCTTGGCCTCCACCAGCGCCTGCGCGCCCGCGCGGTCGAACGTGGCACCCGCGACCAGCGCCTGCAGGGCTTCGCGTGGCCTCGCCGCATCGCCCAAGAAGGCCTTGCGCTGCGCCTGCAAGGTGTCGGCGAGCTGTTCGAGCTTCTGCTTCTGCGCCGCATCGAGCGCCAGCTTGCTGCCAACGCGCTCGAGCGCCTTGCCGCGCATCTCCGTCATGCGCTGACCGTCCATCTCGCCATGGCGCCAGCCGTGGCCGCTGGAGCAGGCCGACAGGCTGCCGGCCAGCAGCGAGGCGCCGAGCAGGACGAACAGGGTTTTCTTGATCCAGGGTTGCATGGCGTGGTCCTTTGCGCGTGGGTGAATGGAGCCCCGATGGTGCGAGCACGGCGCCCGCGCGTCGTCTCGGCGCGGTTTCGGTTTATTTCGGTTTGTATCGGGAGAGGATGGCGCGGCCGCCTGCGGATAATCAGGCAGACGGCCGCATGGCATGGGCCGGATTTTTTGAGTCAAATAGGCCTCTAGCGCTTATCCAGCAAGCGCTGACAGCTATTGAAGTAAGAGCATTCTTTTGTCCCCCGCGCATTCCATCCTGAAAGACGTCTTCGGCTACGAGCGCTTCCGTGGCCCGCAGGAGGCCATCGTGGCGCATGTGGTGGCGGGCGGCGACGCGCTGGTGCTCATGCCCACGGGCGGCGGCAAGAGCCTGTGCTACCAGGTGCCGGCCATCGTGCGCCAGCGCGCGGGCCAGGGCGTGGCCATCGTCGTCTCGCCGCTCATCGCGCTGATGCACGACCAGGTGGGCGCGCTGCACGAGGCGGGCGTGGAGGCGGCGTTCCTGAATTCCACGCTCGACTGGCCGCAGGCGCTGGATGTGGAGCGGCGCCTGGCGCGTGGCGAGATCACCCTGCTCTACGCCGCGCCCGAGCGCGTGACGACCGAGCGCTTTCTCGACCTGCTCGACGGCCTGTACCAGCGCGGCCAGCTTTCGCTGTTCGCCATCGACGAGGCGCACTGCGTGAGCCAGTGGGGCCACGACTTCCGGCCCGAGTACCGCCAGCTCACCGTGCTGCACGAGCGCTACCCGGCCGTGCCGCGCATCGCCCTCACGGCCACGGCCGATGCGCTCACGCGCGCCGACATCGTCGAGCGCCTGCAGTTGCAGGATGCAGAGCATTTCGTCAGCAGCTTCGACCGGCCCAACATCCGCTACCGCATCGAGGAAAAGAAGGACGCCACCACGCAACTGCTGCGCTTCATTGAGCGCGAGCACCCCGAGGACGCGGGCGTGGTCTATTGCCAGTCGCGCAAGCGCGTGGAGGAACTGGCCGATACGCTGTGCGAGGCCGGCCTCAACGCCCTGCCCTACCACGCGGGCCTGGCGCCCGAGGTGCGCCAGCGCCACCAGGACCGCTTCCTGCGCGAGGAGGGCATCGTGATGGTGGCCACCATCGCGTTCGGCATGGGCATCGACAAGCCCGACGTGCGCTTCGTCGCCCATGTGGACATGCCCAAGAACATCGAGGGCTACTACCAGGAGACCGGCCGCGCGGGCCGCGACGGCCTGCCCGCCGACGCCTGGATGGCCTACGGCCTGCAGGACGTGGTGAACCAGCGCCGCATGATCGACGAGAGCCCGGCCGCCGAAGAGTTCAAGGCCGTGATGCGCGGCAAGCTCGACGCCCTGCTGGGCCTGGCCGAGGCCACGGACTGCCGCCGCGTGCGGCTGCTGGCCTACTTTGGAGAAAGTTCACAGCCCTGCGGGAATTGCGACAACTGCCTGAACCCGCCGCCCGTTTGGGACGGCACGGACGCGGCGCGCAAGCTGCTCTCCACCATCTACCGCGTGCACGCGGCCAGCGGCCTGACCTTCGGCACCGGCCACATCATGGACATCGTGCGCGGCAAGGACACCGAAAAGGTGCAGCAGTTCGGGCACGACAAGCTCTCCACCTTCGGCCTGGGCAAGGAGTACACCGAGCCACAGTTGCGCGGCGTGCTGCGCCAACTGCTGGCCACGGGCGCTGTGGGCCTGCACAAGGTGAGCATGGAGAATGGCCACAGCTTCGACACGCTGACCCTCACCGACGGCTCACGCCCCGTGCTGCGCGGCGAGCAAAGCGTGCTGCTGCGCGAGGCCACGGCCCATGCCGCGCCCAAGAAGGCGCGCCGCGCCGCCGCGCCGCCTGCGGCCGCCGCCAACCTGGGCCAGGAGGCGCAGGTGCGCTTCATCAACCTCAAGGCCTGGCGCGCCGAGGTGGCGCGCGAGCACAACCTGCCGGCCTATGTGATCTTCCACGACGCCACGCTGGCGGCCATCGCCGAGCGCTGCCCGGCGACGCTGGAGGATTTGCAGGGGATCAGCGGCATGGGAGCGAAGAAGCTCGAAGCCTATGGCGAGGATGTGCTGCGCGTGGTGGGATATGAGACACCCCCCTGAGACCCTGCGGGCCTTCCCCCCGCTCTCGCATTGCTGCGCAATGCGGGCAGGGGGACGCCACCCGTGCGGCGGGGCGGCCCTTGCACGGTGGCCGCTGGCCTGGCCCCGCACGTTGCATGCGCCGTAGGCGCGTGGCACGCCCTCCATTTTTGACAGCGCTCCGAGGACCGATTGCATGAACGACCTGGCGTTTTACCTTCTCGCAGCCGGCATCGCCATCGTGCTGCTGCTGCAAGTCATCGCGCTGCTGCGCAAACCGCGCTTTGAAACACCGCCCGACCTGCAGGCCCGGATGGCCTTGCTGGAGCACGGCCTGCAGTCGCTGATGCAGGCCAGCGCGCGCAGCGAGGCGGCGAGCGAGCGCATCGAGCAGCAATTGCGCGCGTTCACAGAAACCACCGCCCAGGGCTTCGAGGGCGCGCGCCGCACGCTGGACGAAAAGCTCGACAAGACGGTGCACGAGGCGCGCAGCAGCCGCCAGGAGCTGCTCACGGCCCTGGGCGCGTTTGAGGCCAAGCTGGAGCAACGCCTCACCGGCTTCGACGCCTCCATGGGCGGGCGTTTCAGCGGCCTGCAGCAGGCCTTGCTGGGACGCCTGGACGAGGCCGGCAAGGCGCAGATGGCACAGTTCACCCAGGCGCAGAGCGATGCGGCGCAGAACCGCAAGGAAATGACCGAGACCTTGGCCGTTTTCCGCGCCGAGCTGACCGACACCTTGAAGCGCCTGTCGGCCGAGACGCAGACCGCGCGCGAAGCCCTGGCGCACAGCTCCGCCGCCCTCGGGGCACAGGTGCAGGAACGTTTCGAGGCCCTGGGCAGCGCGATGCAGCTCACGCTCGATTCCCTCAAGAACGACACGGCCAGCCAGCTGCGCATCATGTCTACCGCCCTGAAGGACCAGCTGGAAGGCAACGGCAGCCAGATCCACAAGCAGTTCACCGCGCTGCAGGACACCGTGGCCCAGCAGCTGCAGGGCATGGTGCAGGGCTCGCAGCAAAATTCCGAGCAGTTGCGCGCGGCGCTGAACGAGCGGCTGGCCGCCATCCAGGCGGACAACACCGCCAAGCTCGAAGAAATGCGCCGCACCGTCGATGAGAAGTTGCATGCCACGCTGGAACAGCGCCTGGGCGACTCGTTCAAGCTGGTCAGCGATCGCCTGGAACAGGTGCACGCCGGGCTGGGCGAAATGAAGACGCTCGCCGGCAGCGTGGGCGACCTCAAGCGCGTGATGTCCAACGTGCGCACCCGCGGCACCTGGGGCGAAGTGCAGCTGGGCGCCATCATCGAAGGGCTGCTGACGGCCGAGCAGTTCGACCGCAACGTCAAGACGGTGCCCGGCAGCAACGACCTGGTGGAATACGCCATCAAGATGCCCGGCAAGAGCGACGAGCAGCCCGTGTGGCTGCCCATCGACTCCAAGTACCCGGTGGAGCACTACCAGCGGCTGATCGAAGCGCACGAGTCGCTCGACAAAACCCTGGCGCAGCAGGCCGCGACGGCCTTTGAATCCTCCATCCGCCTGGAGGCCAAAAAGATCGCGTCGAAGTATGTGAGCCCGCCACACACCACCGACTTCGCCATCCTGTTCCTGCCCACCGAAGGCCTGTTTGCCGAGGTCTGCCGCGTGCCCGGCATGGTCGAGGCCCTGCAGAACGACTACCGCGTGGTGGTGGCCGGGCCGACCACGCTGTCGGCCATGCTCAACAGCCTGCGCCTGGGCTTTCGCACCCTGGTCATCGAAAAACGCTCGTCCGAGGTCTGGGGCATCCTGTCCACGGTCAAGACGGAATTCCGCAAGTTCGGCGACATCGTCGATGCGACCCACAAATCGATCGACGCGGCGGCCAACAAGTTCAAGGACATCGGCGTGCGCACGCGGGCCATCGAGCGCAAGCTGCGCGACGTCGAAGAGCTGCCGGGCGTTGCTGCGCCGGGCGTCGTCACCTCGGGCGTCGCGGACGCGCTCGGCCTTTCAGGGGACGAGCGCGCCGACGAGCCCGGCGCCTAGGACGCCGCGGCGCGCGCGCGCAGCGCGTGGATGCCGGCGGAAAACCGCTGCAGCGTGGGCGTGCTGTCGCCGGGCGGGACCATCATCTCGATGAGCTGGAAGCGCCCGCGCTCGGCGAACGCGGCGTCCAGCGCCGCCTTGAACTGCGCCCGGGTGTGCACGCGGTGGCCACGCCCGCCCAGTGCATCGGCCGCGGCGGCCAGGTGCCAGTCGCCCAGTGCCGCGCAGCGCGACTGGGTCTGGAAGGCGCGGATCATTTCCCAGGTCTGGTTGTTCAGCACGATGACGATGGGGTCCAGCCCCAGGCGCGGGCAGTTGCCCAGTTCCCAGCCGGTCATCTGGAAGGCGCCGTCGCCCACCAGCACCACGGTGCGCTCGCCCAGCGCCACCTGCGCGCCCATGCCCGCGGGCACGCCAAAGCCCATGGTGGCGTAGTAGCCCGGCGCCACCAGCAGCGTGGGCAACAGCTCCATGGCGGCGAACAGGCAGTCGCCCATGTCCGAGACGATGGGCATGGGCCCATGCGCCAGGATGTGGTCGTTCAGGGCGCGGCTCAGGTCGCCCGCGCACAGCGGCGTGTCGTCGGCCACCAGGCCGGTCGGCGGTGCGGGCATGCCAGGCGCCGCGGTGGGCGCCGGCGCGGCCTGCGGCACGCGCTCCAGGAGCGCGTTGACCAAGGCCGCCAGCGGGATGTTCTGGTACAGGTGGTGGCCCACGCGCACCTCGCGGTGCGCGGCGATCAGGGCGCGGCGGAAATCCATGCGCTGCGCCGAGACGCCGAAGTTCACGTCCGAGAGGATGGCGCCCAGCATCACGGGCAGGTCGGATTCGTCCAGCAGCGCCGTGGTTTCGGCGTCGCCCGCCACGCCCAGGTAGGTGCCGCGCAGCTGCACGCCGCGGCGCAGCGCGTCGCCGGCCAGCAGGCCGCGCCCCATGAAGGTGGTGAGCACGGGGATCTGCAGGCGGCGCGCGAGCTCGGCCACCTTGTCCTCGATACCGAAGCGGCGCACCTCCACGTCGAGCACCAGCACCGGCCGGCGGGCAGCGCGGATGCGCGCCATCCACTCGTCGGCGCACTCCTGCACCGCGTCGGCGCTGAAGGCGCTTGGCGGGAGCACCGGCACTTCGGCCATGGGCGCAAGCGTCATGTCGCGCGGCACCTCGATGAGGACTGGCTGCGAGTATTCGCGGCAGCTGCGCAGCACGCGGGCGATGTCGGCGGGTGCGGTGGCCGGGTCGGACAGGCGCACCTGGTCGCAGGTGATTTCCTGGTAGATGCGCCACTGCGAATCCACATGCCGCACCTGGTGGTGCAGCAGCAGGCCGGCGTGCGCTTCCACCGCGCCGGGGCAGCCCGCCAGCACCACCAGCGGCGAGCGCTCGGCGTAGGCGCTGGCCACGGCGTTGACCGTGTTCAACGCCCCGGCGCCGTAGGTCACGGCGACCACGCCGATGCCGCCGTGCATGCGCGCGGCCGCATCGGCCGCGAACCCCAGGCCGGGTTCGTGGCTGAGGGTGACCAGGGGCAGGACGGCGCTTTCCTCGATCTGCTGGAACAGCGGCAGGATGAAGTCGCCCGGGATGCCGAAGATCTCGTGCGCGCCGTGGCTCTTGAGCGCGCGCAGGAGCGACAGACCGAGCGTCATGCGGGTTCGAGCTCGGCGTGTTGCGGCGCCGCGGGCGCGCTGGCGGGAAGCGCTTTGGCCAGCGGCTCGAAGCGCGCCGTGAAGAAGCGCAGGAAGGCCGGTTCGTAGACCATCTTCATGCCCTGGATCTCGCGCCGGCGGGCGTACAAGTCCTTGCACGCCTGGGCGACCACGTCCAGGTGCGCGTAGGTGTACACGCGGCGCGGGATGGTCAGGCGCACCAGTTCCAGCTTGGGGCGGTGGTGCTCGCCGGTCTGCTTGTTCCGCCCGGCCGAGACGATGCCGCGCTCCATGCTGCGCACGCCGCTTTCCAGGTACAGCTGGGCGGCCAGGGTCTGCGCCGGGAATTCGTCCTGCGGGATGTGGTCCAGGAAGGCGCGTGCGTCCAGGAAGACGGCGTGCCCGCCCACGGGCCGGACGATGGGAATGCCCGCGGCCACCAGCTGGTCGGCGAGGTAGCGGCACTGGCCGATGCGGTGGTGGATGTAGTGGTAGTCCACCGATTCCTCGATGCCGCGCGCCATGGCCTCCATGTCGCGGCCGGCGAGGCCGCCGTAGCTGGGCATGCCCTCGAACAGCACCACCAGCTCGCTGGCGCGCTGGTACAGCGTGTCGTCGTTCATGCACAGGAAGCCGCCAATGTTCACCAGGCAGTCCTTCTTGCCGCTCATGGTGCAGCCGTCGGCGTAGCCCATCATTTCCTTGAGGATCTCGCGGATGCTCTTGTCCTTGTGGCTGGCCTCGCGCTCCTTGATGAAGTAGGCGTTCTCCACGCAGCGCGTGGCGTCGAACATGACCTGGATGCCCAGTGGCGCGCACAGCTCCTTCACGGCGCGCAGGTTGGCCATGCTGACGGGCTGGCCGCCGGCCAGGTTCACCGTGACGGCCACGCAGACGTAGGGAATGCGCTCGGGCCCGACTTCGTCGATCAGCTTTTGCAGCTTGGCGATGTCGACGTTGCCCTTGAAGGGCAGGTCGATCTGCGGGTCGTGCGCCTCGTCGATGATGATGTCCACGAACTGCGCGCCGTTCAGTTCCTGGTGCGCGCGCGTGGTGGTGAAGTACATGTTGCCGGGCACGTAGTCGCCCGGTTGGATGCACAGGCGCGAGAGCAGATTTTCCGCGCCGCGGCCCTGGTGCGTGGGGATGATGTGCTTGAAGCCGTAGTACTCGC
>ERZ778028.2563-NODE-2563-length-12708-cov-9.508575_pt1 | contig 12708 bp, 9 predicted proteins | sample MGYA00375758_ERZ778028 | MGnify/ENA primary metagenome ERZ778028 (study PRJEB29350, sample SAMN05389828) | bioreactor metagenome | isolation source: Thiocyanate bioreactor | place: South Africa: University of Cape Town | collected 2014-03-17 ... | reverse complement strand
CTCGTCGTCGACTTCGGCGCGCAGTACGCCCAGCTGATCGCCCGCCGCGTCCGCGAGGCGGGGGTCTACAGCGAGATCGTCCCGCACTCGGTCACCTCGGACGAGGTCCGTGCGAAGGACCCGCTCGGCATCATCCTCTCCGGCGGGCCGTCGAGCGTCTACGAGGAGGGCTCGCCCGCACTCGACCCCGCGATCCTCGGGCTCGGCCTGCCGGTGCTCGGCATCTGCTACGGCTTCCAGGTGATGGCCCAGCAGCTCGGCGGCGAGGTGGCGCGCACCGGAGCCCGCGAGTACGGCCGCACCCCGATGCGCGTCTCGGGCGGCGGCGGGCTGCTGCTCGGCGACCAGCCCGCGGAGCAGACGACCTGGATGAGCCACGGCGACTCGGTGGTCCGCGCGCCGGAGGGCTTCGAGGTGCTCGCGTCCACCGAGGCGACGCCGGTCGCGGCCTTCGGGAGCGCGCAGCGCCGGATGTACGGCGTGCAGTGGCATCCGGAGGTGCGCCACAGCGAGTTCGGCCAGCGGGTGCTGGAGAACTTCCTGCTGCGCGCGGCGGGGCTGCCGGCCGACTGGAACTCGGGGAGCGTGATCGCCGAGCAGGTCGAGCGCATCCGGGCCCAGGTCGGCGCGGGGCGCGTCATCGCGGGGCTCTCCGGCGGGGTCGACTCGGCGGTCGCGGCCGCCCTCGTGCACCGCGCGGTCGGCGACCAGCTGACCTGCGTGTTCGTCGACCACGGGCTGCTGCGCACCGGCGAGCGGGAGCAGGTCGAGCGCGACTACGTCGCCGCGACCGGCATCCGGCTCGTCACGGTCGACGCGAGCGAGCGATTCCTCATGGCGCTGTCCGGCGTGACCGAGCCGGAGGCGAAGCGGAAGATCATCGGCGAGCAGTTCATCCGGGTGTTCGAGCAGGCCGAGCGCGAGCTCGTCGCCGAGGCGGCGGCGGACGGCGAGCCGATCCGCTTCCTGGTGCAGGGCACGCTCTACCCGGACGTCGTCGAGTCCGGCGGCGGCGCGGGCGCCGCGAACATCAAGTCCCACCACAACGTCGGCGGGCTGCCCGAGGACCTCCGCTTCGAGCTCGTCGAGCCGCTGCGGACGCTGTTCAAGGACGAGGTGCGCGCCATCGGCCGCGAGCTCGGCCTGCCGGAGGCGATCGTCGGCCGCCAGCCGTTCCCCGGGCCGGGGCTCGGGATCCGCATCGTCGGCGAGGTCACCCGCTCGCGCCTCGACCTGCTGCGCGAGGCCGACGCCATCGTGCGCGCGGAGCTGACCGCCGCCGGCCTCGACGACGAGATCTGGCAGTGCCCCGTGGTGCTGCTCGCCGACGTGCGGTCGGTCGGCGTGCAGGGCGACGGCCGCACCTACGGGCATCCGATCGTGCTGCGGCCGGTGAGCTCGGAGGACGCGATGACCGCCGACTGGACGCGACTGCCCTACGACCTCCTCGCGCGCATCTCGAACCGCATCACGAACGAGGTCGCCGGGGTGAACCGGGTCGTGCTCGACGTCACCTCGAAGCCGCCGGGCACCATCGAGTGGGAGTGACCGCCGCCGGCTGACCGCTGCCCGACCGGCGCCGCCCCGATCGGAGCTAGGCGACCACGCGCAGCACGACGTCGCCGCCGACCTGGGTGAGCGAGACCTGCCGCGCCCGGTCGCGCAGGTCCTTCAGGCCGATGCCGCCGCCCGATGCCGCCCCGATGCGTCCCGGGTTCGCGACGACGACCTCGACGGCGTCGGCCGAGTCGGGCACCACCCGGATCGCGACGGCCGCCCGCTCGCCCCGGCCGTGGCGCACCGCGTTCGTCAGGCCCTCGGTCAGCGCGTCGTGCGCGACGGCGGCCGACGGCGGCCGGTCGGCGAGCCGGTCGAGCGCCGCCGACTCGACCTCGACGGCGAGGTCGAGCGAGAGCGACCAGGCGTGGAGCGAGGCGCGGAACCCGTCGCGGATCGCCGTCGACGAGGCGGACAGGTCCCCGTCCCCGGTGACCGGGTCGGCGAGCAGCCGGTCGACGCGCTCGATCAGTCGCACCAGCGGCTCGTCGCCGGCGGTGCCGAGCCGCAGCTGCAGCGAGGTCGCGATGAGGTCGCCCTGGATCTCGGTGTGCAGCAGCCGTCCGGTCGCCCGGCTCACGGTCGCCAGCCGCTGCCGGGCGCGGAACGACCGCTGCTCCGCATCGGACACCGCGGTCGCGATGCGCTCGTGGTGGCCGGAGACCTCACGCATCCGGCTGGCGAGGATCCCGAGGCAGAAGCCGACGACGCCGTAGCCGACCGTGCCGATGGTGAAGTAGTACCAGTTCTTCGGCGTGGCCCAGACCGGCCCGAGCATGGTCGCGGTCACGAGCGCGCCGAGCAGCAGCTGCGAGATCGCGAGGCCGGCGGTCGCCGCCCTCGGGCGCGTCGGCAGCGGGACGGCGCGCAGCAGCAGGCCGCCGGCGAGCGAGACGGCCGCACCGGCCGCCGCGAGGGCGGCGCCGAGGGCGAGCCCGTTCGCGTTGAACTCCGCGGGCACCAGCACGACGACGGCGACGAGCGTGGTGAGCCAGGCGGCGGCCGGGGCGATCCTCGACTGGTGGAGCTCGCCGCGGACCACCGGCTGCGGCTCGACCGCCGCCGGATCGATCCCGACGTCGCCGAGCGCGTCCCCGAGGTCCACGTCCGAGGCGCGATGGCTCAGGGGCCGCACCACGTCGTGCGCGACCTGGCGCAGCTCGTCGGAGAGCTCCGCCGGCGGCAGGCGACGGGGGACCAGCGCGTCGAGCGCCTCGAGCACCGGACCGCGGACCTCCCGCTGGAACTCGTCGGCGACGCGATCGGCGGTCGCCTCGATCCGGTCCGCCTGGGCCTGGATGGTGGTGAGCACGACGAGCAGCCGCTGCCGGCCGTCCTCGCGTCGGGCGAGCGACTCGCGCAGGCCGTAGATGAGCGCGCAGCCGGTGGCGATGACGAACAGGTTGAGCAGGAACCGGATCCAGGTCTGCGTCTCGACCAGGTCCAGGCCGAACGCGTGCTGCAGCGCCGAGACGAGCGCCGGCCGCCCGACCGCGATCGCCAGCAGCGCGACGGCGACGACCGTCCAGCGCGCCCTGGGACGCGAGGCGACCGCCGTCTCGATCGCGCCGAGGCCGAGGAAGACGCCGAGCAGTGCCGCGTGCACGATCGCCGCCACCGCCGCGCCGTGCCACCAGAGCGAGACGGTCGGCGCCGTCTCCATCCCGCCGAGGGCGATGACCAGGTAGGGGGCGAGGACCAGCCATGCCCAGGCCGAGAAGAAGACCGGGCGCGGCGTGGTCCCCCGCTTCACCTCCGTGCGATGGCGATGAGCCGCAGGATCTCGAGGTAGAGCCACACGACCGTGACCATGATGCCGAAGGCGCCGGTCCAGCCGTACTTCCGAGGCGCGCCGTTGCGGACGCCCTGCTGGACGAAGTCGAAGTCCAGCACGAGCGAGTAGGCGCCGAGCAGCACCGCGAGGATGCCGAGGATGACGCCGAGCGGGATGCCCGCGATGGTCACCGAGCCGCGCAGCCCCCACGGGTCGGCGACGGCGCCGGTCATCATGAGCACGATGTTGATCACCGAGAACAGCAGGTAGGCGACCATCACGATGAGGAAGATCTTCGTGGCCCGCTTCGAGGCGCGGATCTTCCCGCTCGCGAACAGCGCGAGCGTCACGCCGACCACGACCAGGGTCGCGAGCACCGCCTGGAAGACGATGCCGGGCTCCATCACCTCGTAGAACATCGAGATGCCGCCGACGAGCACGCCCTGCGCCGCCGCGTAGAGCAGGATCAGCGCCGGCGAGGGCTCACGCTTGAACACGTTCACGAAGCCGAGCACGAGGGCTACCAGGCCGGCGCCGACGAAGATCCCGACCGCCGTGCCGGAGGATCCGCTCTGCAGCGCCGTCGAGGTCGCGATCCAGCCGATCACGGCCCCGGTGATGAGGATCGCGAAGGTCAGCCCCGACTTCACGAGCGTGTCCTGGATCGTCATCGGCTCGGTCGCGATGCGCTGCGCCGACGGCTGGTCGTAGAGGTCCTGGAGCTGCTGGGCGGTCATGGTCGCGACGGCGCCCTGGCCGTCCGACTTGAAGGCCTCGTTCCGGAATGCGGGGTTCTGCATGCCAACAGGCTAGAGGAGGGACCTGACAAGCACGAAGAGGCCGCCGGCGATCGCCGCGCAGAGGGCGGCCGTGGAGAACGCGATCGCCAGGCCGCTGCCGGTCAGCGTCGAGGTCGCGACGGCCGGCGCCGGGGCGGGCTCGACCCGCGCCCCGCACATCACGCAGAACCGCGCGCCGGGCTGCAGCTCGGCGCCGCAGCGCTCGCAGCTCGTCATGCGGACAGGGTACCCGCGGTCCTAGCCTTGCTCCATGGTCCTCGTCATCGCCCACCGCGGCGCGAGCGGCCATCGCCCGGAGCACACCGCCTCGGCCGTGCGGCTCGCCGTCGAGCTCGGCGCCGACGCGATCGAGCCGGACCTGGTGCCGACCGCCGACGGCGTCCTCGTGGTGCGGCACGAGCCGGAGATCTCCGACACGACGGACGTCGCGGACCACGCCGAGCTCGCCGACCGGCGGCGCACGCGCGTCTTCGAGGGCGAGCCGGTCACCGGCTGGTTCACGGTCGACCTCACCTGGGAGGAGCTCTCCCGGCTCCGGGCGCGCGAGCGGCTCCCGGAGCTGCGCCCCGCCTCCGCCGCCCACGACGGCGAGGACCCGATCCTGCGGCTCTCCGAGCTGCTCGACCTGCTGCCGGCGGACATGGTGCTGGTCGCCGAGCTGAAGCATCCGGCGGAGCTCGCGGAGCTGGGGTTCGACATGGTCGGGCTGCTCCTCGCGGAGCTCGGCGACCGGGTGCCGCCCGAGCGCCTGGTCGTCGAGTGCTTCGAGCTCGCCGCGCTGGTCGAGGCGCGGGATCGCGGGCTCGCCGCGACGACGGTCCTCCTCTCGGAGACGCCGGTCGACCCGGGCGCGCTGCCCGACTCGATCGACGGCGTCAGCTACGACAAGGCGCTGCTGCTGGCAGCGGGCGGCGAGCGGCTGGTGCGGGACGCGCACGAGGCCGGTCTCGCCGTCTACACCTGGACCCTCCGGCCGGAGAACGCCTTCCTCGCGGAGCGGCACCGCCTCGGCGACGACCCCGCGGCCTGGGGCGACTGGCGCGGCGAGTACGCCGAGCTGCTCGCGACCGGGGTCGACGGCGTCTTCGCCGACCACCCCGATCTCGTCCGGGAGGTCGTCGGCGGCGCTTAGGGTGGTCGGGTGATCGACGCGCAGCTCCTGGCGGGCCTGAACCCGCGGCAGCGCGAAGCCGTCGAGTACCGCGGCCAGGCGCTGCTCATCGTCGCCGGTGCGGGCTCGGGCAAGACGTCGGTGCTCACCCGGAGGATCGCCGGCCTGCTCTCGACGAGGGAGGCGTTCCCCAGCCAGATCCTGGCGATCACCTTCACGAACAAGGCGGCCGCCGAGATGCGCGAGCGCGTCGAGCAGCTCGTCGGCACGCATGCCGCCGACGGCATGTGGATCTCGACGTTCCACTCCGCCTGCGTCCGCGTCCTCCGCCGGCAGGCCGAGGCGATGGGCTACAAGAGCGGGTTCACGATCTACGACGCCGCCGACTCGAAGGCGCTCGTCAAGCGGCTCATCCGCGAGCTCGACGCGGACGCCCTCGGCTTCACGCCGGGCGGCGTCCTCTCCCGTATATCCCGACTGAAGAATGAGCTGACCGACCTCGACGCCTTCGCGCGCGGCGTCGACGACTCGGATCCGCGGGAGCTCGGGTTCCTCGAGCTCTACCGGCGCTACACCGCGGCGCTGCGCCGGGCGAACGCGCTCGACTTCGACGACATCATCGGCGAGACGGTCTACCTGTTCCGTGCCTTCCCGGAGGTGGCCGCGCTCTACCGGCGACGGTTCCGGCACGTCCTGGTCGACGAGTACCAGGACACCAACCACGCGCAGTACGCGCTCATCCGGGAGCTCACCGCGCCGGTGGACGCCGAGGTCGCCGACCGGGTCGAGGCGCTGCACGGCTTCCAGCGCGGGCTGCGCGACGCGGACGGGTCGATCCCGGCCGCGAGCCTGACCGTGGTCGGCGACTCGGACCAGTCGATCTACGCCTTCCGCGGCGCCGACATCCGGAACATCGTCGAGTTCGAGCAGGACTTCCCGAGCGCGCACACCATCCTGCTCGAGCAGAACTACCGCTCGACCCAGACCATCCTCGACGCCGCGAACGCGGTCATCGCGAACAACTTCGACCGCAAGGCGAAGAGCCTCTTCACCGACGTCGGCGCCGGCGATCGGATCATCGGCTACACCGGCTACTCGGGGCACGACGAGGCGCAGTTCGTCGCCGACGAGATCGAGGCGCTGCGCCGCTCGGGCGTCGGCCATCCGCAGATCGCGGTCTTCGTGCGGACGAACGCGCAGACCCGTCCGCTCGAGGAGGTGTTCATCCGGGAGGGCGTGCCGTACCGCCTGGTCGGCGGCACGCGGTTCTACGAGCGCGCCGAGGTGAAGGACGCGTTCGCCTACCTCACGCTCGCCGTCAACCCGGACGACGACCTGGCGCTGCGCCGCATCGTCAACACGCCGAAGCGCGGCGTCGGCGACGCGACCGTCGCCGCGCTGCAGGCGAAGGCCGACCGGGAGGGCGTGCCGCTGCGCGAGGTCATCCGCGAGCCCGAGGAGCTCGGCCTCGGGCCGCGGGTCACCCTCGCGCTCGGCGACCTCTCGCGGCTCATCGACGAGGCGGCGCTGCTGGCGACCGGCGTCGTCGGCGACGGCGAGGACCGGATCCCCGCCCGCCCGCCGCACGAGGTGCTCGTCCACCTGCTCGCCAAGTCGGGGCTGCACGCCGCGCTCGCCGGCTCCGACGACCCGCAGGACCAGGCCCGGGCGGAGAACCTCGACGAGCTCGTCTCGCAGGCGAAGGAGTTCCGCGTCCAGTTCCCCGAGGGCACCACGATCGACTACCTGACGAACGTCGCGCTGTTCGCCGCGGCCGACGAGCTGGAGGGGGACGCCGGCGGCAAGGTCACGATCATGACCCTGCACACCGCGAAGGGGCTCGAGTACGACGCGGTCTTCATCACCGGCATCGAGGAGTCGCTGCTCCCGCACCGCATCAGCCTCAACGAGCCCGGCGGCCTGTCCGAGGAGCGGCGGCTGTTCTACGTCGGCATCACCCGCGCCCGGAAGCGGCTCTTCCTGTCGCTCGCGACCTCCCGCGCCGCCTACGGGGACGTGTCGGTCGCGATGCCGTCGCGGTTCCTCGCCGAGATCCCCGGCGAGCTCATCGACTGGCGCGACTCCGGCGGCGGAGCCTTCGGCGGCGGAGGCGAGCTGGGCTTCCGAGGGGGGTCGGGCGGCCGCGCCGGAACGGGCCTGTCGAGGACGTCGGGGCGGACCGGCTCGGGCGGGCCGGACCGGCCGGCGCGCGCGCTCGGTGAGTCGACGAGGCCGAAGACCGAGTGGAGGTCCGCGGTCGGCGCGATCCGCGACAACGGCGACCTCCGGCTCGCCGTCGGCGACCGCATCCGCCACGACGACTTCGGCGAGGGGCGGGTCGTGAACGTCGTCGAGAACGGCCCGAGGACCGTCGCCGAGGTCGAGTTCGAGTCGCGCGGTCGCAAGCGCCTGCTCGTGAAGGTCGCCCCGATCGCGAAGCTGTAGCGCTCGCCTCAGTCGAGCGTGATCGCGTCCGGCTGGTCGCCCTGCTCCGCCTCGGGCGGCAGCGGACGGCGCTTGACGGCGACCAGGTGGACGATCCAGACGACGATCGCGAGCAGCGCGTAGGCGCCGAACAGCAGCAGCCAGCGCAGGAAGTCGCCGGGGATCTCGCCCCAGGACTTCGGGATCGTCAGGAGCACCAGCATGAACGCGGCGAGCCCGACCGCGTAGGCCGCGCCCCAGACGAGCCGCCGCCAGCCGAAGATGCGCCCGCCGTCGAGCCCGGCGATCGGCAGCAGCGCGAGCGGCAGCGATGACACCCCCTTGATCGTCATGCCGGCGAGGAACTCGACCAGGAAGACGATCGCGAACTGGTCCGTCTCCACCGGCGCGAGCAGCGAGTAGCCGATCCAGCCGATCGCGCCGAACGCGACGGAGATCGCCGATCCGACGAGGGTGACGACCGCGCTCCGGGCCGCGGTGAGCGTCGCCGCGTAGGCGATGCCCGCGACCAGGCCGAAGATGACGCCCGGCTCGAGCTCGAGCAGGCGGGCGACGAGCACCGCGAGGGCGACGATGACCAGCGAGCCCCAGCGGAACCGCAGGTAGGGCGCGGAGTCCGGCTGGAGGCGGCGGGCGACCGCGCGGACGATCGCCCACGTCACGAGGTTGAAGACCAGGAACGAGCAGAACAGCGTGATCACGACCCGCAGCGACATCGCGTTCCAGCCGAAGTCCGGATCGACGAAGGCGCCGATGATCGCCGCGAGCGCGAAGCCGGGCCAGATGAGCCATCCGGGCAGCCCCGAGCGCCGGATGGTCCGGGGCGGCGCGGGCTCGGTCGCGGGGGCCGCGGCGGCCTCCTGCCCCGGCGCACGGCGCCGACGGCGGGTGGTCAGGAAGTGCACCAGCCGCTGGTAGCGGGCGCCGACGACCGAGTTGAGCAGCGCCGACGGCCAGCCGAGCACGAGGGTCAGCACGATGGCCGAGCCGGCGATCACCGCCGTCTGGGTCGGCGTTGGCAGCGCCTGCGGGATGGTGCGCAGCGTGCTGAGGACGCTGGGGTCGTCGACGCCGTCGGCGGACCAGGGCCGAGCCCCGTACACGTCGACCTGGAGGACGGCGCCGGCCAGCGCCGGGTCGAGCACGTAGCGCGCCCCGTCGGCGTAGGACAGCTCGACGAAGGCGTCCGGGTGCGCCGGATCCCCGGCCCGGTAGCGCATCGCGTCGGCCGACGGCAGGGCGAGCGCCTGCGCGAGCGACAGCGCGACGAGCGAGCCGTCGCCGACGTCGACGGTCACGATCGGCTGGTCGACCGGGCCGGTGAGCCATCCGGCGTCGGTGAACGCGCGCAGCACCCGCTGCGCCTGGGCGAAGTCGGTGTCGACGAACAGCGTCGTGTAGGAGAAGCCCTCGTCCCAGGGCTGGCCGGCGATGCGGGACTGGCAGTCCGGGACGATGCCGCGCATCGGCGGCGGGACGTGGCCCGGGTCGGCGACGAACAGCTCCCGGCCGGGCCCGGCGAAGGAGGAGTCGGCGCACGCCGACGCATCGGCCCGAGCGCTCGCGGCGGTCCCGCCGATCCCCGCGACGGCGACGATCGCGACGCCGAGCGCCACGAGCGCGCCGCGGACGACGCCCCCCGCCCCGATGGCCATGCGGGCACTGTAGCGGTGCGCGGGTCCGCTGCGCGAGCATCGGGGGCGCCGCGCGTCGGAGCGCGGTCGTGCGGCGCGCCGCCGACCCGCCTAGCATCGGAGCATGAGCATCGTCGTCGTCGCCCGCCTGTTCCCGAAGCCCGGCCGCAAGGCCGACTTCCTCGCCGCGCTCGAGGCGGCGAGCCCCGCCATCCACGCGGAGCGGGGGTGCGAGCTCTACGCCGGCCATGAGGCGCCGGACGGCAGCCTGGTGCTGATCGAGAAGTGGGCGACGCAGGCCGACCTCGACGCGCATGCCGTCGGCGAGCCGGTCCTCGCCTACCGGGCGGCCAAGGCCGAGTTCGAGGAGCGGCCGCCGGTGGTCGAGGCCCTCGTCCCCCTCGGCTACGGCGACGCGACGCGCGGCACGGTCTGATCCCGCCCCGGCTCCTCAGGAGACGGGGATCAGCGTGTACTTCGTGTCGAGGTACTCGTGGATGCCCTCGAAGGAGCCCTCCCGGCCCATGCCGGACATCTTGACCCCGCCGAACGGCGCCGCCGCGTTCGACACGAGCCCCGTGTTGAGGCCCATCATGCCGGTGTCGAGGCGGTCGATCATGCGGTGGCCGCGGGCGAGGTCCTCGGTGAAGACGTAGGAGACGAGCCCGTACTCGGTGCCGTTGGCGAGGGCGACCGCCTCGTCCTCGGTCGAGAACGTCGTGATCGCGAGCACCGGGCCGAAGATCTCCTCGCGCAGCAGCCGGGCGTCCGGGGTGACGTCGGTCAGCAGCGTCGGCGCGTAGAACGTGCCCTCTCCGGCGATCGGGGCGCCGCCGAGCACCGCCCTGGCGCCCTTGCCGATGGCGTCCTGGACCAGCTCGTCGGTCGCGTGCACCTGGTTGTCGTCGACGAGCGGGCCGATCGTCACGCCGTCCTCGGTGCCGCGCCCGACCTTGAACGCCGAGATCCGCTCCTGCACCTTCGCCGCGAAGGCCTCGGCGACCGACTCGTGCACGATGAAGCGGTTCGCCGCCGTGCAGGCCTGCCCGATGTTCCGGAACTTGGCGAGCATCGCGCCCTCGACCGCCTTGTCCAGGTCGGCGTCGTCGAACACCACGAACGGCGCGTTCCCGCCGAGCTCCATCGAGACCCGCAGCACGCCCTTGGCCGCCTGCTCCATGAGCCGGACGCCGACCTCGGTGGAGCCGGTGAAGGACAGCTTGCGCAGCCGCGGGTCCGCGATGATCGGCGCGGAGAGCCGCGAGGCCGAGGACGAGGTCACGACGTTCACGACGCCGGCCGGCAGGCCGACCTCCTCGAGCAGCGCGGCGAAGGCCAGCGTGGTCAGCGGCGTCAGCGTCGCGGGCTTGACGACCGAGGTGCAGCCGGCGGCGAGCGCCGGCGCGATCTTGCGGGTGGCCATCGCGAGCGGGAAGTTCCACGGCGTCACCAGGTAGCAGGGGCCGACGGGGCGCTGCGAGACGACCATCCGGCCGGTGCCCTCGGGGTTCAGCCCGTAGCGGCCGTGGATGCGCGGCGCCTCCTCGGAGAACCAGCGCAGGAACTCGGCGCCGTAGTTCACCTCGCCGCGGGCCTCCGCGAGCGGCTTGCCCATCTCCAGCGTCATGAGCAGCGCGAACTCCTCCCGCCGCTCGACGAGCAGGTCGAAGGCCCTGCGCAGCAGCTCGGCCCGGGCGCGGGGCGCGGTCGCGGCCCACGACTCCTGGGCGGCCACCGCGGCGTCCAGCGCGCGGACGCCGTCGGCCGGCGTCGCGTCGGCGATCTCCTTGATGACCGCGCCGGTCGACGGGTCGTGGACGGGGATCGTGCCGCCCTGCTCGCCGTCGACCCATCGGCCGCCGATGAACAGCTGACCGGGCACCCCGGCGAGGAGATCGAGTTCTGCGCTGACGCTCATGCCGCAAGCCTATGCCGCGGCGCGGGGCGCCGTCCGAGGCCGGAGCGATCCGGCCGGCGCTGCGACGGGGGTAGGCTGTCTGGCGGCCCGATTCCCTTGAGCCCTAACTTGAGCCCTAAGGACCGCAGTGGATCTGTTCGAGTACCAGGCCCGTGACCTCTTCGAGAAGTACGGGGTCCCCGTGCTCGCCGGCATCGTCGCGGACACCCCCGAGGAGGCGCGCGCCGCCGCGGAGCGGCTCGGCGGCGTCACCGTCGTCAAGGCCCAGGTCAAGACCGGCGGTCGCGGGAAGGCCGGCGGCGTCAAGGTCGCGAAGACCCCGGACGACGCCTACGAGGCCGCGAAGTCGATCCTCGGGCTCGACATCAAGGGGCACGTCGTCGGGCGCGTGATGGTCGCCGCGGGTGCGGACATCGCCCAGGAGTACTACTTCTCGGTGCTCCTGGACCGCGCCAACCGGTCCTACCTCAGCCTCGCCAGCTACGAGGGCGGCATGGAGATCGAGCAGCTCGCCGAGGAGCGGCCCGAGGCGCTGGCCCGCGTCGAGGTCGACCCGGCCGTCGGCATCACGCCCGAGAAGGCGCGCGAGATCGCGGTCGCCGCGAGGTTCCCCGCCGAGATCGTCGACAAGGTCGCCCCGGTCTTCGTCAAGCTCTACGAGGTCTACACCGGCGAGGACGCGACGCTGGTCGAGGTCAACCCGCTGGTGCTCACCGGCTCGGGCGACGTGATCGCGCTCGACGGCAAGGTCTCGCTCGACGACAACGCGGAGTTCCGTCACGAGGACCACCTCGCGCTCGAGGACAAGAGCGCCGCCGACCCGCTCGAGGCGAAGGCGAAGGCGCACGACCTCAACTACGTCAAGCTCGACGGGCAGGTCGGCGTGATCGGCAACGGCGCGGGCCTCGTCATGTCGACGCTCGACGTCGTCGCCTACGCCGGCGAGCGGCACGGCGGCGTGAAGCCGGCGAACTTCCTGGACATCGGCGGCGGCGCCTCCGCGGAGATCATGGCCGCCGGCCTCGACGTCATCCTGGGCGACGAGCAGGTCAGGAGCGTGTTCGTGAACGTGTTCGGCGGGATCACCTCCTGCGTCGCCGTCGCGAACGGCATCGTCCGGGCCCTGGAGATCCTCGGGGACCGCGCGACCAAGCCGCTCGTGGTGCGACTCGACGGCAACCAGGTCGAGGAGGGCAAGGCCATCCTCGCCGCCGCCGGGCACCCGCTGGTGACCATCGCCGAGAACATGGACCAGGGCGCCGACAAGGCCGCCGAGCTCGCCGCCGCGTGACGCGGGCCGACCAGCGCGACGCATCGAGACCAAGGGAAGACGGATGTCGATCTACCTCAACAAGGACAGCAGGGTCATCGCCCAGGGCATCACCGGCGGCGAGGGCACGAAGCACACCGCGCTGATGCTCAAGGCCGGCACGAACGTCGTCGGCGGCGTGGACGCGCGCAAGGCGGGG
>ERZ778028.2553-NODE-2553-length-12795-cov-4.968995_pt1 | contig 12795 bp, 11 predicted proteins | sample MGYA00375758_ERZ778028 | MGnify/ENA primary metagenome ERZ778028 (study PRJEB29350, sample SAMN05389828) | bioreactor metagenome | isolation source: Thiocyanate bioreactor | place: South Africa: University of Cape Town | collected 2014-03-17 ... | reverse complement strand
TTCGCAGGAACAGATGCGTGCCGAACATCACGGACAGGTCCGCGTCGAGCTTCACCAACATTGCCGGGCATCCCCAAAGCCGCCGCCAGCATCCGCCGGCGATCGTGCTCAAGGCAAGGGCTGGCCGTGCGCCCGATCCTGCCTTGCGCGGGAAATGACACGCGCGCGCCTCAGGCCGCGTCCGGGGCCTCGCTCCGGCGGAAGATGTCCCAGCTCACCAGGAAGACGACGGCCAGCAGGGGGCCGACCACAAAGCCGTTCAGGCCGAACACCTCGATACCGCCCAGGGTGGACACCAGCACCACATAGTCGGGCAGCCGGGTGGACTTGCCCACCAGGAAGGGCCGCAGCAGATTGTCCACCAGCCCGATCACCACCACGCCGAACACGATCAGGAAAAGCCCCTGCCCGACCGCGCCGGTCGCCAGCAGATAAAGCGCCACCGGCCCCCAGACCAGCGCCGCCCCGATGGCGGGCAACAGCGACAGGAAGGCCATCACCACCGCCCACAGCAGCGCCGCCGGAATGTCCAGCAGCCACAGGGCCAGTCCGCCCAGCGCCCCCTGCACCATCGCCACGATCACCCCGCCCTTGACGGTGGCGCGCACCACCTGGGAAATGCGTTTCACCAGGATGGTCTTCTGCTCGGTCCGCAGCGGCACCGTCGCCTTGACCTTGCGCAGCAGCGTCTCGCCGTCGCGCAGCAGGAAGAACAGCAGATAGAGCATCACGCCCAGCCCCAGGGCGAAGTCGAAGGCGCCCAGCCCGATGCCGATGGCCTGGCCCGCGACCACCTGCCCAGCCTGGGTCGCCACGCCCCGCAGCTTTTCGCGCACCGCGGCCATGTCGGACAGACCGAACCAGTCCAGCCCCTGCCGCGCCCAGTGCGGCAGGGCGTCCAGGATGCGCTGGAGGTAGAGCCCGAAATCCATCTCGCCGGAGCGCACCCGGCCATACAGATCGGACGCCTGCTGGACCAGCGCCGCGCTGACCAGCAGCAACGGCACGATCACGATCAGGATCACCAGCAGCACCGTGACCACCGAGGCCAGGCTGCGCCGCCCGCCCAGCGAGGCGTTCAGACGCAGGAACAGAGGGTGGAACAGGATGGCGACCACCAGCCCCCACAGAATGGTGCCGAAGAAAGGCCGCAGCACCAGGGCGAAAGCCAGTGTGGCCAGCACGACCAGCAGGACAAAGGCATGATCTTCCAGCTTTTGCATGATGCCTGCCCAGGGAGCCTGCGAGGGAGCCTGACGGAAGGGATAGCGCAAAGCGCCGCCAGGCGATAGACCGGGCGGGCGCGCTCCAAGGGGCACGGCAGGAACACTGTTTCAGGAACCAAGACATGACCGACAGCGGCGGCAACATCGACCCCAACGCGACGGAATTTGAATCGCGCAGCAGCATTCTGCCGGTACTGGACACCGAGTTCCTGCTGCGCCCCGAAATGCGCCCCCTGCGCTTCGCGCTGGAATATTCCAAGGCCGATGTGCTGCTGCGCGACTGGGGCATCCGTTCCACCATCATCGTGTTCGGCAGCGCCCGCTGCCTGTCACCCGAAATGGCGCCGGAACTGGCGCAGAACCCGCCCGCCGGCATGTCGCCGGAGCGGGTGGCCCGGCAGTTGGGCTGGTACGCGGCGGCCCGCGAATTCGGCGCCATCGCCTCGCGGCGCGGCGGGGCCTTCAGCCCGCGCGACCGCTGGCGCGACAATGTGATCGCCACCGGCGGCGGCCCCGGCCTGATGGAAGCGGCCAATCGCGGCGCCCATGATGTCGGCGCCCCCACCATCGGCTTCAACATCACCCTGCCGCACGAGCAGTATCCCAACCGTTTCATCACCCCGGAGCTGAACTTCCAGTTCCACTATTTCGGGATGCGCAAGATGCATCTGGCGATGCGCGCCAACGCCCTGGTGGTGTTTCCCGGCGGCTTCGGCACGCTGGACGAACTGTTCGAGATCATCACCCTGCAGCAGACCGGCAAGGCGCCGCCCGCGCCGGTGGTGCTGTTCGACCGCGAATACTGGCAGGATCTGATCAATTTCGAGCGGCTGGCCACCGAGGGCATGATCTCGCCCCAGGACCTGGACCTGTTCGCCTTCGCCGACACCGCCGAGGATATCTGGACGGCGCTGACGGCGCGGGGCCTGAAGGCGCACACCGGCAATGGCGGAACGACCCAAGGTCCCTGATTGAAGCCCCCGGATTGCCGGCGGTCTTTTTGACGGGGGCTTTCAGCGCCGGGCGGCGCGCGGGATCGCCACCTGGCGCGGCGCGCCGTCCAGCAGCACCGTGCGGGCCAGCTCCTCCACCAGATCGGGATCGGCATCGTCCCGCAGCAGCGCGATGCGGTGGCGCATCCGGTCATTGTCGGCCTGAAGCGACGCCAGCGTCTGCCGGTTCAGCGCCAGCTCGGCGCGCGCCCCTTCCAGTGCCAGCAGGCCGCGCCCGCCCCAGACCGCCCAGGCACCGAAATAGCAGACCGCCGCCAGCGCCAGCGCCGGGAGGACAAGCACACCGAAGGACAGGGCAAGGGAGCGTCTGATTCGCACCCGGCCAAGGAATCACACGCCGATTCTCCGGGTCAAGACGATTCACCCGGTCAAGATGGGCGGTGCGGAATACGTTCCTTTCCGCGCCTATTCCCGCTAGCCTGCCAGCCGCAAGCGCCTCTCCGAGAGCCTCCCCATGAAAATGTCCTTCCGCTGGTATGGCGACTCCGATCCGGTCCGCCTGGCCTATATCCGGCAGATTCCGGGAATGCATGGCATCGTCTCGGCGGTCTATGACGTGCCGGTGGGCGAGGTCTGGCCGGTGGAGCGGATCCAGGCGCTGAAGGCCACCATCGAATCCCACGGCCTGGCCTTTGAAGTGGTGGAGTCCGTGCCCGTCCATGAGGACATCAAGATGGGCAAGCCCAGCCGCGACCGGCTGATCGCCAACTATCAGCAGACCATCCGCAATCTGGGCGCCGCGGGCGTCAAGGTGATCTGCTACAATTTCATGCCGGTGTTCGACTGGACCCGCACCTCGCTGGAAAAGCGGCTGCCCGACGGCTCCACCACTCTGACCTTCAGCACCGCGGAGGTGGACAGCATCGATGTCTCCCAGGGCATTGCGCTGCCCGGTTGGGACGCCAGCTACAAGCCGGAGGAACTGCAGGCCCTGCTGGCCGAATACCGCGCCATCGACGCCGAAAAACTGTGGGAGAACCTGTCTTATTTCCTCAAGGCGATCGTGCCGGTGGCCGAGGAAAGCGGGATCAGGATGGCGATCCATCCCGACGATCCGCCGCGCCCCATCTTCGGCCTGCCGCGCATCGTCAAGAACCGCGACGACCTGGACCGGCTGCTGCGGATCGTGGACACGCCCGCCAACGGCCTGACCCTGTGCTCGGGCTCGCTGGGCGCGGGACCGGAGAATGACGTCGAGGCGCTGGTGCGCGAGTTCGGCGGCCAGGGCCGCATCCATTTCTGCCACCTGCGCAACGTCAAGGTGAACGCGGCGGGCGATTTCGAGGAGACGGCGCACAAATCCGAATGCGGCTCCCTCGACATGGCCGCCATCGTCAAGGCCTATCACGATGTCGGGTACGAGGGTTATGCCCGCCCCGATCACGGCCGCATGATCTGGGGCGAAACCGGCAAGCCCGGCTATGGCCTCTATGACCGGGCGCTGGGCGCGGTCTATCTCAACGGCTTGTGGGAAGCGGTCAGCAAGTTCGCCCCACCGGCGCAACAATAAAAACACACCGCGCCAAAAACCGGGGGGATAGAAAGATGATGCCGAGAATCCGCTGGCTGATGATCGGCATGTGCTTCCTGGCCAATGTCATCAGCTATATCGACCGCGCCAACCTGGCCATCGCCGCCCCCGCCATCAGCGCCGACCTGGGCATCGGCGCCACCGAGATGGGGCTGGTGCTCAGCGCCTTCTTCTGGACCTATGCCCTGATGCAGCTGCCCGCCGGCTGGTTCATCGACAAGGTGGGGGTGCGCATCAGCCTGACCCTGGCCGTCACCTTCTGGTCGGTCTTCACCGTCGCCACCGGCCTGGCGCATGGCATCAAGCAGTTCATCGCCGCGCGCCTGCTGCTGGGCATGGGCGAAGCCGCCGCCCTGCCCTCCTTCAGCAAGGTCGCCTTCAACTGGTTCCCCCGCGGCGAGCGCGGCATGGCCGCCAGCGTGTATGACAGCGGCAGCCGGGTCGGCTCGGCTTTGTCGCTGCCGCTGGTCACCTGGCTGATCCTGGCGGTGGGCTGGCGCGGCTCCTTCATCGTCACCGGCCTGCTGGGCATCGTCTGGGCGCTGGCCTGGTGGTTCATCTACCGCGACCCGGAACGCTATCGCGGCATCGCCCCGGCCCAGGTGGAGGCGCTGCTGGCCGCCCGCGCCACGCCGGCGCCCGTCGGCCCGCCCGTGCGCTGGCTGGACCTGTTCCGCTATCGCACCGTCTGGGGGCTGATGATCGGGCTGTTCTGCCTGAACTTCGCCATCTATTTCTTCATCACCTGGTTCCCCAGCTATCTGTTGCAGGCGCGCGGCTTCTCGCTGGCCTCGCTGGGCACGATCGGCATGATCCCGGCGCTGATCTCCATTCCCAGCAGCTGGTTCGGCGGCTGGTTCTCCGACCGCCTGATCCGCGCCGGCTGGAGTCCCACCCGGGCGCGCAAGACCCTGCTGGTCGGCGGCATGGCCCTGGCCTCCCTGATCGGACTGTCCGCCGTGGCGGAAAGCGTCTGGGCCTGCTTGACCCTGTTCTCGCTGGCCTATGCGGGCCTGGCCGTCACCGGCACGCAATGCTGGGCGGTGGTGAGCGAAGTCGCGCCCACCCCCGGCCATGTCGCCTCCATCGGCGGCATCCAGAATTTCGCGGGCAATCTGGCGGGCATCATGATCACCACCTTCACCGGCGTGATGCTGACCCTCACCCAGGGCTCGTTCCTGATCCCGCTGGCGGTGGCGGGCGCGCTGTGCCTGGTCGGGGCGCTGTCCTATCTGTTCGTGGTGGGCCGGATCGAACCGCTGCCGCCGCTGCAAAGGGCCTAGAGCGTCTTCATCCAGCCCAGCCCCGCCAGCGTGCCGTTGGTGGGCCGGTATTCGCAACCGATGAAGCCGTCATAGCCCAGCCGCGCCAGCGCGCGCAGCACATGGCGGTCGTCCAGTTCGCCGGTGGTGGGTTCGGCCCGCTCCGGCGCCGAGGCGATCTGGACATGGCCGGTGATGGGCAGCAGCGCCTCCAGTCCCCGTATCACATCGCCGTGAATGATCTGGCGGTGATAGATGTCGAATTGCAGCTTGAGGTTGGGCAGCTTCAGCTCCGCGATGATGGCGGCGGCCAGGTTGAAATCGCCCAGCAGATAGCCGGGAATGTCGCGCCGGTTGATCGGCTCGATCACGATCTCGCGGCCCTCCCGCCCCGCCGCCTCGCAGGCCAGGCGCAGCGCGTCCTTGTAGGCGGCCAGCGCCGCGTCACCCTGCCCAATGCCCGCCATCAGGTGCAGGCGGGGCGTGTCGGTGGCGCGGGCATGGTCCAGCGCGGTGGCGACCGCCGCGCGCAATTCCTCCCGCCGCCCCGGCAGACAGGCGATGCCGCGCTCGCCGCTCGAAAAATCGCCCGGCGCGGCGTTGAACAACACCTGCTTCAGGCCATGCCGCGCCAACCGCGCCGCCAGAAGGTCGGGGGCATGGTCATAGGGAAACAGATACTCCACCGCCGCGAAGCCCGCATCGGCGGCGGCGGCGAAGCGGTCCAGGAAATCCCATTCCTGGAACAGCCAGGACAGGTTGGCGGCGAATTTGTGCATGGGCCTTTTCACCATTCCGGCGGCGGGAAGGCAAACTCTTCCAGCCCCAGGCCGGCTCCGGAACGATACGAAAATGACGGTTTATCCATCAAAATCCGGCCTTTCGGCTTTCCTCCCTGAACCCCGCGTTAAGGCTGGCCTTCTAGGCTGGCGCGATGACCGGGATCACCCAACTCACCGACCGGGACCGCCAGCTCTGGGGCCACCAGCCCCTGAACGCCGCCCATCGCCTGCACGAGCATCCCTTGTTCCAGCGGGCGGCGCTGTGCCGGCTGATCGAAACCTATCCGCGCGAACATTACGGCCTGATCGCGATGGGCGGCACGGGTGAGGACCGCGCCTGGCGCGAAGGCGATCTGGGCGGCGTCAGCGGCGAAGCGGCGCTGGACGCCATCGCGCGCGGCAAGCTGTGGCTGAACCTGCGCAACGTGTCGGGGGTGGATGCGCGCCACGGCGCGCTGCTGGACGGCGTCATGGCCGACCTGAAGACGCAGCTTCCCGGTTTCGCCGCTTATAAGTGGCAGAGCGGCATCCTGATCTCCTCGCCTTCGGCGCAGGTCTATTACCATGCCGACCTGCCGGACCAGTTGCTCTACCAGATCGCAGGGCGCAAGCGCCTGCATATCTATCCTCCCACTCCGCCCTTCATCACCGCGCGGCACCTGGAAGACATCGCGCTGTTCGATGTCGAGGTGGATATCCCCTATCGCGACTGGTACGACGGCCATGCCCGGGTGCTGGACCTGACGCCGGGCCGGATGCTGGGCTGGCCGCTGAACGCGCCGCACCGGGTGGAGAATGTGGAAGGGGTGAACATCTCGCTCACCATTTCCTGCACCACCCCCATCAGCCGCCGGGGCGAGATGGTGCATCTCGCCAACGGCCTGCTGCGTCATCGCTTCGGCTGGACGCCGCGCAGCACCCGCACCGAAGGCACCGGCTTCCATGCCAAGGCGGTGCTGCAAAAACTGATGCGCCGCACCGGCTGGGTCAGACAGCAGCGCGCCCGCCGCCGGGTGATCGAATTCACCCTGGCCGACGACGCGATGCGCCAGGCCGCCGAATGAGCCTGGTGGTTGTCAATACCGCGCCCTCGCGCGCCGCCACACCCGCCTGGCGCGTCCGCCTGTCGCATGAATGGCGCGGCGAAAGCTGGCCGCCCGGCGACGGCACCGTGTTCCAGCGCGCGCCCTGGCTGACGCCGCTTTATGCCGCTATCGCCGCCAGGGAGCCACAGGTCGCGCCGCTGGTGGTCCGGCTGGAGGACGGCGATGGCGTGCCGGCGCTGCAACTGCCGCTGCTGCTGCGCCCGCTGGGCCGCCGCATCGCGCTGGAATTCGCCGATCTGGGCATGACCGATTTCAACATGCCGCTGCTGGGCCCCGCCGCGCCCGCCGATGCGCGCGCCGCGCGCGGCGCCTGGGCGGCGCTGCGCCGCGCCCTGCCGCCCCACGACCTTGTGCGCTTCACCAAGATGCCGGTGACGCTGGCGGGCCGCCCCAATCCGCTGGCGCTGCTGCCGGGCGTGCGGCCCTGTGCCGTCAACGGCAATCTGGTGGTCATGACCGGCGACTGGACCGCCTTTCACTTTGGTCTGGAGCGCACCGTCCGCAAGGAACTGGAGCGAAGCTGGCGGGTGTTTGAAAAAACGCCCGGCGCGCGGCTGCGCACGGTCACCGACAGCGGCGAAGCCCGGCATGTGCTGACGACGATGGACACGCTGCAACGCGCCCGCATGGCCGGGATCGGCCAACCCTTCACGCTGGACGATCCGGTGACCGCCGATTTCTACCGCCGCCTGATGGCGGGTCTGGGCGATCATGCCATCCTCACCGTGCTGGAAGCGGAGGACGAACTGGTCAGCGCCCTGCTGGGCGTGCGCGATGGCGAGACTTTTGTGATGATCCGCCTGGCCCATGCCGCGGACGCCTGGCGCAAGGTGTCGCCGGGCCGCCTGCTGATCCACAAGACGCTGGAGATGCTGCACGGCCAGGGCCTGCGCCGGTTCGATTTCAGCGTGGGCAACTATGCCTACAAGCGCCGCTTCGGCCCCACCCGCACGCCGCTGGTGGACTATTGCGAGGCCCGCACCCTTTCGGGCCTGGTTCCGGTGCTGCGGGCCGAAGCGGGCGCGCGGCTGCGCCGCCACCCCAAGACCCATGCCCGGGTGCGCCGCCTGCTGGGCAAGCCGCCCAGCCGCGAGGAAGACTGAATTCAGGCCAGCGGAATCAGCATCAGCCACAGACAGCTGATGCGGCCGCTCATCCGCGCCAGGGCGTTGCTCACCGTCTCGACGCGCAGGCCAAAGCGCCCGGCGGCGCGCAGCGCATGACGCAGCAGGCCGGGGCTGCATCCATAGTCGCTGGGCCGCGCCGCCACATCATGGGAATAGAAGATCACCCAGCCGCCGCCCCGCGCCGCCCGGTCGAAGGCGCGGTCGATGCCGCCTTCGTCCAGTTCGCGGTCTATCAGCGGCACGGCGTTGAGATACTGCGCGTCGGTGCGGCCCTGGTTGACGTCCGGCCAGATGCCGCGGCTGGAGCGGAAATGACGGCGCAGGCGCAGCTTCCAGGTCAGGTTGGCGTGTCCGAAGGGATAGGCGAAATTCTCCAGCGGCAGCGACGGTTCGAGTGTTTTCAGAACGTCGCGGTTGCGCAGGATATCGGCCTCGATCCGGTCGCCCGTCATGCTATCGGCCCGGACATGGCTGTGGCTGTGGCAGCCGATCTCATGGCCCCGCGCATGGAGGTCCACCACATCCTCGCCGCCGATCACCCGCCAGTGCAGATCCTGCACGCCCAACAGGCCGCCCGCGACATAGAAGGTGGCGCGGGCGTCATGCTCTTCCATCAGAGCCGCGCCGGTGGTGGCGGCCGAAACCGGCGCGTCGTCGAAGCTGAAGCTGACGGTGGGAACGCCCACCGCCTGGAAGGGCGACACCGGCACATGCCGGGCGATGCGGTGATGCAGCCGGGCGGCCAGTCCCGGAGGCGCCAGCGCATCCTCGGCGGGCGGAACATGCTTGATGAGCGAAGGTTGGCGCATCAGGTCCGCCCCGTGACGAATTTGAACAAGGCCAGGGCCGACAGCCCGTACAACCCGGCATAGATGGCGTTCAGCCACAGCCCCACGCGGATGATGTCCTGGGTGCTCCACAGCAGCAGCGCCAGCGCCCCGCTGCCCAGCACCGCCAGGCCCACCGCCACCACGGCGCGCGCGGTCATCCGTCCGCCCACGAAATACAGCTCGCCATGGAACTCCAGCAGATTGCGAAAGGCCGGCACCGCCAGCATCAGCGCCAGCAGCGGCAGGGCGGTGGCGATATTGTGGCCCAGAAGCAGCGGCCATTGCGACAGCAGGCCGACCACCACCAGAAAGCCCAGGGTCGAGATGGCCAGGATCACCGCTTCCATCGTCAGGATCCGGCGCACCGCGTTGCGGATGCGGCGGCCCTCGCCGATCAGCTTGCGGGTGTAGAGCGCGTAGAAGGAGCGCAGCGGCAAGGCGGTGAAATCCACCAGCCGGCTGGCGATGGCATAGATGCCCGCCAGCCGCGCATCGGCCAGCGACAGCACGATCACCTTGTCCACCTGCCCCTGGGCATTGAGGGCGAAATAGGACACCGCGAACATCAGCCCGTCGCGCAGCCGCGCCCGCAGCAGACGCAGCCGCAGGCGTAGCCGCGCGGCCGGGCGCAGGAAATACCAGACCACCGCCAGCGCCAGCAGATTGGTGACGAAATAAATCGCCACCCAGGCGTCCAGCCCGCCGCCGGTCATCGCCAGAAGCACCGCGCCGGCGGCGCGGATGGATGCGCCCAGCGTCAGGATCAGCGAACTGGCGCCGTAACGGCCCAGCCCGGTCTGGGCCTGCGCCAGCACTTCCAGGCTGCGCCAGATCCCCATCTCCACCAGCAGGATCGCGGCGAAAGCCGTCAGCGGCATCGCGGCCTGGAACAAGGCCAGCCAGACCGGCAGCGCCAGCGCCAGGCCCAGCGGCAGGGTCAGGCACAGACCGGCGAAATACGCGCCCAGATAACGGCCCAGCAGACGCGGCCGCCCGGCGGCGGCGCGGAAGGCCAGGCCGCCGAAGCCCAGGCCGGAAAAACTCGCCAGCATCAGCCCCACCGCCGCCGCGGAGGCGAACAGGCCCAGTTCGGCCAGGCTCAAGGCGTTGGCCAGCACGAAGAAATACAGCGCCTGCAGGCCCATGCGCCCCAGCGTGCCCGACATCAGCTTGCCATAGTTGAGCGCCTCGCGCCGCAGGTCCGGCGCGCGCAGCGTTCCCAGGATTCCGTCGCGTGCCGTGGCGGCAAAGGACATGACGTGATGGCTCCCGCCGGCGGAAAGCATCGGCAAGCCGCTTCGGCCCGCCTAATTTACGGGTTCAAGACCTAAGGAATGATTGTCCGGCGCGCTGTGCGAAAGCGGCACACATGACAAGGCCGTCATGTTCAGGCGGCGCGGAAACCGGCGGCTTTGGCGGGCAGCGGAAAGCCGACCGTCACGGTGGTGCCCACCCCTTCGATGCTGGCGATATGGAAGCTGCCCTTGTGCAGCGACACCAGCGACTTGACCAGCGCCAGGCCCAGGCCGGTGCCCTCGCTGGCCACGAAAGCGCCGTTGGCGCTCTGCTCGAAGGCGTTGCCGATGCGCGGCAGGTCGGCGGCGGGAATGCCGATGCCGGTGTCGCGCACCGCGATCCGCAGCTCGGACCCCGCAATGGCGGCGTTGACGGTGACCAGCCCGCCCTTGCGCGAGAACTTCACGGCATTGGCCAGAAGGTTCAGCAGGATCTGGCGGCAGGCGCGCTCGTCGGCGAACAGGGGCGCATCCGGCAGTTCCTTGACCAGCAGCACGCCCTGGTTCTCGGCGCGCTGGCTCATCATCCGCATACAGTATTCCACCGTCTGGTCCAGGTTCAGCGCCGCCGGCTCGATCTCCCACTTGCCCGCCTCGATCTTGGACAGGTCCAGGATGTCCGACACCAGGTTCAGCAGATGCTGGCCGGACTGGTTGATCAGCGCCGCATATTCGGCATAGCGCGGCGCCAGCGCGCCGAACATCTGGGCCCGCATCATGTCGGAAAAGCCGATGATGGCGTTCAGCGGCGTGCGCAGCTCGTGGCTCATATTGGCCAGGAATTCCGACTTGATCCGGTTGGCCATGTCGGCGGCGCGCCGGGCCGCTTCCAGGTTGCGCTTCTCGAAATTGCTCTCGCGCAGCAGGCGCAGGCTGCGGGCGAACTCCCCGATCTCGTCCGGGCGGTTCTCATAGGGAATGACCGCCTCGCGGTCGCTGGTGATCACCGCATTGATGCCGCGGGTGAGCGCGCGCAACGGCCCCACGATGGCGCGCTGCAGATAGAACATCACGAACCCCGTCAGGCCCACCGCCACCAGCATCAGCAGAACCCCCAACCCCAGCCGCAGATTGGCCGCTTCCAGCTGCTCGCCGGCATGGGCCTCGGTCAGGGTGAAGACCGCCTCGGAAATCGCCATGATGTCGGACAGGCCGGGATTGGAGCGCGCCAGCCAGGCATGGCCGTCCAGCGCGGACTGCCCCCTGTCCAGCCGCCGCAACAGGTCCCCGCGCAGGGCGCGATATTCGTGGAAATAGCTGGCGCCCGCCGCATCGATGGCCCGGCGCAGGACGGGCGGCTGATCGGCCTGCTCGGCCCGGATCGCGGTCCAGGTGCCGTCGATGCGGCCTTCCGAACGCAGGAACTGAGCGCGCTGGGCCGCCGTGACGGGGTGATCCTGCTGCAGGACGCGGGTGATGTTGCCGCGGTCGTACCCGGCGTCCACCCGCAACCGCCAGACCAGGTCGTTGATCTTCATCATCCGGCTGTTGAAGCTGCCGGACCGCGCCACGTCGCGCGAAAGGATCATGGCGCGCCGGTCCAGCACGTTCAGCCGTCCGCGCGTGGTGTTGCTGTAATGATCCAGCAGCGCGGCGGGACGCTGGGCCCGTGGCGCGTGCAGCGCCTTCATCGCGGCCTGCCAGCGCCATTCCGAGGTCTCATGTTCGGCCGTGAACGCGGCCAGGTCGCGCTGGGCGCGCGGATCGGCGCGCATGTCCTCGCGCACCGCCGACATCGCCCGGGTGGTTCTCCAGTGCATCTGCCAGATGTCCTCCAGCACCGCGCGGGAGGCGGGCGCGGGCGTCACCAGCGCGGCCGACACCAGGCCCGCCTCCAGCCGCGCGGTCTGGCGCGCGGTCAGCAGGCGGCGCGCTTCCTGGATGGCGCGCATGTCCTGCACCGCGATGTCGCGGCCCTGGATGGCGGTATAGGCGATGGCGCAGAAGACGAGAATCAGCATCACGGCCAGAAGGCTCGTGGCCACCAGTATCACCGATCCGACAGAGGTATTCCGTTTCACGCAACGACCCTTTGCCCGGCAGGCTAAGGACAATTGCTGTGCGGGCGATTAACGCCTCCCCCGCAATATGGTTAACCCCGCGTCAAGAAATCCGCGGATTTTATCGCAGATCCGTCAGTCCCCGGCCGATGGCGATGCGGATCAGGTCGGCGGTGTGGGTGACGCCCAGCTTTTCCTTGATGCGCGACAGGGTGTTGGCCACGGTTTTGTAGGCGATGCCCAGCGCCTCGCCGATCTGGGTCAGGCTGTTGCCCTGCGCCAGCAGGCGCAGGATTTCCAGGTCGCGCTGGGTCAGCGGCCGCATATAGGCGTTCTCGCCGATCTCCTGCGCCGCGATCTCCCCGGCAATATCGCGCTCGATCGCCGTGCCGCCCGCCAGCACGGTGTCCACCGCCGCCAGCAGTTCCTCGGGCGCGGCGTTCTTGCTGATGAAACCGCGCGCCCCCGATTCCAGGGCGCGGGTCGCATAGATCGGCTCGGCATGGAGCGAAAAGACCAGCACCGGCACCGCCGGATGCGCCCGCACGATCCCGCGCAGCAGTTCCAGCCCGCCCAGACCCGGCAGGTTCAGGTCCAGGATCACCAGCCCAAAACCGCCCCCC
>ERZ778028.2552-NODE-2552-length-12795-cov-6.307143_pt1 | contig 12795 bp, 8 predicted proteins | sample MGYA00375758_ERZ778028 | MGnify/ENA primary metagenome ERZ778028 (study PRJEB29350, sample SAMN05389828) | bioreactor metagenome | isolation source: Thiocyanate bioreactor | place: South Africa: University of Cape Town | collected 2014-03-17 ... | reverse complement strand
CGGTGAGGCGCTCGCGCTCCTGGGCCAGGCGCAGCATGGTCTTGGCGAAGTTGCCGCCGCGCGCCGCATAGACCCAGCTGGTGCGCAAAATCAGGTGCTTGGCGCCCGATTGCTGGATGCGCTGCTCGCCCTCCCACTTGGTGCGGCCGTAGACCGACAGCGGCGCCGGCGCGTCGGCTTCCACCCAGGGGCGCGTACCGCTGCCGTCGAACACGTAGTCGGTGCTGTAGTGCACCAGCCAGGCGCCCAGGCGGGCGGCTTCCTCAGCCAGCACGCCGGGGGTGGTGGCGTTGAGCAGCCGGGCGCGCTCGGGCTCGCCCTCGGCCTTGTCCACGGCGGTGTGGGCCGCGGCATTGACGATCACATCGGGCCGCAAGGCGCGCACCGTCTGCGCGATGCCGTCCGGGTTGGCGAAATCGCCGCAATGCTCCGGGCTGTCGAAATCGAGCGCGGTGACCTGGCCGAGCACCGAGAGGCTGCGCTGCAGCTCCCAGCCGACCTGGCCGCCGCTGCCGAAAAGCAGGATGTTCATGCGAGGGCGGGCGCCGCTGCGTACTGTGTCTGCACCCAGTCGCGGTAGGCGCCGGTCTGCACGCTGGCCACCCAGTCGGGATGCGCCAGGTACCACTGCACGGTCTTGCGGATGCCGGAATCGAAGGTTTCCGCCGGTTTCCAGCCGAGCTCGCGCTCGATCTTGCGCGCATCGATGGCGTAGCGGCGGGGCGGTCCTGCACGTAGGTGATCTGCTCCGCGTAGGGCTTGCCGTCCTCCCGTGGGCGCAGCTCGTCCAGCAGGCGGCAGACGGTGCGCACGATCTCGATGTTGGGCATCTCATTCCAGCCGCCAACGTTGTAGGTTTCCCCCGGCCGGCCGGCTTCAAGCACGCGGCGGATGGCGCTGCAGTGGTCGGCGACGTACAGCCAGTCGCGCACCTGCATGCCGTCGCCGTAGACCGGCAGGCCCTTGCCGGCCAGGGCGTTGACGATCATCAGCGGGATGAGTTTTTCCGGGAAGTGGAAGGGTCCGTAGTTGTTGCTGCAATTGGTCGTCAGCACCGGCAGGCCGTAGGTGTGGTGCCAGGCGCGCACCAGGTGGTCGCTCGCCGCCTTGCTGGCCGAATAGGGGCTGTTGGGCTCGGTGGCGTGGGTCTCGGTGAAGGCCGGCGCGTCCGGCGCAAGCGTGCCGTAGACCTCGTCGGTGCTCACGTGCAGGAATCGGAACGCCTCCTTTTCAATAGCTGGCAGCCCTTGCCAGTATTGCCGTACAGCCTGCAAAAGCCTGAAAGTCCCGACCACGTTGGTCTGGATGAAGTCTTCCGGGCCGTGGATCGAACGGTCCACATGCGACTCGGCGGCGAAGTTCACCACCGCGCGCGGCCGGTGCTCGGCCAGCAGGCGCTCGACCAGGGCCGCATCGCCGATGTCGCCCTGCACGAAGACATGGCGCGCGTCGCCATCAAGCGCGGCCAGGTTGCCCCGGTTGCCGGCGTAGGTGAGCTTGTCGAGGTTGAGTACCGGCTCCTGGCTGGCGGCCAGCCAGTCGAGCACGAAGTTGGCGCCGATGAAGCCGGCGCCGCCTGTGACGAGGATCATGGGGTGCGAGTGGGCGGATGAGGAATGGCGCCGATTATCCATGCCCACCCGCGGGCGCCCCGGTGCTCAGAAGTGGATGCCGCGCATCATTTGCTGCATGGCCACGGCTTCTGCCGACAGCTGCGGCTTGCCGCCCTTTTCGCCCTTGGCCGCGGTGGAGTCCGGGAACATGCGAAAGCTGGTGTTCATCGTGATCTGCGCCACGCGCGGCACGAAGGCGTGCAGCACCTGTCCGACGATGCCCAGGCGGGTGGCGATGCGCACCGGCTTGAAGATGCAGGCCTGGGCGACCATGTCGGCGGCTTCTTCCGGCGCCAGCGTGGGCACGTTGTTGTAGATCTGCGTCGGCGCGATCATGGGCGTGCGCACCAGGGGCATGTTGATGGTGGTGAAGGTGATGCCCTGGTCGGCGAACTCGCTCGATGCGCAGCGCGTCCAGGCGTCCAGCGCCGCCTTGCTGGCCACATAGGCGGAAAAGCGCGGCGCATTGGTCAGCACGCCGATGGAGCTGATGTTCACCACGTGGCCCTTGCGCTTGGCCGCCATGCCGGGCAGCAGCCCCATGGTGACGCGCAGGCAGCCAAAATAATTGAGCTGCATGGTGCGCTCGTAGTCGTGGAAGCGGTCGTAGCTCGACTCGATGGCGCGGCGGATGGAGCGGCCCGCGTTGTTGATGAGGAAGTCCACGCCGCCGTGCTCGGCCAGCACCTGCTGGACGAAGCGGTCGCAGTCCTGCATGTCGGCGATGTCCACCGCGTAGGCAATGAAACGGTTGCCGCGCGCCTGGGCCTCAGCGCAGGCCTCGTCGAGCTTGGCCTGGTCGCGCCCGCAGATCAGCGTGGTGGCGCCGGCCTCGGCGAACTTGTGCGCCGCCGCCAGGCCGATGCCCGAGCTGCCGCCGGTGACCAGGACCACCTTGCCGGCCACAGTGCCCTTGAGGCTGCGGTCGATGAACAGCTCGGGGTCGAGGTGGCGCTCCCAGTAGTCCCAGAGCCGCCAGGCATAGTCGTGCAGGTTGGGGCAGGCGATGCCCGTGCCCTTGAGAGCGGCCTGCGCCTCGCGGCTGTCGAAGCGCGTCGGGTAGTTGACGAAAGTGAGCATGTCCTCGGGCAGGCCCAGGTCCTTGAGCACGGCGTCGCGCACGCGGCGCACCGGCGCCATCGCCATCAGGCTTTTCTTGATGCCGCGCGGCAGGAAGCCAAGCAAGGCGGCGTTGACGAACAGATTCATGCGCGGCGCGTGTGCCGCGCGCGAGAAGATGTCAAGCACGTCGCCGACGCGGTAGCCCACCGGGTCCACGAGGTGGAAGCACCGGCTGGCGATGCCGGCCTGGTGGCTGATGGCGTCGAGCGCATCCACCACGTAGTCCACCGGCACGATGTTCACGCGCCCGCCTTCCAGGCCCACCGAGGGCATCCAGGGCGGCAGGATCTGGCGCATGCGCTGGATGAGCTTGAAGAAGTAGTACGGGCCGTCGATCTTGTCCATCTCGCCGGTCTTGCTGTCGCCCACCACCATGGCGGGGCGGTACACCGTCCAGGGCAGCTTGCACTCTTCGCGCACGATCTTCTCGCTCTCGTGCTTGGTGCGGAAGTACGGGTGGTCCAGGCCCTCGGCCTCGTCGAACATGTCCTCGCGGAAGACCCCTTCGTACAGGCCGGCCGCGGCAATGGAGGAGACATGGTGAAAATGGCCGGCGCCAATGGCCTTGGCGAATTCCACGGTGTTGCGCGTGCCGTCGATGTTGACGGCGACCTGGCTTTCCTCGTCGGCCGAGAGGTCGTAGACCGCGGCGAGGTGGTGGAAATGGTCGATCTGGCCCTTCAAGCGCTTGGTGTCCTCTGCCGACACGCCCAATCGGCGCGCCTTGAGGTCGCCATACACCGGCACAGCGCGCGCCGGGCCTACGCCCCAGTAGCGGCGCAGCTCCGCCACCTTGTCTTCGCTCTCCGGGCGCAGCAGGAAGTGCACCACCGAGCCCTTGCGCGCCAGCAGCTTCTTGACCAGGCGGCGCCCGATGAAACCCGTTGCACCCGTGACGAAATACTGCATGAAACTCTCCCTTTGCGTAGGCCTCCATTCTGCCCAGGGCCCGGCCCGGTACGTTCAGCGAAAACCCGCCCATTCCTGGAGCGCACAGTCTAGGTTTTTAGGAGCGCGCACCTACACCTGGGCGACCGCCACGCGTACATTGGCTGCACGCGCCCAGGCAACCGGCCGAGGCCGCCCATCAACCCCGCGGAGGAAACCATGGTCAAGAAGCTTCAGAAAATCAGCAACGACAAGAAAAAGAGCGGCGCACAGCTGGCCGGAACGGTCAAGGAATCGGCCCAGCAGATCTGGCTCGCCGGCCTGGGCGCCTTCTCCAAGGCCCAGGAAGAAGGCACCAAGGTGTTCGAGGCACTCGTCAAGGAAGGCCTGTCGATGCAGCGCAAGACGCAGTCCGTTGCCGAGGAAAAGATCTCCGAGGCCACCAGCCGCATGAGCAACATGGCCAGCGACATCAGCTCGCGCGCCGCCGGCCAGTGGGACAAGCTGGAAAACATCTTCGAAGACCGCGTCGCCAAGTCGCTCGCCAAGCTCGGCGTGCCGTCCTCGCGCGACCTGGACGTGCTCAACGCGCGCATCGACGCCTTGGCCAAGAGCATGGGCAAGAGCGTCCCCGCCAGCGCCAAGCCCGCCGCCAAGGCAGCTCCCAAGGCCAAGCCGGCTGCCAAGGCCGCCGCCAAGGCGCCCGCCAAGAAAGCTGCCGCCAAGGCCCCGGTGAAGAAGGCTGCTGCCAAGCAGACCGCCGCCAAGCCGCGCACGGCACGCGCGCCCTTCCCCAAGGCCGCACCGCGTGCTACCGAGGCGTCCGAAGCCAACAGCGCTTCCTGATCGAGACGATCGCCGGCCATGCCGCCGGCTCCCGCGGCCGCCAGCCCCCAAAGGTCTGGCGGCCGCGGCGTTTGCGAGGCGTCAACATGGTGCGCCGCAGCATCCGAGGCGGGTGAGCGCGTCGGTTAGAGTAGCTCCCAAACCCCCACACTCCGGACCCTCCCACGACGCAACAGGCCGCATTCCATGGTGAAAAAAGCGCCGCGGCGCACCGCCGAACGGATTCTTGAAGTCACGCTTGAGCTCTTCAACCGCTTTGGCGAGCCCAATGTCTCGACCACCCTGATTTCGGCCGAGCTGCGCATCAGCCCGGGCAACCTGTACTACCACTACCCGGCCAAGGACGAGCTCATCAATTCCTTGTTCCAGCGCTACGAACGGGCGCTGGGCGAGTTGCTCGCCGCCGCCGATTCGGTGCGCAACGTGGAGGACGCGTGGTTCTTCATGCACTCGCTGTTCGAGCTGATCTGGCAGTACCGCTTCCTCTACCGCGACCTGAACGACCTGCTGTCCAAGAACCGCCTGCTGGAAACCCATTTCCAGACCGTCCTGGACGACAAGGCACGCGCCGTGCGCGGCCTGCTCTCGGGCATGGAGCGTGCCGGCGCGCTGCAGATCGACGCGCGCGAGGCCGGCCCCACCTCCACCAGCATGGTCGTGGTGCTGACCTACTGGCTCAGCTTCGAATACGTGCGCGACCCGCGCCGCGCGCTGGAGCCCGAGAGCGCGCAGGCCGCGCTGCTGCGCGGCGCGCACCACGTGCTCAACCTCCTCATGCCCTACCTCCAGGCCGACCAGCGCCAGCACCTGCTGGCCCTGGCCGAGGCCTACCAGGAACGGCCCTGACCCCAAGAAACGGAGTACCCAATGGCGAAATGGATCCCCTTCCCGCATGCGGGCGAATACCAGTACGACGCGGCGCAGCTGAAGAAGCACTGGGCGCGCTTGCATGCCGGCGACGCCGAACCGCTGCCCAAGGACGCCCAGGTGCTCAAGGCCTGGTGCCACTTCCACAACGGCGAATTCCAGGAGGCCGCGCAGGCCGGGCTGGCGGCCGGCGGCGCCGGGGTGACAGTGGCGAACAAGGCCACGGCCATCTACGCCAACTACCTGGAGAAGAAGGAAAAGACGCGCCTCGACCTGTTCACCCAGGTGGCCGAGCAGGCCCAGGCGCAGGCCGAGGCCGAGCCGGACAACGCCAACGCCTGGTACTGGAACGCCTACGCCCTGGGCCGCTACAGCCAGGGCATCAGCGTGGCCAAGGCCCTCGCCCAGGGGCTGGGCGGGAAGATCCGCGAGTCGCTGGAAAAAGCCATCGCTCTGCAGCCGACGCATGCCGATGCGCACATCGCCCTGGGCGCCTTCCACGCCGAAGTGATCGACAAGGTGGGCGCGCTGATCGGCGGCATGACCTATGGCGCCAAGAAAGACAAGGGCCTCAAGTTGTTCCAGGAGGCCTTGCGCCTGAATCCGTCGTCGGCCATCGCCATGATCGAGTACGCCAACGGCCTGGTGATGCTCGAAGGCGACCGCAAGATGCGCGAGGCCACGGCCCTGTACGAGAAAGCGGCCGCCTGCAAGCCGCTGGACGCCATGGAGCAGCTCGACGTGGACCTGGCACGCGCCGAACTCGAAGACTAGCAGCGACAACCCCCTGAGGCGCTTCGCGCCTCGGTGCTGGCCGCCAGAGGCGGCAGCTCTTCGAGCCGTCCAAGCCTGCGCAGGCAGGCTTGGAGCCGCGGCCCTCAGCCCCTTCTCTCGCGCTGCGCGCGGGAAGGGGGACGCCACCAGCGCGGCGGGGCGGCGCGGCCGGCTTAGGCCCTTGCGCGGTGGCCGCTGGCCTGGGCGCGCCCGTTTCATGCGCCGCCGACCAGATGAGCGTCATGGCCGGTACCCGCAACGAAACGACCAGTCGATCAAGCGAAGCGGCGCGAGGCGATCTCCAGCAGGCCGTCGAAGATCAGGTTGTCCACCAGTTCGAAGGGACGCACCATGCTGGGCGCCATTTTCCAGCCGGCGCCGCCGGTCATCATGCACACCGGCGCACTGCCGCAGTGGTCGAGGACGTGCTGCACCATGCGCTCGACGGCACCGGCAATGGCGTAGGTGCCACCGCTGGTCAGTGCGTCGCTGGTGTTGGTAGGAAACGGGCGCACCTCGCCCGTGGGAACGTGCAGGCCGGCCGTGCCCGATTCCAGCGCGCGCAGCATGATGCCGTGCCCCGGAAGGATCAAGCCGCCCAGAAAACGCCCCTGCGCGTCAATGGCTTCCACGGTGACCGCGGTGCCCACCATCACCACCACGAGCGGGCGCTGCAGGCCCCGTGCCAGCATGCGGTGGCGCGCGCCGATCATGGCCACCCAGCGGTCGCATCCCAGGCGCGTGGGGTGGTCGTAGCCGTTGGTGAGCCCGGCCTCCTGCGCACTTGCGACGACCCACTGCGGCGCGACGTCCCAGAGTTCCATTTGCTCCTCGACGCGCCGCTTGACCGCGTCGCCGGCCACCACGCAGCCCAGCATGCGCGCGGGCGGTGCGAGCCGTGCCCAGGGGCCTTCGGCCAGGCGTTCGATGTGGTCCAGGAATTCGGCGCCCTGCGCCAGCAGCGCGGCGCCGGGCGCGGGTGCTTCGTACAGGGCCCACTTCAAGCGGGTGTTGCCCACGTCGATCGCGAGAAAAGTCATGGCGGGAATTATGCGAAAGTTTCGGCGCTGGCCGTGGACGGGCTGCGGGCCGCCCCTTGGTACGCTGCCCTGGCGCAGGCGCGGCGTTCTCCCACAGCCTTGCCCACCCGCTTGCGTGTATCGTGTGCCAGCCGCACACTGAGCGCGGCCGCTGCCCAATCACACAACACCAGGGAGTTCCAGTCATGGGTCTTTTCAGTTTCATCAAGGAAGCCGGCGAAAAGCTGTTTGGCGGTAAGGAAGTCGAGGCCGCCGTCACGCAGGCGGCGGGCAACCCCGCTGCCAAGCCTTCGCTCGACGCGCTCAACCAGCAGGCGGCGCGCGCCATCGAGACCTACATCGCCTCGCAGAAGCTCGGCGTCGAAGGCGTCTCGGTCGAATACGACGGCGCCACCGGCACGGTCAACGTGAGCGGCCAGGCGCCGTCGCAGGAGGCGCTGGAGAAAGTCACGCTGTGCTGCGGCAACGTGGCGAGCGTCAAGCAGGTCAACAACCTCATGGCCGTCGCCACGCCCGAGCCCGAGGCGCAGTACCACGACGTGGTGCGCGGCGACACGCTCTCGGCCATCGCCAAGAAGTACTACGGCGACGCCAACAAGTACCCGAAGATCTTCGAGGCCAACAAGCCCATGCTCAGCCACCCGGACAAGATCTACCCCGGGCAGAAGCTGCGCATTCCGCCGCTGTAGGCGGCTCTCAAGTCTGGCGCCACGGGAGCCCGCGTGCGCGCCAGCCGCCCGTGTGGTTGCGCTGGGCGCGCTCGTCCGGGTCGCCTTCGAAGCCTTCCAGCACGTTCCAGGCTTCCATGCCCAGCTGCGTGGCGCGCTGCGCCGCTGCGATGGAACGCACCCCGCTGCGGCACAGCAGCACGGCGCGCTGGCCCGGCGGCACGGCGGCGCGCAGTTGCGCATCAAAGTCCGGGTTCGGCTCCATCCCCGGCCACTGCTTCCAGGCCACCGCCGCCGCGCCCGGCACCTGGCCCACCCACGCGCGTTCGGCGTCGCTGCGCACGTCCACCAGCACCGCTTCGCCTGCGCGTACCCACTCCCAGGCCTGCTGCGGCGTCACGTCGCCGGCATAGCCCTGCTCCGCACGCGGAAACACGCTGGCCGTGGCCGGCCCCGCTTCCCCCGGCGCCGGGGCGTGCAGTTCGGGCGCCTCGCACAGCGTGCTGAGCGGCAGGTCGGCGATCTCCTGCAGCAGTTGCGCCAAGCCCGCTGCCGCTGCTTCGACCAGCGCCCGCCCCTTTTCGGGCGTGGCGGCGGCGGCGTTGCCCACGGCGCCCGCCGGGTGGTAGTCCTGCATCTGCCAGCCGAGCTTGGCGCTCTTGCCGTTGCCCAGCAAGGGGTAGCGCGCGGCGCGGTCCTGCGAGGTGGAATGAAAGTGCCGCGCCTGCTCCATGTGCACGGTCCCCGGGGCCAGGTGCAGCATCATCGAGGTCTCGATGTCCCCGGCATGGATGCCGAACCGGTGCTCGTCGGCGCTGAAACGCGCACTCACCGCTTCAGGTTGCGGCAGGCCGAACCAGCTGGCGCTGTAGACCAGCAGGCCGCAGCGCGCACGCAGCTCGCGCGCGACGATGTCCATCACGCTCACCTGGCCGCCGTGGCTGTTGAACAGCAGCAGTTTGCGAATGCCGGCGCGCGCCACGCTCTCGCCGATCTCGGTCCACAGGGCGATCAAGGTTGCGGGCGCCAGCGTCAGCGTGCCGGGGAAGCGGGCATGCTCGGGGCTCAGCCCGACGTTCTGCGGCGGCAGGAAGAGCACCGGCAACGCAGGCGGCAGCAGTGCCAGCGCGGCGTCGACGACGCCCTGCAGCAGGGTGGCATCGACCGACACTGGCAGGTGCGGACCGTGCTGCTCGGTCGCGGCCACGGGCAGGACGGCGACGGTACGCGCGCATTCGGGCGAGGCCGCCAGGCGGGCGAAATCGCGCGTGCCGAGTTCGGACCAGAAACGCGAGGGCAGCGCGAGGGATGCGGAAGGGGTGGAGCTCATACCCGCATGGTAGCGGCGGGCCCACCACCGGCAAGCGGCACCGCTGGCACCGCCCATCACGCGACAATGCTATTTATTCAATAGCTATAAGTTATTACACAACAAGCGGTAGAGGCCAATAAAGCCATATTTTTTGCGCCTCACTCGCCTGCAGGCGCTTCCCGCCGCCCCGGCACCACCCGGTGGCGGCAACGATGCCGATAATCGGTGGACCTCCGCTCCACGACCACCCCATGCCTACCCCCTTGGTCTCCCGCGGGCTCCATGGCCTGCGCACGCACCGCTGGCTGCGCCGCCTGCTCTGGGCCGCGCTGTCGCTGCTCGCGCTGTGGCTGCTCAGCTGGTGGCTCGTGCCCGTGCTCGCCAAGGGCCCGCTCGAACGCCAGGCGAGCGCCCTGCTGGGGCGCCCGGTCACCGTGGGCGCCATCGAGTTCACGCCCTGGACGCTGGAAGTCGCGCTGCGCGACATCGTGGTCGGCGGCCTGGACGGCGCGCCGCCGCAGCTCACGATTGCGCGCGTCTACGCCGACGGCGAGCTGCAGTCGCTGCTGCGCCTGGCGCCGGTGGTCGATGCGCTCGCCGTCGAGGCACCGCACCTGCGCCTGGCCCTGCTGGCCGACGGCCGGTACGACGTGGACGACATCCTGGCACGCTTCGCCAGCCCGGCGGGCGCACCGCCCTCCGCCCCCGCGCGGCTCGCGTTCTACAACCTCACGCTGAGCGGCGGCGCCATCGACTTCAGCGACGCCACGGTGGACAAGACGCACGCCGTGCGCCAGCTCGCGCTGCAGGTGCCGTTCATCAGCACCCTGCCGTCGCAGCGCGATGTCCAGGTCGAGCCGCACCTGTCCTTCGAACTGGGCGGCAGCCACTTCAGTTCGTCCGCCGAAGCCACGCCCTTTACCCAGGAAGGCAAGGGCCAGGCCCACATCCGCTGGAACGCCCTGGACCTGGCGCCCTACCTGCCCTATCTGCCGGCCAGCCTGCCGGTGCGCCTGCAGGGCGGCGTGCTCGACCTGGACCTGACGATCGCCTTCGAGCAACAGCCCGAGGTGGCGGTGAAGCTGACCGGCAGCGTGCAGGCGCGCGCCGTGCGCATCGCCGACCGCGCGCAGCAGCCGCTGCTGTCCTGGGACCGCCTGGGCATCACCCTGGACGACGTGCGCCCGCTCGACCAGGTGGTGCGGTTGGGCGGCGTGGAACTCGACGCCCCGGTGCTGCATGCGGCGCGCGATGCGGCGGGCGGCACCAACCTGGCGCAGCTGACCGCCCCGCCGGCGGGCGCGCCCGCGGCACGGGCCCCGCAGGCGCCCGCATCGGCAGCGAGCAGCGGCGCCGCCCGGCCGGGGCCCTCGGCCTGGGCGGTATCGGTAGTGCAGGTGGCGGTGCGCCAGGGCACGCTGCACTGGGCGGACGCCAGCACCCAGCCGGCGGCCGCGCTGCAGGCCAGCGGGTTCACGCTGGACGCCAGCGCGCTGGCGCTGCCGTTTGAAAAGCCGTTCCCCTTCAAGGGCAGCCTGGGGCTGGAGGGCAGCACCCTGGCCTTCGAGGGCGAAGCCAGCGACCGGGCGGCGCAGGTCCGGCTCACCGTCGAGGGTTTCCCGCTCACCGTGGCCGCGCCCTACCTGGCCCAGGCCCTGAACCCGGCGCTGGACGGCACGCTGGGTGGCAGCTTCGGCCTGCAGTGGGACGCCGGCGCCGCCAGCACGCCGGGCGCCACCGGCTTGAAACTCGCGGCCGGGCCCCTGGCACTCCAGCAGCTGGCACTGCGGGACGGCAAGACGGCACTCGCCAGCGTGTCGCGCATCGATCTCGAAGACGCCCAGGTGGACCTCGACGCCCGCAGCGTCGCCATCGCGCGCCTCGCCATCACCGGGCCCCAGGTGGACGTCGAACGCGGCGCCGACGGGCGCTGGATGTTCGAGCGCTGGACCAAGGGCGCGGCCGATGCGCCCGCGCCGGCCGCCAACACCGCCCCACCCTGGCGCGTGCAGCTCGGGCAGGCCCGCGTCGAGGGCGGCCGGATCGGCTTTGCCGACCGCGCCCAGCCGCGCCCGGTGGCGCTGCGCGTCTCGGCACTTGATGTGGAGGCCAGCCGCCTCGCGCTGGACGGCAGCAAGCCCGAAGCCCTGCGGATGTCGGCCCGCGTCGGCGCGGGCGCCAAGGGCAAGGACGGGCCGGGCCGGCTGAGCTACCAGGGAACGCTCACGCCCCAGCCCCTGGCCACCCGGGGCCGGCTGGAGGCCAGCCGCCTGCCGCTGCAGGCGCTGGACGGCTACCTCGCCGACCACCTGGCGATCGAGCTGCTGCAAGGCGAAGCCGGCTTTCGCGGCGAACTCGCGTTCGCCCAGGGCGCGCGCGGCAACACGCTGGCGCTGGAGGGCGACGCCGCCATCGACGCACTGCGCGCCAACAGCACCGGCGCCACGACGGCCAAGACGGCGTCGCAGGTCGGCCAGGAGCTGCTCGCCTGGAAGAGCCTGGGCCTGCGCGGCCTGAACGTGGCGCTGGCGCCCGAGAGCGCGCCGCGCGTGCAGGTGCGCGAGACCCACCTGGCCGACTTCTACGCGCGCGTGTCGATCGACGAAACCGGGCGCATCAACCTCGACCAGCTGGTCAAGAAGCCCGGCCAGCCCGGCGCCCCCGCAGGCACAACCGCAGCCACGTCGGCGCAGGCGCCGGCCAGCGCGGCCGCGCCCGCCGTCGCCCAGGCCGCCGCGCGCGACCCGCTGGCCCCGGTGCTGCAGTTCGGCCCAATGGCCCTGGTCAACGGCAAGGTCTTGTTCTCGGACTATTTCATCCAGCCCAACTACTCCGCCGACCTGAGCGAGCTGACCGGTCGGCTGAGCGCGTTTTCCTCGCAGCCGCCGGGCGCCGATCCGGTGCTGGCCGATCTGGAGCTGCGCGGGCGCGCCGAGGGCTCGGCGTCGCTGGAGATCACGGGCAAGCTCAACCCGCTGGCCCAGCCGCTGGCGCTCGACATCCAGGGCAAGGTGCGCGACCTGGAGCTGCCGCCGCTCTCGCCGTACTCGGTGAAGTACGCCGGCCACGGCATCGAACGCGGCAAGCTGAGCCTGGACGTCGCCTACAAGGTGCTGCCCACCGGCGAACTCACGGCCAGCAACAAGCTGGTGCTCAACCAGCTGACCTTCGGCGAACCGGTCGCCGGCGCGCCCAGCAGCCTGCCGGTCAAGCTCGCCGTGGCCCTGCTCGCCGACAGCCGCGGCGTGATCGACCTGGACCTGCCCATCAGCGGCTCGCTCAACGACCCGCAGTTCAGGCTCGGCCCGGTGATCTTCAAGATCATCGTCAACCTCATCGGCAAGGCGCTCACGGCGCCGTTCAGCCTGCTGGCGAGCGCGCTCGGCGGCGGCGACGCGATGAGCAGCGTGGCCTTCGCACCGGGCAGCGCCGCACTGTCGGCGAGCGCCGAGCAGGGCCTGGCGAAAGTGGCCAAGGCCCTGGCCGACCGGCCGGCGCTCAACCTGACGATCACCGGCACCGCCAACCTGGCGCAGGAGCGCGAAGCCCTGCAGCGCGAACGCCTGCAGCAGCTGGTGCGCGCCGAGTGGCTGCGCGAGCACCCCGGGAGCGAGGCCCCCATTCCGGCCGACCAGTATCCGGCCCTGCTGAAAAAGGCCTATGGA
>ERZ778028.2546-NODE-2546-length-12824-cov-4.297361_pt1 | contig 12824 bp, 15 predicted proteins | sample MGYA00375758_ERZ778028 | MGnify/ENA primary metagenome ERZ778028 (study PRJEB29350, sample SAMN05389828) | bioreactor metagenome | isolation source: Thiocyanate bioreactor | place: South Africa: University of Cape Town | collected 2014-03-17 ... | reverse complement strand
CCGGCCAGATCGCTGCCCATGCCGGCGTTCGCCTCGCGCATGGACTTGAGCATCATCTGGGTGAAGATCGCCTCGAACTGTTTCGCCACCGCCGGCAACGCGCTCTCGCCGCCATCGCTGCGCGCCTGCGCGCGCAGCTGCTGGAACCCGGACAGTTCGGTCCAGGTATCCAGTGCGGGCGAGGCGGGATTCAGCGGGGTCATGGCGTCGTCACCTTCGCTCAGATCACGACCAGGTCGGCATGCAGCGCGCCGGCCTGCTTCAGTGCCTGCAGGATCGAGATCAGGTCGCTGGGGGTGGCGCCCACCTGGTTCACCGCGCGCACGATCGCATCCAGGCTCACGCCCGGGCCGAACTTGAACATGTGCGCGCCTTCTTCGCTGACCTGTACGCTGCTGGATGGCACGATCGCCGTCTGGCCCTGGCTGAACGGTGCCGGCTGGCTGACCTGCGGCTGCTCGCCGATGGTCACCTGGATCGCGCCGTGCGCCACCGCGGCTGCGGTGACGCGCACGTCCGAACCGATCACCACGGTGCCGGTGCGCGAGTTGACGATGATCCGCGCCGGCGCATCGCCCGGCTGCACGTCGAGATTCTGGATCGCGCCCAGCCAGGCCACCTTCTGCGCCGGGTCCTGCGGGCCGCGCACCGAGACGGTGCCGCCGTCCACCGGCTGCGCGGTGCCGGCGCCATACGCGTGGTTGATCGCGGTGGCGATGCGCGTGGCGGTGGTGAAATCCGCCGTGTTGAGGTTGAGCATCAGGTCGCCGCCGCCGGCGAACGAGGAGGCCACCACGCGTTCCACCGAGGCGCCGTTGGGGATGCGTCCGCTGGCGGAAATGTTCACCTGCACGCTGGAGCCGCTCTTGCCCTGCGCGCTGATGCCGCCGACCACCACGCTGCCCTGCGCCACCGCGTAGACGTTGCCGTCGGCGCCGCGCAACGGCGCCATCAGCAGCTGGCCGCCGCGGATGCTCTTGGCGTTGCCGATCGAGGCGACGGTGACGTCGATGGTCTGGCCCGGCTTGGCGAACGGCGGCAGGTCGGCCGTCACCATCACCGCCGCGGCGTTCTTCAGCTGCGGCCGCGCATTGGCCGGCACGGTGATGCCGAACTGCTGCAGCATGTTCTCCAGGCTCTGCGTGGTGAACGGCGCCTGCGTGGTCTGGTCGCCCGAGCCGTCCAGGCCCACGACCAGGCCGTAGCCGATCAGCTGGTTGCTGCGCACGCCGGCGACCTGCACCAGGTCGCGGATCTTGTCGGCGTGGACGGGGGCGACCAGTCCGAGCAAGAGCACCAGAGCGATCACCAACGAGCTCTTCACCTTTTGCGTGGCGACACCGGCGGGCAGTGCCCGCCGCTTCCCGGCAGATGTGCCTCGCCAGGAGCGGAAGCGCACGACGCAATGTTCAACGCGGCCATCAGAACGGCATCCACTTGGAATTGAAGAAGCGCGACAGCCAGCCGCGCGTGTTCGCGTCGGCGAGGGTGCCGCGGCCGGTGTAGCTGATCCGTGCGTCGGCGACGCGGGTGGACGGCACCACGTTGTCCTGGCCGATGTCCTGCGGACGCACGATGCCGGCGATGCGCACCAGCTCCTGGCCCTGGTTGATGGTCAGCCACTTCTCGCCGCGCACGATCAGGTTGCCGTTGGACAGGCGCTGCGCCACGGTGACGGTGATCTGCCCGGTGAGCTGGTTGCTCTGGCTGCTCGAACCGGCGCCGTCGAAGCTGCGCTCGCCGTCCAGGCCGATGTCGGCGACCTTGCCGCCGATCGCCAGCGCATGCCCGAGCACGGTGGGCGAGGCGAGCTTGGCCTTGTCGGTCTTGCTGGTGGTGGTGGTGGCCTTCTTGCTGGCCTGGGTGCTCTCCACCAGCGCGACGGTGAGGATGTCGCCCACGCGATGCGCGCGCGGATCGGCGAACAGCTCCATGTTCTGCTGGTCGTGGTAGATCGAGCCGTCGGCGGGCGTCGCAGCCATCTGCGGCGCGGGCGGCGAGGTCGGCGCCCACTGCGCGTCGTCGCGCGCGCCGGGGCCGCTGGCGCAGCCGGCCAGCAGGGCCAGCGCGCACAGGGCAAGGGGGAAACGGCAGGCAAGCATCACGTCGCGCCTCAGGTCTTGTTGGTGAGGAACTGCAGCATCGAGTCGGCGGCCGACACCGCCTTGGAGTTCATCTCGTAGGTGCGCTGGGTCTCGATCATGTTGACCATCTGCTCCACCACGTTGACGTTGGAGGACTCCAGTGCGCCCTGCGCCACCGTGCCCAGGCCGTTCAGGCCGGGCTGGCCGATCTGCGGGGAACCGCTGGAGGCGGTCTCGAGATAGAGGTTGTCGCCGTTCGGCTGCAGGCCGGCGGGGTTGATGAAATCGGCCAGTTGCACGGTACCGATCTGCTGGGTGGCGGCCTGGCCAGGCAGGCTCACGCTGACCGTGCCGTCGCTGCCGATGGTGATGCTCTGCGCATTGGCCGGCACGCTCAGCGCCGGGTCCAGTGCGTAACCGTTGGCGGTGACGATCTGTCCGTTCTGGTCCATGTGCAGCGAACCGTCACGGGTGTAGGCGATGCTGCCGTCGGGCATCGTCACCTGCAGGAAACCGCGGCCCTGGATCGCCAGATCCAGCGAGTTGCCGGTCTGTTCGATGTTGCCCTGGGTGAACAGCTTCTCGCTGCCGACCACGCGCACGCCGGTACCCAGCATCAGGCCGGACGGCGCCTGGGTCTGCTCGGTGGTCTGCCCGCCGGGCTGGCGCAGGTTCTGGTAGACCAGGTCCTGGAACGCGGCGCGCGCGCTCTTGTAGCCGGTGGTGTTGGCATTGGCGAGGTTGTTCGAGATGACGTCCATGCGCGTCTGCTGCGCATCGAGGCCGGTCTTGGCTACCCACAAGGATGAAAACATGTCGTTGGACTCCGTCTGGACGTCTGGATGTCTGTTTTGGCGAGGCCGGTCAGGTCATCTGCAGCAGGCGCGAAGCAGCCTGCGCGTTCTCGTCGGCACTCTTGATCGAGCGGATCTGCAGCTCGTACTGGCGCGACAGCTGGATCATCTGCACCAGCGTCTGCGAAGGGTCGACGTTGCTCGACTCCAGCACGCCGGATTTCAGCGCCACCGCCGGGTCCGCCTGCGCGGTAGTGCCGTCGGCGAGGTGCATCAGGCCGTCGCTGCCCAGCGCGAGCTGGTCGACCGGCGGGTTGACCAGCTTGATCCGGCCCACCGCGGCGATGGTTTCCGGCGACTGGCCCATCGGCACCACCGACACGGTGCCGTCGGCGCCGATGTTCATCTGGCTGCTCTGCGGCACGCTGATCGGACCGCCCTCGCCCAGCACCAGGTTGCCGCGCGTATCGGTGAGCAGGCCGTCCGGCGTCAGCCGCAGTTCGCCGGCGCGGGTGTAGCCCTCGCTGCCGTCGGCGCCCTGCACCGCGATCCAGCCGGTGCCCTGCACGGCGACGTCCAGCGTGCGGCCGGTCTCGATCTGGCCGCCCTCGCGCAGATCCACGCCCAGCCCGTGCGCCACGCCGTTGACCCGCGTGGACAGCCCCGGCCCCTGGATCACCAGCGGCTGGAACGCCGACAGCTGCGCCTTGAAGCCGACCGTGTCGGCATTGGCCAGGTTGTGCGCCACCTCGGACTGCGCCCGCATCATCTGCGTGGCGCCGGTCATGGCGACGTAAAGCGATCTGTCCATGTGGATTCCCGGGTGTGGTCAGCAGAGAACGAGGAGCAGGCAAGGTGCGGTGATCCGCTCTTCCGATTCCCCATTCCCTATTCCCCATTCCCTCAATTGCGAATGTTGATGATGGTTTGGGTCAGCTGGTTGTCGGTGGAGATCACCTGCGCATTCGCCTGGTAGTTGCGCTGCGCCTTGATCATGTTGACCAGCTGCGCGGTGAGGTCGGCGGTGTTGGAGGCCTCCAGCGCGCCGGCCTGCACGCTGCCGAAGGTGCCGTTGCCGGCCGCGCCCATCACCGGCGTGCCGGAGTCGTACGAGGCCGCCCAGTTGGTGTTGTCGAGCTGGCGCAGGCCTTGTTCGTTGCTGAACTGGGCGATCGCCAGCTGGCCCAGCGCGGTGCTCTGGCCGTTGGAATACTTCGCCTGCACCACGCCTTCGCGCGACACGTCGATGCTGGACAGGATGCCGGTGGGATAGCCGTCCTGGTTGATCGCGCTGGCGGCGTAGGCGTTGCCGAACTGGGTGGCCTTGGTCATGTCCAGGGTCAGCTGCATCGGGTCGGCACCCGGGCTCACCGCCGCGGCGGGGAACGCGAGCTGGCCGTTGGCAGGGGCAACCAGGCTGCCGTTGCTGCCGAAGGTCAGCGTCTGCGGCGTGCCGACCGCGGTGCCGTCGATGTAGAGGTTGGCGTTCCACACGTTGGCCGCCGCGTCCTTGACGAAATACACCACGCCGTTGTGGGTGGCGCCGAGCGAGTCGTAGGCGGTGAACGGCGTGGCCTGGTTGTAGCTGGACGGATCGTTCAGCGGGTCGAAGGCGGTGGCCGGTGGCGTGGCGTCGGAAGGCAGGTTCAAGGCCATCTGCACCGAGCTGGTGGCCTTGGCCGCGTTCTGCGCGGTGAACAGCTGCAGGTCGGTCATGGTGCTGGTGTCGAAGCCGCCGCCGGCCACCGGCGGGAACACCTGCAGGCGCTGGCCGTTGGCGTTCATCACGTAGCCGTTCTGGTCTTTCTGGAAGGCGCCGGCGCGGGTGTAGGAGTAGCCCTTGCCGTCGCGGATGGTGAAGAAGCCCTCGCCGCTCAGGGCGAAATCCAGGCTGTTGTTGGTGGTCTCCACGCTGCCGGCGGTGAACTGCTGCGCCACGTTGGTCAGCCGCACGCCGCTGCCGACCTGGCTGGAGCTCAAGTTGGGGCCGGCCGCGCTGAACAGCTCGGCGAACTGTGCGCGCGAGCCCTTGAAACCGGTGGTGCCGGTGTTGGCGATGTTGTTGGCCGTGACCTCGAGATCTTTCGAGGCGGCGTTCAGACCGCTCAGTGCAATGTTGAATGCCATCGGAGCATTTCCTCGTTCGGTTGCGACCCTTGAGGTCGTCAGTTGATCTGTGCGACCTGACTCAGCAGGACCCCGCCAAAACCATCCACGTCCAGATAGGTGCCGTCGGCGCCGGTCATGCCCACGCCGGTGACCTTGCCGCTGACGTACGTCGCCACGGCGGTGTTGCCCGCCTGCGCGGCCAGCCCGTAGGTGCCCGGCGCCAGCGCCTCGCCGTTGTCGCCGATGCCGTCCCAGTGGAAGCGCACCAACCCGGCCGCGGGCTTGCCCAGGTCGATCGTGCGCAGCACGGTGCCGCTGGCGTCGGTGATCTTGACGAACACCTGGCCGCCGCCGTCGGGCACGTTGACCGCGCCGTCCATGCCGCCCGCGGCCAGCGTGCCGGCCTCGGCGGGCACCACCACATCGCGGCCGATCATCCCGCTCGCCTGCAGGATCTGGTTGCCCTGCAGCGACTTGCCGAGATCGTCGAACGAGGCCTGCAACGCCTGCGTCGCCGAGACCTGGCTGATCTGCGCGAGCTGGCTGACCATCTGCGATGAATCCATCGGCTTGGTCGGGTCCTGGTTGCGCATCTGCTGCACCAGCAGGCTCAGGAAGTCGGCCTGGCCCAGGGTTTTCTCCTTGCCCAGGCTGGCTGCCTTCGCCGCGCTGGCGGCATTGCCGATCGCCATGTCGCTCATGCGTGGTTCCTCGTGGCGGAGTGAAGGTGATTCATGTGCTGGCGCCTCACTTGCCCAGGTCCAGGGTCTTCTGCAGCAGCTGGCGCGCCGAGTTCATCACCTCGACGTTGTTCTGGTAGGAGCGCGAAGCGGAAATCATGTTGACCAGCTCGTCGACCGGATTGACGTTGCTCGCATAGACGTAGCCGTCGGCATCGGCCAGCGGGTTGCCCGGTTCGTAGCGGCGGGGAATCGCCGCCTGGCTCTCGGTGACGCCGAGCACCTGCACGCCGTCGCCGGGCGCGTTCGGATCGCCGGCGCCCTGCTGGTTGCGGACAGTCGCGAACAGCGGCTCGCGCGAGCGGTAGGCGGCTTCGGGCGAACTGGCCACGCTGTCGGCATTGGCCAGGTTGCTGGCCACCGTGTTGAGGCGGGTCGATTGCGCGGCCATGCCGGAGCCGGCCACGCTGAAGATGGAGAACATCGACATCAGCCCTGGCCTCCGTTGATCGCCATCCGCAACATGCGGATCTGCGCGGTGATGAACGACAGGCTGGCCTGGTAATGCACGCCGTTGGCGGCGAACGCGGCCTGCTCCACCTGCGCATCGACGGTGTTGCCGTCCATGCTGGGCTGGGTCGGCACGCGGTAGGCGAGCGCCTCGGCGCTGCGCCCGGCCCCGGCGATCTGGCCCGGCGCATCGGTTTCCAGCGCCACGCCGTTCGCCGCGTCGCTGGCCGTGGCCAGCACCTTGCGGAAATCCACGTCGCGCGCCAGGTATCCGGGCGTGTCGGCGTTGGCCAGGTTGTTGGCCAGCACTTCGGTACGGCGCTGCCACAGGTCGAGCGCCTGGGTATGGATGCCGAACAGATTGGGGGAGGACGGGTTCATTGTTTCGCTCCGCATGCACTGCTGCACGGAAGCGAAAGGCAAATTGCATGCCACGGGCCGGGAAGCCTTGCGGCAGCTCGAATTCCGCGCATGTCGCGCGGCGCCGTCAGGCAGATGCCGCGGCGAAAGACGGTTTGTTGACGCGGCCCCGGCGCCGCGCGCCCGGCGTCAGCCGGTTGCCGCCTGCGGCGCGGCGACGGGTTCGGGCAGCAACTCCATCACCGCCTGCGCCAGCTGGTCGGGGTGGAACTTCGCCACGAAGCGGTCGGCCTTGACCTCCTTCACCATGCCCTCGTTGAACATGCCGCTGAGCGAGCTGTGCAACAGCACCTTGATCCGGCGCAGTGTCGGCGCCTCGCGGATCGCGCGGGTCAGCGCATAGCCGTCCAGCCGCGGCATCTCGATGTCCGACACCACCAGTTCGATCGCCTGCGCCGGGTCGCCCGCGGCCAGCTCCAGCAGCCGCTCCAGCGCCTCGCGCCCGTCCTTGGCCACCACGCAATCGGTGCCCAGTTGCTTGAACAGGTTGACCAGCCGCCGCCGCGCGATGCCCGAATCGTCCACCACCATCACCCGCCGCGACGCCAGCGAACGATGGCTGGCCTCGCGCTGCAGCCCCGCCGACAGCTCGGCCGGCGGTGCGTCGATGCTGGCCAGCACGTGCTCCACGTCGACCACCGCCAGCAGCGCGCCATCGACCCGGGTCACCGCGTTCACCCGCGAACCGAACCCCAGCGCACTGGCCGGCGCTGCCATCGCGTCGCCCGCGCAATGCACCATGCGCTGCAGGTCGGCCACCAGGAAACCCTGCACCGAGCGGTTGAACTCGGTCACCATCAGGTGCGCCGATTCCACCTCGCGCAGCGGCGCGTAACCCAGCGCGGCAGCCAGATCGATCACCGGAATGGTCTGCCCGCGGTAATCGCAGCTGCCCGCGATCAACTCGTGCACGCCGTGCAGGCGCTCCATCGGCGGTCGGCGCAGCACCTCGCGCACCTTGAACACGTTGATGCCGAACAACTGCTGGTCGCCCAGCCGGAACAACAGCATCGCCACCCGGTTGTGCCCGGCCAGCCGCGTGTGCTGCTCCACTTTCTCCAGCAATGTGCCGGCCATGCGGCCTCCATCGGCAAGCGCGGCCGCCACGCGACCGTCTGCTGCGCTATCGGCCGGGCATGCTCCGCCTTTAGCCGGCAAAGCCCGCCGCCAGTGGTGGGGTGATCACATCGCCGCACCCACTGGCATGCGGATTGCTTGCTCAAGCTTCGACACCTGTGGCCGATGCAGCAGCCATTCCATTCCTTTGCGAGTCGACGCCAGCACCATGAGCTTTCTTCTCAAACAGCACATTGCCGCCCTGGTGAAAGCCGCCGCCCAGGGGGACGACGCCGAGGTCGCCGTGCTGCGACACCGCCACCCGCGCACCGCCGCGGTACTGGCGCCGCTGCTGGCGCGCGCCGCCAGCCGGCCGCCGTCGGCAGTGGCGCTGCAGACCATGGAACAGCAAGGCCTCGTGCTCGGCGCCGCACAACAACTGGCGCGCGAGCAGACCGCACTGGACCAGGCCGCCGCCGAAAGCCGCGCCAGCGTCGATCGCTTGACGGATGGCAGCGCCGGGATCTCGACGGCCCTGCAGCAGTTGGGCGCCGACCTGGAGCAGGCCAGCCACGCCGGCAGCGTCGGCGCCGACGGCGTCAGCGAGCTGGACGGCCAGCTGCGCCTGCTGCGCAGCGCGCTCAGCGCAATGAACCGCAACCAGAGCAAGCTGGCCGAACAGGTCGCGCAGATACGCAAGCTGACCGGCGCCGTGCAGGAGATCGCCCATCAGACCAACCTGGTGGCGCTGAACGCCGCCATCGAGGCGGCCCGCGCCGGCGAGGCCGGGCGCGGCTTCGCGGTGGTGGCCGACGAGGTCAAGCAGCTGGCCGAGAAAACCGCGCTGACCACCACTGAAATCGAGACCGTCACCGTCTCCATCGGCGATTTCTCGCTGCAGCTCGATGGCGACGTCAACCACGGCCTGCAGCAGCTCAAGCGCGCCCAGGTCGGCGTGAGCCAGTGCAGCAACCAGCTGGGCGAAGGCAGCGCCACCCTGCGTACCGCCAGCGAACGCGTCCGCAAGCTGCAACAGGGTCACGACGCGCAACACGCGCGCGCCACCACCGCGCAGGCGGCACTGGGCGCTTCGCAGCGACGCAGCAGCGAGGCGCGGCGCCAATCCGAATCGCTCCATCGCGCTGCCCTGCTGGCGCATCGCCTGGGCCTGGACTGGCTGGAAGGCGAAAGCGGCAACGACCCGGCCAGCCTCAGCCTGACCGTGCGCGAAGCGGCCATGAACCTGCGCCAGGCGATGAGCCTGGCCCTGCTCGAACCGGCCGCGCTGGACCGGCGCTGGTTCGACACCCACGCCCTGGTCAGCGGCGTGCAGCGGCTCGCCCGGCTGCGTCGCGGCAGCGACAACGGCGCCGCGCTCGGCGATGCCGGCACCCAACTGGGCGAACAGGGCCAGCGCTTCATCACCTTGCTCGGCGCCGGGCAACTCGACCAGGCCGGCGCCGTGGCACGCGAACTCGAAGCGGGCCAGGACGCCCTGCTGGCCCAGCTCGACGCCCTGCTGGCCGACGCATGACCCTGCGCGCCGCCCTCGCCGCCGTCGGGTTGGTCGCGTTGCTGGGCAGCGCCACCGCGCATGCCGCTGCCACGCAGTCGCTCGACAGCGTGCGCGCGGCAGCCGAACAGGCGATGCAAGATCGTTACAGCCGACCCGGCAGCCGCGTCGTGGTCAGCACCGAGCCGCTGGACACGCGCCTGCAACTGGACGCATGCAGCGAGCCGCTGCGCGCGCTCGTTTCCGAACAGGCACAGCCGCGCTCGCGCATGACCGTGCCGGTGCAGTGCCCGCAGCCCGGCGGCTGGATCGTGCGCGTGCCGATCCAGTTGCGGGTGTTTCGCCAGGTGCTGGTAAGCAGCCGCGCGCTGCTGCGCGGCGACGGCATCGGCGCCGCCGACGTGCACGTCGAGGAACGCGACGTGACCCGCCTCGGCTACGGCTACCTGGACAACCTCGAGCAGATCGCCGGCCGCACGCTTTCGCGCGCACTGGCGCGCGGCAGCGTGCTCAGTCCCGGCAGCCTGGGCGGGCGACGCATGGTGCGCGCGGGCGACCACGTGCAGGTGCTGGCGCAGCTCGAAGGCATCTCGGTGCGCGCCGAAGGCGTGGCGCTGGGCAGCGGCGACAACGGCGCCCGCCTGCGCGTGCGCAACGCGGCATCGGGGCGGGTGATCGACGCCATGGTCAGCGCGCCGGGCGTGGTGGTGGCCCTGCCATGAAACCGACACCCCTCATTCGAACCATGAAAATCAGTCACTTGCGCCACGGCGCGAGCGACGGTCGCGGCCCGGTCGATTTTTCGACGGGCTGCTAAAGTTTTCCGGACAGCGGCCGATTATCCAGTCACAGGGCACACTCCAGCGGGACGGGTTCAATGAACACGACGATTACCAACAACGGTTTGCCGAAGCTGCCGCAGGCCGGCAGCGGCACGGGCAGCGGCACCTCGGCCAATGCAGCCGCCGCGCCGGAGGCTTCGGTCGCGGCGCCACGCAACGCCGATCAGCTCAAGCTGACCGATTCGGCGCGGGCACTGCAGGAGGTCGCCCGGCTGGGCGACGCCTCGCCGATCGACGCCAAACGCGTCGAACAGGTGCGCCAGGCCATCGCCGACGGCAGCTACAAGATCGACGCCGGCAAGATCGCCGAACGCCTGCTGGCGATGGATCAGCAACTCGGCGGCACGGACAAGGCATGAGGCAGCCGCTGCAGCACGAACTGAACGATGCGCTCGCGTCCGTTCTGGACGAGATGCAGCAGCGTGCCGAGCAGTTGCAGACCACGCTGGAAGCCGAGCGTGCCGCGCTGGACATCGCCGACGCGGCAGCGCTGGACGCGGCGGGCAACCGCAAGCAGGCGCTGATGCAGCAACTGGAGCAACTCGACGCCGACCGTCGGCTGCTGCAGCGCCAGCAGCCGGTCAGCGACGCATCGCGCGAATCGCGCTGGGCGCAGATCCTGCAGGTGCTGCGCCACTGCCACGCGCTGAACCTGCGCAACGGCAGCCTGGTCAACCAGCGGCTGGCCCAGTTGCGCCAGGCGCTGGCCATCCTCACCGGCCACGCCGGCGAAGGCGAACTCTATGGCAGCGGCGGCGAACTGCACGGCAGCCTGCGCTCCAAATCGCTGGCCGCCGCATGAACGCGACATCCCACCCCTTCGCTGCCACCTGTCCCCGCAGGCGACACCCCCACTGACCACACGGCCGGCGCCGGCTGGCCCCGCACCGATGCGATGACCGACCATGAGCAATCTCCACGCCTCCCCCGTCGCCTCCCCGAAACACGCCAGCGCCACCGAACAGCCCCCCGCCTCGGCACTCGTTCCGCTGGCCACGCCGCTGCCGGTGCTGCGCACGCCGATGCTCGACCGCGAGCGCAACCTGTTCGCCTATGAAATCGTCTTCCACTGCGAGCCGGGTGACGAGCAGAACCTGCTGCGCAGCGTGCTCTCCACCATCACCGACGGCGCGCTGACCCGGCTGGTGCGCGGCAACCGCGCCTTCCTCAACCTGCCAGCCGAACTGCTGCCCGAAGACTCCGACGTGCTGCTGCACCAACCGCGCCTTGGCGTGGTGCTGCAACCTTCGGTGGCCGACGACGCGGCGCTGATGAAGCGCCTGCAGCAGATGGCCGAACGCGGCTGCCAGCTGCTGCTGGAAGCCGGCGACATCGACCCGGAAAGCAGCCGCCAGCTGCAGGCGCTGCTGCAGATCGTGCAACTGGTGCGGCTGGACGCCAGCCGGCTGACGCCGGAGACGCTGAAGGAGCGCACCGACTACCTGTTCGCCCGCGGCATCCGCGTGGTCATCGGCCAGGTCAACGACCACCCCACCTACGAGCGCTGCCTGGAGCTGCAGGTGCAGGCGATCCAGGGACGGTTCCTGCTGATCCCGCAGCCCGTCGCCGTGCCGGTGCTTACCGCCAACCGCATGAGCATCCTGCGGCTGATGGGCGCGCTGCAGGAAAAGAACCCCGGGCCGGTGGAACTGGGCAACATCATCCGCGACGACGCCGTGCTGAGCTACAAGCTGCTCAGCTGCGTGAACTCCGCCTATTTCGCCCTGCCGCGCCAGTTGAAGTCGGTGCAGCAGGCGGCGATCTTCTTCGGCGTCACGCGCATGCGCAACTGGATCGAGACGATGTCCCTGTGCGGCATGGACGACCACCCGCCCGAGCTGCTGCGCGCGGCGCTGATCCGTGCGCACATGTGCGAGAAATTCGCCGCCGGCAACTCGGCCATCTCGCCCGAAACCGCCTTCACCGTGGGCCTGTTCTCGCTGCTGGACACGCTGATGTGCGCACCGATGGATTTCCTGCTCAGCCATTTGCGGCTGGTGCCGGAAGTCAGCGACGCGCTGACCGACCGCAGCGGTCCGTACGGCACCCTGCTCAAGCAGATCATCGCCTGGGAAGCCGGCGAAATGACCAGCGGCATGGCCACGCCCCAGCGCATCATGAGCATGGCCTCGATCTACCTGGGCGCCACGCAGTGGGCCGACCAGGTGTTCGCCTCCGCCAACGGCAAGCAGGCCGCCTGACCGCACACCGGGCCACCGCCGGGGGCTTGTCACACACCCCCGCGCGACAAGCCCGCGCCCATCGCCGATAATGCGCACTCGTCGCGAATGCGCCGCGTCGGCCACTCCGCTTGCCGCAGATCAGCGACCCGACCCCGCGCGCATCGCACACTCCCCCGCCGTACCCGCGCGCTTTTCGCGCGGGCGCACAGGAATGAACCGATGAGCCGCACCATCCACTGCAGCAAGCTCCACGTCGACGCCGAAGGGCTCGACTTCGCACCCTGGCCCGGCCCCCTCGGCCAGCGCATCTATGCCGAGATCTCCAAGCCCGCGTGGCAGCAATGGCTGGCCCACCAGACCACCCTGATCAACGAATACCGGCTCAACCCGCTCGACGCGAAATCGCGCCAGTACCTGGGCGAGCAGATGGAGAAATTCCTGTTCGGCGGCGACGTCGACCATGCCGCCGGCTTCACCCCGCCGCCCTCCGCATCTTGACGATTCCGCACACTTTCGGTCTAATGCACGGCTCCACGCATCAACGGCAACCCACCCGGTTGTGCTTGATCGCCAGGTTCCCGGCCGGGTAGCTCAGTTGGTAGAGCAGGGGATTGAAAATCCCCGTGTCGGCGG
>ERZ778028.2541-NODE-2541-length-12845-cov-4.424003_pt1 | contig 12845 bp, 6 predicted proteins | sample MGYA00375758_ERZ778028 | MGnify/ENA primary metagenome ERZ778028 (study PRJEB29350, sample SAMN05389828) | bioreactor metagenome | isolation source: Thiocyanate bioreactor | place: South Africa: University of Cape Town | collected 2014-03-17 ... | reverse complement strand
ATTCTTCCCGCATTGTGAGGAAAAGCCGTGATTTCCGACACCTGCCTCGATTGGGTCCCGGTACAGAACAACCTCCTGTCTGAAGTCTGAAACCACATATCTTTTCCATTTCCACGAAATACGGACAGCACATTGCCCGGCATTTCTACCCGGCTCACCCCTGCTGGGACAGAAGCCTGAATGTTTTTCCTGAAAGAAATCTTGGAGAGCGTCCCCGGCTCGGACAAAACCCATAGATTGTCATCGGCATCGAAGAATATCCGCCTGCACTTGATCCCGGATGCGGTTTTGAGTTGTACGAAATCCTGTTTCTGCTCGTCAAAATAGTAGATGCCTTGCCCGTAAACGGCGGCAAAAACCATGTTCCGGCTATTGACCGCCACAAAAAACGAATGCTCCACGCTAACGCCCATGTTGCGGGCATCCACAAAGTAACGCTCGAAACTTTTCGATCGCCGGTCGTAGCGGTTGATGCCAAAATCGGTTGCAAACCACAGATATGCCTTCCCTTGTTCGACAATATCCCGGATGATGTTGTTGCTGATGCTGTTGGATTTGCCCAAATCGGGTTTAAACACATTGAACTCTTTTCCGTTATATACATTCAGCCCGTCCCAAGTGCCAAACCACATCAAGCCCTGCGAATCTTGGAAGATCGTGTTGACCGAGCTGTTGGACAGCCCTTCGTTGTTGGTCAGGGTGAGTATGTCATAGTTGAGGGCATATAACTGCAACGACAAACAGGATAGCAGAAACAAGCATATTTTTTTCATCTGTAAAAGATTTTCAGTTCGAGCAGAGTTTCCCCGGAAAGCAAGGCCAAAAATGCCCAAAACAAAAATACAACAATTAGTAAACGACTGTCCCCCGAAAAAGTATCTTTTTTCATCAAAAGAGTATCCTTTTGTTCATTTGCAAGTTCAGTGTACTCCTTTGCAATCCCAAGACACCCTCCATTAGCACTTGCGGGTGTATTTTTGTCTTCGGTCATACCATATCATCGCAATTCCAAAGAAAAACTTTTAAATTATACTATCATGGATATCGCTAAGCGTTCAAAAAACAACCCCTTGTTGCGCCCTTCCGATTTGAAGCCGGGAATCAATGGGATGGAAATCACCTGCCTGCTCAATCCGGGAGTTTTCCGATTGGGAGGAAAAACCTGGCTCCTTCTACGGGTAGCCGAAAGGCCGACGCAAATCGAGGGCAAAATCAGTTTTCCCATTTATAACGAAGAAGGCAAAATCGAAGTCCTTTCTTTCGACAAAGACGATCCTCAACTCGACGCAAGCGATCCGCGGGTCATCAAATTCAAAGGCCAAAATTACCTGACAACACTCTCTTACCTTCGCTTGGTGTGCAGCGACGACGGCATCCATTTCCACGAAGATTCCTCCTATCCTCCCATTTTCGGAGAAGGGTTTCTCGAATCGTTCGGCATTGAAGATTGCCGCGTGGCAACCATGGATGACGGCTATTTTCTCACTTTCACCGAAGTGTCGCCCGTAGCGGTGGGTGTCGGGCTGATCGAGACGAAAGACTTCCGCTCGCTGAAACGCAAGGGGATGATTTTTCCGCCACACAACAAGGATTGCGCCCTTTTCGAAGAAAAAATCAACGGAAAATACTATGCCTTGCACCGCCCGAGCAGCCCCGAACTGGGCGGCAACTATATTTGGATTGCCGAATCGCCCGACCGGCTGCATTGGGGAAACCACCAATGTGTGGCCGTGACACGCGAAGGAAGCTGGGACTCGGCCCGTGTGGGTGCCGGAGGCGCACCGATCAGGACGGACGAAGGCTGGCTCGAAATCTACCACGGGGCCAACCACGAACACCGCTACTGCCTCGGAGCCTTGTTGCTCGACCTGAATGATCCCTCGAAGGTGTTGGCACGAAGCGAAGAACCCATCATGGAGCCGATTGCCGATTACGAGCAAACGGGATTCTTCGGCAACGTGGTTTTCACCAACGGCCATTATGTGGAGGGCGACACCCTGAAAATATTCTACGGGGCAAGCGACGAGGTGATATGCAGCGCAGAGTTCTCTATTTCTGAAATACTCAAGACCTTAAGAAAATAATTCATGAAAAATAAGTTGTTCAGGGAATTTGATTTTTTCAAATCGCAACCTCAGAATATCAGGACACTCCTGGTCACCAACATGCTTTATGCGCTGATACTGCCCATCATCGAGATTTTCGTGGGGGCCTACATCATGCGCAACACTGGAAGCCCTTCGTTCGTGGCCATTTATCAGCTTTGCATGTATTGCGGCATTGTCGTCACCTCGGTGCTCAACGGATTCTTGCTGAAGGCATTCAAGGTGAACAACCTCTACAGCTTCGGGATCATGTTGTCGGCGATCGCCCTGATGGTGATGATGTTCGTTCAGTCGCTGGGAATTTTCGAGCTGGGGATTGCCGGTTTTGCCTTAGGCGCTTCAACCGGATTTTTTTGGACAAACAGGTACCTGCTCACACTGACTTCCACCAACGATGGCAACCGCAACTATTTCTTCGGGCTTGAGTCATTTTTCTTCTCGCTTTGGAGCATCTTGGTTCCGGTAGCAGTCGGCGTTTTCTTGGCCGGGATAGACGGAAAATCTGTGCTTGGTTATCAGTTCAATGTCAACATGGGCTATCAGGCGATCACCGTCGCCGTGTTTTTCATCGCTTTGTGTGCCTGCGTTGTTTTGTCGAAAGGGAAATTTAGCAACCCCGAACAAAAGAAGTTCATCTATTTCAAGTTCCACATCCTTTGGCGCAAGCTTCTTGCCTTGGCCGGGCTGAAAGGGATGGTTCAGGGATTTTTGGTGACAGCTCCCGCCATCCTGGTCATGAAATTGGTGGGCAATGAAGGCTCGTTGGGATTGATACAAGGAATTGGCGGAGGAGTCACGGCCATTCTGGTGTATGTCTTGGGACGGGTATGCAAGCCCGAACACCGGATGAAAATCTTCGGTTTTGGACTTTTTGTGTTTTTCTTGGGAACTTTAGTGAACGGAATTTTGTTCTCCGCCATTGGTGTGATTGTCTTCGTGCTGTGCAAAGTGCTGTTCCAGCCCTTACACGACCTGGCTTATTTCCCCACCATGATGAAAACCATCGACACTGTGTCGGCCATCGAAAAACGAAACCAATATGCCTACATCATGAGCCACGAAATAGGCTTGTTTGCCGGACGTGCGGCAGGAATGCTGCTCTTCATCGGCCTGGCATACTTCGTGTCCGAAAATTTTGCACTGAAATATGCGCTCGTCATCGTGGGAGCCTTGCAGTTGGTTTCATTGCCGTTGGCAAAACATATCATCGGGGAAATAGACAAGAAATATGCTAACCAATAAAATATCCATGAAATGAATAGACTTGTAAAAAATCTCGTCGTCTCGTTGCTGGCCGCCGCAAGCATGTTCTCCTGCTCCGACAGCAAGAACTACGGCGAGCCGGTGGAGCAACGTTCAATTGCCCGCGTGAACCTGATGCCCGAACAGCCCAAACCCTATAAAATGCTGGACTGGAAACAGAAGGCGGTTGATTTCGACAAATATGCGTTCGATTTCAATTCGTCCATGCCTGCAGGGACCATGATCTGGCTCGACAACAGCCAACGGAATATCCCTCAAATCACCTTCGGCCTCTACACGGCGGTCAACGACAGCCGACAAGGGCCAAAGCACAACAACGGCGAATTTCACGAAAGCCTCAACTCCCTTTCGGCCATTCTTGGAGCAGGCCTCATCGGGATCGACAAAACCCATCAAAACGGCTACAACTACGTGAAGATGATCCAAAACTACTTCAACTCGGACACCGGATGGAACATCATGATGAACAACACTTGCCCGCAAGTGGCCCAATTGGGAGGCGGATACGGAAGGGACTGGTGGTACGATGTTCTGCCCAACGTGTTGTTCTACGCCGTGTGCGACCTGTTTCCCAATGTGGACAATGCCGACAAGCTGCAACGGCGCATCGCAGAGCAATTCTGCAAGGCCGACTCGGTGCTCAACGGCAACTACGATTATTCCTATTTCGACTACGGCCAAATGAAAGGCATGGTCAGCCACATCCCGCTTCAGCAAGATGCAGCCGGAGGACACGGATACGTGTTGTATGCCGCCTATCAAAGATACAAGGACAAGCGTTACCTGGCTCATGCCCAATCGGCCATCGCCGCCTTGGACAGCCAGAAAGAGAGCCGATTTTATGAAATCCTCTTGCCCATGGGGGCATATACAGCAGCAAGGCTGAACGCAGAACAAGGAACGAGCTACGACATTGGCAAAATGCTCAATTGGATATTCGACGGATGCAAGAATCCCAAAGGGAGGAACGGCTGGGGAGTCATCGTCGGCAAATGGGGCGAATACGACGTGAGCGGCCTTCAGGGAAGCATCATCGACGGAGGCGGATACGCATTCCTGATGAACAGCATGAAAATGGCCTGGCCTTTGGTACCGATGGTCAAATACGAACCCGAGTATGCGGAAGCCATTGGCAAGTGGATGCTCAACAACGTGAATGCGGCCAGACTGTTTTTCCCAGATCAAATATCCGATAAGAACCAATGGTTGCCCGAAATGAAGAATTATACCCGATCGATCGTCGCTTACGAAGGATTGCGTTACCAAGATTGCTACAACAAGCCCGAATTGAAAGGGATGCACCCTGTAGCTCTCGGCGATGGCCCCAACTGGACGCCTCAAAATCCCAAGGAAAGCATGTTCAGTTTGTACAGCACTTCCCCGGTGGGAATTTTCGGAGCCATCGTGGACACCACCGACGTCAGCATGATCTTGCGCCTCAACTGCAATGCCACCGACTTCTATGCCAGCAAGCCATATCCCGTCTATCTCTACTACAACCCTTATCCCGCCACCCGGGAAGTGACTTACACAAGTAGCGGCAGCGAGACAGACGTGTTTGACATTGTTTCAAAAAAATATGTGGCAAAAGGGGTGAGCCGCAACACCAAGGTGAAAATCCCCGCCCGTTCGGCTTCCATCTTAGTGGAATTGCCCGCAGGATCTAAAATCGAGAAAAAGAATGACAAACTAGTCGTCGGCAACCAGGTGATTGCCTTCAAGTAAAAAAACCTTTTCAATCTGACATAAAATGAAAAAAACGCTATTTGTTCTTTTGCTAATTTTGACGTCTGTGTTTTCGCAAGCACAAACGACAGAAGTGAAGGGCGTGGTAAAAGATGCCAGCACAGATGAACCTCTCATCGGGGTGAACGTCATGGTTCCCGGAACGCAGATCGGGGCTATGACCGATGTGGACGGAAGTTTCACACTGAACGTTCCGGCCAAAAGCAAGCTAAGAATCTCTTTCATCGGATACGAAGCCCAGGAGATCCAATTCAACGGCGAGAAATCGCTCATCATCAAGTTGCAGGACGCATCCAACCGGATCGACGAACTGGTGGTGGTAGGCTATGCCGTGCGCAAGAAACGCGACGTGCTGGGAGCTGTTTCCAAAGTGGATGGCGACGACTTGGCCAAAGTGCCTGTTTCGTCGGGTATGCAAGCATTGCAAGGACGCGTGGCCGGGGTCAATGTGGCATCCCAAAGTGGTGCACCCGGCACGAACATATCTGTCCGCATCCGAGGTGTCAATTCCCTGAGCCTAAGCAACGATCCGCTCTACATCGTGGACGGCATTCCCGTGGAAGGTGCGTTGAGCAGCATTTCCCCGAACGAAATAGAGAGCATGACGGTACTTAAGGATGCGTCTTCGGCTGCCATTTACGGCTCGCGGGCCACCAACGGTGTCGTACTCATCACCACCAAAAGCGGAAAATCGGGCGAAGCCAAGATCAGCTACAACACGCAAATCGGAGTCCAAACCCACGGGCATCTCACCCCGATGGCAAGCACCGACCAATACATTAGCCTCTACAACGAAGCGGCAAATGCTGACAACGCATCGCTCAGCGTGAAAAGAAACCTGATTGAAGGAAGTTGGCTAAAGGACTTTCCAAACGTCAACCATCTCGAAGAAATATTCCGCACAGCACAGCTTCAGTCGCACGAATTGACCATAAGCGGAGGAACCGATAAGTCACAATACCTGATTGCCGGAACATTGTTCAAGCAAGACGGGATTATCCGAAATACAAATTACGACCGCTTCAACTTGCGCAGCAACCTCAACTCGCAAGTCAAGAAATGGTTGAAAGTGGGGCTGAACGCCAGTGGAAGCATCGCCAACAACCGCATCGTTTCGGATTCGGGCGACGGATACGCCGGTGGAGGTGGAAGCATTGTCCGCTATGCCTTGTACCGCAATCCGGCCATACCGACCTACGACTCCAACGGGAATTTTGTGGATTTGCCCTCGGAATATTATGGCAACGCAGTCTATAATTCGTTCTTCGGCGACGGATACAATCCAAAAGCCTTGGCCGAAAACACCGACAGGACAAAGAAGATACGGACTTTGCTGGCATCTGGCAATTTCATCGTCAGCCTCCCCGCGGCTCTGTCTTGGAAAACGACGGCTGGGATCGACTACAACGACACCGAATACCGGGAGTTCAACAAAACATGGGGCACCGCCGACCGCATCAATAGCACGAACGGACTCTACGTGACCAACGAAAAGGCCCAAACATGGACGGTGAACTCCACCTTGAGCCACAACATCACCCTCGGCAAGCTACACAACATCAGCTCGATGGCCGGAGTTGAGGCCATCAAAAATACGGGAGCAGGCATCTACGGCAGCGAAGGAAAATTCCTCAGCAACGATCCCAATTACCTATATCTGGGTCTGGGAACTATCAAGACGGATGTCAGCCAATCGGCGTGGGAGTACAGCTTGGCTTCATTCTTCGCCAATGTCAATTACAATTTCAACCAGAAATATTATTTCTCGGCCATGTTCCGCAGAGACGGTTCGTCGCGCTTCAGCGAAGGAAACAAATGGGGAGATTTCTACTCGCTGTCGGGAGGCTGGAACATGGAAACGGAGACATTTATGAAATCCCTGCCCTGGATCAGCAAGCTGAAAATTCGTGCCGGATACGGCGCCATCGGCAACCAGAACATTCCGCTATACTCCTACCTCGACCGCTATACCCGGAATTATTTCTATACCTTTGGAGGAAATAGCTACGACGGCGCGGCTCAGTCGCAACTGGGAAACATCAAGCTGAAATGGGAAACCAACAAGCAATTCGATGCCGGGTTTGACCTCGAAATGCTCCAAGGCACTTGGGGAATGTCGCTCGACTATTACCACAAGGTCACTCACGACATGCTGCTACCCGCCTCGCTTCCTCCCTCTGCCGGAAACGCTTCGGCACCCTACATCAACAGCACGGGAAGCGTCCTCAATAGAGGCATCGACCTGGAGCTTCTCTACCGCAAGAACTTCAGCCGGGGCAGCATCAACGTGTCGCTCAACGGCGGATACCTCCACAACGAAGTGATGAAGCTCGACACGCCCTATCCCGGTGGACGGGTCGATAACGGGATCAACGCCACCTCGACGGCCGAAGGCCATCCCGTGGGAGCCTTCTACCTCTACGAAATGGCGGGCATCTTCCAAAATCAGCTCGACGTGCTGACTTCCGCCTATCAGGGAAACAATGTTCATCCGGGCGATGTGAAATACGTCAACCAAAACGGTGACAACGTGATCGATGCCAACGACCGGAAATACGTAGGCAGTGCCATCCCGACATTCACCTCGGGACTGAACATTTCAGGAAAATACCGGAACTTCGATTTCTCCCTGTTTGTGCAAGGAGCCTACGGCCAGAAGATATTTTCGCAGGTCAATTTCGACACGGAAGGCTTTTACCGAGGGTTCAATGTCACCGAAAGGTATTACAAGGAACACTGGACGGGCGAAGGCACTTCCAACACGCAGCCACGGGCTTCGTGGAGCGCCAAGTCGAACAATGTGAAGGCCTCCACCCGTTTTCTGGAAAACGGCTCCTACACCCGCCTGAAAAACCTGCAAGTCGGGTTCACTGTTCCCGGAACCAAGAAATGGAGCATCGAGACGCTCCGGTTTTATGTCTCCGGCACGAACCTCCTCACCCTCACGGGATATTCGGGGCTCGACCCCGAAATGACGGTCAGCACCAATTCTGCTTCCGAAGGCGACCGCGCCTACGGTATCGACTGGGGAACTTATCCCGTGGCCAAAACATTTACGTTGGGAATGAACTTAACCTTCTAATTGACTTGAATCATGACATATAAAAAATTATATTTCAGCACATTCGTTGCCTTGTGCCTGACGGCAAGCTCTTGCAACGATTTCCTTTCCTCCGACCTGAAAGGGGCTTACACTTCCGAAAGTTTCTTCACCTCTTCCGAGAATGCCGTACTGGCCGTCAACGGCGTATATAATTCGTTGTATGGAAACACCTTGTGGATTTTCGGCGATGTAGCCTCGGACGATGCTGTGAAAGGCGGGAACGCAGGCGACCAAGCCGACATCAATGCGATCAACGACTTTACGGCCACATCCGACAACGGGCCGTTGAGCGTCTATTGGCAATCGGCATACGAAACCATTTCCCGGGCCAACAATGCCATAAAGTATATCCCCGGCATAACGATGGACGCAACCTTGAAAGAACGGCTGATCGGGGAATCGAAGTTCCTGCGCGCCTATTCTTTTTTTAACCTGGTGAACATTTTCGGGCAAATACCTTTGAAACTGGAACCCCAAAACACCAGCCAGGCCATCAACGTGGGATTAAGCTCCGTGAGCAATGTCTATACGCAAATCGAAAAAGACCTCACCGAAGCCATTCCGGCTCTCCCCGCCAGCTACGCCTCGGAGAAGGGAAGAGCCACCCAGGGAGCGGCTTATGCACTATTAGCCAAAGCGCAACTTTATGAAAAGAAATACGGCGATTGCCTTTCGAGCATCAGCCAACTCGAAAACCTGAAACAATACGACTTGGTGAAGGATTATTCCAACTTGTTCAAGCCAGGAGCCGAAGACAGCGTGGAGGTGATTTTCGGGTTCCGATATGTCAACAACACAACGGTTTCTTTGGGTAACAACCTCAACGTGATGTTTTCCCCGGCAATAGAGGGCGGTTATTATTTTGATGCCCCCACCCAAGCCTACGTGGATGCCTTCACCGAGAAAACGACCAGCGGAGGGGACGACCCCCGCCTTGATGCCTCCATCGGGCGCGACGGCAAGCCTTGGTTTAACAACAACACTTTTTCTTCTTCCTGGTCGGAAGCAACCGGCTATTTGGTGAAAAAATACAACGAGAACATGAAGAGCGGAGTGGCAAAGAGTCAATCCACAGTGCCTTATCACGCAATCAGGTATGCCGACATCCTGCTGATGAAAGCCGAGGCACTCAACGAAGCGGGCGGAACGGATGCCGTATCCAAGGCTGCCATCGAACTCAACAGGGTGAGAACACGTGCCCACTTGGCATCTGTCACAGCATCCACGCAAGCCAACATGAGAAGCATCATCCGCAACGAGCGGCGCAAGGAATTGGGGTTTGAATTCCACCGGTTCTTCGACCTGATGCGTTGGGGCAAGGATGCCGCTGAAGCCGCACTCGGAGCTGATTTCAAATGGGTGGAGCCAAGGTTCTACTTCCCTATTCCTCAAACAGAAATTGACGCCAATACAGCGTTACAATAAATAAATGTAAACCATCTTTTTTCTAACAACAATTAAAAATAAAGTATCATGAAAAGAAAGCTTATGAAAAATGTATTCATCGCCTTTGTAGCTTTATTCGCTACTGCCGCAGTGTTTACCGCATGTAAATCGGGTGACGACAACAATATGGAGACAGCCAACAAAACCACCCTGACTGCCGTCGTGGATTCCTGCCAGACCATTCTGACAGCAGCCACAACCGACGACTATCCCCAAGCTGTGATAACAACATTTGGCACAGTGGTCGCAACTGCCAAAACTGCGTTGACAAACACGTCCATCACCCAGACAGCAGTCGATAACTTGGTCGTGCAGTTGAGGCAGGCACGCACAACATTCTTAGCCGCCGCTTACGACGCCATACCTTCTTCCGCCCTGATTATGGGACTGAGCTTCGACGAAGGCACCGGCACCCAGCTGAAAGCCGCAGGAAAAGGATGGACAGCCGTACTCAAGCCTGGACCGTCTCAGATTTTCGGGACAGCCACCAACCTGCCGTCTTTCGTAAACGGAAAAGTGGGAAAAGCCATGTACTTCAACAATGGGTCGCACCTTGAAATCAGCGATTATGCGGCAAGCGACTTGATGTCAAGCAAGATATCTATCTCTGTTTGGGTGAATCCCGATTCCACAAGGGCGGGCAACTACATCATGTCGTATAACTACTGGAACTCTTTGAAATTCCAATTGCAGGAGCAAAACAAGCCTTTCTTCACCATACACACCAACGCCGACGGATGGGTAGATGCCGACAACCAAGCCGACTTTTCTGCACCGAACAAGACTTGGACTCATCTGGTGGTAACCTTGAACATGGACACGAAAGTTCTTACCTTCTATGTGAACGGCGTGAGCACGATGGAATGGACTGCAACAACCAAACCCGGACTCACCGGCAGCGGGGCCTGGCAGTACAAGAACACATTGCCTCTGATGATCGGCGCTTGCACCACTTATGCCGAAGCCAAAGCCGAATGGACATGGGCGTGGGCAGAAACACCCAAAGCATGGGACAACTTTGTAGGAGCCATGGACGAGCTGAAGGTCTATAACATTGCCTTGACTGACGGACAAGTGGCTAAACTTTATAAAGAAGAAAAATAAGCAGCTAAAAAAACTGCTTGTCATTCTCAGGGCCGGGCAAATAGTCCCGGCTCTTTTTCAATAAAAAGAACCGATAAAATATCCGGCACATGAGCAACATCATTTCTAAATACATCTGCATTGGGCTTTCCTTGGCGTGGCTACCGATGAATGCGCAGCAAATAGCCATCCCGCGGATAGAACAGATGCCCAATATACCTTCACCCTACCTGATGCGCAATTGGAAACAAGTGGCTACCGATTACGACAACTTTGTGTTCAACACGGCCAAGGCCGGGACTTACCTGCCCATAACCAGCATCAATCCCTCTTCCGGGATAAATTACAGCAATGTACAAAATATCCGCATGGACTCGTATGTGGGGCAAAGCAGCCACGGCAACGCGGCGGAAGCCATCAACATCATCCCGGCCATCGTGGGAGCGTCGCTGGCTGGAGTTGACAAAACGGCACACCTGAATACCAATTGGGTGCAGAAAGTAAAGGATTTCTTCAACCTGAAAAACGGGCAAAATGTTTACCTGAACGGATACAGCGGGTCCACAGGAAACGACTGGTGGTACGAGATCATGCCCAATCTGTTTTTCTATCAGTTATATACCCTCTATCCGAATGCCGACCCCGATTTCGCCACTCAGTTTACGGCGATTGCCGACAGGCAGCTTGATGTCATCTTCAAGCTTGGAGCAAAAACGCAACCATGGACTGCCCCGTCCTTCAATTATCGAGCTTTCAACCTTCTTACAGGACTACCCAATACGAGCAGTGTGCCTGAACCCGAATCGGCCGGCTCCATCGCATGGCTGCTCTATCAGGCATATTCGAAAACAGCCAATCCGAAATACCTGCAGGGAGCGGAACTGGCTCTCGATTTTCTACAAGGATGGTCATCCAACCCATCCTACGAGATACAGCTACCGTATGGTGTTGCCGCTGCCGCCCGCATGAATGCGGTGGAAGGGACGAACTACGATATGGATAAACTATTGAACTGGGTATTCTCGTCCGGACAAGGAACATTGAGAGGTTGGGGAACCATCACCGGGCAATGGAACGGATACGACGTGTCCGGGCTGGTGGGCGAAGCCAACAATGGAGGCAATGATTATGCCTTCGTCATGAACGGGTTTCAACACGCCGCCGCCCTGGCTCCTGTCGCAAAGTACGACAAGCGTTACGCACGTGCCATCGGCAAGTGGATCTTGAATCTGGCCAATGCCAGCCGACTTTTTTATGCCAACGGCTTGCCCGACGCCAATCAGCACACATCGGGAAATGCGTGGGCAAAACAGTATGACCCGAACTTCTGCATACCTTTCGAAGCCATGAAGCAGGTGGCCAACGGAAAAACGCCTTATGCCACAGGCGATGCCGTAGCTGGCGGATGGGCTGCTACGAACCTGTCAATTTACAGCGGTTCTTCGGTCGGCTATCTGGCCTCGATCATCAACAAGACCAATGTGGACGGAATCCTGCAAATAGACCTGAACAGAACCGATTTTGGAGGAGAGAACGCTTACCCAACCTACCTCTATTACAATCCGGCAGCAACTGCACAGTCTGTCAATTTGGAACTTCCCGCCGGGAATTGCGACATTTACGATGCCATCTCGGAGACTGTGCTTAAAACCAACGTCAGCGGCACCGTTTCGTTCAATATAAACGCAGATGCAACCAGAATTTTGGTTGTGATTCCGCCAGCCCAAAGCAAGCAGACCGTGGGGCGAATCCGAAAAATCTACGGAGGAGGCGTCATCGATTACCATTTCGGATACAACTATACGAACCCGCTTCGCATCAAGGCTTTTAGTTCGGATAAAACCCGTGCGGTGAATCCAGAACAGGTCACGTTCAATTGCCTGGTGGAAAACGACACAGGCACCACCTCCTACAAATGGTATCAGAACGGAAACCTGATTTCCGGAGCAACAAACGCAACCCTTAGCTGGCCTGCTCCTCTGCAAAGCGGGATCTACGCAATCAGATGCGAAGTCACGGCCAACAACAAGACACTGACGAGCTACGAAATACAAATAGCTGTTGCTCCTGAAGGAGAAGTTGCCCCTCAAATCAATAGC